>Ga0070734_10006320_pt1 | contig 9987 bp, 5 predicted proteins | sample Coa_R1_8_FD_66444 | JGI IMG/M metagenome (GOLD analysis project Ga0070734, IMG submission 66444) | Surface soil microbial communities from Centralia Pennsylvania, which are recovering from an underground coalmine fire - Coalmine... | ecosystem: Environmental > Terrestrial > Soil > Unclassified ... | reverse complement strand
GCCGTCGCCCCAGTTAATGGTCCACGCCTGCACGGTATCCTCGCCTGGATGGCTATAGGACAGGTCCAGCGTATACGCCGCTCCTTCGGTGGCCGTGGCCGGGCCGCTGATGCTCACCGCTGGCGACACCGGGTTGACGGTAAGCGCATACGACGTGGTGGCCGTGGCGCCACTTTGGTCGATGGCGGTAATGGTCACGGTCTGTGACTGCTCCGGCCCATCGGTGGTGGCCAACGACCAATTCCAGGTGCCGTCCGCGTTCTGCGTCACCGTCCCGGCTGAAGCCGATAGCAACACGTTGCCCGTCCAGGTCCCCATATTGGTGGCCGTCTGCCCCTCGTTCACCGTGACGGCCGACTGATTTGCGGTCACGCCAGGAGGATGGGCGAGGTCCGAGATGTCCGTAGCCGTCAGAGGCTGGTTATAAATCGTGATGGAGGCCACGGAGCCTGGGACCGCCTCCAGAGCGTGGCTAGGGAAATCGTCTTCGAAGAAAGTCAGGACATTGGTGGAAGGAATGGCAACGTTTGAAGGGACGCCAACATAAGTCTGATCCAGAACGCCGTTGAGATAAACGCTGGTAACCCCGCTAGAGCCGTCCCGGGTCAAGGCGACCTGAAAGTCCTGGTTACTCGTGATGGTGCCGGACCCGCCAGGGCCGGGGTAGAGTTGCAGGGTTGAGCCGGAGACGTAAAGACCTTGATCGATGGTCCGCTCTTGGAAATCGATTACCTTCTTGAAAAACGCTCCCGTGAAGTCGAGCTGGGCGACCAAAACAACCGAATAATTGGTCGTGTCGGCCAGGGCGCCATCCAGGCGCAGCCCCTGGTCCATGCCGAAGACATACCGGCCGCCCGTCAGCGTGCCGCCGTCCGCGATGAGCGCGGGGCCGCCCATTTGATCGGCCAAGCCGCTGTTCAAGTCGTAGATGTGGGCGGGAGCAACGCTCAGCAACGAGCGTTCTTCGAGAGTTTCGAACCCCGGTTGATAACGGGGCAGTTTTCCCGTGATGGGACGATTGTGTTTCGGGAAGAAGCTGGAACGGAACAACCTCGAGAACCAGGCGCAACGGGACATAGATGGGGCCTTTCGAGAATAATGCACTTGAGGTTTCCCTGGCCAAAGCTCTTCCCGGTCCGTACGGTGGACGAGCCGGATGATGTCAAGCGCCAGGAGGACGGGAAACGATAGGGGGGCCCTGTAAGGGAGGGCCAATGGTCATCTTTTCAGGGGAGGGGATGGGTCCAGAACCTGGAGAGAAGGGTGAGTGGCTCACCATAGCCTGTCCGGCTTTCCACCCAAAGAGGCAACCTGCTTCTTTTCCGGGAGGTCGCGAAGGACACTGCGAATGCCGACCCGAAGATCCACAGAACAGGAACCTCGTTCAGCACGAATCACCCTACTAAACCCTTTATCTCACGGATCGGGATTAGTCCAGTAATCTCCGGTCCCGCGAGTATGGCGAAGAAAAAAAGGCACTTCCTGTCGGTGCGGGAATTCGTGCTCTCGCCTGATGCCGCGCATCCATAGCCATTCGGCCAGGCAGCGCCTGTCAGGCCAACTTGGAATCTTCGTAACGAACCGATAGACTCAACCAGCGGAGCCGAGCCTCCGCAACCGCCTCGGCCCGGCCCGTTGACCAGGAACTTGAGCCTGCGAAGGATTGACCCATGAGTGATGCATCCAATTTTTCTCGCCTGGGACGCCGTGATCTCCTGAAGGGAGCCGCCGCCGCAGGCCTGGCCACAGTCCTCGATCCGTTGGCCGGGGCTCTCGCCGCTCCCACTCCGCGGAAGCCCGAGTCGATCCGGGCGGAAAACGACAAGCCTGGCACCACCGACTGGTTGCTGCGCAATACCCGGGTCGATCCACAGACCAAGTACCGCTGCCCCTGGATTGAGGGCTATTGCTCCCGCACCAGCCTGCGGGCCGGCGAAACGCTGGAAATTATGGTCAGCACCAACCCCGCTTCGCCGTTTGTCATGGACCTCTATCGGCTCGGATACTACCAGGGGAAAGGCGGCCGCCATCTGCTCCGGCTGGGACCGTTCGCTGGCAGCGTACAAGCCGATCCCCTGGTGGGTGAGGAACGACTCCGCGAATGTTGCTGGGAGCCGGCCACGAAGCTGGTCATTCCCCAAGACTGGCCCAGCGGCGTTTACCTCGGCAAGCTGACGGCGGAGAAGGAAGGATTGCAAAGCTATATCGTTTTCATTGTTCGCGATGACCGCGCATGCGACTTCTTGTTCCAGTGCAGCGACACGACCTGGTCGGCCTACAACCGCTGGCCCAGCCAATGGTCGCTCTACGATGACGGCAAGAAGGAGTGGTACTGGGGGCCCGGGGTACGCGTCAGCTGGGATCGGCCCTATGGCAAGTATTGCCAGATCCTGGACGCTCCGCTCTCCCAGGGATCGGGCGAGTACTTGCTCTGGGAATTCCCGTTGGCTTACTGGATGGAACAGCAAGGCTATGATGTTTCCTACATCAGCAATAGCGATACCCACGCCGATCCCGAAGGCCTCCGCCGGGCCAAAGCCTGGTTGTCAGTTGGCCACGACGAATACTGGTCGCTGGACATGTTCCATCATGTGCAGGCGGCCATCGCTTCAGGGGTAAACGTGGCGTTCTTGAGCGGCAATACCTGCTGTGGGGTGATTCCCTTCTTACCCAGTGGACGGGGGGTGCCGCATCGTGTCATTAGCCGCATCGGCCAGTATGGCCCGATTCAAGAGGCGACCGTGAAGAATGGCTTTCCCGAACTGAAAGCACTGCGGCACAATGGGCCAAACGAAGCCACTCTCATTGGGGCACGTAGCACCTTTCCGGTTACCGGCGGCGCGGATTGGATTTGCTCTAATGAAAAACATTGGCTCTTCGACGGCACCGGAATGAAAAACGGCGACGGCATTCCTGGCCTGGTAGGCTGGGAATGGCATGGCGATCCGGCGGCGATTCCCGGTCTGGAAATCGTGGCCCGCGGGGAACTGACCAACCGGGGAGCGAAAGGAACCTACACGGCCACGCTTTACCCAGGCCCCCGTGGGAACCTGGTCTTCAATGCGGCCACCATCTGGTGGTCCGATGGTTTGAGCGCTCCGCCCGGTTATCAGCATCCATCCGCGCATGGAGCCAAACCCAGGGGGCCTGATCCACGGGTCCAGCGGATCACGACCAATTTATTCCACCGCTTTCGGGGGTAGTTCCCATTCTGTCAGAATCCCTTACACCTTCTTCTCCACCGTTGCCGGTTTCGGCGCTCCTGACCTCCCTGCCGCTCGCTGTCGAGGACGGCATGCGGCTGCTGCCCACGCTCGGATTTTCGCACGTGGACTTGGTAGCCTTGGTGGAGCGTCCGCCTGCGCATCTGGAAGCGCTGGCGGCAAGCGGCTTGATTGTCTCGTGCGGAGCCATCGGTCGACAATTGCCGGAAGACACCACACTCGATGCGGCCGCGGTGCCTCTGCGCCGCGCCGCGCTGGAGCAAGTGGAACGGCAAATCCTGGACATCGCTCGCCTCGGAGGGACTTGTGCCTATGTCGTTCCAGGCAAGGACACCACTTTCCCAGCACTGGCACGTTTCTCCGAAGCTTGCGCGTTGCTGGCCGATTACGCAGCGGGGTGCGGGGTCCGCCTGTGCATCGAACACTCCCCCAGAACGGCACTGCCCACGGCAGCGGCTACGCTGGGGCTGCTGGAACGGATTGGACACGCGAATCTCGGGCTACTGCTCGACCTGGGTCATTGCTTGCTGAGCCGCGAAGATCCTGCGGGGGTCGTGTCCGCGGCCGGCCGTCGAGTGTTTTATGTTCATCTGGATGATAATGATGGCGTGAGCGACCTGCATTGGCCATTGCTGACCGGGCGGTTGTCGGAGGAGATGCTGCGCGGGATGTTGGCTGCGTTGTCGGAGCAAAAGTACGCGGGGGGATTGGCGCTGGAGTTGCGCGCGGAGAACGCAGAGCCCGCGGAGGCGCTCCGGCGCGGCCGGGAGCTTGTCGTGGGCATCTTGAAAGGCATCTGGGCTCAATAGATAATTGTCTCCAGAGTCCCGACGAATACTGCCGGTCCCTGGACGTCTACTCCGCGGTCTTTGTTTGCCTCGTGCGGACCAATGCCAAGCCAAGCAGGAATGCGGCACAAAGGACGTACGCCGCGGCCCAATGGTAGGGCGACTGGCAGCGAAAGCGCGCATCCGCCGGTAGTTGTGTGAGCACATCGCTCGGCCAAGCCACGGGTGCCGAAGGAAGTGGCGAATGGATGATCCCGAATAGAGCAAAGACTGCGGCCACCAGCAGATAGAGCGCCGACCGAGCTAATTGACCATCCAGGAGCGCAGCCAACGCCGCCGCCCAGAGGAGACTCGTGACGATGAAGCCATTGGCCAGGCAGCGGAGCGTCAACACAACAACCGCGGCGTCCGTGTTGGCCGGCTCCCGCCCGCCCAAGGCCTGGTTCAGCGGGATGGCCGCCAAGGCCGCAAACGCCGGCAAGGCGGCCAGAGCCAAGGCGGTGTAGTGTCGGGCCGGGGTTGCCCGAAACGTCTGCGCCGTGATCTCGATGCCGACGTAGACTAAAATCGGAAACATCGCGGCCCGCGGCAGCCAATCGAAGAGTTGCGTGAACCAGCCGAAGTAGCCAGCGGCGCCAACGAACAAAGCCGTGGCCAACGTGTAGGCTGCCCGGCCCCCCATCGACTTGTACGCGGGATGTCCGATGTATGGCGTGTTCTGGATCACCCCGCCAAAGCAACCCGCCACTACCGAAGCCAAGCCCTCCGTCAACAGAATGGTGCGCGTATCGTAGACATCGCCGGTGGAAGCAGCGCTCTCGGTGCAATCGATGCCCCCTACGATCGTGGCCAAAGCAAATGGCAGGGCTACCGGCAGCTTGTTTAACGCCGACCACCACACCTGCTGCCATTGGCTATAGTCCCAGGCCACGGCGGATAACAAAGCAGGAGGACTCCACGGCGGCCGGGCACCCGCTGGCTCCCAGTGCGGCACCAGCGGCCAATCGAGGGCCTTGCCGAGTTGATCGCCCACCAGGTACACGAACACACCCAGGACGACGGCCGCCAAGGCTCCTGGAATTTTGCCCGGCAGCTCGTGGTGCGCGATCAAGGTCACGAGAATGATCACGAGCGACAGCAGCCCGACGAGCGGTACCGCGGCGATCCCATCGAGCAAGAGCGGAATGAATGCAATCAGCGCCAGAGCGATGGCTGCCAAGGAACCCAGGAGTCCGGCTTGCGGCACCCAACGGCGGACGGCATTGCCAACCGGCGCAAACAGGATCTTGAAACCGCCGATGAGTAGGAGGACCATGACCCCCACCCGCCAGGCGTAGACCATCGCGTCCTCATGGCCCAGGTGGAGATCGGACCGCCCTTCCCGAAGCGCAGGCAAGAGAACAAAAAACGCGACGCCGAAGGTGCTCGGCGTATCCAGACCGAGGGGCATTGCGGTCACTTCCGCCCGACCGGTCCGACGCGCCAACCGAAAGGCCATCCAGGTGTAAACCAGATCCCCGAGCAGAACCCCCAAAGCCGTTCCCGGGATCATCCGGGTCAGCACAAAGTTGGGGCTGAATCGGAAGTCGTCCTGTCTCGACTCTGCGCCCGGCAGAGAGATGGTGCTGACGAGAATCACCATCACAGCCACATTATCGAGCATCAGCCCGAAAAAGGCGTTGATGTCACCCCATTGTGCCCAGCGGTAGCGTGTCATTCACTAGCCTGCCTTGCGCGTTCCATCCGGTGCCCCGGGAGTGTGAAACGCACGGCTCGGAGCTACTTGCCCGCGGCAAGGAATTCGCCATCACATTAATCGCTGCAGAGCACGCCGGCAAGCCTACTCGCAGAATGCGAATCGGATCTGGCCTCGGTTACCGTCCGGACCCCCGGGCAAACAACGAGGGCGCGGACCGAATGCAGCAGATTTGCGGACTATTCCTTTCTTTGCGGTGAGGAACCAACGGATACCGGGCATGCAAGCCATTGATTCCACAGCATTAAACTGGGTATGTTGTGGTATCTGAAGCAAATGCAATGAATAAAACTGATGCGTAGTTCAGAGAATCTTGTCGAGAACCAGCGCGCAACCGTCTTGGTGGATGCTCCTTGCGAAAGGATCTTTCCTGAGAATCGATCCGGCGGTGGTAATAACTTTGGCACTCAGGTCCGGACACCAACCCGAAGCATTGACGAGGGGTCTCGCTGAAGCCTTGGGTGAAGGTGAGTTCGTGGTGCGGAGACGAAGGCTGTGCGCAGAGTGGTGATAACTGGCCTGGGTGTGGTGGCCCCGAATGGAATTGGCAAGAGCGCCTTTTGGTCGGCCTGCGTCAATGGCCGGAGCGGAGTCGGTCCTATTCGGAGTTTTGACGCCTCCGCCCATCCGGTCAAAATCGCCGCGGAAGTGCCGGCATTCGACGCGGCACCGTTCCTCTCCAATGGACATCGCAAGAACCTCAAGGTTATGAGCCGGGCCATGCAATTTGCGGTCGGGGCGGCCGGGCTGGCGATCCAGGACAGCGGCTTGGTGATGGCCAAGGAAGACGCCGAGCGGCTTGGTGTCGTCATGGGGACGGGCATCGTTCCCATGGACCTGGCCGAGTTAGCGCCCATTTTGAGGGAGGCTTACGACCAAAACGGTCAGCTGCAACCAACCAACCTGGCCCGGAGGGGAGAACGAGCGCTCTTTCCCCTGTGGATCCTCAAGCACCTGCCCAACATGCTGGCCGCTCACATTTCGCTGGCGTTCAACGCGCAGGGTCCCAATAGCACGATTACCACGGCCTGCGCTGCTGGTACGCAGGCCGTGGGAGAAGCCTTTCGGCTCATCGGGCGCGGGGATGCCGACCTTGTGCTGGCAGGCGGCGCGGACAGCCGGATGGATCCTCTCCTCCTTCTGGCGTACACGGCTCTGGGCGCGCTGAGCCGGGCCGACCGCCCGCCCGCCGAAGTCTCGCGGCCTTTTGATGCCGAGCGGGACGGCTTTGTCCTGGGCGAAGGGGCCGGCGTGTTGGTTTTGGAAGAGTTAGAGCACGCCCGGCGGCGGGATGCCGTCATTTACGCAGAGGTCCTCGGGTTCGGCAGCAGTTTCGATGCCTACGCCGTAACGCGCCCGGACCCCGAAGCCGGCGGGGCGGTCCGGGCCATCGAATGGGCCTTGCGCGAAGCCCGGATCGATCGCCATGACATCGATTACATCAACGCCCACGGCACCAGTACCCGATTCAACGATGTGATGGAAACGGTGGCCGTCAAGCGCGTCTTCGGCGAAGGCGCACGGGCTTTGCCGCTGTCATCGATCAAATCGATGGTGGGTCATCTGATTGGCGCAGCCGGCGCCGTGGAAGCCGTCGCCCTGGCCCTGACGCTGCATGAGGGCGTGTTGCCGCCGACAATTAACCGCACCCATCCTGACCCGGCCTGCGATCTCGATTACGTGCCGAACAACGCTCGTGCCGTGCCCGTCCGGACGGCCATGTCCACCAGTTTTGGCTTCGGTGGGCAGAACGCAGCCTTGGTCATGCGACGGTTCTAATACCCAGTCCGGCTGAATGTATCCGTTTGTGTTTCGCGGCGGTGCGCAGAACCGCGCGGGGCGCACCAGCACGCGGTTCTGCGAACCGCCGCGAAACGGACACAACCAACCGGACCATGGAGAAGAAGCACGAACCCACAGGTATCTGGAACTCTACAATCAAAGTTCCAGACACCTGTGGGTTCGTGCTTCTAAAGATTTCCCAAGCAGAGACGAAGAGAAAGAGCCAGGCTTATCGCTTCTTCTCCCGTGGCAGCAGATTCGGCATATTGGCGATACGCATGGCTGCGACCGCCATCACTTGCGCTCCCTGGATCAAGTCGGGGACGCGCGCTTTGTCGAGGGTGTCGGATTGAGAGTGGTGCGTGAATCGATACTCGGCCGTCTCCTGCCGAAGCGCAAAGCCAGGAACCCCCGCTTGCTCAAAGGACACGTGATCGGTTCCGCCCATCGAACGTAAGCTGATGTCGGTGACGCCGACGTCCTTGAGCGAGACCAGTTCAGACTCCATGAGCGGCTTAAGAACATCGCGTCCTTGCAGGCCTATCCCCACGACACGGCCAGTACCGGTGTCGTGAGCCAGGCACATGGAAATGCGCGGTAGTTCCTCTTTGTGCTGCTTGACGTAAGCCTTTGAGCCGTGCAACCCCTGTTCCTCGCCGCTAAAGAGCACGAATCGGATCGTGCGTTTGGGAGTCGTGCCGCAACGAGCCAGGATGCGTGCCGCTTCAAGAACCACCATGGATCCGGTGCCATTGTCCGTCGTACCCTGTGCCAGGTCCCAGGAGTCCAGGTGTGCGCCCAGGATCACGTACTCATCCGGCTTCTCACTGCCGCGGATTTCGCCCACGGTATTATAAACTGCAATCGGACCCGGAATGAACTTGTTGCTAACCTCGATCTCGACTCTTGTGCGGGCCGGGGCAGGACGGGTTGCCAGGCGGTAGAGCAAGGCGTAGTGTTCGTGAGCGACAAAAAGCGACGGCAAGGGATCGCTGGCGCTGGGACGATCGAGGCCCTGCCATCCGCCCGTAACCGTGAGCAAGCCATGCGGTTTGCCCGCGTCTTGCATTACGGCGGCGGCACCTTCGCTGCGCAGAAATTCCGTCAGCTCGCGCCGAAAGGTGGGCGAGCCGCCAAATCCGCGCCCGCCTCGGCCACCGGGTGCTCCACCCGGTGCAGGCTGGGAGCCGTCTCGGCCGGCCGGTGTCGCGCCCGGCCCTGGCGGCGTGCCATCTCGGCCCAGCGGGAAGCTCAGGTCACTGATCGGACGGACGTTTGCAGGAGGACCGCGAAGGATGATCGCGTTTCTGAGTTTGCCCTTGAGCCCAGCCAGGTCCGCGCTGGTCCGAGCAGTCACAACCACGACGTCCCCTTCGATCTTGCCATTCGTCCCCGGCGTCCAGCCCGAGGCCGCGAGAGTCAACGTGCGGCCATTATTGGGCTCAACGATGCGGGCGGTGGCGAAGCCCCGTTCCCAGCCCATGGGAATGGTGTACCCTTCCAGAGCCACGTTCGTCAGGCCATAGCTGCGCATTTTGTCGGCCGTCCATTCATTGGCCCGCTTGAGTGCGGCCGATCCCGTCAGACGGGGCCCAATCATATCGCTCAGGTAGGTCAGGTTGGACATGATCTCGGAGCCGTTCTTGGCCTCAGCCAGGATCTTTTGGTCGAGGGCCAATGCCTCGGCCGAAGATGCCGAGGATGCTTGCACGGGTGCAGCGCTGGGCGCGGATGGTGCGGCAGCGGGCGGCTGCTGACCCCATGCGACGGCAACAGCGGCGAGCACAGCCAGAACGGCGAGCTGTCCCGGCTTGCACAGCCACACAGGCGAGATCGACCGAGGAACGACAATTCGGCAGCGATACATGACTACCTCTTGGCCTTATTGGCCGGCTTGCAACGATGAGAAACGAAGCTGAATGCGCACGCCCGCAGGCGACCAAACAACCGGTGATTCTATCGTGAGACCGAGGCGTATGCAAAAACAAAACCGGCGATTTGGCGGACTTACTGAGTTGAGACCTCCGCTCGTCGGCAAAGGCGGTCCAAAGTCCCGCCGCTTGGTTGCAAGCACGAAACCAATGCGGAGATAAAAAGGAAAGCGCCCCAGGAAAGACTTGGTCTCCTGAGGCGCTTCTGAAAAGTGAATACGTTGTGGTTAGGCGTTGGCCCAGTCAGCAAAGACAGAGTCCAGCGCGGATAGCGGTGCCGAGAGGTTTGCAGAAGCATCGGGCAACACGGTGCTGCTGTCTTGCCCCACAAGGTTTGCCGGCAAAGAGTGATCGGTGAGGACCAGCGGCAGCGCTCCGGACGGATCGCTGCCATTCGCGGCGGCTAGAACCATCCCTGCGGGGTCGCCGACAGCAACGGCTTGATGTTGGCCGGCTACCAGCGTCGCGGCACCACCCGGAGGCGGAGCATTGCCGCCGGGATAGCC
>Ga0070734_10006319_pt1 | contig 9988 bp, 10 predicted proteins | sample Coa_R1_8_FD_66444 | JGI IMG/M metagenome (GOLD analysis project Ga0070734, IMG submission 66444) | Surface soil microbial communities from Centralia Pennsylvania, which are recovering from an underground coalmine fire - Coalmine... | ecosystem: Environmental > Terrestrial > Soil > Unclassified ... | reverse complement strand
CTCAATGCTTGCAGGGACCTGATCTATCTGGTTCAGCCCCAGCTCTATGACACCGGCCAGAAGTATGGCCTCGACGGCCATACTTACACTCCTGGAACACCCGACTTTGCAGTAGCCATGGGAGAATTTTTGCTCGACGGCTTTCAGGTAGCCGATGTCAATTCCAACTTCTTCGCTCCGCTTCCTGAAAACGAGGTATCGTTTGGCGTTCTAGCATACAACACTAGCTACCTTGGCGACACAGGCTACATGACGCCGGCAGATACCTTGAACGCCATACAGTATCTTATGACTGGCCGCTCGTTCGGAGGCCAGTATCAGTTGGTGAACCAGGCAGGATACCCCTACTTTTCTGGGGTCATGCTCTGGAATGCCAACTGGGATCAGAAGGGCAATCAGAACATGTCAGGTACGATTGCCAGCTATCTGAACTCGATACCTGCAGAATCGGGTCTCAGTCCCTCCTCGCAGAATGCCGGCGGCCCAGCCTTTACACTGACCGTCAAGGGTTCCCACTTTGATGCCTCGTCAACGGCCATCTGGAACGGTAGGGCACTCTCAACCACCTACGTTTCGGAAACGGCGCTCAAAGCTGCCGTGCCTGCCAGCCTGATCTCCACGCCTGGCAAGGCGAGCATTACTGTCGTGAATGGATCGAGCGGCTTAACCTCCAACGGCAAGACATTCACCATATTGGTGACCACCCTCAAGCTGATGGGGTCACAACTTAGCCATCATACCGATGGCAGCTATAGCGCTACGGTCACGCTCAAGAACATCGGCTACCTGGCCGCTCCGAATGTAACCATCAAGAAAGCAACGCTGGGGGCGGCAGCCACTTCAACAACTTTGCCCGTAGGTGTTGGCAACATGGCGGCAGGATCTACCCACATGGCTTCGCTTGCCTTTCCGCCCTCAGCAGGTACGTCCGGCAGTGTTGTCAATCTTTACCTATCTGGCACCTTTACAGGAGGTACGTTTGCAGGATCGTTGAGGGTCGCCTTACCCTAGCAGACGATACGCGCCGTCTGACGACAACATGGAAACCCTCTGGGAGACGCGGCGTTTCGAGCGTCTCTTTTTTTATTTTATGGGCGGCCGGATGGGTCGTGGACGTACTTGATGACCTCGCAGTCTTCGATAGTGATCAGCCCCTCGGTCACCATCTCGTCCAGCAGGGGCAGGAAGCGGGCGATGCGCTCGGCCGTATCTACGATCTCGATCTTGATGGGCAGGTCCGTGGAAAGATCGAGCAGAGAGGCGGTATGCACGCGGCTGTTGGCTCCATAGCCCTCGATTCCCTGGACCACCGACGCGCCCGCCAGCCCCTCCTGCCGGGCGCGCAGCACGATGGCGTTGTAGAGCGGCTGGCCGTGCCACCGGTCGGAATGGCCGATATAGATATTGATCCGCCGGGCCGCGCCCTCGATCTTCATCGTCTTCTCCTCTAGATCAGACATGCGCGCGCACGAGCAGCCGCGCCGCCACCACGCCGATATAGGCCGCGCCGAACCCCAGGACCACGCTGGCCAGGATATTGACCAGGGCGCGCGCCCAGGAGCCGTCCGCGACCAACTGCAGGCTCTCATACTCGAAGGTTGAGAAGGTGGTGTACGCTCCCACGAAACCGATGGCGATCAAGAGCCGCCAGTTGTCGTTCCAGGCAAAGCGCAGGGCGAGGGTGGCGAACAGGCCCAGAATGAAGCAGCCGGTCACGTTGATGACGAACGTGCCGTAGGGAAAGGCCGTGCCCCACCGCCTGCCGATCCACGTTCCCAGGATATAGCGCGCATTCGCGCCGATGAATCCGCCCAGCCCGACGACCAGATACTTCTGCCACACGAGGGTTCGCATCCTCCGATCCTGTCCATGTGAAAGCGGCTATTTGTAGATGTCCTTGTTGCAGGAGAACATCGGGCGCTGCAGTTGGGGATAGAACATGCGGCGCATGTGGCCGTCCGCCCAGAGCGTGGTCGCCGAGTTGCGATGCAGGAAGTAAAAGTGGCCCAGGAGGTCGGGCTGGTTGGGTGGGCTGGTGAGCCAGTCGTAGGGCTGAAGCCAGTTACAGAGCGGCTGGACGTACCGATGCTCCCAGACGATGAGCGTGTCGGCGGGCTGCTCGACCACGGCGTCGCTTGTGCCCAGCATGCAGGCCTGGCCGCTGATGGGATCGGTCGTCACGATACCGCTGGCCGGGCTGAACTCTTGCCCGGCCGCCTGGGGATGAGTGATATAGAAGGCCGAGGGCATGTTCGGCAGCCAGGCGTTGAGGGCGTAGGCGATCTGCCAGGACGCGGGCATGCTCGGGCAGCGCTTGATGGCGTCGTTGTGCAGGTAGGGGTCCAGGGCGCCGGGATGGATGGGATGAATCGCCGGCGCGTCGGTGTCGCCGATGGGTGGGACATTGTTGTTATCGTAGCCGATCCAGGGCTGGATCGGCGACTGCCCGGCAGCGGGCGGGTAGGAGACGGAGCGGGCGGGAAACCAGACCTCGTCGTAATCGGTGATGTATAGGCGCATCGCCAGGCCCAACTGGCGCATGTTGCTGGCGCAGACGACCTGGCGGGCCGATTCACGGGCCTGGGCAAAGACGGGGAAGAGAATGGCGGCCAGCAAGGAGATGATGGCCAGTACGACAAGCAGCTCGATCAGGGTGAACGCCACGGATCGAACTCGACGGCAGGGAGTAACCATCGCTTTGTCCTTTCCGAACCGGCAGTGCCTGGCGGCGTCACGGCCGCTGCGAACGGGGATGCTTTTCTGCTTTCGGCGCAAAAACAGCCTATTCCTGCCCTATTTACCGGGGTGACGGCGCCATGAGGACGTGTGGAGAGGAAAATCGGGGTCGCGGCGGAGATAGTTGACGTACTGGTGCGCGTAGCGGGTGGTCTCCGGCACGCGCACGCGGCCCAGGCAGCGCAGGACCAGCGCGATGGCGCCCGGCAGGTCCATCCGATGGCCGACGGAGACGAAAACCGGAGAGACGCCGGACCGGGTCCGCAAGGCGGCGCCGACTACCTCGCCGCGGTGCTCGATGGGCGCCCATCCGCCGACCTCTTCCGGGACCGGGCCGTGCGTGCCGACCAGCAGGCTCTTCGCAACGCCTACGGTGGGCAGATCGAGCAGCAGGCCGAGGTGGCAGGCCAGCCCGAATCGGCGCGGATGCGCCAGTCCCTGCCCATCCGCGATCAGCGCGTCAGGCCGCTCCTCAAGCTGCGCCCAGGCTTCCAGCAGAGGCGGGACTTCCCGAAAGGAGAGCAGGCCGGGAATGTAGGGAAAGCGCGCGATGGTCCGAACGCCGGCCCACTCCAGAAGCGTCAATTCCGGCAGGCGCAGCGTCACAAAGCCGGCGCAGACGGCAGTCTCGGTCTGGCCGGCGGGCGCTTTGTCGAAGGAGATGTCCGCTCCTGCGACCCGGCGGACCGCCGCCACGTCGAATGGTTCCTGGCGCACCAGCGGGGCGAGCTTGCGCTGCAGCGCGCGCGCCTCGTCACCGGTGATTCCTTCGGGAATGGCGGCCTTGCGGGCGCCCGGTGGTAGGGGAACCATAACGCCTCCCTGCGTAAGTCGCTAGATGGTAGTGTATACTGCCCGCCCCTGGAAATTAGGCTATGCGCCTCACGAGAAGTCCAGATTTTCAGATGCGCGTAGTATATATTGTAGCAAGAATAGCAGCAAGAAAGGGTGCAATATGAAGCCAGCTTGCCGCATAGAAATGTTCGGAGGAATGCGTCTGCAAAGGAGCGGTCAGGCGCTGCCTCGCCTGACGACCCGTAAGACGGAGGTCCTGCTGGCCTATCTGGCCTTCTATCCCCGGCGGGCGCATTCGCGGGAAGTCCTGGCGGAGATGTTGTGGCCGGACGAGGAGTCCACGACAGTCCGCAATCGCTTCAAGCAAGCCCTCTCGTCCCTGCGCCGGGCGCTCGAATCCGGCAACGACTCGCCGGTCGGCATCCTGATCGCCAATCGCCAGGACGTCCAGCTCGATTCAGAGGCGTTCACGACTGACGTGGCGGAATTCGAGGGCCATCTTTTGGCCGGCGCGCAGGAGGGCGATCCTGCCGAGCGGGCCTGCCGGATCGAGCGGGCGATCGCGCTGTATCGTGGCGAGCTGCTGCCAGGCTATTACGAAGAGTGGATCGGACAGGAGCGGGAGCGGCTGTCGGAAGCCTTCCGTTCCGCGCTGAGCCGGCTGGTGTCTCTCCGGGCCAAAATGGGAGACCGGGACGGCGCCATCGAGGCCGCCCGGAGGGCCGTGCAGGCCGATCCCCTGCGGGAAGCTTCCTATTATGACCTGATCCGCCTTTACGTCGCCACGGGCCGCCCCGCGGAGGCGCTGCGGCTGTACCGGCAGCTCGAGCGGACCCTGCGCGACCAGCTCGGCGCAACGCCTCTGCCTGCCATCCAGGCCCTGGCAGCGCAACTCCAGGCCAGGGTATCCGCCGGCTCCGGGGTCTCTACCACGCCCCGGCCTGAATCGGCTCCGCCGGACCGCCTTGCCGACCCGGAACGCGCCTCGATCCCCAACAACCTTCCCCAGCCGCTGACGAGCTTTATCGGCCGGCAGCAGGAGATCGAAGCCATCCAGAGCTTGCTCGCGAAGACATCTCTGCTGACATTGGCCGGTACCGGGGGATGTGGCAAGACCCGGCTCGCTCTGCGCATCGGCGCCGATCTGCTCGATGCCTATCCCGATGGCGTCTGGCTGGTGGAACTGGCTCCCCTGTCCGATCCCTCCCTGGTTCCCCAGGCCGTCGCGGCGGCGCTGGGCGTCAACGAAGAGCCGGGCCGGCCGATCTCCCTGACCCTGCGGGACACACTTCAGCCCCGGCGGGCGCTGCTGCTGCTGGACAACTGCGAGCATCTCCTGGCGCCCTGCGCGGCTCTGGCCGAGACCCTGCTGCAAAACTGTCCGGATCTCCAGATGTTAACTACCAGCCGGGAGCCGCTGCGCATCGGCGGGGAGGTGGTCTACCGAGTGCCTTCCCTCTTCGCTCCCGATCCGGCCCGGCTTCCCCAGGAAGAGAAGGAGCTGGCGGCAATCGTCTCCGAATTCGACTCTGTGCGGCTTTTTATGGAACGCGCCCGCTTTCAACGCCCCGACCTGGTCCTCAACAGAGACAACGCGCCGGTGATTACCTCGATCTGTTATCGGCTGGACGGCATCCCGCTGGCGATCGAGCTGGCGGCGGCGCGGGTGCGCGCCCTCTCAATCGAGCAGATCCATGTCCGCCTGGACGACTGCTTCCGACTCCTTTCGTCCGGCAGCCGCACGGCCCTGCCGCGCCAGCAGACCCTCAAAGCGGCTCTCGACTGGAGCTACGAGCTGCTCACGGAGCCGGAACGCCTGCTTCTTGCCCGGCTTGCCGTCTTCGCCGGTGGATGGACCCTGGAAGCCGCAGAAGAGATTACAGGGGAATCGGAGGATGTCCTCAGCCTGCTGGCCGACCTGGTGGACAAAAGCCTGGTCGCCTATGAGACCGAGTACGGTCAGCCGCGTTACCGGCTGCTGGAGACGATCCGCCAGTACAGCCTGGAAAAGCTGAAAGAGAGTGGGCAGTGGGAACAACTGTGTGCGCGCCACCGCGACTACTTTCTGGCTTATGCAGAGCGGGCGGAACCTTCCCTGTACGGGGAGCGCCAGAAAGAGTGGCTGGACCGGCTGGAGAGAGAGCACGATAACCTGCGCGCCGCGCTGACCTTTTGCCGGCAAACCCGCTCGCAAGCGCAAGCAGGGTTGCGCCTGGCCGGAGCGCTGGCGGAGTTTTGGGACATACGGGGCCACTATAGCGAGGGGCGCGAGCATCTGCAAGCCGTCCTGGCTGCGGAGGCCGACTACCTCCAGACGCCCGAGATGGCGAAGGCGCTCTATGGAGCGGGAAGCCTGGCCTGGAGGCAGTGCGACTTTGCCGCCGCCCGCGCCCTGTTTGAGCAGAGCCTTGCCCTCCGCCGAGAGCTAGGGGACCGGCAGGGCATCTCCTCCGTGCTCAATAGCCTGGGCAACGTGGCTATCGATCAGGGCGACTACCCGGCTGCGCACTCCCTCTATACCGAAAGCCTGGAGATCAAAAAGGATTTAGGCGACCGGCAGGGCATCGCGGCATCCTTCAATAACCTGGCGATCGTGGCCTATCAGCAGGGCGATTATGCGCGGGCGCGCGCCTTGCACGAGCAGAGCCTGCAAATCAAGCGGAAACGGGGCGATCGGTGGGGCATCGCTATTTCGCTCGGCAACCTGGGAGAGATCGCTGAAAAACTGGGCGATTTTGTGCATGCCCGCGCGCTGCTGGAAGAGAGCCTGGCGATGAGAAGAGAGCTGGGCGACCGGTGGGGCATCGCGTTAGCTCTCAGCAATCTGGGGACCCTGGCGCATCGGCAGGGCGATATCGCACAGGTAGGCGCCCTGCATGAAGAAAGCCTGGCGATCCGAAGACAGTTGGGCGATAAGGTCGGCATGGGCGCCTCGCTCATCTATCTGGGGAACCTGGCCCGCCAGCAGGGCGACTTTGCGCGGGCGCGCGCTCTGCTGGATGAGAGTATAGAGATCATCCGGCAGGTAGAAGCCCGGCAGGGCGTTGCGGATCTGCTCAAAGCGTTTGCGGACCTGGCCCAGGCACAGGGGCAATTCGAGCGCGCCGTCAGGCTATGGGCGGCCATGGAGACCCTGCGGGGAGCCATGAACTCCCCGTTGCCGCCGCAGGAAAAGACAGAGCACGAGCAACGGAAAGAAGCGGTGCGCTCGGTGTTGGGAGAAAAAGCCTTTGCCGCGGCCTGGGTATCCAGCCAGGCAATGAGCATCGAGCAGGCGATAGAGTACGCCGGCGAAGAATTCTAATGCCGATGAAAGGAGTGACTACATGCCGTTATCTTTCGGACTGGTGACCGGCCTTCTGGCCGTTGTCATCGGTGCCATCCTGTCCGTGGCGACGCGGCAGAAGAAGGCAGCCAGAGTTATGATAGGAATCGGCGTCGCCATGACGCTGTTGACACTCGCGGCGCTGGTGCTGGCGGTCAATTCCAGGATGTGATGGACATGGGAATGAGATTGCTTTCATGGATTTCCGGTTTTGCGTGTTGCACGCCAGTTATATTCGTGGAGGAAAATCCTCCCCACCAGTTGATAGGAGACAAACCGCTCCGTCAATCACATCCTGCTCAACAAAACAAAACGTGAGGCGATGAATGCGTACTCACCCATTCTTCCAGAGGAGACCACAATGCAGATCAATCCCTATCTCGCCTTCAACGGCCAGTGCGAGGCGGCATTCACGTACTATGCGAAGGTGCTCGGCGGCAAAAACGTCGCCATGCTCAACTACGGCGATTCCCCCATGGCAGAGCAGACCTCGCCGGAGTGGCGCAACAAGATCATGCACGCCCGCCTGGTCGTAGGTGACAACGTCTTGATGGGTTCTGACAATCCTCCAGGGCAGCAGTCCGAAACGAAAGGCTTCTGCATGTCCATCAGTATCGAAGATCCGGCGGAGGCGGAGCGCATATTCAACGCCCTGGCGGAAAACGGACAGGTGCAGATGCCGATCCAGGAGACTTTCTGGGCCGTCCGTTTCGGGATGCTTGTAGATCAATTCGGCATTCCGTGGATGGTCAACTGCGAGAAGGCGGCCTGACCGTGCGCAAGCCTGTCCGGCCGCCTCGAAAAACCGGCAAGCGGAAGCGGCGCGGGAAAGTCCCGCGCTGCTTCCCATTTCGGTAAAGATCGCAAGCTCGCTCCCCTTCAGTAAGGCTATCCGCGTTCATGGCGATTCCCCAATATAGCGTCTACTCCGCCTCGAAGCGGGCGCTCCTGGGCTTTAGCCTCACCGCGCGGGCAGAACTGGCCAAAGACGGCGTTATCGTCAGTGAGGTCTATCCTTACATCTAGGCCACCAACTTCGGCAAGAATCGCGTGGGGAATCCGGCAGATGGGGGTCCAGGCTCGAATTATGCCGAGGGCGACACGCCGGAGTTCGTCGCCGATCTCATCCTCAGAGCCATCTCGGACGGAGAAGCCCAGATTTTCGCCAACGACCGGCTGCGGCAGATGGCCGGCGCATCGGCCTAGCGCCTCGAAAGGAGCCTACCGTGTGTAGAAATATCCGGCCGCTGTTCAACTTCGATCCACCGGTGACGGAAGAAGAGATTCACGTGGCTGCCCTGCAATTTGTTCGGAAGATCAGCGGCTTCCACAAACCTTCCCGAGCGAATGAGGCGGCATTCCATTCGGCAGTCGAAGACATTGCCCGGACCTGCGGGCAGTTGCTCAGCTCGCTCGAAACGGCCGCCACCCCGAAAAATCGGCAAGAGGAAGAGGCGCGAGCAAAATCGCGCGCCGCTGCCCGATTCGCAAACGAGCGCAAGCTGGTCTGACACTGACCTGCATACACCTGTCAGATGTGGCATTGAGAAGGGTAGACGCGCGCTGCCAGGCTCAGGCGTGCGATCAGAAAGATTCCATCGAGTTTATACGTCGGCGGGAAAACCTCACCCTTGTGGGCGTGGTAATTCAATTTGTGCCGCTGTCCTGTAGCTCGCCCTGAAGCGCGTTTCGCACGCCCTCGCTCCGGGCTGCGTCGAGGGGAGTGCGTCCGTTCTTGTCTGTCGATTGAGGATTAGCGCCACGGCTCAGAAGCAGACGAACCGTCCGCTCCTGCCCGCAGTTCACGGCGCGCCGCAACGGCGTCTCCCCGTCTTTGTCCTTGGCCTCGATGTCCGCGCCGGCATCGAGGAGCGCCTCCGCGATTCTCGTCGTTCCTCGCCTTGCAGACATATGGAGCGGGGTCATGCCGCCGACGCCAGTGACCTGATTCACGTCCGCGCCATGCTCTATCAGCAGTTCGATCGCCGCGCGCCCTTCCTCCTCGCGGCCTTGACCGTTCGCGACGCGATAGAGGGGATTGTGCCCGCCGGCGTCTCTTGCTTCGACATCCGCGCCGAACTCCAGCAGCAAACGCATACGAGGGACGTCCCAATCCCTCGCTGCGGCGCAGATCAGATTCCTACCACGATGACTGGCGACAGCGAGAGAGGGATCTTCCTCCAGCTTGCGGCGTAGGCGTCCAATTGAAAAACGATACAAAAGAACAAAAGGATCGACGAGCGTGGCGGCAAGATCGGTCAGATTCGTCATAAGGCGTTGCCTGGTCGCCATACTGACGCCTTCTTCTTCGATAGAGGCGGACATGTGTTCAAGCCAGCGTTCCGCCTCGATCGTTCCGATGGTAAGTTGCGCATGCCGGCAGAGCAGACTGGTTTTGCCTCGCGCGGCGGAGTAGCCGGCTTGCCCTCCGGTCCGCTCCGCGAGATAGAGCGCAAGCCGCTCTTCCTGGGCCTTCATGTCCTTGGGGAAGAAGCCTCTCAGCGCCGGGTCTGCTTCAATTTTGCGATGGAATCGTTGGGAGATTCGTCTGAAAACCTCGATCCCACCGATGGCCTCATACATGCCTGCAAGCGACTTGTCGTAAAACCTGCTCGACATTTTGGGGTTTGCCAGGTCCCGCGCCGCCGGCCTCCCCTCTCTTTTGCGTGGGCCTGCCATAGGGTAATCTCCTGCTGCCTCCAGTGGTTTTTCGGGTTTAGGCTGACGATGGCAACGGTTGCCACTAAAGCTCGATGTCCTCTCCCCGCCATTCCGCGCTCTTAAAATCTTCCTCGGTAAGCGCCTGAAGTTCTGGAAACATACCGAAAGTGATCGTCTTCGGCTGCTTTTCCGCCGCCTCAGGATCCCCAGAAGTCCGCGTCAGCGTCGTGCCGATCGCGAAGACCGCATCGTAGCCAATACGCATTGCAAAGAGATCGTAAGGATCGGTGTCCGGATAGCGCGCCTGCAATCGCTTGCTAGCCTGGATGCCATCCGGGTCAATCTCGTAATGCCCGTTTGCCACATCAAGGACAAGGATCTTGCCGATATTCTCCTCGGTCTCTACATTCTGACGCAGTTCCTGCTCGTAAAGAGGATGTCCACGCCGGCTGATCTCTGAATTGCTTAGAT
>Ga0070734_10006318_pt1 | contig 9991 bp, 7 predicted proteins | sample Coa_R1_8_FD_66444 | JGI IMG/M metagenome (GOLD analysis project Ga0070734, IMG submission 66444) | Surface soil microbial communities from Centralia Pennsylvania, which are recovering from an underground coalmine fire - Coalmine... | ecosystem: Environmental > Terrestrial > Soil > Unclassified ... | reverse complement strand
CTGGTGCCGCCGCACGGCGCGATCTTCTGCCACCACGACGCGCATATTGCCACCGACGAATGCGGAGCACCCGAGCTCTTCACGCAGGGCGCAAGGCTGGTGACGCTGGGCGGCACAGACGGCAAAATCTCGGCCAATGTCCTCGATCGGGCGGCCTCCCGTTTCGATCGAAGTTCTGTACACCACGCCCAACCCGCAGCCGTGAGCATCACCCAGGTTTCGGAAATGGGAACCTGTTACCGGACGAACGACCTACGCGAAATTGCGGAGATCGCACAACGCCATGGCATGAAATTGCACATGGATGGTTCGCGCGTTGCCAATGCGATCGCATTCCTGGGCTGCACGCCGGCGGAAGCGACATGGAAAGCCGGCGTCCATGCACTGAGTTTCGGCATGACGAAAAACGGCGCGCTGGCCGCCGAGGCCGTGGTGTTCTTTCGCCCCAAGGACGCGAGGGACTTTGAATTTCGCCGAAAACGATTCGGTCATCTCATTTCGAAGATGCGATTCGTTTCCGCACAGTTGCTTTGCGCGATCGAGAACGACCGCTGGCTACGCTGGGCGAGCACGGCAAACGCGCGAGCCAGTCTTCTCGCCCGGCACCTTTGCGAAATTCCGAACGTCGAGATCGTTTATCCGGTGGAAGCGAACCTCATCTTCGCGTCCTTGCCTCTATCGCTGATCGAGAAGCTGCGGGCGGCGGGCGCGAAATTCTACGACTGGGGTCCACGCGATGGCGGACGTAGACTCGTCCGCTTCGCCACGTCTTTTGCGACCTCGGAGAGCGAGATCGAGCGAATGTGCACCGTGTGCGCTTAGCCGCTCAGAAGCGGCCGAGCAGCGTCACCGTGCCCTCCTCGGAGGTGTTGCCCGAATTCGCGAAAAGATAGTCGACGCTCAGTCCGATAGACCACGCTCCGGTCGAGACGCCGAGGCCGGCGCCTGCCAGCGCGTTGCCCGGCGCGGGTTTGGGTCCGCTGATTTCGAATTGCGTCACCGGTTGCACGTCGGCGAAATTGACCTTTGCGTCTTCCTGGCCGTTCGCGAAGTCGTAGCGATAGCCGGCGCGCGCCTCTGGCTGCAGCAAAAAGTCGCCGAGGTTCATATCATCGCGGGCATCGACGCCGGCAAAAGCGCGCAGGGAAGCCGCGTAGTCGGGGTTGACGTGCAGGTCGAAGCTGTCGCCGGTTGCTCCCTGGCCTCCCGTTTCTGTATATCCCTCCTGCCGCATGGCAAGGCCATCTAGACTGAGCTGCGGCATCACCGCCGCGCCATAAACATTGTACTGTAAACCCGCCGTCGCATCGCCGGCCACGTACTCGGCCGGTCGTGTATTGTTGGCGGTCCGCCTGAAGCCGTTCAGGTCGAGCGTGCGGCTCCCTGTCAGGTGCGCGTAACCCACGGTCGCCTGCGTGTCCAGGAAGAACACCTGGCCATGCCAGTCGGTGTAGCCGGTGGCCATGTACCATTCGGAACTGGTCTTCTGGAGGAGTGGCGCCTTGGCACTCATGCCGCCGGAGAAAAACGTAAAAGCACCGCCATAGCGGCCGACGGACGCGTCCCCTTCATCGGCGCCGACCACGAACCCAAAACCGGAATCGGTGTATCCGCTCCCCGCCGTCGTGTTGTCCTGGTTGAGCCGCTCGGCGAATTGCTGCGTCCACAGCGTGAGATCGCCGTCCTGGTTCGCGTATTCGCGCAATGCACGCTGACGGGCCGCGACGACGTTGGTCGCGCCGTCGGTGAGCGAGATGGCCAGTGCACGATTCGCGCCGGACACATCCGGTGCGTACGCGTCGTAAGCAATCTGGGCCTGCTGGGCATTCTGGATGTCGTTGAGCATCGCGGCGCCGAGCGTATCGTCGTAACTGAGCGCCTCGTTCGCGTAAGGAAACATCTTCAGGGCATATCCGGTCAGCCCGAGTTCCTGCGCCGATTTCGGTGTCAGATTCAGGACGAGTTCGGAATTGCCGGGGTTCCCGCCCTTGCAGGTGCTTCTGCCGTTGATGTTCCAGGTGCAAAGTTCTCCCGTGAACAGGAACGGGATTGTGGTCGAAAAACCGGCTTCGATCGTCTCCAGCTCGCTACCCGAAATTGTCAGGGACCCCAAAGGCGCGCTGAGAAGATCGAACGTGGCAGTAGGGCTGCCGAATACGCCTTTGCCCGGCTGGAAGTTTCCGATGTAGCTGCCAAAGGTGATCGAGAAAATGCTGTCGTTGCCGATCTGGGCATCGAGCGATTGAATGATCGCGCCGGCTTGTGGGTTGAGTTCGAGATTGAACGGTTGGGATACGACAAGCCCGAGATTGCTTCCCGATGCCATATCGAACGAGCCGGCATAGAGACCGATGACATTGGGCGCAAGATTCAATGGCGTGTTCTGGAGATTCAGCGTCCCTCCCTGTGCGATGGAGACGTCCACATGGCAGCCGAGCTTTTCGGTAATCGCTCCCGTCACGGTCGCGAACTCGCCGATCATCAGTGCGTCGTCGCCATTACCGACGCTGGAATCACAGCCACCGAAGTTGATATTGCCGTGAACCGTTGCCGCCTGCTGCGCCGTTCCGGTCACGCTCAGCAGGTCGTTGCCCGATCCGAACAGGATCGCTCCGTTCACCGTGCCGGTATCGGTAAAAGTAACGCCGCTGGTGTTGAGCGAAAGATCGGCCGCGATCGCAATCTGCGTGTTGTCTTTTAGCGTGGTTGCATTGGCGGTGATCGTTCCGCTGTTGGTGATGGAGTCGAGCGTTCCCGACTGGTCGTAAATTGCGTAGGCGCTGAGCCCGGTGACGGACTCCGGGGTGGTGGTGGTGGCGATGGCGCTGATGGTGCCGCTGTTGTCCAGGCTCATGCAATCGGCTGTGGTACCGCACGGTCCGCCGGCGGCATCATAATTGGCAAGGGGGGCGATCCATAGGGCATAGGCCGCGCCGGATTCCGGACCCGTTACGCTCGCCGATATCGAACCCGATCCCGACTCGTTCGAGTTCTCGATGCTCGGGATTACTGCATAATTGCCGATGTACAGGGCGTTGGCACTTACGCTCGCGACTTTAGTGTTCGTCGTCGCCGCCGCCGCAATGACGCCACCGTTGAACAGCCCTCCCTGAAAAATAGTTTCCGCAGTCGTCGACGCGCCACCAATACTGATGGTCGTAACGTTCACGTTGGGATTGAGGGATTGTCCGGTAATTTCGCCGCGGTTGAGAAAGGAATAACCGGGATCCGTCGGATCGTTATAAATGCCGACCACCAAATTGGAGGTGGGAGACGAATTGGCGAGGACCGGATTGATAATGAGGGTCGGCGCGTCGCCGGCTGTCGAAATGACCCCGCGTGCCGTCGTGGTATCGGTCAGGGTGGCCGGACCCGCATTGTAAATTCCCTGCAAGACGCTCCCGCCAATGCCGAGTGCCGTACCGGCCTGCGGTTGGTTCGGATTGGCCTGATTCACCCGCAGCGTGCCGATGGCCTGAATGGTCCCGTTGTTGATGACGCTGCCCGTCACGGGCCCGAGAATCTGTACGCCTTGCGAACCCTCCCCCGTTGCCTGGATGATCCCGCCCGTCTCGATGTCGAGACTCCCGTCGAGGGTCCCGCCAAGATTGATCCCAATCACATGGCCGGTGGTGGTGCTCGTCGACGTGCTGGAGGTTGGTACGACCGACACCGTACCGGCGATATCGATGTTGCCGTCGATGGTTGTGCCGGACAGCTGATTGATGCCGATCGAATCGTCTCCCTGCAGCGACAGGGATGAGCCGGACTGTAGATTGATCGCAAGAGGCAGAACCCCGCCCGTCGGGATGATGCCGGTAAACGTTCCGCTGTTCGGGTCGCCGGGAACGCCGGAAATCAGCAAGCCGTTTTTGCCGGTGCCGGTGCCCGTCAGGTCGATCTTGCCAGAGCTTATGAACTCTCCGGTAAAACCCGTAGTCAGCTCTACGCCGGTCGCGCTGCCGTCACCTTGGTAGGAAATCAGGCCCTGGTTGGTCACAATGGCGTCGGAGTTGATATCCACCGCCGGCGAGGTGGGCGGGCTCGTCGTGACTGTCACCTGGCCATCGGATGTGATCGTGATGTCGCCGTCGTTGGAGGTGAATTGCGGCGAGGTGACCTTGGTCGTGATGGTGGTGTCGGCCATAGCATGGCCGGACAGGAGAGCGGCAACTGCGGCCGACAGCATTAACGCGCGCTTGGTCAAGGCGTACCTCTCGTCGTTCAAAGCCGGTAGCTCACGGGCCAAAACTGGCTGGGACCCTTCGTCTCCGCAGCGCCGCACCAGGCACGCCCGCCGCGAGCCGTTTACCTTAGCCGGATTTCGGAGCGGCGCGCTAGTCTGGGTAAAGCCCTACGGCGCCTTGGATTTTTAGAGTCGGGAGGAGCGGGTCTGGCCGGCGGCACAAAAAACCGGGCGCCGGAATTAACCGACGCCCGGCGGGTGCCTCTCGAAAGACGACCCTTAGGCGGCTTTGGCCTTGCCTTCGATCACCTTCATTTCACTGCCGTTAATGGGAATGCGGCGCGGCTTCTGCTCTTCGGGAATGATCCGCTCCAGGTCGACATGGAGCAATCCGTTCTCAAGCTTCGCGCCCTTGACCTCGACGTTCTCGGCCAGCTGGAAGCGGCGCTCGAACGCCCGCCCGGCGATACCCTGATAGAGGTAGGCCGACTTTTCGTCGACGCCATCGCGCTTGCCCTGCACCGTGAGCACGCCTTCGCGTACCTCGACGTTCAGCTCCTTCTCGGCGAAGCCCGCGACCGCCAGCGTGATGCGGTAATGCGTTTCGTCGGTACGTTCGATGTTGTAGGGCGGATAGGTCTGCGCAGTCTCATACTGCGGGATGGAATCCAGAAGATCGAACAGCCGGTCGAAGCCGACGGTCGATCGGAACAATGGGGAAAAATCAAAACTACGCATGGTCACAGCCTCCTTTTGAAGCGATGTGGTTTTGGCTCCCCCCGTTGGGGCGGAACCTCTCATTGTGCCGGAAGCCGATCAGGCCTTCCGACCAGATTGACGTAGGTTCGGGCGCTGTATTTTCAAGGTCCGGCGGGCGTTAGCCGTGCAGCAGATGGGCGAGTCCCAGACCCCAGAACAGCACCAGCATGATGTGGACAAACGCGTCCAGTTGCCGGGGCTTGAGCTCGAGACCAAGGATACTGCGCACGACACCCAGGAGCCATGCGCCCTCTTCGGTGTTGGCGGGATCGCGCCAGCGCCCCGTGCGCAACAGCGATTCCGCGTTGTTGAGGACGCAGGAATTCCGGTTGATCTGCCATTGCACGACAACGGCCGGCAGGAACGCCAAGTATATGATCAACAGCGCGGGACCGGGCAGCGCCCACCCGAAAACGATGAAAATCATGATGGCCAGGTGCACCAGGAAGCAAACCTGACCGAGCGCGTCGCGCCGGCGCGTTTCCTCCGCTGGCGGTGCTGGTGTCACCGGAATTTCCGACATGCCCTTCGCCCCGTCCGGCGCGCGAGCCTAGGCCCGCCGAACCCTGGCGCCAAGCGGTTCGGTTGTCACCGCCCTCGCACCCGTGCTGATATCGCAACTCGCCAAATCCAAAGGGAACAGCCGCGATGAGCTCCGAAAAGGTCGAAACCATCATCAACGAGATGAAGTCCCGCGTGGGGGAGAATTCCGGACTGGGCGGCACCATCAAGATCGATTTCGGTGACGAGGGCAGCGTGTTCATCGATGGCAAATCGGCGCCGAACACCGTCACCGAGGGCAGCGGCAAGAATGCCGACTGTACCATCGGGGTCAGCCTCGACACCTTCGAGAAGCTCGCCAAACGCGAGCTCGATCCCACCTCGGCTTTCATGCAGGGCAAGCTGCGCGTCGCGGGCGACATGGGCCTAGCCATGAAGCTCGGTCCCGTCCTGTCGAAATCCGGCTGACGGGTTTCGCTTGGCGTCCGGATCTTTGCGGACGCGATTTATCGCGAGCGGCGACGGCAAACGCCTGCGCGTCGGCAGCTTCGATGCGGCGCCCGGCACGAGCCCGCACGGTTTTTGTACGATCCTCGACGGCCAGACGGAATTCCTCGAAAAGTACGAAGAAGTCGCGGGCGAGCTCGCGGCTCGGGGGTTTGCCGGCGCCATTTTGGACTGGCGCGGCCAGGGCGGTTCCGAACGGCTCATTGCCGATCCGCTCAAGGCGCATGTCCGCGATTTCAGCGAATATGACGCGGATCTGGCCGCGTTGCTGGAACAGGTGGTCCGCCCGGAAACGGATCGGCCGCCGCTCGCCCTCGCCCATTCCATGGGCGGGCACATCCTTTTGCGCACGCTGAGGCGCGATCCGCAGGTGTTTTCTGCTGCGGTGATGACGGCGCCGATGCTGCGCACCGCCACGCGCGGCTACCCGCGCTGGCTCGTCCGCGCGATCTGTTTTGCGCAGGCGCGCGCTGGGCACGGGAATGATTGGGTTTGGGGCATGCGGGACCGGGATCCCTTGCGCGTACCCTTCGACGACAACTTCGTCACCTCCGACCGCGCCCGCTATGCGCGCGCGCAAAATTTTCTTGGCGACAATCCCGGCCTCCGTCTCGCCGGTCCGAGCTGGTCATGGCTCGAAGGGGCGTACCGCTCGATGGCGGCAATGGAAGCGCGGGGCTTTGCCGAAGCGATCACCACGCCGTGCCTCGTTTTCGGCGCCGGCCGCGACCGCATTGTCGAGACCGGTGCGGTCCGCGATTTCGCCCGCCGCCTGCCGCGGGGCCGCTACGTCGAAATCCCCGAAGCCGAACACGAAATCCTGATGGAGAACGATTCCATCCGCGGGCACTTCTGGCGCGAATTCGACGCGTTCGTGGCAGGCGCTGTCTAGGCGTACAAAGCGCGATGGCCGGCCCGCTGTTCGGGAACAGGATATCTGCGGACCCACGCACCAGCACAAGGGGACACGACATCCTGTCCCTGACACGCCGGCGGCGACTTCCTTCGAGCGACGGGCGTAGCTGGCTGTTGTAACGAGCATCGTGGCAGTTTTGATCAAGCAATCCTGAGCAGATAAAGCGTGTACAGCTGTATTAAGCGTCCACCCGCGCGCCCCTCCGCGGCAGCGTTGTTGCAGAAACCACCCTTCTCCGTGTGCGGCCTTCTTTCTTCCGTTGCTCGCGAGCTATAAAGGTCACACAGAAACTTGTCGGGAGCCTTCATGTCTCTTCAGCCGGTGCGACCGATCACGTTGGACGAGGTGCGCCGCGCGCGCGAACGCATCGCCGGCACGGTTCTGCGCACGCCGCTCGTCAGGCTCGAGCTTGGGCCGGGCGCGCCGGACATCCGCCTTAAGCTCGAAAACCTGCAACCAATCAACGCCTACAAATTGCGAGGCGCCGCCAACGCCGTGGCCATGCTTGCGGAAGAGGACCGCGCGCGCGGCGTGTGGACCATCAGCGCCGGCAATGCCGGCCAGGGCGTCGCCTATGCCGCGGCGAAAGCCGGCGTGCCGAGCACGGTCGTGGCGATCGAAACCGCGCCCAAAGCCAAGCTCGACCGCATGCGCGCGCTCGGCGCACGGCTGGTCCTTGTGTCGTACAAAGAGGCCTGGGAGGCACTGGAGGCGCGCTGCTATCCCGGCGTGGACGGCTCCTTTGTACACCCCTTCGACGACCACGATTTCATTGCCGGCAACGCGACGGTCGCGCTGGAGATTCTGGAGGACGCGCCCGACGTACAGGCAATCGTCGCCGGTATCGGTGGCGGCGGACTCGTCGTGGGGGTGGCAAGTGTCGCCAAACAGCTGAAGCCTGGCATCAAAGTGTTTGGCGCCGAACCCGAAACAGCCGCGCCGGCGGCGCTGTCTTTCGCACATGGCGCGCCACAGGAATTCGCGAACTGGAAACTTTCGTTCGTCGATGGGGCGGGCGGCCGCAGCGTCTTTCCGCGCATGTGGGAGCGCATGCGGGGAATCGTCGACGGTTCGATCGTGGTGTCGCTGGAAAAGACGCGCCGCGCCATGCGCCTCCTCGCAGAGAAGCCCCGCGTGATAGCCGAAGGCGCCGGCGCACTCTCCGTTGCTGTGGCACTTTCCGGCGAAGCGGGCGCCGGGCCGATCGTCGCCATCGTTTCCGGCGGCAACATCGACCTCGAAACGTTCTGCGCGTTGATTGCGGAGTAAGCCACCTCTTCAAAACGCTTCATGCTGAGCCCGTCGCAGCATGAGGGCTCACCCTTCGACAGGCTCAGGGTGAGGCCGTATTGTTTCCGGCCATGAACACCATCGGCGATATTGCGCGCTTCGACGGCCGGATCGCGTCGGATGCGGAGGTGGAAGCCCATATCGCGGCGCTGGTGGCGGCGCTGGGCCAACCGCGGCCGCTCCGGCACCCCGACCTGCGGGAGGCGCGCCGGGCTTACGACGCCAACCGGATCGACATTGCCGAGGGCCTGCTGCGCGCCCTGCTGAACAGGCACCCCAACGAACCCGACGCGCTGTACCTTCTGGCCCTGTGCCTGTTGCGCCGCGATCTCAAATTCGACGCCGAAGCGTTGCTCGCCGAATGCGTGGCGCGGGCGCCGGAGTTCGACGAGGCGCGATTCAATTATGCCAACGTCCTGCAGCTGATGAACAAGCCGGCTGCTGCCCTGCGCGAGGCGGAGATGCTGCTCGAGAAAAACCCGGGCAATCCCGTTTATCGCGATCTTGAGGCCGTATCGCTATCGGCAATGGGCGAATACGACCGCGCCCTCGCCTGCCGGCGGGCGCTGGCGGAGGAGTTTCCGCAGGGCGCCAAGATTCTTGTCAGCTATGCACAGACGCTGCGCACCATGGGAAAGCGTGACGAGTGCGTAGCCGTTTTTCGCGCCGCGATTGAAAACTGTCCCTCGCTTGGCACCGCCTGGTGGGGCTTGGCCAACCTCAAGAACTACCGTTTCGACGAGACAGACGTGGCCCGGCTCCAGACCGAGCTTCTCGCCCGCGATCTTCCCACGATGTACCGCGTGCAGCTGCTCTTTTCGCTCGGCAAGGCCTTCGGCGATCTCGGGCGTTACGCGGAATCATTCGATGCCTATGCACGCGCCAATGCGGTGCGCCGGATGGAGAGCCGTTACGATGCCGGGACGATTTCGTCGCATGTGAAAAAATGCAGGACGCTGTTCACCCCCGATTTTTTCCGCGCGCGCGCCGGACAGGGGTCGGCTGCGAAAGGCCCAATCTTCGTCGTCGGCATGCAGCGCTCCGGCACCACGCTGCTCGAACAGATCCTGGCCAGCCACTCGCAGATCGAAGGGGCAGGCGAGCTTCCCAATCTGCGCTACATGGCGCGGCGCTTCGAGGACACCATCGGCCGCCGCGTCGGTACAGACTATCCGGACGTGCTCGCGCATATCGATCCGGCCGAGTTCCGAAAGCTCGGAGAGGAATTCCTCGAAACCACCCGGCCGCGCCGGCCGCTCGGTCGCCCCTTCTTCGTCGATAAGGACCCGTTCAACTTCTGGCACATCGGACTCGTACAGCTTATCCTGCCCAACGCGAAGATCATCGACATGCGCCGCCACCCCCTCGGCTGCTGCTTTTCGAATTTCACCACGATTTTCCTGCACGGGCTTGCGCACACCTACCGTCTCTCCGATCTGGGGCAGTTCTACGCCAATTACGTGGAGATGATGGCGCATTACGATGGGGTGCTGCCCGGCCGCGTGCATCGCCTCTTCTACGAGAATCTGGTGGCCGACCCGGATGGGCAAATTCGCGCGCTGTTCGATTTTCTCGAACTGCCGTACGAAGAAAACTGTCTGCGCTTCCACGAGAACCGGCGCGCCGTGAATTCGGCGAGTTCCGAACAGGTGCGCGTGCCGATCTACGACGAGGCGCTCGATCATTGGCGCCATTACGAGCCCTGGCTTGGGGCGCTGAAAACCGCCCTCGGCCCGGTCCTCGACCTTTACCCCGCCGTGCCGGAGTTTCCGTAGCAAGGAAAAGTACAAAGTTGCCATGGCCCGCAAATGCGGGCCACCCAGGTGACACCT
>Ga0070734_10006317_pt1 | contig 9994 bp, 9 predicted proteins | sample Coa_R1_8_FD_66444 | JGI IMG/M metagenome (GOLD analysis project Ga0070734, IMG submission 66444) | Surface soil microbial communities from Centralia Pennsylvania, which are recovering from an underground coalmine fire - Coalmine... | ecosystem: Environmental > Terrestrial > Soil > Unclassified ... | reverse complement strand
GTATGCTCGAAGAAAGGGCAATGCATGCAAGAACCAGCACGCCGGGCGAGGCCAGGGCGATCTGCCCGGCGAGAAATTCGAAAACGAATCGCGGATTGATCTGATCAACTGCAACGCGGCCGAATTGATAACGGAACGAGATAAATGCGTGTGTGGCGTTCCAATAAAATGTCGGAGCAAACATTGCCAGTGCAATCGCTGCGCCCGTGTAGGGCCAGATCGTCCGCAGCCAATTTGTGCCTTTATTATAGCGCCAAAGGGCAGGAAGCAGCAGCCACAGCGCGACACTGCACCAGAGGAACAGCCCCGTGTACTTCGTGGCCGTGGCGAGTCCCATCGCGGCGCCGGCCGCAAGCCACCAGCGTCCGTTCTGCGTTCGCTCCAGTTCGGCGATCGACCATAGGAGCAGCGCAGCCGCAGCTATGAGAAGCGCATCCGGCGTTGCCGCCATGCCCTCGGCCGCTACCATCAGTGTGCAATTGAACAGGAGGACGGCGATGACGCCGGCCCTCTCTTCGCGCAGAAAGATTATCGTTGCACGCCAAACGCCCCAGCTTGCCGAGACGGACATAATGAGCGGGATGAATCTGACCCCAAATTCGCTATCGCCGAAAAGAAAGGTCCCTGTACGAATTGCGAGCGCAACTGCAGCCGGATGTTCGAAATAGCCCCATGCGGGATGTTTGGACCATAGCCAGTAATACGCCTCGTCAAAGGATAGAGGCAGGGTCGCCGCGAGCGCGAATCGCAGGCAGATGAGAACGGCGATTCCCGCAAACAGGAGGTCGCGCTTGTCGATATCTACAATAAGGAATTTACGAAGGGTCCAGCGGGGCTCCCGGCCGCGCCAGTAAAGATTGGTGAGGGCTGGTCGCAAGGTTGGGTCCAGCCACGGTTTTCCTGCCAAAATGTCCAGATGGCGCTCCTGCAACGTCCGAACTCTCGCGTTTGTGTGGGCGCCGTCACCGACTCGGCGCGAAGGGTCAGCGATTATTGGGAATGGCAGGTTGCAGCGATCATTCGCCGACATTGGGAATCTGTATAGTAGCGACAGTTGCAAAATTTCTGTGTCTGGGCAGTGATGTGAATCTCATTCCAAATTCTGCAACGCCGGGCCGGACAGGGTGCGAAGTTCACGGATATTCAGGACCGCAAGTTTCAAACTTGCCGCGGCATACGCGATTCTATTCAGCGCATCGGTCGCGGTTTTGGCGGCAGTCGTCTTTTTCAGCGCTACCGCGGCTCTGGATCGACAGGAGCGCACGCGCCTTCAGGCAGAGTCCCAGGCGCTGCAGCATGAGTTCAACCACGGCGGTCTCGCCAACATGCTGGACGAAATTCGCACGCGAACCCGCGCGCACCTCGCCGGTGGTTTTGATTATGGCGTAGTCACCAACTCCGGCGCCAAAATCTATGGCGACGTTCCGCCAATCATCCTGCGGAGCGGCTGGGCGCGGGCAAAAGGACCCCCGGACGGAGACGAACCACCCGGCCAGAGAGAGCGCTTGCTGATCTATTCAACGGAACTGAAGCCCGGGCTCTGGCTCCAGGTCGGCGATGACGTTGGACGGGAAGAGGTGTTCGGAAGAGCCATTATGGCGACGTTCGCCTGGTTCGTCGTCGTCGTGGTGACGTTGGCTATTGCCGGTGGCGTGATCATCAGCTTGAGCGTTCTCGCGCGCATTGACGCAATTACGCGGACCGCTGAGGCAATCATCGAGGGTGATCTTGATCGTCGGGTTCCCATGCGCGGTGTGCCGGACGACATCGATCGGCTGGCGTCAACCCTCAATCGGATGCTGGACCGTATCTCGCTGTTGCTCCGAGTCTTGCGACAGGTCTCGCGTCACATCGCGCACGATCTACGTACTCCGCTCGGGCGATTGCGGCAGGGCCTGGAAGACGCGCGGACGAAAGCTGTCTCCGCCTCTGACTACGAGAGCGCCATCGAAAAAGCCGTTACGGAAACAGATGAGATTCTAGCCACTTTTGCGGCACTCCTTCGGATCGCGCAGATCGAGTCCGGAACGCGCCGTGCAGGATTTCAACCGCTGGATCTGAGCGCACTCGCACTCCAGATAACCGACAGTTACGCACCCGTCGCGGAAGATGCGGGAAAGCGGCTGAACGCATCCATCATGCCAGATGTCACAGTAACGGGCGACCGCGAACTCCTGACCCAATTGCTGGTCAATCTCATAGAGAATGCGATTCACCACACTCAAAAAGGCGCACAAATTCTGGTCGAGATACTCGGCGGGCGCAGGCCGGCGCTGATCGTTTCCGACAACGGTCCCGGTATGCCGGAAGATGAGCGCAATCGCATCCAGTCGCGATCCTACCGTACCGAACGCAGGGCGCACACGGATGGAACTGGCCTGGGACTTTCGCTGGTGGCTGCGGTAACGGATCTGCACCATGCAGAATTGAAGTTCTCCGATTGTAGGCCCGGCGTCGCTGTTTGCGTGTCTTTCGCGCAAATCCTATCCGCCGAATCCGCTGGTCAAATTGCTTCGTCGAAAACGAGACTGCGGGGAAGTCTCTCCTCGGCCCTGAGAACTGGGCGCCGGCGCGGGCACGTGGCGCCTCAAGAACCTCTCAATGTGAGCGGGGCGATCGGTCGACGTTAAGCCGGGCTTCAAATGTTCGTCGCTAAATGGGGAAAGTCGCAATCGAATGGCAATCACCCTTCTCGCCGTGAATTGCGGCGTCCCTCGCGTTATCGGGCATCGCAGGGGTCTGCCGGTCCGCTCTGCCATCGGCAAAACGCCTGTCGCAGCGGATGCGGTGTTCTTTGGCCGCGCAGGGATTGATGGCGATCGACAGGCCAATCGTCTGATCCATGGAGGATCCGATCAGGCGGTTTGCGCCTATGACGCCGGCCATTGGGCGTGGTGGCGCACGGAAAAAAACCTGAACTGCACGAAAGGTTCGTTCGGCGAAAATCTGACATTGCTGGGGGCGGACGAAGACAGCGTTTGCATCGGGGACCAATTCTCCTGGGACGATGTTATTCTGGAGGTCACGCAGCCGCGCGGACCGTGTACGAACATCGACTTGCATCATGGCCGTGTGGACCTTGCGCAAGCGATTACCCATTTTGGTCTTTGCGGGTGGTACATGCGCGTCATCCGGGAAGGATATGCATCGACGCGGAACCCGAATGTTTGTCATATTCGCACTCGTGAAGGAACAACCGTCAAAGAAGCGTTCTTTGCGCGATACGATTCCCGCACACCGCTGGCACTGCGGCGGCGCATCCAGGAAATCTCCCAACTTTCCTCCAATTGGCGCCGGGCAATCGCGCGCAATTAGGTCGAGGAAAAAGACATCACCGGATTTTGCTAGTCGTTCGCGAGGTAAGACACCAGCGCTTCGATTTCGCGATCGGTCATGTTTGCCGTGTTGGCATGCATGACCGCGTTGTCGCGCAAGGTGGAGCGGAACGCCTCGAGCTGCTTCTTCAGGTAATCGGCGTGTTGCCCGGCGATGCGTGGGATAATGGCGTTGCCTTCGCCGTGTGCGCCGTGACAGGCCTGGCAGGGCGGCACACCATCTGCGGGAGCGCCGCTCTCGTAGATTTTCTGGCCCTCTGCAGCGAGCGCGCCGCCGCTTTGCGGCGGTGTCGGCGGCTGGGCCGCGAAGTATTTCGCGAGTGCATCGATCATGGCGTCGTCCAATTGGGAGGCCATGCCCCACATATACGCGACGGCGTGGGGGTCGGCGCGCGAATGCGAACGGAAGCTCTTCAGCTGTGCCGCGATGTAATCGGCCTGTTGTCCGTTCAATCGCGGAAAGGTAGCCACCACGCTGTTTCCGCCCGCGCCATGACAGTTCTGGCAGGTTGTACTGGCTTTCTCCGCCGCAGACTGGCTGTCCGCGCTAGCTGCCGCAAAGATCGGCACCAGCAGACTCGCCGTAGCTGTCACTCGTTTGAGCCAGGATCCGATCGTCATCGTTTTTCCTCTCCCCGAACGAGCGCGCTCAGAAAGCGAGCCAAAGATAGAGATAGAGCAGGTTGTTGTCGGAGGCATTGCGTCCCGCGCCATCGTAGTTCGAGTCGGCGCCGTTGAATTTCATATAGGCGGTGTACTGCAGCCCCAGTTTGACATTGAGCCACGGAACATAATCGACCTCAGCCATTCCCCAACTGCTGTCCGAATTGCCTTTGAAAGTTCCGTAGTACGTCGGATCCTGCGAACCGCTCAGGTTGAAGAAACCCAGCGTGCCGCCGAACCGGCGCTGCCAGTAGTAAGTGCCCGTGAGATTGAGGCTGTTGAGCGTGTCGCTCTTGTTGCCGGCAAAACCCGCTGCATAGCTCGCGTCGAGCGACTGGTTCTCGTGAATCCAGCGCGCATCGACCGTGAACTGGTTGTCGTCGTCGATATATTCGTATTGGGTGTCGAGACCGGCGTCGAGGAACTTGTCGGTGGATGCATTCTGCAGCGACACGTTGATGGCGTTGCCTGCCGGTGTCGTCGGGTTGTCGAGCGCTGCGTACAGGCCCATCGTACCGAATTCCCACGAATTGTTACCCCAGTCGTATTCGTAGGCGGCACGCCAGTAAGGCGCGACGGTGGCAATCACATTGTTGTTCGAGTTGCCGCTGAAGGCGACGGTGGCGCCCTGCAGGGCCGAGCGATAGACGCCGAACTCCGCGAACAGCGACTGATCGATGTAGGTGTAGGCGGACAGTCCCGCCACCGCCCCTGCAAGCGGCGCCTCGATCTGCGTGATACCCGCGGGCGACTGGAGTGCCGGCGAACCGATGAAGGGCTGTGACCAGGCCGGCGCCGTGTTCCACAGATCTTGTACCGTCGGGTTGTTGTTCAGGCTGAGGCCGTAAATGACGTTGTGGCCGTCCAGATTGGCGACATCGGCAAAGCGGATATCCGTGTTGTCCATGCCGAAAGAACCACTCTGGTCGTCATAGGTCAGCTGGATGTAAGCGCCGACATTGTCGGTGATCCTGCCGGCGTAGAACAGGCTCAGCTGCTGCGGAAAATCGGTCGAATTCTTGCTGGAATCCGAATCATTGGCCTTCGCTGCGAAACTGGTCGACGCCATCACCATCGCCGAAACCGGCGGAATATCGCTGAGCGACAGCGTGCTCTGCTTGAACTTGTTGATGTCTTCGACCTTGACCGTGTTGAAGAGCGTGTATCCGCTCGCCTTGAACACGCGCCCAAAGGGCGTCAGCTGCGGAAACACCGTGTGGCAGGCCTCGCAGGCGAGTCCCGTCTGCCTCGCGTAGCTCGGAACGGCCGAAGCCGATTGCGGCAGCGCGACCAGCAACGACGCGACAACGCCGACTATATTGAAGATTGATCGTGCGCCCCGGAAACAAGTCGGCATGGTGTCCCCCTCCGACGTTCAGCGTAGAAATTATTGTTACGACGCCTTCTTCGCGTAAAATTTGCACCAGCCGACTGGACTGATCGTGCCCTCCACAAGCTTGCAGGCGCCGGGCTGTACGTAAAACGAGCAGTCCAGACACTTCTGGCCGTTTTTCGGACCGTCCTGATATTCGGCCGCCTTCTGCGTCATTTTCCCGGACTGCGCCGCCGCCGGCACAAGCGAACTGGCCACGACGGCCGCACCGCCCGCGAGAATGGAGGCACTCCGCAACAGGTTCCGCCGCGACACGCCGCGGTCATTATCAGCGTTTGACATATCCGATCCCCTTGTTTGCCCCGATCCGCCCCGACGCACGAATCATGTATCGGTCAAACATCGTAATCTTTGCGTGGGATCAAAAAAAGCCCTGAATTACCGGATTGGGGCTGCCAACTTGTTTGCGCGCAGGATGGCTGGGCCATAATTTGCGCTAGCGCAAAGTTTGCGAAGCCGTTCTGCGTAACTTCCCGGGATGTTCAGAACGGTATCCCCCGATCGGGCGGCGTTCGCGGCGATCGAAGTCTTTCGCGGCGTCCCTGACCACGCGCTACGCCGGATTGCCGAACTCGCCCGCGTGCGGCGGTTGCCAAGGCGCGTCCGAATCCTCTCGCAAGGCGACGAAGGCGCCCGCGTGCACGCGGTGATCGAAGGCGCAGTCTGCACGGCGCAGTCCGGAAGCGACGGCGCCCAGACGGTCATGCGGATCGCCGGGTCGGGACAGATATTCGAAGCTGTCGCCGTCTTCACCGATGGGCGCTACCCGGCCGACGCAGTGACAATGTCGGAAACGGTCGAGGCAAGTTGGAACGAAACGGATTTTCTGGCGCTGATCGGTGCCTTTCCTCCCATCGCGTTCAATCTGATACGGATCATGGCCACGGGCCTCCAGGAAATGGAGGAGCGTGTACGCGAACTTGCCACGCGAAGCGCCGAACGCCGAATTGCATACACGGTCTTGCGTCTCGCCAAGGCCAACGGCCGCGCCACACCCGCGGGAATCGCCATCGATATTCCGCTGCGCCGCAAGGACGTGGCTGACATCGCCGGCACGACGCTCCACACGGCGAGCCGCGTGCTCGCGGGCTGGGAGAGAGCCGGTCTGGTTGCCAACAGCAAGCGGATGTTGACGGTTAAAGGCCTACCGGAGCTGCAGGCGAAAACCGCGGATTAGCGGGCCTGACTTGATCCGGATCAATAACAAATTCGGTGCTTGATGCAGATTTCGCAAAACAAAGGCTTCAAACGATGCTGCAACCATTGGAATGGACCGATTCGTTTTCGGTTGCTCATCCGGCGCTCGATGCCGAACACCGCGACATCATGCTCGCGATCCGTAAGATCGCCGAGGCGGAAGACGATCGGAAACATCTTCGGCCGCTGCTATGCGATCTAAAAGAGAAGGCGGCGGCACATTTCGAGCACGAAAGCGCAATCCTGCGCGCCATCGTCGCTTCCACCTCGTCAGCCCGTCACAGTCACAGATTCATCGCCGCCATGAGCCAGGCGCTGGTCGACGAGCATCTGGCCGAGCACGATGTTGCGCTCGCTTCGCTCGAGTTCATGATTCGCCGCACCCTCACAGACACGTCTCAACCTCTGCCCGCGCCGGGAGACGTACTGACCCATTGGTTCATCAATCATGCGATCAAGCATGACGGGCATCTGAAAACGCTGTTTCAGACCATGGAAAAGGACTGTCCGGATCTGCTGCGCAGTGTCGCTTAACGATTGCAGGGGAGGCGAATCCTGCCTGCCATGCAATTTGACGGGAGGTTGATGCCGCGCAAATGCAAATCCCGCCTCTGCGATTATCGTTTGCGCGACTCGTCGTCCGGAGATTACCCCGTGCTGTGTTGTGCGCTTGCTGCTTTTTCCGGTCCGCTGTTGCTGGTGGTGGCGGCGTGGCGCGCCGCGGTCTCTTGCCTTACCGGCGGCGCTGATAGCGGCGGAATGGCGGCCACAAGTCCCATCTTCGCAAGCGCATCAACCATATCTGTGCTTGCCTTCGGGATACTCGCGGAGGTCTCGCTTCTTGGTCTCGCGGCAGACGCGTCAACCTCACGGGTTTCTTTCTCCGAGCGGGCGAACGTTTTCGTCCACGTCCCGATTTGCCAGTTCCACACGCCGCTGCGCCAGAAGGCCGCCAGAGCTCTTATCGGAAATTCGTTGATCGGGATCAAATGATCGCCCCGCAAATCCGTGCACCGTCGGCCGGCTGCGTGCTCTGAAGGGACATCTTGATCGTGCTGGAATGCCCATTGCCCGTCGACCCCGCGCCTGTTGGCTGGATCGCATTTTGCGATGCCGCGCGCGGAACGTGGAGGACACCCGCAAACTCCGGTCGCACCGAAAGTACAGGCGAAGAACAAAAACTCAAGGGAAATGCGAATGACGGCGACAACCGCAACTGACGGCGAACTGCGCCTGGATCTCTGGCTTGTTCCCTTCCTTCTTTTTCTGAGTTTGCTCGCCGGCCTGATTGAAGCGGCGGCGTCACCCGACCCGCCGATGGTCACCCAGGCCTGGACCTTTCTGGCCTGCATTGGCGCCGCGTCAATCTGGTTCATCCGCCGCTATGCACTCGGTGCTCCGGACGACGAACGCGGGGCTTATGCGAACGATGTGATCAAGGCCGGCGTGGTCGCTTCGCTGTTCTGGGCCATCGCCGGGATGACGGCCGGACTTGTCATCGCTCTTCAGCTTGCGTTCCCTCACATCTTCTACTTCTCCGATTTTCCCTACCTGAACTTTGGCCGATTGCGGCCGCTCCATACTTCCGGCGTCATTTTCGCCTTCGGCGGCAATGTCCTGATCGCCACTTCGTTCTGGGTCGTGCAGCGCACCTGTCGCGCACGCCTCTTCGGCGGATCACTGCCCTGGTTCGTTTTTTGGGGCTACAACACCTTCGTCGTCGTCGCGGGAACAGGGTATCTCCTTGGCATAACCCAGGGGCGTGAGTACGCCGAGCCGGAATGGTACATGGATATCTGGCTCACGGTCGTTTGGGTCGCCTACCTCGCGGTTTTTCTCGGCACCATCTGGAAGCGAAGGGAACCACACATCTATGTGGCGAACTGGTTCTATCTCGCCTTCATCGTAACCATCGCGCTGCTCCACATCGTCAACAACGGAGCCGTGCCGGTTTCACTCCTGGAGACAAAGAGCTATTCCGTGTTCGCCGGCGTGCAGGACGCGCTTGTGCAGTGGTGGTATGGGCACAACGCGGTGGGGTTCTTCCTCACCGCAGGCTTCCTTGGCATCATGTACTATTTCATTCCCAAACGCGCCGAGCGTCCCATCTATTCCTACCGGCTGTCCATAGTACACTTCTGGACACTTATTTTCATTTACATCTGGGCCGGCCCACATCACCTTCTGTACACGGCGTTGCCGGAATGGACGCAGACGCTTGGCATGACGTTTTCGGTGATGCTGTGGATGCCGTCCTGGGGCGGCATGATCAACGGCCTGATGACGCTTTCGGGCGCCTGGGACAAGCTTCGCACCGACCCGGTACTGCGCATGATGGTAGTATCTGTCGCCTTCTACGGCATGTCGACGTTTGAAGGTCCGGTGATGTCGGTGAAGACCGTCAACGCATTGTCGCACTACACCGACTGGACCATCGGCCATGTCCACTCGGGCTCGCTTGGCTGGGTGGGCTACGTAAGCTTCGGGGCGCTCTATTGCCTGGTGCCGTGGTTGTGGAAGCGCAAAAGCCTGTACTCCAACGCGCTCGTGGAGTGGCACTTCTGGATCTCGACGCTCGGGATTGTCCTCTACATCACCTCCATGTGGGTCGCCGGGATCATGCAGGGCCTTATGTGGCGCGCCTATAACGAGTTCGGGTTCCTGGAATATTCCTTCGTCGAATCCGTCCAGGCAACGCATCCGTATTACGTGATCCGCGCGCTGGGCGGCGCACTCTATCTCACTGGCGTTCTGATCATGACGTACAACGTGTGGCGCACGGTTCGCGGGGAGGTTTCCGAGACGGAACCGGTCGCACTCGCCGTCCCGGCAACGGCGTGAGGGCGGCAATGGTCGATCACAAGACTCTCGAGCGCAACTCGATATTCCTGGTCATCGGCATCCTGCTGGTGGTGGCGATCGGTGGATTGGTGGAAATCGCGCCTCTCTTTTGGGTGGGGAGTACGATCGAGAAGGTGAAAGGGATGCGCCCCTACACGCCCCTGGAGCTTGAGGGGCGCAACATCTATGTGCGCGAAGGCTGTTATCTCTGCCACAGCCAGATGATCCGCACCTTGCGCGACGAAGTCGAGCGCTACGGCCACTATAGCCTCGCGGCGGAGAGCATGTACGATCATCCGTTCCAGTGGGGATCCAAGCGTATAGGTCCCGACCTGGCAAGGATCGGCGGAAAATATTCCGATGAATGGCAGCTGCAGCACCTGACGGACCCACGCGCAGTCGTTCCCGAATCGGTGATGCCGCCGTACAAATTCCTTGCTGATACCCCTCTCGACTATCGCAGTGTCGCCGAGCTTCTGGAAGCGAACCGCAAGGTCGGCGTTCCCTATACGGACGAAGAGATCCTCAACGCCAGAAAAGATCTCGAAGCACAGGCAGATCCCGA
>Ga0070734_10006316_pt1 | contig 9994 bp, 6 predicted proteins | sample Coa_R1_8_FD_66444 | JGI IMG/M metagenome (GOLD analysis project Ga0070734, IMG submission 66444) | Surface soil microbial communities from Centralia Pennsylvania, which are recovering from an underground coalmine fire - Coalmine... | ecosystem: Environmental > Terrestrial > Soil > Unclassified ... | reverse complement strand
CGGCAACGCCGAAGTCGGGAGTGTCGGCGACCACTTGGCCGTCGACCAATACCAGCGCCCGCCGGGCCCGCCGGGCAATTTCCAGATCGTGGGTCACCAGGATGACCGTTAGACCCTCCTTCTCGTTCAGATCGCGAATGAACGTCATGATCTCACGACTGGTGCGCGTGTCGAGATTGCCGGTCGGCTCATCGCAAAGCAATAGCGGCGGGCGGTTCACCAATGCCCGCGCGATGGCCACGCGCTGTTGCTGGCCACCGGAAAGCTGATTGGGCTTATGGTCCACCCGGTTCCCCAGCCCGACACGCTGGAGCAGCTCGGTCGCCCGCCGTTTGCGCTCCCGCCGCGGACAGCTGCGGTTGTACAGGAGCGGAACCTCGACATTTTCCAGGGCCGTCGTCCGCGCCAACAAATTAAAATTCTGGAAGATGAAACCGATCCGCTGGTTGCGAATCTGGGCCAGTTGATCCGGATCCAACCGGGCCACTTCCTGGCCGGCCAGGTGGTAACTTCCATCGGTCGGACGGTCCAGGCAACCCAGGGAGTTCAGGAGCGTCGATTTCCCCGAACCGGAAGGACCCAGCAGCGCGACGAACTCCCCCTCGTGAATGTCGAGCGACACCTGCTTCAGGGCCAGGACCTTGACCTCTCCCAGATCATAGGTCTTGCTCAAATTGCGCAATTCAATCAACGCCATGGCGGCTGCCGTAAGCTCTATGGGTTGTATCGACCGTTCGGGCGCTCCGAGTCCATTCTACCTCTCGTCCGTGCTTTCCTCTGAATCGGATCGCCGTCAGTCATAGCGCAGCGCCTCAATCGGATCGAGCCGGCTCGCGCGCCGGGCCGGGTAGTAGCCGAAGAAAATCCCGACCGCGGCGGCGAACACGAGCGCGACCACGGCAGCGGGAACGGATACCTGGAACGGCCACTGTGTCGTCGGCAACAGCAGGTTGATCAACGCGGTGATCCCCGCCGATGCCGATACGCCCAGGGCGATGCCGATCACGCCGCCGATACTTGAAAGCACGGCTGCTTCCACGAGGAACTGGCGCAGGATGTCGCGCGGCCGGGCACCTAGTGCGATGCGGATGCCGATTTCGCGGGTCCGCTCCGTTACGGACACCAACATGATATTCATGATCCCCACGCCGCCGACGACAAGGGAGATAGCGGCAATGGCGGCGAGCATGGTTGTCAGGGTGGCCGTGACGACGTTCAGCACATTGGCCACCTCGGCCGTGTTGCGGACTTCAAAGTCCGGTCGCTCGCCGGGCGGAATGCGGTGTCGCTCCATCAGGAGGCTGTGGATCTCCTGCTCGGCCCGGGAAGACAACGCCTGGCTCTTGGCCGAGACAAAGACCACATCGACGTTGGCGAACGCCGAGTTCTGGAGCCGTTTGCGGACGGTCGTATGCGGCATGAGCAAGACGTTATCCTGGTCTTGGCCGACCAGGTCCGCCCCCTTGCGGATGAGCACGCCGATGACCGTGAAGGGAATATTCTTGACACGCACCTGCTGCCCGATGGGGTCCATTTCCGGGAACAGCTGCCGGGCGACCGTGTACCCGAGCACGCACACCTTGGCGGCCGCCACGATATCGCGCTCGCTGAAGAATTCGCCGCTGGCCAGGGGCCAGTTGCGCACCACGGGATAGTCGGGTCCGACGCCCAGCATCTGATCCGGCTGCCAATTGACGCTGCCGCCGATGACCTGGCCGCTGGTGCCGATGAAGGGCGAGGCCGCCAAGACGGACGGACATTCCGCACCGATGGCCTGGGCATCGGCGGCCGTGAGCGTCGTGACCCGACCGGAGCGGGCGCCGCCGGTTTGACTCATGCCGGGGAACACGAGGATGACATTGGAGCCGAGGGTTTCCAGCTGATGGTGCAGCACCTGGCCGCCGCTCTGCCCGAGCGACACCATGGTTGTGACCGCGGCGATCCCGATGACCACGCCCAGAACGGTCAATCCGGAGCGCAGCTTGTTCTTGGCAAGCGTCCGCAAGGAGATCAGCAACAGGTCCCAGAGGTCCACAGGATTATCTCGGGCCGAACATGTTTTCCGTCCCCAGCACGACAGCTTGGTCTTCTTGAAGATCGCCCGTCACGAGCTCGGCATAGTGGTTTTCCATCAGCCCGAGCGTGACGGGGACGGCCCGGAGCAGCTCCTGATCTTGGATCCAGACCACGCGGTGGCGGCGTTTGCGGGCCAGATCCGCTTTGTCATCGGCCGAGCGCTTGGTGTTGTTGTCGGCCATGCTGATCGGCATCGCTTCCACATAGTGACGATCCTCGGGTCGGACCTGGGCGGGCTGGGGAACAAACCGCAGCGCGGTGGTGGGCACCCGCAGCACGTTTTCCTTGGCCTCGATCGGAAACGTCAGGTTCGCGGTCATGCCCGGCAGCAGCTTCAGGTTCGGGTTGGGCGCTTCGATGACGACCGGGTAGGTGACGACGTTTTGCGTGGTCGTGGAATTCTTGCGAATCTGGGCGATCTTCCCCTCGAACAGGTCTCCCGGATAGGCGTCGACGGTAAAGCGCACCGTCCGGCCACGTTCCTGGGCGGTGCGGATCAAGCCGATGTCGGCCTCATCGACCGAGGCGAAGACGTACATGTGCTTTTCCATTTCCGGGGCGATGGTGAACAGCTCCGGGGTCTGGAACGAGGCCGCCACGGTTTGACCGGGATCGACTTTCCGTTCGATGACGATGCCATCCACCGGTGCGAGGATCTTCGTGTAGCCGAGGTTGGCCTCCGAATTTTTCAGGTTCGCCTCCGCCTGCCGGATGGAAGCTTTCGCCAGCCTGATCTGGGCCTCATAGGTCAAGCGGGTAAAGTGGAACTGGTCCATATCGGTGTCGGACAGGTAATCCTTGTTGATCGCCTGGAGCTGGCGGGCGCGCTGTTCGTTGTTCTTGGCCTGTTGCAGCAAGGCTTCGACCCGGCTCAGGTCCGCGATCTGGCTCTCCAGGGCGGCATGATCACGGTCGATGGCGGCCTCGAATAGCTTGGGGTCGATGGTTGCAAGGACCTGATCCTTCTTGACGGGGCTGTTGAAATCGACGAAAACCCTGGCGATGGGCCCGGAGGTAAAGGCTCCGACCGAGACGGACAGAACCGGCTTGATCGTGCCGCTGGAGTTGACGACCATTTCCACCCGGCCGCGCGACACCGTCGCGGTAACGTATTTCGGTACGGAATGGTGCTGCCACCACGAATGGGCCTGGACCCCGCCGAACACGGCCAGTCCCACGAGCACGCTGACAATCAGGAGCCGCTTCGGAATCCAGCGCATGGCTGCCCTCGCGCAAAGGATCATTGGAGCCGGAGTGGGCGATTCTCCCCAAGAGCGTATTCGTCTTCAGGTACTTCAATATTGATACCCGCCTCTCGGCGGCAAGGTTTCTGGGGAGGCGGGGATTGGGCCGAGGATCTGTTCGACGCGACACGGACGCGATGCGCTTGGCCCGCATGCCTACGACTTGGTTACGTAATAACGGAAGCTTTCCCAATCTTTGCCGACGGCCCAGTCGTGTTGAATGTCAACGATTCTGCCGCCGTGATTTTCGATCCACTTGACCAGCTCTTCCCGGGGCACTCCGTAAGTCTCCATGACCGGCTCAAAGCCGGGAGTCGCAGGCTCACCCCGACGATGCAATTTCCGGTACAGCCGCGCAGCCAAGCCGTAACCCCGGCGCGCCCGGAGCCAACGCTTGAACTTTCGGGAAAGGTCCGTCCAGTTGGGACCGCGGCCTTGGACCTGGCAAGGAATGCGGGATGTTTCCGACCCCATGTGCTGGAACCAGGTCACCAATTCCTGGACCACATCCAGCTCCAACCAGTATTGGCCGGGCCGCTTGGGAGCGGTGATGGTGATGGAAACCTGCACTTCCTGTCCCGGACGCATTCCCGTCGGCAAGGCAACCCGGCCATCATCCGCGACCAGTAGCTCACCCGTCTCACTCAGCCAATGGTTGCCAAGATTGACCGCTGGCCAGGTCAGGTCGCTTGCGTTTTTCACCTGCACGAGAAGCGCGCTTTGTTTGCCGGGCCGGATCGTCAACGAAGGCTGCCGCATCCGAATGCAGGCCTTGTAGGGCGTGGCTCGTTCGAGCAAGGGATGACTGGGAATCTGGAAAACGAGCAGCCCGCCCGGAGCGAGCACGCGCAAGAATTCCTTGATGTAATTCAGGCTGTACTCCGGTTTCATATGCTGGAGCACGAGCCGGGAATAGACAAAATCGAATGTGTCATCATGAAAGAGCGCCAGCTTGCCGGAATCGTTGACGGCGTAGTGGCAACATTTGCCCTTGAGCAGGCGAGCAAAGCCTGGCCAACGGTCTGCCCAGCGGAAATGGCCCGACCGCCAGGTGCTCCAAAGCCGTGCCATTTCGCACCGGAAGCGGCGTCCAGGACGGTCATATTCCCGGGCCAGCGCGATCATCGACGGGGCGATATCGACGCCGTGGCTTTCCTCGAAATAACGGCTGAGGGCCTGCGTAAGCCGTCCGACGCCGCAGCCGAAATCCAGCGCCCGGCCGGGACGGAGAGGAAAGGCAAGCGAAGCAATGCAGCCCATCAGGCGCTGGATTTCTTCTTCACCGCTGGCGAAGAACTCGGCGGCCTTCCACCTGCCGTGACGTTTGTCCGGCCGAGTCATGATGGCCCAGAGCGGATCCGTCTTGCCAAAGGCATCCCAGTGCCGCTGCACTTCCTTGAGTTCCATCCGTGGTATCCTTTTGGGAAGTTTCGCGGTTTACCCAACCGTGCGGTTGGGTAAACCGCCGCGAAACGGATCTCATACAAATTTCGTGATCCCCGGCATGGCCACCGGCGCGACGGCCAGCGGACCAAATTCGTACCTGGGCGGACGCAAATCTTCCTTGGAATGGAGAGCCATCTCCCAGGTGATGATCTTGCCGGTGTAGGTCGCCATCCGGCCCATGATGGCCATGAGCGTGCTTTTGGTCATGTAGTCGCCGTTGTGGATCGGCTTGCCCGAGCGGATGCTGGCAATCAATTCCTTGTGCTCATTCTGGTACATCTCGCCACCCAGCTTGTGACTCTTCCAAGTCGTGCTCCCCGCTTTGGGGCCTCGGATGCTGGCTACCTTGAATGTATCGATATCGCAGACCCCTTTGCTGCCCACGATTTGATCCGACACATCCTTGGCGCAGCCGTCTTGCTGCCGGCAAGCACTGAACAGCTTGACGCCGTTGGCGTATTCGTAGACGACACTGTGGTGATCGAAAATGTGGCCATACTCCGGTCCGGTGCGTACCTGCCGGCCGCCGATGCCGCTGGCCTTCACCGGGTACTCGTCGCGCATGGCCCAGGCCATCTTGTCCAGGCTGTGAATGTGCTGTTCGACGTTGTGATCGCCCGAGAGCCAGGTAAAGTAGAGCCAGTTGCGGAGCTGCCATTCCATATCGCTCCACTCCGGCTGCCGCGGAACTTTCCACAGCCCCCCGGTGTTGTAGGTGCATTGCAGCCCGACAATCTCACCTATGGCCCCATCATGGACCCGCTGCATGGTTTCGCGCATGGGGGTGTCATAGCGCCAGCACAACCCGGAGACCAGCGACAGGTTTTTTTTCTTGGCCTCTTCGCAGGCCTGCAAGACGGCACGCACACCCGGGGCATCGACAGCCACGGGCTTCTCGGCAAAGATATGTTTGCCGGCCGCGACGGCCGCCTGGATGTGCAGGGGGCGAAATCCCGGTGGCGACGCCAGGATCACGAGGTCCACGTCTTTGCAGTTGAGCACCTTCTCATAAGCGTCGAAGCCGACGAAGCAATGGTCATCCGCAACATCGACCTTGTCACGACCCAGCTTGCTAAGATAAGTGCGGGTGTATTGCAGATGGTCCGCGAACACATCGCCCATGGCGACCAGTTTGACATTGGGCCCGCCATGGACGCAATCGGAGGCCGCACCACGGCCGCGGCCACCGCGTCGGCTGCCGCAACCGATCAGACCGACGCGGATCACGTCGCTGCCGGCGGCGTGCACATGGGCGACGGCGGCCAAATTCGTCGCCAACGCCGCACCGGCGACCGCCGTGGCGGAGGATTTGAGGAATTCGCGGCGGGAGGCATTCGGAGCATCGGGTTGCGGCCTGGCGTTTACCAAGGTGGTTCTCCTTCTGTGAGATTCCGTGGCCGGCCAAGATGGACTCGGCCAGGAAGTAGCGGGATACGAACGGGGGAGGAATTTCCTCAGATTATCTGTAACCGGTCTGAGGGAGGCTGTCAATAAGGGTGGGACAAACGGTGCGCGGAACGAAGACTGCCGATCTGCCGTTACATTCGGGAAGTGCCCCGGCGTGGCTCTTTCGCCGGATGGTGGCCATGGCGGGCGCGATTACCACGTTGATCGTGCGCGACAGCGGGCCGCTGGAGCTTCTGCAACGGCTCAGCGATCCATTTTGGTTTCAAGCCTTCGGTTGCGTGCTCGGCTTCGATTGGCACTCCAGCGGCGTCACCACAACGGTGTGCGGGGCGCTCAAGGAGGCGGCCCGCCGTTGTGGCAGCGATCTGGGCATCGTCGTGTGCGGCGGCAAAGGAGCCACCAGCCGGCGAACGCCCGAAGAAATTTGCCGCGCTTGCGATCGGGCCGGCATGGCCGCCGACGCGCTTCTGTACGCCAGCCGCACGGCCGCCAAGGTCGATAGTGCCGCCGTGCAGGACCATTACCAACTCTATCATCACTGCTTTTTCTTCATTCCGTCCAGCCGGGCCTGGTGTGTCGTCCAGCAGGGCATGAACCCGGCGCTTCGCTATGCACGCCGTTACCACTGGTTTTCGGGGGAACTACAGAGTTATGTAGCGGACCCGCACTCGGCCGTCGCCTGTGACCACCGCGGTCCGGTCCTGAACTTGGTTGCGGGAGAAGGGTCCACCCATCGTCAGGCGATCGCGGCAGTGGCGCGCGAACATCCCGACCGCATTCTGCGTGAAGTTCGCCCGCTCTTGGCAGGACCGCATATGCCGCTATTTGATGGCCCGCTCACCGTGGCGGAGCCCAAACCGGCCGATCTGAACCTTCCAGGGCGTCATCGTCTATCAACGAAGGATCTGAATCCCGCGAGCCTGAAGAAAGTCTTGCTCCAAACCTACGAGCGGCAAGCGCAACAGTTCGAGCAACTTCTGGGAGAACGGGGCATCGGTCCACAAGCCTTGCGCAGCCTCAGCTTGCTCGCGGAAGTGATCTACCAGGCACCGGCAAGCCGGCGCGATCCCGCGGCGTACAGTTTTGCCCACGGCGGCAAGGATGGCCATCCTTATGCTGTCAATCGCCAGCTTTATGATGCGAACATCGAACGGTTGCGGGCGGCGATTCATGCGGCCAAGATTGGCCACACGGACAAGGTGGAGGCCCTGCGTGGGCTGGCGGCATTCACAGCCCGTCTTGCCAGTCGGCCAACCGGCGCGAAATAAAGCTCGCCGTCAGTAACTTCGAGGCGCCGCTTCATCCTCTGCACGTTCGCAACCGCACAAATGAGTTGCAACGGCCCCCCTGAGCCTTTAGAATCAGCGTTCATTCTCGATGAAAGAGAGCACGGTTGGGCGCGATTCCTATGCCTGCTCGATCTCGGTCGATGATTGCATCGATTCGATTGTGTCCGGGATCGTACCGTGGCCCAAGACTACCCGGAACCTTCCTACTACCGGGGAGGGCGTGGTGATGGCAATGGGTCGTTACGTTCACCGTTTCGATATCGATGACCAGCACTCCATCCATATCTATCAAGGAAGTCTGGCAGAAGTGCAGGCTGATGCGCTCGTCAGTTCCGACGATAATCAGCTCTCGGCCGGCAGCGGCGTGTCCGCTGCCCTGGCGCGCGTCGCTGGGGAGGATGTACGTCGGGAACGACTCAAATTCTGCTTCGAAAAGCGACTGCGGCTGGGCAACGTGGCCCGCACTTCGGGTGGCCGCCTCTCGTGCCGATACCTCTACCATGCCATCACGATTGAAGACTTCAGACATTACATGCATGAAGCCGCTCTGCGGCAACTTGTCGCCAATTTGCTCAAGTGCGCTACCGAAGACGGGGTGCGCACGCTCGGCATGCCTGCGCTGGGCACCGGCACCGCGGGCTTCGATATCGCCCGAGCTTCGGAAATCATCATCGAGGAATTGCTCAGCAATCTGATCGACACGCCGATCCAGCAGGTCGTGCTGGCGTTGATCGGCGATAAAGCCGAGCGCCTTTTCTATGAACAACTTGTCCGCGGCCATGCTCCTCGGTGCGCAGCCTCCTCCCTCCGCCGGATTGACAAGCAACTCGCAGAGGCGCCAACCGCTCCGCCACGAGCTTCTGGGGAGTCTCCTTCCGGGGAGAAAACGCTGGAGCATTCCCAGGAGGTCGGACATGGTCCCGGCCCGAGCGATCTGGCCGACGAAACCGGTGAGCAGTTCCCCAGTCTCATCGATGAAACCCGGTTGGCGGGAACACCCCCCGACCAACCCAAGTTGGTGGCTGGCTTGGCCGCTCTGTTATTGAAGCATGCTGATTCTGGAGACATCGAGGAAGAGCTGCTCAGCCGGCCGGAATGTTCTGGGTTCCGCGGGGCCGTGGAACAGCGGCTGACGGAGTTCCTCTATCTCGACGAGAGGAATCTCCGCACCGCGCTGGGTCCTGCTCTGTTCAGGGCCCGGGACCTCCGTCGAATGGCCGAAGAGTTGGGCGAAGACTGCGAACTTGCCCGCGATCCCGAGCAACTCATCGACCTCATCCTCCGTGCCCTCTGCTTCAACCTTCTCGCGCCGCCTATCGGGATGGTGCAGTATGTTGGGCGCGTGGAGCAGCTGATCCTGGAATTGGACGCCCCCGACGCGGCCGCAGCGCAGCGCCTGGCCGCCGGCGTGGAGGCTGCCAAGGTGCTGGAGCAGGTCCTCAAAGATCTGTTGCGACTGTACGGCCTCCACCTGTTCGGGCCGGGCTTCGAGCAAGAATTGGTAAAGCAGCAGATCGTCCCCGCACGCCGGGACGGCGGCGTAGCCCGGCTCACGCTCGGTCAGGCCCGAGACGCGCTGGTCCAGCTGGAAGCCCTGATCAAGAAGAACGCTGGCTTGCGCGAACAACTCGGGCTGCTCCGCCGGCGCAAGCCCGCCCTTTTGCCGGCGCGCTTCACCCGCGAACAGACCGGACAGGAAGTCGATGGTGAGCAATTGCTCCAGGACTTCATTCGTTGGCGCAATCAAGAACTCATCCACGACAACGCAACAGCCCGCCAGGTCCCCGACCAGCGGTCCGTGCGTGAAAAGTTGCAGCAACTACGGACGTTCTTACTCGCCTGCCGGGATAGTGGCATCTACCCAGAAGTGCTGCGCTACGAAGGCACTTTCGAGAACCGCAACGGCGAGCGGTTTGTTCACTTCTTGGACGAGCGCAATGCCGAGCGTAAGGTGCGAACCGATGAAAAAATTGATCCGCGCCGCCATTACTACTGCATTGCGTCCAACAACCCGATCCACCTCTTCCCGGTGCTCATTCCGAAGCTGTGAGTCTGCGGCATGGAAGGGAGGTGAAGGGGCGACCTTCGGGCTTTCCGCCGTTTATGGTTCTCGCCGATTGCTTGTATCCGCTTGCTCTCACGAACACCAGAGGAGCTATGCATGAACGGCGATGACTTGCTGCGGATTGTGGATTTGATGCACCGAGAAAAAAACATCCCCAAGGACGTCATTTTCGAAGGGATTGAAGTCGCGCTGCAGTTGGCAATCGCAAAGCACTATAACGATGCGCAGGTCATCGCCGTCAGCATCGACCGGAACACGGGCGAAATCCGCGCCCAGAAAGGCGGCCAGCCCATTGATCCAGCTCTACTCGGCAGAATTGCCGCTCAGAGTGCAAAGCAGGTGATGATCCAGAAGATCCGTGAGGCCGAATGCAACGCGAGCTTCGATGAGCACGCCGCCACGAAGGGCGACCTGGTGCACGGCACCGTCCAGCGCTTCGAAGGGGGCGCCGCTACCGTCACGCTGGG
>Ga0070734_10006315_pt1 | contig 9994 bp, 7 predicted proteins | sample Coa_R1_8_FD_66444 | JGI IMG/M metagenome (GOLD analysis project Ga0070734, IMG submission 66444) | Surface soil microbial communities from Centralia Pennsylvania, which are recovering from an underground coalmine fire - Coalmine... | ecosystem: Environmental > Terrestrial > Soil > Unclassified ... | reverse complement strand
GATGACCTGCCTGACTTGTAGCCGGCCTTCCTGGATATTTCGCGCCATATTGGCGATCATTGGACCCGTGCTGGGACCAAGAAGCACGGAGAGATTAAGCGGGGGAATAGCATTCGGCGTTTGCGCCAGTTTGCCGAATGCCTGCAGGGACTGGAGAGCCTCTTCCGTTTTGTCTACCGAAGCGATAACGGCGAACCCCGCCGCTTCCAGAGATTTTTGCTGGCTCTCCGGCGTAACAACAAAGCTATAGGACGCATCGCGTGCCCAGGGAACCGGATAGAGGATAGGCTGGTCTCCTTGTTTCAGCATGTCGTAAATGGCGAACTTGCCGCCCGTTTTGAGAACGCGGTAAACGCCTCGATAGAATCCGTCCTTGTCCTCGATATTCATTCCGACGTGCTGCGTCCAGGCGTGGTCGAATGTTTCGGGGTCGAACGGAAGATGCATTGCATCGCCCTGTACGAATGTCACATACTCTGCTTGCCCGGTGCGTTTCGTAAGGCGGTTTGCGATCTCGACATACTCAGGTGTCAAGTCTATCCCGGTTACATGGCAACCGTATACTGCGGAGAGGAACCGGGCGGGGCCGCCGAGACCTGACCCGATGTCGAGGATATGGTCTCCCTGTTTTGCGCCGAGAGCGAGAGCAAGCTCCTTGCTGGCATCAAGCCCCTGCGCGTGAAATTGGTCGACAAGGGAGAGCTGCGACCACTCGAACGGACCTTCCGCCAGACCGCTCATGAGGAGTGCGTGATCGAGGCGAGAGGATAACTCTCCGATGACGTAGTGTTCTTGGATCAAAGTGGATTGGCTCATGGGTGTTCTCCTTGAGGTATAGGTGTTGTATGGTCTTATCATAGAATGATGACCATCATACTATCGGCGAAAAATAATATTGTTAGCGTCACTCTCCACTCAGGTATTCGATCAGATGATCTCGCGTTGCCCGTAATATCCGGTCGCTCAGAGCAGGATCGGAGACCGCACGAGCCAACGAAACGGCGCCTGACAGCGCGGCGAACATCACCAGGACTTTTTCCATGCGTTCTTCGGCGGTAGCCCCAGGCACATAACCCGCAATCGTAGCCACGATCTCATCATACTTCCGGGTGAAGCTTTCTCGCGAACCTGGCGGTCTTCGCGCCTCTTCTCCGGAAAGCGCAGGCAAAGGACATCCCCTCCCTGGATTGTCCCGGTGAAGATTATCCGTGTAGGAGTGCACCAGAGAGGCAATCCCACCCTGCTTAAGTTCCTGGACCATGAAGTTCAGGCTCTGGTCCAGAGACGAGGACATCGCCTCTTCGAATAAATCTTCCTTGCCTTCAAAATGGGAGTAGAAGCCTCCATGGGTCAGTTGCAGCAAGGCCATGAGGCGCGCGATGCCGATACCATCGAACCCATGAATGCGGAACTCCCGAGAGGCCGTCTCAACGATCCGCTTGTGCGTCTGCTCCTTGTGGTCTTCCTTGTATCTCATCCTCGCCTCCGATTATATGATGATCATCATATAATGTTACGCCAGCCTGAAGTCCCAAGTTGCACGTGTTGGGGAAATATTTTTTGATACGCTTCGGTCCCGCAAGGGGGTGAGGAACAAAAATAGAGTCCGGATTGACAGTTCCTCTGGGATGCTGTTGAGGCAAATTCTACTTTCCATTGTTCTCAGCGATTTCGATAGCCTCCTTTGCGTCTGTCCCGGCAAGAACTCGCTGCAATCGTATCCACTGTTTACGATAGGTATGGGCCTCCGCATCAGGGGCGTGCGATCCCTGGCGTGTGGAGAGAAGCGGCGTGACGGCTTCAACTGCGGGAAGGAGCGCGCCGGGCAGGTATTCGACGCCGGTGCGCCGGCGCAGAATGTCCTCTAATGTCTCCGCCTGTTCTTCCGCAAGCGCCAGTTCTACCTCACCACGCGTGAGCTGCGGAGTAAGCGATTCAAGATGCCTTGTGTCTTCCAGGAGAAATCGGGCGCGTACTCCGAGCCGACCGACGAGCCGCGCGGACCGCGCCTCGGACAGACCCTCCCGAACCAGCGCCTGTTGGATCGCACAGCGCGTCTCCGGATCCCCCCCGCCCGGATACATCACTCCTTCTAGCGATCTGAGCGTGCGGTCGGAAACCAGGCCACGGGTTGCCATCTGGAACCCCTCCCAGGCGGTCGCGTTGGCGGTGGTGAGTTTGCCCCCGATAAGCGTATAGAAACCGTCCGAACCGATCCAACGGTGACGCCGCGAAAGACGCGCTGTCCCGGTCCGATGGCCGCGTATCGGCAGTGTCCGGATTCCCGCATATGCGGAATAGAGGGATGTCCGATCCAATCCCGCCCCAGGGAGGTCGCCCGAAATGCGCGTCAGAATCTCGTCAATCTCTGCGGTATCGGGCAACGGATCGAACACGGCGTCGGGAACCTCCCGCTCGGTCGTCCCCACCAGGGCGCCACCCGGATGCGGCCAGACAAAGTAATAACGGCTCTTCCCCGGCATAGGCAGAAAGAGAGAGGGCCCCAACCAGGGGCGGTCGAAGAGGAGATGGACGCCCGCGCTGAAGCGTGCGCCATCCACAAGCGGTTTCGATCCTGCGGGAAGAAGATTGGTCGCCCAGGGACCGGCGCAGTTGATCACCCGGTCGGCGACCACCTCCACATCGGCCGTACCCAGACGGTCCCGGCACTGAACCGCGAAACGCCCGTTAGAGCGCCGTACGCTTGTCACTTCCAGGTAGTTCAGGCAGCGGGCGCCGTACTGACGCGCCTGCAGCACGCTCTCCAGGGTCAGACGGGCGTCGTCGGTCAAGCCATCGGTATAGAGAAACGCGCCGTCCAGGTCGGCGGATCCGAACCGATACCCGGTCTTCGCCGCTTCCTGCGTGGATAGGAACCGGTGCCGTCGCTCCGCCGGCGCTCCCATCCGGTCGTAGAGCGTCAATCCGACCGCGAGTTTCCATCGGAACAGCCGATCTCCGCGCGGAAGCGGGATAAGGAACGGTTCGGGCCGGCACAGATGCGGAGCGGTCCGGAATAGGTCTTCTCGCGCCTGGATGCCCTCCGCCACCTGCGCAAAGTCGAGCAGTTCCAGGTAACGCAGGCCGCCATGAAGCATCTTGCTGCTTCGGCTAGAGGTTTGCCCGGCATAATCGCCCCGTTCGACGAGCACACAGGAGAATCTGTTTCGCGCCGCCAGCCGCGCAAAGGCCGCTCCGTGAATCCCTCCGCCGATAATCAGGAACGTGGTGTGGGGGTGGCGCTGAATATCGTCAAGTAGTTCGGCCCGGGAAATCCTCAGAGGGTCCGGGCCGATAGGGTGTTGTGACACCACGCTCCTCCTACGGTCTGTATCCGGGGCAGATCGCTCCTGGCTTGTCTCTCCTTTCTACTTCTTTATGGCCTCGGTACGTTCCAGAGCGCTTTGCCATCGCAAACTGTTGACACAACATGGCGATTCGTGCTAGACTCGCGGAGATGTTTACAAAAGTCCCTTTAAGTTGGCCCTGTGAGGCTGCCAAGGGGCGAAAAGACCGAGAGCGACGTCGCCCGGATAGCGGAAGAGGCCAGGGGTGCCTCACGCCAGCGTGCGACCGATTGCAAACCCTCTTTGCGCCTCTACCGGCCGGCCCTCTGGGCGGCGGAGAGGCGTTTTTGGCATGTGGGGCGCACAGGAGCGCATGGGAGAAACGGACCGCTATGGGAGAGAATACACTGCCGAACCGGGAGCGTGATGCCACGGGAGCCGTCCCGCTGATGGATGCCGACGACATCCGGCGCGCCCTTACGCGCATCGCCCATGAGATCGTCGAGAAGAACCAGGGCGTCAAGGATCTGGCCCTCGTCGGCGTCCTCACGCGCGGCGCCCCTCTGGCCGAACGCCTGGCGCGCCTGCTGCAGCAGATCGAGGGCGTGGAGGTGCCGGTCGGCAAGCTCGACATCGGCCTCTATCGCGACGACTACGCCGACAACCCCGGCGGGCTTCCGCCCCTGTTGCCCAGCGCCATCATTTTCGACGTCACCGACCGGCGCATCATTCTGGTGGACGACGTGCTCTTTACCGGGCGCACCGTGCGCGCGGCCATCGCCGCCCTGCTGGATCTGGGACGCCCGGCCTCCATCCAACTGGCCGCCCTCCTGGATCGGGGGCATCGGGAGTTGCCCATCCGTCCCGATTTCGTGGGGAAGAACATTCCCACCGCGCGCCAGGAGCATGTGCAGGTGCGCCTTTCGGAGACCGATGGCGAAGATCGCGTGTTTATCCGTAAACCCGCGTGAGGATCGTTCGGATCGTATCTGCTCTGAGAGGGAGCCGAAACACTCTATGAAACATCTGCTCGCCCTGCGGGAAACCTCCGCCGAAAACATGCGTTATCTGTTGGACAGCGCCGCCGTGTTCAAGGAGATCCTGGCGCGCCCCGTCAAGAAGGTCCCGACCCTGCGCGGGCGCATCATGGTCACGCTCTTCTATGAGAATTCGACGCGCACCCGCACCTCTTTTGAGCTTGCCGCCAAGATCATGAGCGCCGAGGCCATCAATATCGCGGTCGCGCAGTCCTCGGTCGCCAAGGGCGAGAGCCTCAAAGATACCGTGCTGACCCTGCAGTCGCTCAAAGCCGACTGCATCGTGATGCGGCACTACGCCTCCGGCGCGGCGCAGTTCGCCGCCGACCACCTGCAGAGTTCGGTCATCAACGCCGGCGACGGGCGGCACGAGCACCCGACCCAGGGCCTGCTCGACCTCTTTACCATCCGGCAGAACAAGGGCGAGATCGAAGGGCTGACGGTCGCCATTGTGGGCGATATTCTCCATAGCCGCGTGGCCCGCTCCAATATCTGGGGCCTGACCAAGCTGGGCGCGAAGGTGCGCCTCGTCGGGCCGCGCACCCTCCTGCCGCCGGATGCCGACCGCCTGCCCGTGGAGGTCTATGATAATCTGCGCACCGGGCTGGAAGGGGCGGATGTGGTCAACGTATTGCGCCTGCAGACCGAGCGCATGGAGAAGGGCCTGCTGCCCTCCCTGCGCGAGTACTCCCGGCTCTTCGGCGTCTCCGTCGCCAGTTTGAAAGCCGCCAAGCCGGATGTGCTTGTCATGCATCCCGGCCCGATGAACCGGGGCGTCGAGATCTCCGCCGATGTGGCCGACGGCAAGTACGGCGTCCATAGCGCCATCGAGGAGCAGGTGACCAACGGCATCGCCGTGCGCATGGCTGTCCTCTATCTGCTGATGGGGACGCAGGGCGCACCGGCCCCGGATGCGTAAACATGAGGACGGTAGGCAGGTGCTCGAGAAGAGGAAAACATGAGAACGATTTTGACCGGGGGATGGGTCATAGACCCATCGCAAAACATAGATCGGGAAATGGATGTCGTCTTTGAGTACGGGCGCATCGTCGGTGTCGTCGAACCGGGCGAGGGTGGCGATGGGGAGCGCATCGATGTGCGTGGTAAGGTCGTTACGCCCGGCCTGATAGATATTCACGTCCATCTGCGCGAACCCGGCTTCGAGTACAAAGAGGACATCGAGAGCGGGACCCGCGCGGCGGCGGCGGGCGGCTTTACCCGCGTCTGCTGCATGCCCAACACCAATCCGGCCATCGATACCGCCGCCGTGGTGCGCCAGATCCTGGAGCGGACGGAGCAGGTCGGCAGCGCCCGCGTGCATCCCATCGGCGCGGCCACGAAGGCCATGCAGGGCGACCAGCTTACCGAGATGGCCGAACTCAAGGCGGCGGGGGCGGTCGCGATCTCCGATGACGCCTTCCCGCTGCAGCATGCCGATACGGTCCGCCGTGTGATGGACTACTGCGCTATGCTCGGCCTGCCCCTCCTGACGCACAACGAAGACAAGCGCCTGACCGACAAGGGCGCGATGAACGAGGGCTACACGGCTACTGTCATGGGTATCCCTGGCATGCCCCGCGTCGCCGAAGACATCGCCGTCGCCCGCAATATCCTGCTCTCCAAGCTCACCGGCTGTCGTCTCCATCTGTTGCATATCTCCACCGCCGGAACCGTGGCGCTGCTGCGGCAGGCCAAGGCGCAGGGTATTCCCGTGACGGGCGAAGCCTGCCCGCACCACTGGGTTTTGACCGACGAAGCCTGCGTCAACTACAATACTGACGCCAAAATGAACCCGCCGCTCCGCACCCCGGAGGATTGTGAAGCCGTGAAGGCGGGCCTGGCCGACGGCACGATAGACTGTATCGTGACCGACCACGCGCCCCACGCCGAGTACGAGAAAGAGGTCGAGTTTGACGCCGCGCCCTTCGGCATCCTGGGCCTGGAGACATCCTTCCCGCTCGTGTATACCACGCTCGTCAAACCCGGCGTCCTCACCCTGTCGCAGTCCATCGCCAAAATGACGGTTGAGGCGGCCCGCGTGCTGAACCTGCCGGAGGGGGTCGGAACGCTGAAACCGGGCGCGGATGCCGACATCGCCGTGCTGGACCTGGAGACTGTCTGGACGATAGACCGGGATAAGGTCCAGTCCAAGTCGAAGAACACGCCCTTTCATGGGATGGAAGTCCAGGGCAGGGCTGCCTTCACGGTCGTCGGCGGAAGAATTGTACGGCTAGAAGAGCGATGATCCACGGGGATCAATCCCCGTTCTGTAACACGAAACCCGCCTGCGCGGGTTCATCCTACCGGATGTGGAGTCCGCGAAGGCGGACTTTGCGTCTCAGAACGGCGTTTCAACGCCGTGACAAGGGTTGTTATTACCGGTGAATCGAGACAAACGCACTGTTCTTGCCAAGCAGACCCTGAGCATTCTGGAGGCGGGGAGTTATCGTGCGCCCTCCGGCAACACAGTGTCCCTGGCCGAGCCGATGAAGGCCGCTCTGGAGGGGACGCGGCTCTATCGCCCTGCCGATTTTCCGGAGAGTTTGACGCCGGCAACGGGGCGAGAGGAGGGGCGAACCCGGATCGAGGTCACTGCGGAGACGACGCTGGAAGCCGCGCAGCGTGTGCAGGAGGAGAGCAAAGAGGATGGGACCCTGGTCCTCAATATCGCCTCGGCGAAGAATCCCGGTGGAGGGTTTCTCAACGGCAGCCAGGCCCAGGAGGAATCGCTGGCGCGCTCCAGCGGCCTCTATCCCTGCCTGCTGCTGGCGCGAGAGATGTACGACTATCATCGGGAGTTGGGTACCTGCCTCTACTCCGACCATATGATCTATACGCCGGATGTGCCGGTGTTCCGCGACGATGCGGGAACGCTGCGGGAGGCCCCTTATTGCGTCTCTTTTATCAGCTCTCCCGCCGTGAATGCGGGCGCGGTACGCAGGAACGAGCCGGAGAAGGTGACGCTGATCGAGCCGACGCTCCGCGAGAGGATGCGAAAAATTCTCTGGCTGGCCATGCAGCATCACTATCGCACCCTGATCCTCGGGGCGTGGGGCTGCGGCGTGTTTCAGAACGAGCCTGCCCTGGTGGCGCGCCTCTTCGCGGAGCTGCTCCGACCGGGCACGGAGTTCGGCAGCCAGTTTGATCGGATTGTCTTCGCCATCTATGACCGGACGGAAACGCAGGAGGTTCTGACGGCCTTCCGCGCCCAATGGGAAGCATGAGATAAATGTCATGAAGCCAAGCTTGATACTGAAAAACGGCAATATCCGGACGATGGATACCGAGAACCCCAGGGCGCAGGCGGTTGCGGTCGGCAGAGATGGGCGCGTTCTGGCGGTCGGGGCCGAGAGCGAAGTTGTCCATCTGGCGGAATCCGGAACGCGCGTGATAGATTTGCGCGGGCGGACCCTGATCCCCGGCTTCTTCGACTGCCACCTCCATATCCTCTGGCTGGGGATCAATCTGGGGCACGTCAACCTCGCCTCGCCGCCGGTCAAGGACAAAGAGGACATTATCCGCCTGCTGCGGGAGCGCCGGGCCGTACAGCCGGAACTGACCTGCATTCAGGGCAACCGCTACGATCAGAACAAACTGCCGGGTGGGCAGCACCTCACCCGACAGGATCTGGATCGCGTCGCGATGGACATTCCCGTGCGGATCGTGCATACCTCGGGCCACGCCGCCGTCGTGAACAGCCGCGCGCTGGAGCTGCTGGGCATCACGAAAGAGACGCCCGACCCGATTGGCGGCGGGATTGACCACGACTACTATGGCGAACCCTCCGGCCTCTTGCTGGAGACGGCGAGCTGGAACAATCTGGACCGTATCCTGCCGGAGGTGAGCCCCGATGCCGCCGTGGAGGCGCTGGGGCGCGCCAATCGCTACCTGCTGGAGCGAGGCATTACCAGCGCGACGGACGCCAACACCATGCCGGAGGATGTGGACACCTACCGGCGGGCCATGGACCGCAATCTGCTCCAGCCCCGTGTCAACCTGATGATCAACTGGGCGGAGGTGGTGAAGCAGGCAGGGGAGGGAGACACGCCGAAACCGGACGATCTCCAGCCGGTGGGCGCGAATTGGCATCGACTCCATGTCGGCCAGGCGAAGCTCTTTTCGGATGGCGCGATCACCACCCGCACCTGCTGGCTCACCAAGCCCTTCGAGGGGATGTCGGACAATACCGGGATCCCGATCCATCCTCCGGACGAGCTGCGGGAATTGATTATCAAGGCGCACAACGCGGGCTGGCAGATCGCGACCCACGCCATCGGCGACCGCGCCATCGATCTGGTGCTCTCGTGCTATGCACAGGCCCAGCGTGAGCACAATCGGAATCGTCCGGGGCACCGCATCGAACACTGTATGCTGCTGGATGACGACCTGATCGCGCGCCTGCGTCGCCACCATGTCTGGAGCATCGGCCAGCCGGAGTTTATCTCCGCTCTGGGCGATGCCTACGTCACTGGCCTGGGGGAGGAGCGCGCTAACCGCCTCTCGCCCTATGCGACGCTCGAGGACCGCGGCGTCGCGCAGGCCTTCAGTTCGGATTGCCCGGTCGTGCCGGGCGCGCCGCTGGATGGCCTGCGGGCCGCAATCGAACGCAAGACGCCTGGCGGGCGTATTCTAAATGCGGCGGAGCGGCTAAAACCGGAGATCGCACTGGATTCTTATACGGTCGCGCCCGCCTTCGCGACCCGGACCGATCGGGATCGAGGGACCCTGCAAATCGGCAAGTGGGCCGATTTCACCCTCCTCTCCGCCGACCCGCTGACCACCCCTTCCGACGAATGGGAGCGCCTGAAAGTCGAGGCCACCTTTGTGGGCGGTGAATGTCTGTACGGGCAAGAGGCCCTGGAATAAGGACACGCATGAGAGCTATTCTCGCACTGGAAGACGGAACAATTTTTGAGGGGGAATCCCTGGGCGCGACAGGCCGCACCTATGGCGAAGTCGTGTTCAATACGGGCATGACCGGCTATCAGGAGATATTGACCGACCCCTCCTATGCCGGGCAGATCGTGGCGCTGACCTATCCGCTCATCGGCAACTACGGCATCAATCTGGATGACTTCGAGTCGCGCGGGGTGCAGGTTGAAGGCTTTATCGTCCGGGAGGCGGCGGAGATACCCAGCAACTGGCGGTCCCAACAGAGCCTTCAGGCTTTCCTGAAGGAGCGGAATATCGTCGGCATTAAAGGGGTGGATACCCGCGCTCTCACCCGCGCCCTGCGCGTGCGGGGGGTGATGATGGGGGCGATCTCCACCGACGAGACACCGGAAGAGATCATGGCCCGCATCAAAGCCGCGCCGCCCTATTCCAGCATCGACCTGAACCAGGTCGTCACCACGGAAGCGCCCTACTTCTGGCCCGCCTATGGCGACCGCCCGATCTCCTTCGGCACAGACAATGCTCCTGTTTCGGATCTCCCCATCAACGCTGTGGGGAATGGAGGGGTGCAGAGGGCGCAGCAAGCAGCGCCCCTACAGAGTGCGCCCTCTGCATTCAGGGAGAGAGGCCAGGAGTTGCATCGGGTCGCCCTCCTGGATTGTGGGGTGAAGTACAATATCCTGCGCAGCCTGGCAAAATTGGGCATCGCGACCACCGTGTATCCCTGCACGGCGACGGCTGCCGACCTGCTGCAAGACAATCCCGATGGCATCATGC
>Ga0070734_10006314_pt1 | contig 10000 bp, 7 predicted proteins | sample Coa_R1_8_FD_66444 | JGI IMG/M metagenome (GOLD analysis project Ga0070734, IMG submission 66444) | Surface soil microbial communities from Centralia Pennsylvania, which are recovering from an underground coalmine fire - Coalmine... | ecosystem: Environmental > Terrestrial > Soil > Unclassified ... | reverse complement strand
CTGTTCTTCGAACGCGTGGTCAAGAAGATGATCGGGCGGGGCGAATGCGACGAAGGCATTGTCGCAGTCACGCTGGGCGAAAAGCTGCCCGGCATTTTCGATTATCTCGAAGCCCATGTACGTGGCCGCGAATTTCTGGCGGGCGATGCCCTTTCCATCGGTGACATCGCGGTTGTCTGCATGCTGGTGAATTTCGAACATGCGCGGGAGCGGCTGGATGAGGGACGCTGGCCGGAACTCGCGCGTTACGCGGCCGCCATCCAGGCCCGGCCGTCGTTCCAGGCTCCAATCGATCAGGAACGCAGATTCCTCGAACGCCAGCGCGCGGCATGAGTCATGACCAGCGCTTACGACTTCACGGCCAGAACGCTCGCGGGTGAAGAAAAGAGTCTCGCCGATTACCGCGACAACGTCCTGCTGATCGTCAATACCGCCAGCCGATGCGGCTTCACCCCGCAATACGAAGGACTGGAGAAGCTCTACGAAGATTTGCACGGCCGCGGCTTCACGGTGCTCGGCTTTCCCTGCAACCAGTTCGGCAAACAGGAGCCGGGTGGCGCGGAAGTGATCGGCGAATTCTGCAGCAAGAATTACGGCGTGAGTTTCCCGATGTTTGACAAGATCGAGGTCAATGGAGACGCCGCGCATCCGCTGTACAAATATCTGAAGCACGAGAAGCCGGGGATTCTGGGCACCGAGAACATCAAGTGGAATTTCACTAAGTTCTTGGTCAACCGCGAGGGCGCCGTCGTGGCGCGCTACGGCTCCCGCCGCGACCCCCAATCGCTCCGACAGCCGATCGAGCAACTGCTATGATCCGGGGACTGGCGCACCGGTCCGGACGAAAATGGGAACTGGGTATTGGTTCTAATTCGCCCGCCACTCAATTGCCTTGGCAAGCGAGGTTAGGCACTGGTGCAGAATGGGGCCTAGGGAGTAATCGAGAAAACCGTGCCAGCGCCCGTTCCCCCATACTCGGTTGTTCCGTAAAGCGTACCCTTCACGTCAAGAAGACCGGCAGTAGGGGTGGCGCCGTCTGTGCCACCAGCAAAAGAATAGAGTTGCCGTTCTTTGCCGGTCAACGGGTTCACCCAGAACACGGTCCCACAACGATCGTAGCAGGTTGTCCCCAGACCGCCAGACACAGTTGTACCATATAGCTTGCCAGCGATGCCTATCAATCCACCATTGGGCTGGTAACCTGTCTTGCAACGATCCCCCTTTGTGCAAAAGGTGTACGTGACAGCCTCAGTGTCGGTCGCGAGGTTAAGGGAAAAGATTGTTCCGCATCCTTCGGCTCCGGAGCACGAACCACGAATTGAACCTCCCCAAGTCGTCGCACCGTACAGCGTGCCGTCCTTATATCGTAAGCCACCAGCGGGTCCATAACCGTCAGCACATCTGGTCTGTTGGCAGAAGGAATACAGCACTTTTTCAGCGCCGGTATCAGGAACCAGGGAAAAAACTGTGCCACAGCCCGTTACAGGAGATCCGCAGGAGTTCGCATTTGAGCCACCAAAAACCGTCGTTCCATAAAAGGTGCCATTCACGTTGAGCAGAGGTCCGGTGGGCCAGAGGCCATCGCTGCAATTCTGTTGAGCACAGAAGGAATACAGCGTTGATTCAGAGCCCGTGGTCGGGTCAATTGAAAACACCGTTCCGCAAATTTCATCACTCGGGCAATTCGCACCTCCAAGTGCGGCCGTGCCGTACAATATACCGTTTGCGATGGTCAGACCCGAATTAGGAGAAATTCCATCCACTCCATTGTCCTGGAATGAATAAATAACTGTCTCGTCCCCGGTGTTCAAATCGATCGCAAAAACGGTACCGCAGCCATTTTCGCACGTTCCAGTGCCGCCAAGGGCTGTAGTGCCGTACAGTGTGCCGTGTACGTTGATCAACGCGCCGGACGGCACATACCCATCGGCGCCGTCGTCATTAAAGGAATGAATTACCGTTTCGGCACCGGTCTCGGGATTAATCGAGAATACTGTTCCGCAACCGCCGCTGCAGGCGCCGCTGCCACCGAATGACGTCACGCCATACAGGGAGCCCCCGACGTCAAGCAGACTGCTAGGGGGATTGGCGCCGTCGGCACCCCCCGTGAAGGCATACACCACTGCTTCTGTCGCGGCGTCTGCCCTCACACAGCAAAGCAAAAATGCCAGTGCACCAATGCCAGCCGATCTAACGTTCATGGTTTCACGCTCCCGCAATAGATGCACGGTATCAGAATAGAGGGCCTCAGGAACTCCCCCCGTCTGAGTAACACGGGGGCTACAAATACACTGGCGGGGCCCTCTGGGTCTCTCCCCTAAGCCGGTCCATTCCTTTGTTCGACCAAAAAGCGGCCATTCCTCCGTCCCGACCGGCACCCTGACGAGCGCCGCGCGCAAGCACGGGGACCGCCGGTCATCGAGCCACTTGATGGACCCGTCTCGTCAACTGCGCAGGTCTGTACGCGTGCGGGATGTGGGCGGTCCGAGATTCGGACGCGACATTGATACCGGCGCTGATCTCTCTAGTATCGTAGCGCAACACTGATCGTGGGTTAGGGCGTGGGCGCGAGCGTTATAGCGGCATGGCGATGGCTACCCGCATTCGTTCGCGCCCCTGTCGTTGCGTTTATCGTCCTGGAAATCGGCACGACGGCTACAGTTCTCCCACTTGTTGGAAATATCAAATTCCATCCGGAAATCCCTTGGGCGTTTCCGGCAACTCTGATTGTTGTGGCGGCCTTCTGGTATTACTTCACGGGCCGCGGATATCCGGCTGCGACGCGCGCGGTTCGGAAAGACGTTACGCGACGGAAATCCTTGCCTTTGCCGATCTGGCGCGCCGCGGCGGCGCCGCTGCTTCTGTCGGTGATGTCTGTGGCGAGTCTCAGACTGGTGCTGCCCAGCATATTCCCGATGGACGCACCCAAAATCCCGTTCGACGTCACGTCGTACCCGCTTGCCACGATAGTCGGGTTGCTGCTCGCGATCGCCGTGTCGGCAGGCGTGACAGAGGAAGTTGCGTTTCGGGGCTATCTGCAAAAGCCTCTGGAAGACGCATATGGAATTGTTCCGGCTCTTGTCCTGACGGGTATCGCCTTCTGGTTCGCTCACGTGGACAAGGTTTCGCTAAGCCATCTGCCATTTCACTTGCTGGCTAGTGCCGTGCTCGGGCTTGCAGCGTACCTGACGAAATCGCTGCTGCCGGCCATTATCGGTCATGTCCTCGGCGATGCGCTCCTGCAACCGGCTTATGTGTTTCACCAGCCAGCGTTTGTCTGGTCGTCGCTCACGGCGAGGCCCTTATGGGAAGCCACCAAAGCGACAACGCTCATCGAAAGATTGCGAATGGTTTTTCACGCCATGGATCCGTCACACGTCTTCGAATCGGGACCCAACTCATCCTTTGCCCTGATCGCCTGGGTGTTCATCGCGAGTTCGGCTTTGGCGTTACCTGCCTTCATCGGGCTCGCACGCGCCACACGCGTTCTGCGCGTCGCTGCCGAGCCAACGGCCCGGGGCGTTTGACAACACAGATGGAGCGACAGTCTCCCTTCGCTCATGGCGGAGTCCGCCTATGCGCGCGGACAAGTTGGGAACACCCGACGCTGCTGTGCCGTCCGGCAGAGAATATTAAAACCACGGCCTGGTCAGGTCGGGGAAGAATGCGAGCAGCACCTCGCGCGTAACAACGAGCGCGATGCCGATGCCGGCGAAGACGTCGCCGAGATAATGCGAGTTGAGAAACGCGCGCGTCAGCGCCAGCCAGAGCGCGCCCACGAAACACACCAGCGCCCATTCCGGCGCGATGCCCGACATCACCACTGCAACGCAGGAGATCGTCAGCGCGTGGCCCGACGGAAACGAGTCCTTTCGCAAATCCCAGGTGAACGGTCGGAAGCCGTAGAGGTGGAGCTCGAGTTCATCGCGCGGCCGCCGCCGACCCAGCACGATCTTGATCGAATGGAGCACAAAGCTCGCGACGGCAAGACTGACCAGGAAGGCGAGGCTTACCCGGCCCAATCGAAGCATCTCGGGCGAGGGACCGAGCGCCCATTGCGCGACGCGTGAAACGACGAAGGCAAGCGCGGCGGCGATCAGCCAGAGCGCGCCTTTGGCCCAGTCTGTTGTCGCGTGGAGCACGCGCTCGAACGGTCTGGGGATCGCGGCATGAAAGAAATGCGCCGCCTGCCGGTCGATGGCGAAGCACGCCACGCCGAGCGCGATCAGCGCCAATCCGACCCATAGAAGCACGAACCCTGCTTGCCGCGCGAAGGATAGGGCTGTCAAACGCCAGGCCCAGGATGCAACATGATTTGCCTCCCCCGCGAAGCAGCAGCAGAGCGGGGGAGGCTAGCGATTTGCGGGGACGAAGGTCGCCCGCCGGAGGGAGCAATGGATTTCGATTATTCGCCGCGGCAGCGGGAGCTGATGGGCCGTGTACAGGAATTCATGGACCGCCACATCTATCCGGCGGAAAAGATCTATGCGGCGCAGATGGAGGAAGCCACACGCAAGGGCAACCGCTGGATTGTTGTACCTATCGTCGAAGAGCTCAAGGCGAAAGCGAAGGCGCAAGGGTTGTGGAATTTTTTCCTGCCGCAAAGCAAATGGGCGTCTGGATTGAGCAGTCTCGAATATGCGCCGCTCGCCGAGATCATGGGTCGGGTGGGCTTTGCGTCGGAAGTGTTCAACTGCTCCGCGCCCGATACCGGCAACATGGAAGTGCTGGAGCGCTACGGCTCGCCCGCGCAGCAGGAGCAATGGCTGAAGCCGCTGCTCGAAGGCGAAATCCGTTCCGCCTTCATCATGACCGAGCCGGCGGTCGCGTCCTCCGATGCCACCAACATTGCCACGCGGATCGAGCGCAAAGGCGATCGGTACGTGATCAACGGCCGCAAATGGTGGTCATCCGGCATCGGCGATCCTCGCTGCAAGATCATGATTGTCATGGGAAAAACCGATCCCGCGGCCGACAAATACCACCAGCAATCCCAGATTCTCGTGCCGACCGACACGCCTGGCGTGAAGGTCGAGCGCATGCTGCCGGTGTTCGGATTCGACGACGCGCCGCACGGCCACGGACAGGTGCTGTTCGAGAATGTGGAGGTGCCGGCGGAGAACATCCTTCTCGGCGAAGGCCGTGGCTTCGAGATTGCACAAGGGCGGCTTGGGCCGGGAAGAATTCACCATTGCATGCGCACGATTGGCGCCGCCGAGCGCGCGCTCGAACAAATGGTGCGGCGGCTACTTTCTCGCGAAGCATTCGGCAAAAAAATCGCCGATCACTCGGTATGGGAGCAGCGGGTCGCCGAGGCGCGCATCAATATCGAAATGTGCCGTCTGCTGACGCTCAAAGCCGCCGACATGATGGACAAGGTCGGCAACAAGAGCGCGCGCGCCGAAATCGCCATGATCAAGGTTGCGGCGCCGCGCATGGCGCTCAAGATCATCGACGACGCGATCCAGGCCTGGGGCGGGGCAGGGGTGACGACGGATTCCGGTCTCGCGCGCATGTACGCGAGCCTGCGTACGCTCAGGCTCGCGGACGGGCCGGACGAGGTGCACAACATGACCATCGCCCGGCTGGAATACGGCAAGTACATGAACGAGCGGCGCGCCGCGGAATGATGAAGGAAAAGCCCTCCGCCGGATACCGGCGGAGGGCGCGAGAGTCACCAGGAGGTTCGTTGGCGGTGTTCCGAACGCAATTGCGCTAAGGCAGCGCCCACTCCCTACTTTTTCGGCTTTGCCAGGCTGAATTCGAACAGCGTCCCGGCATCGGCGCAGTTGCCGTTGTCGTCCGATCCGTAGAAGCTTCCGTTCGATGCCAGCAGGAGGCCGCCATAAGGCGTTCCGCCGACGCAGCCGGTATTGCCGGTGAGCGGCCAGGCATTGGCCAGCGTGTCATTGGCGATCTGGTAGACAAATCCGTTGCTGGGCTCGCCGCCGTCCGTGGTGGTCCCATAGAGCGTGCCGTCGCTCGCCAGTGTCAAAGGAGCGGTCGGATTGGCGGGAGCAGTGCCAGACTGAAAGCTGACCAGCGAAGCGAACCTGCCGCGGGTCGTGACTTTGAATACGGTTCCAAACCCGCCTCCACCGCCGGTGCCACCCGTATTCGTCGTTCCATAGAGTTCGCCGTTGGGCGCGAGCACAAGCCCGGCCATCGGCTGTGATCCGTCGGCACACCCCGAATGCGGACAGAACGAATAGAGCGTTTTGAGCGTGCCGCTGGGCGACACGCCAAAGACCGTGCCCTCGTTGTACGAGCCGCCGGTAACCGTGGTGCCGTACAGCTTGCTGCCGACCTGGATCAGCGCACCGTCCGAGCCACCGCCCGAAGCCCAGGTGTAGCGCAAACGAAACTTGCCCTTCAGCGTGATGCTGAAGATCGTGCCCGCTGTCGTCGTTCCATAAAGTTCGCCGTTGCTCGCCTGGACGAGTGCCCCCCTTGGGTCCGCCGCCCGAGTACGTCGTGCAATTGTTCGGGTCCCAACAGAAATTGTAGAGCGTCGTGAGCGAGCCGCTCGGGGTGATGCGGAAGATGGTGCCGTCGTTGTAAGTCCCGCCGGCATAGGTGGTGCCGTAAAAATTTCCGTCGCTGGCCTGGATGACCCCACCGTCCGGGTTTCTGCCGTCCGGGCACCCGCTTTGCGTACAGAATTGCCAGAGCTGTGTCAGCTGGCCTGAAGGCGAGACGTTGAAGAGCGTGCCGCCGCCGCCCGAGACATAGGTGTAGTCACCGCCGGCAACCGTCGTTCCATAGAAGTTCCCGTCCTTTCCCTCAACCATGGTCATTGGGCCCGGCTCGCTTCCCAGGCCGCCGCTGTTTGGAAATTCGTAGAGCACGGAAAAGCTCTGCGCGCTTGCGGGAGCACCGGTCAGTATCACGACGGCGATCGAGGCGTGGGCCCACAGATACCGCGCGCATTTTGACCACATAAGAGCAGTGTTCATCTTTCCACCTCCTTGGCATCGAAACGGCCGTATGGGCCCGCTATGATGGGCAAGGGTGCCGTCCGCGATCGCTTCTGTTCAAACGACGCGACGCGACAGGAAGCGACAAAACGCGTAAGGGCCGGGGATTTGACGTGACCGCGGAGCAAACAGGCAAAGGGCGCCGGCTCGACTCCTGGAAAGCCATAGCCAGTTACCTCGGCCACGAGGTGCGCTCCGTCCCGCGCTGGGAGCGGGAGCGGGGGCTGCCGGTCTACCGCTTGCCGGGGCAGAAGAGCGGCGTTTTTGCGTACGAGGACGAACTGAAGCGTTGGCTGTTCTCCCGCAGCGAAGGTGAAACAGCCGCACGCCCGGACACTGCGGATTCAGGTGCGTGGCGGTCGGCGACGCCGGTCACCAGGCGTGCGGTGGGGGTTCTGGTCCTCGCGGTCGCCGTCGCAACGATAGCAATCGGGATGATCTTGCGGACCGAGACACTGCTGTCAAATTCACCGCCGGCGGCGCCTTTGTCCCTGGCGGTGCTCCCCATGCAGAACCTGTCGGGCGATGCCTCGCAGGAGTATTTCGCCGACGGGTTTACCGATGAGCTTGTCACCGAACTTGCCCAATTGCGCGCGCTGCGTGTCATCTCGCGCACTTCGGTCATGGTGTACAAAGGCAGCCGAAAACCGCTGCCAGAAATCGCGCGGCAGCTTCATGTCAAATACGTTCTTGAAGGCTCCATGGCCCGCGAGGGCTCGCGCGTTCGCGTTATTGCCCAGCTGATTGACGCGGCCAGTGACACGCATGTCGCGGCGCACACCTACAATTTCGACGTGAGGGATGCCCTCGATGTCCAGGGCCAGATTTCTCGCGCCATCGCCGACGACGTGCGCCTCGATCTTTCGCCAGGGGAGAAGGCGCGCCTCACTGCGGTACACGAAGTCGACCCGGAGGCGCACGATCTGTATCTGCGAGGCAGCTATCAGTTCGCCGAGCAGACGGCGGCATCGATCCGGCAAAGCTTGGCACTTTATCAGGCGGCGGCCGCGAAGGATCCGTCCTTTGCCCGCGCGTATGTCGGAATTGCGCAGGCGGAAGCGGCACTCCTGCAGATTACCGCAGAGAGTCCTGATGTGACCGTTCGGCACGAAAGGGCGGCGCTTGTCAAAGCGCTCGCCGTCGATCCGCATCTTGGCGACGCGCGCGGCTTGCTGGCTTCGCTGATCTATTGGCGCGATTGGAACTGGCCTGACGCCGAACGCGAATTTCGCCTTGCGCTGGCCGATGGCGCACAAGCCCCAACCGAGCAACGCTTTGGCTATGCGCTAACTTCGCGCGGCCTGTTTGCAGAGGGGACGGCACATCTACAAACTGCTCTCGAACTGGATCCCTTGGGCAAGTCGCCGCGCGTGAGCGCGCTTCAGGCTTTATTGGCGCAACGGAAATTTGCCGAGGCGCGGCCCAAAATAGAAGCGCTTCTGGCCTCAAGCCCCGATTTCCTGGCGGGCCATTTTCTCTTGGGCGCGGACGCGACCATGCTGCACGACTGCCCGACGGTAGCAGCCGAGGCGGCCTGGATCGAGAAGCATTTTCCTTCCCCGATGGCTGACATTCAATTCGCGTTCGCCGGCGCGTGCCGTGGAGACGTCTCCGGTGCGCGGCGGAGCCTCAAAAATGCAGCCGCCGCAAAAGGACCGGCATTTGCGTCACCATACCAGTTGGCACTTGGATATGCCTTAATTCACGACCGCGAGACGGCTCTGTCATATCTCGAGAAATCGGCCGCAATGCGCGAACCGCAGGTGCTCGGCATCAAGATTGAACCCGTGTTCGACTGGATCCGCACCGACTCGCGCTATGTTGCACTCGAACGAAAGCTCGGGCTGTTAGAGTAGCGCATCGTTGTGTCGAGAAACGGCTGCGTGCTGTCAGAATGGCGCGAGTCGCCTCCCGGTGGCCTGCCCTGAGCGCCGGGCCGTAGATCGCGTCCAGGAATTCTTCGCCGACCGGCACCCTCGGGTTGGGTGTCATGCAAGCTCCAACGAAAAAACCAACGCATGATCGGATGAAAACCAATCATTCCGCTCAACCAGCACCCGCGCGCTGTGCGAAATACCAGCCGCGTTCGGCGAGCGGCCGCACGCTCGCCGCGTTCTGCGCCGCGTTTTCGTTGGCCGCCGTGCCATCGCGTACCCGCCCGACAATGCCCTGCAGGATGCCGGCAAGTCGAAAGAAGTTGTACGCCGCGTAATAATCGAGGTTTGGAATGCCGTCGCGTCCGGTGCGCCGGCAATAGGTTTCGACATAGGCGCCCATATCCGGGATGCCGAGCGATGCGAGGTCGATGTTCAAGAGGCTGCCGGCGCCGCTCGTGGAAATATCCGGCGGCATCTGCCACTGCATCAGATGATAGGTGAAATCGGCCATGGGATCGCCGATCGTCGACAGCTCCCAGTCGAGCACGGCCCGGATTTCGGGCCGTTCGGGATGCAGAATCAAGTTGTCGAGACGGAAATCGCCGTGTACCACGGTGGAGCGCTCATCCTGCGGAAGATGCTCGGGAAGCCAGTCGATCAGCTTGTTCATTTCCGGAATCGCTTCGGTTTCGGAAGCGAGATACTGCTTGGTCCAGCGCGCGATCTGGCGGCCGATGTAATTGCCGGGCTTGCCGAAATCGGCGAGGCCGAGCTTCTCGTAATCGAGCATGTGCAACTGTGCGATCGTCGCGTTCATCGCGTCGTAAACCGCGAAGCGTTCCTGTGGCGAAAGCTCCGGCATCAGCGGGCCCCAATAGATGCGACCCTCGACACATTCCATCACGTAGAAAGCGGTGCCGATGACGCTTTCGTCCTCGCATAATACGTACGGTTTGGCGACCGGAAATCCGGTGGGGTAAAGCGCCGCGATTACGCGATACTCGCGATCGACCGCATGCGCCGACGGCAGGAGCTTTCCCGGCGGCTTGCGGCGCAACACATATTTCCGGTTCGGCGTGGTGAGTTGATAGGTGGGGTTGGATTGTCCGCCGCGGAACTGCCGGACCGTGAGTGGCCGCGCGAATT
>Ga0070734_10006313_pt1 | contig 10000 bp, 10 predicted proteins | sample Coa_R1_8_FD_66444 | JGI IMG/M metagenome (GOLD analysis project Ga0070734, IMG submission 66444) | Surface soil microbial communities from Centralia Pennsylvania, which are recovering from an underground coalmine fire - Coalmine... | ecosystem: Environmental > Terrestrial > Soil > Unclassified ... | reverse complement strand
GGGTGAAGAAGATCGGCCCGACCACGTTCCAGGTGCACTACGCCAACTTCACGCCGACCAGGGACGTGGCGATCCTGTTGCTCGTACCGGAGACCTTCGCGCCCTAGAGGCCGTAGACGGCCCGTTCGAACGCAGCGAACGCCTCAAGCGCCCGCGGGTCGGCGAACGGCAGAAGCTGGGCGCAGAAGACGCCAGCCGCGCCGGCGTCGCGATCGATCCAATAGTAGCAGTTGCCGAGCCCGCCCCAGGCCTGCGATCCAGCGCTTCGGCCATTCGGCCCGGGCTCGCGGTTGACCACGAAGCCGAGGCTCCAGCCCTTCATGCCCGGGACGGGGTCGAAGTCGTTCGAGGTGTTGGGCTGGGTGGAGCGGAGCACGCCCACCTCGGGCCCCTCGACCTGCACGTCGCAAAGGGCGTCGATGCTCTCCGGCGCGAGGATCGCAGGGCCGCGGCCGAGCACGCTGTCCATGAACTTCAGATAGTCGCCGACCGTCGCGTAGAGCCCGCCGCCGCCCATCATGAAATGCGGCTCCGGCGGCATCGCGAAGGGAATGGGGGCGACGCCGCCCTCCGGCGTCCGTGCGTGCATCGAGGCCGTGCGCGGCTTGTCGACCTCGAGCGGAAAAAAGGTCGTGTCCGACATGCCGAGCGGCCCCAGCACATGCGCCTGCATGTAGTCGCCGAACGGTTCGCCGCTGACCGCCTGGATCAGTTGGCCTGCCCAGTCGATCCCGGTGCCATAGACCCAACCCGCGCCCGGCTCGAAGGCCAGCGGCGCGTCCGGGCCGCCCGGGTCGTTTGCGCCGACTCCGACCTCGGTCTGGTAGCGGTTCACGCCGGCGTGCGTGAACGCGTAGGCGAGGCCGCTGGTGTGCGTGAGCAGCTGGCGAAGCGTGATCGGCGCCCGGACCGGCTCAAGCTTGGCTTTTCCGTCCGCATCGAACCCGGTCAGGCGCCTCGGCGCCGCCAGGCGCGGCAGGCGATCGCCCACCGGATCGTCGAGGCCGACCAGCCCCTTCTCGACCAGCTGCATTGCCGCCGTGGCGGTCAGAGCCTTGGTGCAGGAAGCGATCCAGAACAGCGTATCGGGCGTCATCGGCGACGGGTTGTCCGCGCCGCGGACGCCGGCCGCCGCTGCGACCGCCTCGCCGCTCGGAAGGCGGGCGGCTACCGCCGCGCCGGGCAGCCCGGCTCGCTCGATGCCGCTCTCGAGCGCTTCGCGCACTCGCTCCGTCGCGTTCATGCCCGCCTCCGCCGCGCGCCTGTTGAGGGCTCACCATGTCGCATTGATGCGCCGCAGACGAGCTATTCAGGCTGGGAGATGACTCAAGTGGGGATCGTGAAGCGGTAGGTCACGACGCGCTCCTCTTCGGCGATCGAGACCCGCTCGCCCTTGGCCGCCGCAATCGCCCGTGGCCAGAAGGCGCGCGCCGGGCCGTTGTCCAACAGGATCGAGAGCGTCCACGCGCCGGGGTGCGCCTTGAACAGCCCTACCGCGGCGGCAAGTCCGGCCCCGCTTCGCCGCGCGTCCGGTCGGACGTAGAACTCCGCCATTTCCGCCCCGCCGCCGTCGTCGGCCGAACGAATGAGAGCGAAGCCGGCAACGCCGCCGTCCTGCGTGATCAGGATGGGCCAGCGCGCTTCTCCGCCCGCCCAGTAGATGTCGAGGTACGGATAGTCGGGCGTTATGGCGGGGTCGAAGGCGCTGAGCTCGACGAGGTAGCTCTCGAGCATCTGGCGCAGCATCGGCTTGTCGCCGATGCTGGCGGGGACGAGCGCGACGGCCATCGCCATCCTTTCGCGTGGCCCCCCGGGCGCTGGCAAGCGGGACCGTGGGGCGCCACGCCTTACGCGAGCTCGGCGACGCGCTCGACCCTTTGCGTGACAGCGTTGAAGAGCTCGGCCGGCACGCGCAGCGACGGCTCGCCTTCGTAGAGCGCGCGCAGCTCGGCGAAGCGGGCGTCGGGCTCGAGGGTCAGGGCGGCGAGCTGGTCGAAGCGCGCGGTCAACGCTTCGCTCAGCGCTGCGTTCGGTTGCAGGTCCGGTCCCCAGACGTCCCAGGGCAGCATCTCGACGTTGTTCAGCGCCGCGAAGTCACGGAGCACGTTGCCGGCGATGAACCAGAGGCCCCACATGTCGAAGATGCCGAACTTGCTCGCATCGACTTCGCCCGCGCGAGCCTGGGTCCAGGCATCGCCCGCAATGATGAAGCGGTCGCGCGGAACGTCCAGCGGGTCGAAATCGAGCTTCAGCGCCTGGCGCTGCAGCGCATCGAGCTGAGCGTCGGTCAGGATCCAGCGGCCTTCCGGTTCGCTCCAACGCTCGACGACCCAGTGGTCGACATACTTGCCCGGCTCGAAATAGGCGCCAAAGCCCACGCGGGCGCGGGCAGGCACGCCCTGTGCGCGCAGCAGCGCCGCCGCTACGACGGAGAAGTGTCGGCAGACGCCGACCGCCCGCTCCGCCGGCTCTCGCCGCTCGCCCAGCGGCGCCGGGTTGCTGGCCAGCAGCGCGTCCAGCGTCGCCGCCGCGCCGCGCAGGTGTTGCTGGGCGGCCTTCGCCGGCGTGAGCTCGACCTTGTAGGCGCCGGCCCAGTGGTGATGCACCAGGTCGCCCTGGATGACGTCGCAGAGGCCGGCGATGTCGGACGGCAGGCCGCGCGCCGCGGCGGCATGCGGACCAAGGTCGGTCATCGGGCCGGTCGCCGTGTAGAAGGCCCGGATATCGGCTGGAAGCGGCATCGATCTCTCCTTGACGCGCCGTTGGATGGCGCGGGCGGGCCGGCCGCGTCTCGACCGGTCTTGCCTCGCCCCGGCGCCCGCTCCCACAATGACGCCGTAAACTGACAGAATCCGACAGGACGCTACGATGAAGTTCGGGATCTTCTACGAGATGCAGCTGCCGCGGCCCTGGGGCCGTGACTCGGAGTGGCGCCTCTACCAGGACGCCCTCGCCCAGCTCGAGCTCGCCGATGCGCTGGGCTACGACTACGCGTGGGAAGTCGAGCACCATTTCCTCGAGGAGTATTCCCATTCGTCCGCGCCCGAGGTCTTTCTGTCGGCGGCGAGCCAGCGGACGAAGCAGATCCGCCTCGGCCACGGCATCTTCCAGCTGACGACGAACCATCCGGCGAAGGTGGCGGAAAAGGTTTCGGTCCTGGATCTGCTGTCGAACGGCCGCGTCGAGCTTGGCATGGGCGAGAGCGCCTCCATCACCGAGCTCGGGCCCTTCAAGGTCAATTTCAACGAGAAGCGGGCGATCTGGGAGGATGCGGTCCGCTGTCTGATCCCGATGTTCGGCGACGGCGGCGTCGAATACCACGGCCCCTATTTCGACTTCCCGAAGCGCAACGTGCTGCCGAAGCCTCGGCAGAGGCCGCATCCGCCGCTCTGGACCGCCTGCTCGCAACTGCCGACTATCGCCTACGCCGGTGAGAAGGGGATCGGCGCCCTCGGCTTCCAGTTCGTCAGCGCCGACGCCGCCCACGCCTGGGTGCACGCCTACTACAACGGCATCACCAAGCGGCTGGACAAGCTGGCCGACTATCCGATCAACCCCAACATCGCCCTGGTCTCGATGTTCATGTGCGCGAGGACCGACGAGGAGGCGCGCGAGAAGGCGGACGGGGCGACCTTCTTCCAGTTCTGCCTGCGCTACTACAACAGCGCCGATCGCGCGCGGCCGGCGCCCGGCGCCGTCGACATGTGGGTCGAGTACAACAAGTGGAAGGCGGCGAACCCAGAGCAGGCCGAGCGGGCGCTGACCGGCGGCCTGATCGGCTCGCCGGAGACGATCCGGCGCAAGCTCAGGAAGTTCGAACAGTCGCACATCGACCAGGTGATCCTGCTGAACCAGGCGGGGCGGAACACGCACCAGGACATCTGCGACAGCCTCAGGCTGTTCGCCGAGGAGGTCATGCCGGAGTTCCACGCCAACGTGCCGGCCCACGAGGCGTGGAAGGGGGACGTCATGGCCGGCCGCCTTTCGCTCGAAGAGATCGACACCCAGGCGTTCAACGATCGGTTCGGGGCCAAGGCGCTTACGGTCTGAGCGCCGTCCGCCTGGTTTGATGCCTGTAGGTAACCGCGTCCGGGTGCGCGAGGTCCGGCTGCTGTCGGACCAGCACTATGTCCTGAAGGCGACCACCTTCGACTGGCTGCGGAACGATGGCCGCTGGGAAGCCCAGACGCGGGAGACTTACGACCGGGGCGATGGCGTGGTCCTGCTGCCGTTCAATCGCGCCCAGCGGAGCGTGGTCCTCTGTCGCCAGTTCCGTTATCCGGCGTTCGTGAACGGTCACGATGACCTGATGGTCGAGGCGCCGGCTGGCCTGCTGGACGGCGAGGCGCCCGAGGCGCGCGTCCGCGCAGAGGTCGAGGAGGAGATCGGCTATCGCCTCGGCGCGGTGAGCAAGGTGCTGACCTGCTTCATGAGCCCGGGCGCGGTCACCGAGCGGCTGCACTGTTACGTCGCCGAGTACGACCAAGGCATGCGGATCTCAGATGGTGGCGGCCGCGCCGACGAGGGCGAGGATATCGATGTGCTCGAAATGCCGTTCGCGGAGGCGTTCGCGATGGTCGCCGGCGGGGGGATCGTCGATGCGAAGACCATCATTTTGCTGCAGCACTTGGCGCTTACGGTCTTTTCAGGCTGAGCCCTGCAAAATGTGATCGACCGCGACGGCGGCCCGCCTTGGTTTGGACTCGGGCCGGCGCTCTACTGCGGGCCTGAGCCGAGGGAGCAACGCCATGGAAACGCACTACGGCGTCGTTCAGCAGAACGGCGTCTGGACCATCATCGGCCAGGGCCTGCGGTTCGGGTCCTACAAGACGCGTTCGAGCGCCGAGCGGGCCGCGCGCCGGCTCGCCGCCGGATCGGCGCTGCCCGTGCAGCTGCACGTGCAGGACGAAAGAACCGGCGAGCTCTTGCCGCCCGCCAAGCTCGACTCCGGCGCCTTGTAGGTCCGCTGGCCCTCGACTGGCGCCGGCCCTCCACTAGGGTGGGTAGAAGTCGGTGGAGGCGAAGACATGGCGGCGGGACCCAAGCCGACGCGAGCGTGGCTCGACGCCAACCTGCGCATGAACGACATCATGACGGTCGGGACGCACAACAGCTACAAGCTGGCGATTTCCGAGCCGATCCTGGAGCTGCTGCGCAGCCGCTCGACAGACGGGCGCTGGCAGGCGCTCGACTATTCGCATCCGCCGCTCACAGAGCAGCTTGACGACGGCGCCCGGGCGCTCGAGCTCGACGTCTTCTACGATCCGGAGGGCGGCCGGTACGCGCGCCCCGCCGGGATGACCCGCACCAATCAGCCGATCCCGGCGGACTATGTCGCGGCGATGTCGAAGCCGGGGTTCAAGGTGCTGCACATCCAGGACCTCGATTTCCGCTCCAGCGTGGCGACCCTGGTCGAGGGGCTGACGATCATCCGCGACTGGTCGGACGCGCACCCCGACCACGTGCCGATCCTGATCACGATGAACACCTCCGACGGGCCGCGGCGCATGCGCAGCGGTGTGGACGGACTGCCGTTCACCACCGAAGCCTACGACGCGCTCGACGCGGAAGTCGCTTCGGTGTTCCCGCCCCGGAAGCTGATCCGGCCCGATGACATCCGCGGCGGCTATCCGACGCTGAGGCAAGCGGTCCTCGAGCGCGGCTGGCCGACATTGGGCGAGGCGCGCGGGCGCTTCCTGTTCGCGATCGACGAGACCGGCCATCACAGGGAGGCCTATCGCGGCGGCCGCAAGAACCTCGAGGGTCGCATCTACTTCGTCTACTCCGACGAGGAAGCGGACGACGGCGCCTACATCACGCTGAACGAAAACGCCGACGTGCCGCGGATCACCGCCGCGGTGAAGGCCGGGTTCATCGTCCGCACGCGCGCCGACGCCGACACCTGGGAGGCGCGCGCCAACGAAACGAACCGCCGCGACGCCGCGCTGGCCTCGGGCGCGCAGTACGTCTCGACCGACTACCGCCGTCCCGATCCGCGGCTTGGCAACGACTATCAGGTGCGCCTGCCGGGTGGAGCGATCGCGGTGGTGAATCCGCAAAGGGCGCCTGATGGCCTTCTCGGCGTAGCCGTCGAGGAGGCGGACAGTTAATCCGTACGAGGACCGATTTCGCTGACGGCGCTCCTGAAAAGGCGCAGTTTCTCAGGGGCTTGGTGGATCTGGGCTAAGCGCTGGCCGCGCGGCGGGGCTGCTCCTGCCGCGCTAGGGGCGCCGCCATGACCTGACTGCGTCTCTCCAGCGCCATCTGGTCGCGGGCGCGGCGGCCCTCCGCCGTGAGCACCGGCCCCTCGCGTCCGTCGACCGCCCAGCGGATGGTCTTGAACGCCTCTATCCAGCGCTGGCTCTCGGGATCGTCGGCGCGGGCGCCGCGGCTGATCGCTTCGAGCACGGCGAAGGCATCTGCGTGCATGGTCCGGTCACAAGGATTGGCGCGCCCCCACCGCGCGCGACGGTGACACTAGCGCGACGATTTGGCGACGAACAGCCCGCCGGAGTCGATTCCTGTGCGTAACTTTCGAAGTCCATCCGCCTACGGACATAAACGCCGCGCGCAGGGCCGCGAGGGGCGCCCGAACGCTAGGCCGATCCATCGAGGCGGGGCAGACGTGCGGGATGACGTCGCGCCCGCAGAGGGCGGATTTTGCTTGGTTCCTCGCAGCAAACGGGAGAAAACCGAGCGGGGCGAACGGTGACCTTTCCAGCAAGGTCGTTTGAAACGATGGAGCGTCTCGCCTGATCGCCGCCATTGCCGCCGCGGCCGTGCTCGCGCCTTCTTTCGACATCCCGCAGCTGCCACCTATCCGGCGCGATCCGCAGGTCACCTTCGTGGACCGCTCCGGCGCGGTGATCGGGGTGCGCGGCGGACGCTACCCGCCGCCGGTGGACATCGCCAAGCTGCCTCCCTACACGCCGGCCGCCTTCGTCGCGATCGAGGACAAGCGGTTCTACTCGCACCCGGGCTTCGACGCCGTTGGCATGGCAAGGGCGCTGATCGCCGACCTCGGCCAGGGGCGCGCGGCGCAGGGCGCGTCGACCATCACCCAACAGCTTGCGCGCAATCTCTTCCTCTCGTCGAACCGCACGCTCGAGCGCAAGGGCGAAGAGCTGATCTACGCGGTCGAGCTCGAGCAGAAATACTCCAAGCAGGAGATCCTCGGCCTCTATCTGAGCCGGGTGTACTTCGGCGAGGGCGCGTACGGGCTCGAGGCGGCGGCTCGCCGATACTTCGGCAAGCCGGCCGCCAAGCTCACGATTCGCGAGTCGGCGATGCTGGCGGCGCTGATGAAGTCGCCGACCGACTACGATCCGGTCACCCAGCCCGAGCGCTCAGCGGAGCGGACGGCGCTCGTCCTGGACGCCATGGTCGAGACCGGCGCCATCACCGCTGCGCAGCGAGCGCGGTCGGAAGCCCAGCGGCCCAGGGTGTTGCGCTCGGCGGCCGACGCGCCGGCGCAGTACTTTGTCGACTGGATGGACGCCTGGACGCGCAAGCAGGTCGGCGCCCCCAGGCAGGACCTCGTGGTCGAGACCACGCTCGACTTGCCCAGCGAGATGATTGCCGCCGAGGCGGCCGACGACACGGTCCGCCGCTATGCGGCGCAAGGCGCCAGTCAGGCGGCGCTGGTCGCGCTCGACGGCCAGGGCCGCATCCGCGCGCTCGTCGGCGGGGTCGACTATGCGGCCAGCCAATACGACCGGGCGATCGACGCTCACCGCCAGGCCGGGTCCTCGTGGAAGCCCTTCGTCTATCTGGCCGCCATGGAGGCGGGGCAGACGCCGCAGACCACGGCGGTCGACGAGCCCGTGACGATCGATGGCTGGTCGCCGAAGGACTTCGAGCCCAACTACCTCGGCGAGATAACGCTGCAGACGGCGCTGGCGCAGTCGATCAACACGGTCGCCGCGAAGCTGGCCGACGCGGTGGGGCGCCCGGTGGTCGCCGCCGATGCGCGCAAGCTCGGGATCACCTCCCCGATCAACACCGAGCCCGCCATGGCGCTCGGCACCAGCCTGGTGACGCCGCTGGAGATGGCCGGCGCGTACGATGCGTTCGCGAATGGCGGCTATCGGGTTCAACCCTATGGCGTCGAGCGCATTCGCACGACCGGCGGCCAGGTGCTCTACCGCCACGCCGGGCCGGCGCCGCAACCGGCGATCGGCAACCCGGCGCTGAGCGAGCTCGACGGGATGCTGCGCGCCGTGGTGAGCTCGGGGACCGGCGTGCACGCCGCCATCGCCGGCTACGATATCGCCGGCAAGACCGGCACGACGTCGGACTACAAGGACGCCTGGTTTGACGGCTTCACCGGCGGGCTGACCACCGTTGTCTGGATCGGCCGCGACGATAACGCGCCCATGCGCGGCATCACCGGCGGCTCGGCGCCCGCCGCGTTCTGGCGGTCGTTCATGGTCCGCGCCGTGCACCGGCTGCCGGTCACGCCGATCCCCGGCGGACCGCCGCCGCCCGCGGGCCTGACGCCCGCGCCGCCTGCGGCGCCGCAGCCGGAGACGGCGCCACGGCCGGCGGCTCAAACGCCTCCGAATCCCGCCGACATGGGCTTCGGCCCGGCGGCCCCGCGATAGGGGCCTCACCGCGGCCTTGCCGCGGGGCGCGGCTTCAGCCGAAACTTGCAGGGCATGTCGTTCAAGCGGCGCTCCAATCGCGCCCGCCGCATCGCCGGCGGGGTCTGGGCCCTGGCCACGCGGCCGCGCAGCCGCGCGGAGGGCGGCCACGACGCCTACTTCGCCTCCCTCCAGGCGGCGCTCGCCCAAGCCGGCGTCGCCGAGCCGGCGCTGGTGATCGACCGGGCGCGTCTGCGCGAGAACGTGGCGGCCGTGCGGAAAGCGCTGTCGCCCAGCGGCCTCGCGCTGCGCGTGGTGTCCAAGTCGCTCCAGTCGCCGGCGCTGCTGGACGCGGTGCTCGCGGGGACGGGCGCCGAGCGGCTGATGACCTTCAACGGCGTGATGCTGGACGAGATCGTCCGCGTCCATCCCGAGCTCGACGTCCTGCTCGGCCGACCCCTTCCCGCAGGGCAGGTCGGCGCCTTCGTGCAGCGGCAGGGCAACAATTCCGCGCGCGCGGCTCGCCCGCAATGGCTGGTCGACAGCCCCGCGCGGCTCGCCCAGTACGCAGAGATCGCCCGCGACCGGGCGCAGGCGATGCGCGTCAACCTGGAGATCGACGTCGGGCTGCATCGCGGCGGCCTCCCCGACCTCCAGGCTCTGGCCGAGACGCTCGATCTCGCGGCCGCGAACCCGTTGATCGAAGTGACCGGGCTGATGGGCTACGACGCCCATGTTCCCGGTTTCGCCGAGCCCAAGGCGGAAATGGCGCGGGTGCAGGCCAGGTACCGGGCGGCGAAAGCCGTGCTCACGGCGAGGCTGGGCGGCGATCCCAGCCGCTTCACGCTGAATGCCGCCGGCAGCCCGACCTTCATGGCCCACGTCAAGGGCAGCGAGGCGAACGAGGTTTCGATCGGCTCGGCCTTCGTGAAGCCGGCCAACTACGACTACGGCGCGCTGCACGCGCTGAAGCCGGCGGCCTTCATCGCCCAACCGGTGCTGAAGGTGATGGATCCGCCGACGATCCCGGGCCTGGAGAGGTATGCGAGCACGTTCGGCCGGCTGAACCCCGACGCCCAGCGCGGCTACTTCGTCTACGGCGGGTACGGCGACGCCGAACCCGTGTCGCCGCCCGGCCTGAGCTGGCATCCGCTGTTTGGATCGCGCTCGATGCTCATGGCCTCGCGCAAGGTCGCGCTCGAGAAGGACGACACGGTCTTCTTCCGCCCGCGCGAGAGCGAGGGTGTGTTCCTGCAGTACGGCGATCTCCTGGTGTTCGATAACGGCGCAATCGTCGACCGCTGGCCCACCTTCGCCGTCGCCGCCTGAGCGTCGGGCCGCCAGGCTTGACATGCATCACCTATAGGTTACAACGTAACCCATGAGTTACATGGAGCCCGACGATGTGCGAGGTCGAT
>Ga0070734_10006311_pt1 | contig 10001 bp, 8 predicted proteins | sample Coa_R1_8_FD_66444 | JGI IMG/M metagenome (GOLD analysis project Ga0070734, IMG submission 66444) | Surface soil microbial communities from Centralia Pennsylvania, which are recovering from an underground coalmine fire - Coalmine... | ecosystem: Environmental > Terrestrial > Soil > Unclassified ... | reverse complement strand
AAGGAAGGCGTCCTCGAATTCGTTCTGCCAGGGGGTGTCGGGCGAGAAGGGCTTTTTCTTCAGGACCTGGCGGGTGGAATAAAGGGCCATCAGTTCCCGGGCCACCGCCTCGATCTCCCGCTTCACCTTGGCCTTGGCACGGGTCCATTGTTCCCCGCCCAGCTTGGTCAGGGACGGCGCACCCTCGGCCCCGATATAGCGCTGGATCAATTCGATCTGGTCCGTGGGCAGGTAGATCTTCTCGTTATCGGCGAATTCCAGCTGGATGTACTCGCGGGTCACCCCGTCGATGGTCAGCGGCGTCAGGCCCCGGTAAAGGCAGATGCCGCTGTCCACGTGGACTGTCCAATCGCCGATGGAGATTTCATTGAGTGAAGAGAGGGGTTTGCCGCCCGAAACGGAACGGACCCGCCGGTGCCTGCGGCCCCGGTATCGGCGGAAAAGGTCGTGATCGGGGAGGATGTGGAGGCCGATGTCGTCAAAGGCGAAACTTTGCTCCACCTCCCCCAGCGGCAGGACAACCTGGGGGTTGTCCTTGACGATGATTCCTTCCTGCTTGAGGAGCTCGGTCAGCCTTTCCCTTTCCCCCTTGTTGTGGCACCAAAGGAGCACTTGGGACTTGGCGGCAAGCCATTTTTTAAGTTCGCCCGTGAAGGTGGCGAACTTGCCGTAGTAAGGCGGAAGGGACCGCCCTGCCACCGGATGGGTGAAATCGGGTGCCTTCCCAAAAAGATCCTGGTCGATCTGCGCCAGCGCCGTCCCTTTTCCTTTTTTCAGGGCGTTTTGGAGAAAGCGTGTATCGGCAAAAAGGTCCTGGGCGTCGAAAAGGTCCGCCCCATCCTCGGCCGCCTGCCGGTTGCAGCCGGAAAGCACGTCCTGTAGTTCCTCCCATTTGCGTTCGAAGGCCAGGGGCTCCAGTAGCAGGACCCGGGTGCTTTCGGGGACATAATCGAAAAGGCTGGCTCGTTTCTCCAGGGCGCCTACCGCCTGCCACTGCCAACCGGGAAACTGGTGGGTCTGGTTGAAGAGTTCCAAGGCGTCGGTGGCCCAACGGGCCGGGGCCTTCTCGTTGCCTTGTTTGACCTTGTTCTTTAAAGCCTGGCGCAGGTTGTAGCGGGCCTCGTCCTTCAGGACGACCTCGTGGGCCGGGAAGAGGTGCACCTCCTCCAGGTTGCCGCTGGAGCGCTGGTTGAGGATGTCCAAGGGCCGGACCGAATCCAAGGTATCGCCGAAGAATTCCAACCGCACCGGGCCCGAAGGCGATCCCGGTGAGGCGATGTCCAGGATGCCGCCCCGCATGGCAAACTGGCCCAGGCGCACCACCTGGGTGACCGGCTCATAACCGAGGGCCACCAGCTTCTCCTTCAGGTTCGGGGGCGCATCCTGTCCTTTTTTAAGGATGGTCACTTCGTCGATCCACTCCTCGGGCGGCAGCGTGCATTGCAGCGCACCCATCAGGGGGGAGACAACGATGCAGCTTTCCCCCTGCAGCAACTGGTAAAACACCCTTTGCCGTTCACCGACCAGTTCCGGGTCCGGGGTTTCGGCGTCGTGGGGAAGGGCCTCCCAGGAAGGACAAAGGTAGATCGGCACATGGGGCAGCCAGCTGGAAAGGTCGTCCTGCAGGACCAGGGCTTCTTCCCGGGTGGGTGTCAACAGAAGCCAGGGGTTCTTTTCCTTCAGTTGTTGGTAGAACCAGGCCAGGAGGAATGCCTTTGAGGACCCGGGGGTGCCATGAATGAGGGTGTTCGGCTTTTTTTCCTTAAGGGAACGCAAGGCCTCTTCGGCCGCCGGCCAGGATAGTTTTTCAAAGGGATAAAAAGCTTTAGGAACGGAAGCTTCCGTTGAAGAAGTTGGTATGGGTTGGCTTTCCACTATTTTTGTCCCAAATGCAATAAGGGCTTCCCGCGCCGCTTGCGCCGGAAACCCTGGCAAAATGATTAAATTTCGGGAGATTCTTGCGGGGAAACCGGGGAAAGTCAACCCTCGGCTTGTAAAATGCGCTCAGTGAATTCCTTACAAAATAAAAAGCCCGCCGGGCAGGGCGGGCACTTTTTTAGGATCGTTTATTCCACAGTTTCTTCAAATTTGAACGGGCCGGAGGCCCAAAAGGAAAACTGTGCCGCCCTTATTTCCTTTCCACCGGGCAAAGCCCGATATCAAGATTGTAAATGAGGGCAAAAACGGGGCTTATTCCGGGCTCAGCGACGGCACCAGGGTCAACAGGAAGATACATTCGGGGCAAACCAGCAAATGATATTCCACGTCGGCCTTCTGGACGTCCGTCAGCTTTCCCTCCCGATATAAATCGAGAAGCTTCTTGATTCGCAGGCAGTTCTCATCCATAACCTCCTCGCTTTCCGGCATCCTTATGGGCATTGGGCAATTGCCCCCGGCCATTCCAGGCATCCTAGGCTGGCCAGGTTTCCCCTTTCCCGGGCTCTACAACTTGGAAAAGAGGTCGGGTACCAAATCGTCTTACGGTTCCGAGGCATCGCTAACGAGCGAGTAACTCAACCTTAATCTTTTATAAGAGCATCAAGCATGCCAAGAGGTAACGGGTTACCCTGGCGCCAAAAACCCTTATTTCCAATCCCTTCATAACCTTTTGACGGCTAAAAGGTCTTTTAATCCTGGAAAAGGAACAAAATAAACGGATTTTTCAGGACATTATTTTGGCAGGTCGTTAGTTTTTTAACGCCCTAGCTGGCAGGAAACTGCAAATGACTTTGGTTCTTTTCAGCTATGGGAAAACTAGAAAGAGAAGAGGTTGTTGCCGAGGTGGAACAATACCAAAACCAGGGATAGGGCTACCGCTGAACCGATCGGGACCGTCAGGTTGTCATCCACTTCGAAGGAAAACAACTCCACCATGGCCCCCGCAAAGGCGGCCAAGGCGGCGATCCGCCAGTCCTGGTACAAGGGATAGGCGATCAGGAAAGCCACGATGAAAAAAGCCGTCGCCCCTTCCATGGACCGTGAAAAAATTTTAATCCGTCCGAAATTCTTGCCGCCCAATTCCGCAGCCGCATCCCCCAGGGAAAGGAACAACATGGCGGTAACGGCCACATATCGGGAGAAGAGGAAGATCACGACGAAAAAGGCGAAGCAAAGGAAAGTGGAGCCGTTGTAACGGTTGGTTTCGGTACGCCGGATGAAAGCGGAAAAAACTTTCATGAACTGGGAATTGAATTTGTGGTCACGGAGCCGCAGAAAGTCGAAGAGGAAGGAAACCAGGAAGCATCCGCCCGACACAATCAAAAGCCATTTTTTGGTTTCGGGCAGGCTCAAACCAAAAGGCGGGTAAAGATAGCTGAGGGGGAAAAGGGAGGACGCCAAGACATGGTACATTTTGCGGAACCCTTGGAAGGTCTTGGTCTCGATCACTTTTTCGGCTTTGGCCATCTCATCCCCTGAAACTTGGCGTGAATAACGTGAAATCGTTTCAATTCGAAAAATATCATGTTATTTACAATTTTGAAACAAAATTCTTGGGCTTTTGACGGCCGGTCACTTCTCCCTGGATTTATCCAGGAAATAGGTCAAATGCTCCAGCTCCGAAGCCAGGTCCACTCCCCGGACCAAAACGGACTTGGGAACGGCCAGGATGCAGGGCGCGAAATTGAGGATGGCCCTCACCCCTGCGTCCACCAGGTCATCCGCCACCCGCTGGGCCTGGCTGGCGGGCACGGCCAAAACGCCGATCTCGATCTTTTTTTCCCGGACCACCTGCCGGATGGCCGGCGTGGCCCAGATACGGACACCCTCCAGTTCCCATCCTACTTTGGAGGGATCCACGTCGAAGGCCGCCTCGATGCGGAAACCCGCCTTGGTGAACCCGCCGTATTGAAGGAGGGCCGTGCCCAAATGGCCTGCTCCCACCAGCGCGATCCGCCAGACCTTGTGGAGGCCGAGGATTTCCCGCATTTTGGCGTCGAGGGTTTTGACGTCGTAACCGATGCCCCGCTGGCCGAATTGGCCGAAATAGGCCAGGTCCTTCCGCACTTGGGCGGGGTTGATGCCGGAAGCCGCCGCCAATTCCTTGGACGAAATCACCGACCGGTTGGCGTGCACGAACTCAGGAAAGCTCCGTAAATACCGGGGAAGCCGGGCGATGGTGGGATCGGGGATATTTCGGCGCTTGGAAGCCGGTGCGGTTTTCTTGGTCATGGTTTGTTTCAGGCTTTACCACTCGTCCATGGCGGCCCGCTGGGGGAATACCCGCTGTTCCTCCAGGAACTGGGCCCGGCGCCGCAAGGCTTCGGCCACCTTCTCCTTGAGGGTTTTCAGTTGGAAGGGCTTGGCCAGGTAGTCACAGGCTCCCCGTCGGAGGGATTCGATCCCGATCGAAAAGGAACCATAGGCGGTCATGATCATCACGAACATCTTCTTGTCCCGGACCTTCAGGTATTGAAGGAGCTCCAGGCCCGTCATTTCCGGCATCCGCATGTCGACCACGGCCAGGTCGTAGGAATGCTTCCGTTGGAGGGCGATAGCCTGGGTGGCATTGGCCGCCACATCCACCCGGTAACCTTCTTGGATGAGGGTTTTCTGGACCATCTTCCCGAAATCCACCTCATCATCCACGACCAGCAAATGGGCCTTGCCCAATCCGGATTTTTTTGGCTTTTTAACGGCGGTGGATCTTTTGCTAGTCTTCTTTTTCATGGCGACCGTTCCTTCAAATCATCCTCTGTCTTTATTATAGTAAAAACCTTCCGAATTGTCGGTCCCTTCCACCCCCAGGCCCCCTGCCGGCAGCAAGAGGGTGAACATGGTTCCTTCCCCCACCCGGCTCTCCACCTTGATGTCCCCATGGTGTTCCTCCACGATGCGTTTGACGATGGCCAGGCCCAGCCCCGTTCCCTTGCCGAAGCCCTTGGTGGAGTAAAAGGGCTCGAAAATCCTCTTGATCTCCGAGGCGGGAATTCCTTTTCCCGTATCCCGCACCACGATCCGGATTTCACCCCTCTTGTCTTCGGCACTGAGCCGCATCCTGCGGTAGTGAAAATGGGCCGAGAGGGTGATCAGCCCTCCGGCGGAAATGGAATCCACCGCGTTTTCCACCAGGTTCAACAGGGCTTGGAAAAGCCCCTCCGGATAAGCCGTGATCGGCGGCAGCTTGGGATCCACGTCCAGGATGAGCTTTCCCCCGACCTTGCGCAGTTTGGGCTGCACCGCCGCCGTCACCGACTGGAGGACATCAGGCAGGGAGGTGGGCTGGATTTCCGACAGGGTATGGCGGCTGTAGTTGAGGATATCCCGGACCGTATGGATGGCCCTTTGCACGTATTGTTCGATCTGGGCCAACCGCTTGTAGGCCTGGCTCTTCTTGCGGGTTTCGGCCATCAGCATTTCCAGGTTGCCCGAAATAAGCCCCAGCGGAGTGTTGACCCCGTGGGCGATGCGGCCCGTCAGTTCCCCCATTTGGATCAGGTGGCGCTTTTGCTCCAGGTCCCGCTCCTTCCCCCGGAGTTTCTCCTCCCGGTTCCAAACTTGCCGCACCAGGGAACCGCAAAGACCGGCGGCCAGGAGGAAATAAAAACTCCATCGGACGGCCTGTTCGACATAAATACCCCGCCGGACGTCCGGCGGGGCCGATTCCAGGTAGGCAAAGAAAAGGCTCGAGTTATGGGGGACGAATTCCGAGGGGACGTGGTACTGGTAGCAAAACCACAGGGTGGCAAGGAACATCGACAATTGGGCCAAAGCCGTCGCCAAGGCCTGCCGTGGGGAAAGCAGGAGGCAGGCGGCCATGATGATAAAAAGGTAGAAGGGGATGTAGGCGCTGACCGCCCCGCCTGAGATGGCGATGCCCCAACTGGTCAGGAAGCCGTCCAGGAAGAACCCCATGAAGGTCAAGGGTCCCGCCAGGCGTTCGTCCCGGCTTAAAAGGTGCAGGATCAAGTTATAAAAGGCCGCGGCGGTGATGACGGCCCAGGCGCCTGCGAAAATCCGGTCCGGCATTTTTTTGTCCAGGAGGATCACGAACAAGGCGACGGCCAGGATGCTCACCCAGCGGGTGAAGATGATCCATTGGAAGGATTTTTGCTTCAACTCGAGGGAAGACATGAGGTCCTTTGGTGGAAGAGTGCTTAAAGGCGGTTTAACGGAGGCTCTGGTCGATCCACCGCAGGTAATCCAGGTTCCCCCCGGTGATGGGCAGGGTGATGACTTCGCAGACCGTATAGGGATGGTGGGCCTTCACCCAACGGACCAGCTTGGAAAGCCGGTCCTTCCGGCTTTTGATGATGAGGAGTTCCTCCCGGGCCGTTTCGATTTTTCCCTTCCACCGGTAACGGCTGATGATTCCCGGCACCCGGTTGACGCAGGCCGCCAGGCGGCCCTCCACCAAACCCTTGGACAATCTTTCGCTCACCGCCCGGCCGGGGGTGGTCACGAATGCCACAACGTATTTCATCGGTCTTCCCCGTCCTTGTTGTCTTGGGCAAGGTTGAAAAGTTTTTCCCCGCTGGCCGTCTGGATGACCCTCGGGGAAGGGCGCAGGGTCTCCTCCGGAGCCGCCTCGCGGCTTCCGGGAAGGGCAAAAACCTTGGCGCCGTCGGCCACATCCACCGTCTCCGCCAGCCGGTTTTTGGAGAGGGTTTCCAGCCGCCGGGCAATGGAGATCATGTCCAGCCCCATGAAGGCCTGTAGGTCCGAATTGGAGGCCACTGCCCGGCCCGATTTAGCCAGGAAGTAGAGGAGCTTTTTGCACACCAGGTCCAGTTTCAGGTGTTCGTTGACGGCCTCGAAAAGGTCCTGGAACTCCACCCGTCTGCCTTTGCGCTGGAAGCCGCGGTACATGCCCTCGGAAAGAAGGTAAAGAAACCGGCGGGAATTTCCCCCGGCCAGGGACAGGGCCAGGATGAGGGCCTCGGGTTCCAGGAAATCATCCACTTCCCCCTTGAACCCCGCCCGCCGCAGCCGGGTCCAAAGGATGAGTTTTAGTTCCGCCTGGGTGAATTTTTCAACCAAGACCATGTGTTTGAAAAGGCCCAGGACCGTCGGCTCGGCCCCCTCTTTGACGACCTGGCCCACCTTGGCATAGAACTCCTCCTGCAGGGCCATGATGAACCCCACCTTGGGAAGTTCCAGGAGGGCCTTCAATTCTTCCAATAATTGAAGCGTTCGTTCCGAACGGGTCAGGTGTTGGACCCGGTCGCCCTTGATCTTTTCCAGGTCGTCGACAAAAACCAAAAGGGGCTTCTTGAGCCGGGAAGTAATGGCCCGGATGAGCGAAAACACGGCGTTCTTCGTAAGGTCTTCTGTTTCGAGCCGGCGTCCCATCTCCTTGAAATTCAACCCTGGCACCGATGGGATGGCCACCAGCATTTCCCGGAGCAGTTCGGACAGGAAATAGGAGGCGTCATCCAAGGGTACGCCGATGCTGACGCAGTGGAACTCCTTGGGGACGCGGCCCTTGAGCAGTTGCAGCAGGCTGCTCTTCCCCACGCCCGGTTCGCCCGCCACGCCGATATTGGAAACCGAAAAAAGGGCGGAAAGGAGTCGGTCGATCAGGGCCGTCCGGCCCACGAAATAATCCAGGTTGTGGCTTTGCAGCGAAAGGGTGGTGAAGGGGTCGACCTTCAGGCCGAAATGCCGGTAGGCTGCGCCAACTGCGGGTTTCACTCTTTGGGGGGCTTTTTTCGTCTTACGTTTTTTTTTCATGGCGACCGCCGGGCGTGGATGGGTGCTGCACCATCAGGAACAAGGGACGAAAGGGCCGTTCCAAGTCCGGCCCCATTCTACCTTTTTTTACCTGGCGATTCCCAGCCTCTCGCCCTGGACGACATAGGGGGTTTGCATCTCGGTTTTGCCCTTGATCTGCATGGGCGGTAGGGCGGAAAGCTCGAAATAATCCTTGGCCACCTGGGCCATTTCCTCGTTCACCAGGGTTTGTCCGTGTTTGGCGACCCCGCAGAGCCGCGAGGCCATGTTGACCGTGTCCCCAATGAGGGTGAATTCCATCCGGTTGGACGACCCCAGGTTGCCCATGATGGCCTCCCCGGCCGTGATCCCGATGCCCAGGCCGATCTTGACTTCCTGGCTGTAGGCCACCTTGAAGGTCTGGTTCAAAAGCTCGAAGCGGTCGTGCATACGGATGGCGGTACGCAGGACCATCTTGGCGGCCTCGCCCTCGTTGCCGTAGGGCCGCCGGAAATAGGCGAAGATGGCGTCGCCGATGTATTTGTTGATATCCCCGCCGTTCTGGGTGATCACCTCCTCCATGGCCGTGAACATCTTGTTGAGGACCTCCACCGTCTCCTCGGGCTTCAACTGTTCGGTCATATGGGTGAAACCCCGCACGTCGGAAAACAGGACGTAAACCCGGCGCAGTTCCCCGCCCAGTTCGGACTGCAGCGCTTTCTTGGTGGCCCGCTCGGTCACCGAAGTCCCGACGTATTTTTCCAAGGTCTGGTTGGAAAGCCTGGCCTTTTCATGCAGGGATTTGTATTCGTTGACGCAGGCCTTGGCCAGCTTCTCCAGGTTGGAGGAAACGTTCCAGGGCATGGAACTCTTGAAGCGGATGAAATTGAAGGGGATCATCTGGTTGGCGGCGAAGAGGTCCTGGATTTCCAGCGCCAAGCGGTTTCGGATAAGCCAGGAAAGCAGGGCCCACCAAACCAGGAGCAGGGCCCCCACCCCCATGACGATGTATTGGACGACGGTCGGGTCTGGGATGAACTGGGTGGCCACGATCCCCGTTCCCACGGTCAACAAAACCCAGAGGATAACGGTTCCGACAAGGCGTTTGACTTTGTTTTGAATGTCCTTCAAGACAGGAAAATGCTCGAGCATAGGGCCCCCTCTTCACAAGAGGTAAACGGATAAACCTGGTTAATTTTATCCTAAAACAGGGGGGATTGGTACTTGGACTGGATTGGCTATCGAAAAGGCCCTTAAACCTTAGTCAGTTCTTTTCCAGCCAGGCGCAACCGTTCCAAACCTTCCAGGCTGCGGGCTTCCATATAACAGCGCATGATTGGCTCGGTGCCTGAAAAGCGCACGGCCAGCCATTCCCCATTGGACAGGATGAATTGGGTGCCGTCCTTGCGGGAGATTTCCACGACCTTTTGGCCGGCGATTTCGGTGGGAGGGTGGTCCTTGAGTTTGGCGGTCATGACTTCCTTAAGGCCGTCCTTAAGTTTCAGGTTCAGGCGGTCGGTGTAAAAACCTCCGTATTGCTGGTAGAGGCTCTTGAGGACCGCCGAAAGGTTCTTTCCGGCCTGGGCCACAACCTCGGCCATCAGGAGGCAGGCCAGGATGCCGTCTTTTTCCGGCACGTGGCCGTGTACCGTCAACCCCCCCGATTCCTCACCGCCGATGATGATGGGTTCCTTCGCCATGATTTCGGCGATGTACTTGAATCCGACCGGGGTTTCCTTCAAGGGGACGTTATGGGCCTTGGCGATGGCGTCGATCAGGTGGGTGGTGGGGACCGTGCGGACCACGCAGCCCTTCCAGTCGCGGGTATTCAAAAGATGGTCAAAAAGGATGGCCAGGACCTCGTTGGGGGTGATATAGGTCCCGTCCGAGTCGATGATTCCGAACCGGTCGGCGTCTCCGTCATTGGCCAGGCCCAGGTGGGCCGGCCAGGTCTTCACCAACTGGGCGGCTTCCTTCAATTGCTCCACGCCGGGTTCGGGGTGAAGGCCGCCGAAAAGCGGGTCCCGGCCGCTATGCAGCAACTTCAGGTTGACCCCCGCCTCCTGCAGAAGGCTGTCCAGGTACCCGGCGCCGTTGCCGTGCATGACATCCGCCACGATTTTCAGCCTTGCCTTCTTGAGGACGTCGAACTGGACGATCTGGTGGATGCGCTTGAAGTACTCCTCTTTCGGGTCGATGGAGACGATAAGGCCCTTTTCTTCCGCCTGGGCGTAGGACAGTTCGGGAACCTTGCCCCCTTTGGCGGCGATAGTTTCGGCCAGGGATTCGAGCGACATCGTCACTTGCACAGGGGCGGGCCCGCCGTCCGAGCCGTTGAATTTCAGGCCCTG
>Ga0070734_10006310_pt1 | contig 10001 bp, 7 predicted proteins | sample Coa_R1_8_FD_66444 | JGI IMG/M metagenome (GOLD analysis project Ga0070734, IMG submission 66444) | Surface soil microbial communities from Centralia Pennsylvania, which are recovering from an underground coalmine fire - Coalmine... | ecosystem: Environmental > Terrestrial > Soil > Unclassified ... | reverse complement strand
GTTGCCCAATGCAAAAAGCACGCGCTCATCGCCGGGCGCTTGCGCCAGCGCGCGTTCGTAGTCCGCAATGGCATCGGCGTAGCGGCCCTCTTCCGCCGCCGTCAGTCCGGCGGCGTAGAAATCCTGGGCGGCGTGTCGCTTCTTGCTAAGCATCCGTTATTCATGACGCGTCGCCGTTAATGCCCGCTTAACCGTATCTCTCTGCGCGTTAGCACGCCATTAACGCACAAGGGCGGATTGTGCCCAAGGACCAAAAGGTTGGAAGGAGCAGCTGTGGCGGTCGGTTTCGACCCGAGCCTGCTTATGAGCTACTACGCCTCGAAGCTGCCGCTTCCGGCGAGCCAAACGGCTGCGTCCACTGCGCAAACCAACAAGCCGACACCGCCTTGGGATTTGTCGATTCCGAAACCGGCGCAGGAAGTCGAAGACGTCCAAGCACGCAGCACGGATCCCTATTTCGATCCCAAGAACACAGAACTGTTTTCGGCCGCAAGCACCGGCACGGCGAGTGCGCAATCCGAGATCCAGGCTCTGCTGAACAGCACGCTATCGACCTCCAATACGAACACGACGAATAACGCGCTCTCCGTCGACAACGACAAAATGTTCGCGCTCTACTCGGCGCTCAACCGTCTCGACTACATCGCGCAAATGGCCAATCGCGACGGCACTGTCGATGGCCAGAGGCCGGGATTGGACAAGAGCTTCCAGGACGGCCTCAATCAGATCGTCTCCTATGTCAAAGATGCGTCATTCTCCAATCTTTCCGTTCTGACCAGCCAAAAGACCGCGACAACGCAAAGCTCCGTGTCGATTGCGTATCCGAGTTCCAACTATCAGGGTGGCACGGTCGTGGACGACAGCCACGTGATGGATGCCGTTCCAAATGTCTCCGCGAGCGACAACTTCACGGTGTCGATTACCAAAGGCGGCGTCACCACGGACGTGCCGATTGATTTGTCCAAGGTCTCCGGCGATCTCACGATCGACAACATTAACGTCTATGTGAATCAGCAGCTTGCCGCAGCGGGCTTTGCGACGCGGTTGACGCGCGTACAAACCGGCGGCTCGCTCGCGGACCGCACGGCGACGTGGGGCGAATCGATCCAATATCGTCCGGGCGAAACGGTGAGTTTGTCTTCTTCGCAAGCGACGCCCTCGGTCTACGTCGCGGGCGTCAGCGGAACGTCGAGCGATAGCGCAGGCAAGCTCATCAAGCTTCAGGATCTCAATACGACCCCGTCGAGCGTCTTCTCGAAAAACATTACGCCCACTACCGGGACGGCGACGGCAAAAGCCACCGCCGTGGACGCAAACGGCAATGTCTTTGTCATCGGCGACACCACCGGCAGTTTCGGAAGCGAAGTCAATCAGGCTTCCCAGGATGTCTATCTGACGAAATACGATTCCGCCGGCAATGTTCAGTGGACGAAATTACTGGGTTCGTCGGACAGCGCCAGCGGCTATGGGCTCGCGGTCGATCCTACCTCAGGCCAGGTTGTCGTCTCCGGGGCGGTCACAGACAAATTGACGCCGACCGCCATCGGAGGCGGGACGGACAGTTTCGTCGCCAAATACGACACGGACGGCAATCAGCTCTGGTTGCGCCAAGTCTCGCCCGCGACGAACGATCAGGCCAACAGCGTCAGCATCGATTCGTCGGGCAATATTTATGTCGGCGGCCAAGTGAATGGCTCCTTGGGCAACGGTCAACAGAGCGCCGGCGGCCAAGACGCGTCTCTCATCAAGTTGAGCAGCAAGGGAACGCTCGTTTATGAGCGGCAGTTCGGATCCCTCGGTACCGATGCAGCAATGCGCACCGCGATTGCCGATGATGGAAACGTCATCGTCGCTGCGGTTCAGGACGGCCACGCCATTCTCGCCAAGTTTGACGCCTCTGATCCCAACAGTGTGCCTTTGTGGCAAATGGATCTCGGCGACCTCCAAGGCGGTTCGATCTCCGGTCTCACTGTGGCCAACGGCAAAGTCTATGTGTCCGGAACGACCTCCAACGCCTCGCTCGATGCGGGCGGAACGGCGACGGTCGCCAATGCAAGTTCCGGCGGCACCGAAGCCTTCGTTTTCGGCGCGACCGATAGCGGCGCCAACGCAAACGCCGATTTCGTGTCCTATGTGGGGACGTCTTCGTCGGAACAAGGCGGCGGCATCGCGGTGGCGAACGGGAAGCTCTATCTTACGGGCACGACCGGCGGCACGTTCTCGGGCCAGACCCGCAATGCGCAAGGGACGCACAATCTTTTCGTATCCCAGCTAGGAACCGACGGCACGGTCGATTGGACGCAGCAATATGGCGGCCTCGACGGTGAATCGAAGGGTCTCGCCATTGCTGCGGACAATTCGGGGGCCAGCGTGCTCGATGCGCTCGGTTTGCCGCGCGGCACGATCGACCTCAATCAATCGAATGCTATCGAATCGCAGACCACGGCGCGTGCCGGCGACTATTTTACCCTTGCCATCCAGGGTCAGGCAGGCACACGCAATGTGAAGATCACCATCTCTCCTGGCGAGACGTTTCGTTCACTCGCCATCAAGATCAACGGCGCGCTCCTGTTCGACGGCAAGGCCACCGCGCTTCCCGTCCAAGGCGGGCAGGCGCTCAAGATCGCGGTCAATCAAGGCGTGCAAGTGCAATTGCTGGCCGGGCCGAAGGAGTTCGATGCGCTCGCAGGCTTGGGGTTGAAGCCGCAAACTCTGATCAACGATACGCAAAACGCGAGCAGCACCAGCTCGAGCAGCACGAGCAATTCCAGCAGCACAAGCAATTCCAGCAGCACTACCAGTTCCACCACCACCAATACTGCATCGTCCGGCTCCAGCAGCAGTTCGAATTCAACGACGCAAACCATCGGCCTTGGCATCGACACCGGCCTCAATTTATTGACCCAGAGCACCGCAACGCATGCTCATGTCCAGCTGCAGGCGGCGATGGCGCTGATCAAGCAGGCTTATGGGAACCTCAACAATCCGCCGAGCACGACGAGTACGGGAACCTCGAACGCGAACGTCCCCGCCTATTTGCAAACCCAGCTTGCCGGTTATCAGACGGCACTTGCGTGGATGCAGTCCCTGAACCCCTCGCAATAAGATTGGCCAAGCCCGCGGTTGCGCGTGCCGGCTGCGCAATTCGCGCACGGCCGGAACTTCGCTGCGCCGGTTGAGTTTTAAGCGTGTCCTCTGCCGAGATCAGGAAAGGCGCGTGCCATGACGATTACCCTCTCATGCCTCTACGACGATTATGAAGTCGCCAAGCAAGTCGTGCGCGATCTGGAAAGCGCGGGGCTGTCCCCGGAAAATATCAGCATCGTTGCCAAGGACCATAGCCGCCGCATCGAGCGCGATGGCCGCATCGACCGGGGTGGTGACGGCGCAGAGGCGGCCGAAGTTGGAGCCGGCATCGGCGCGGTACTCGGCGGAACGGTCGGCGCGCTTTCCGGCCTCGGCATGCTTGCGATTCCAGGGATCGGGCCGGTCGTGGCCGCCGGGTGGCTGATCGCGGCCGGTGCAGGCGCGCTGGCCGGTGGAGCGGCAGGCGGGATCATTGGCGCGCTAACTCAGCTTGGCGTCAGCCGAGAACACGCTCATGTCTATGCCGAAAGTATCCGTCGCGGCTCGACCTTGGTCACGGCGCGTGTGCCCGATTCCGAGCGCGCCCGATACAAAGTGATCATGGATCGCGACGCCGTCGATGTCGAAGAGCGTGGTACCGCACTGCGCCGCTCCGGCTGGAAGGAGTTTGACGAGAAGGCCCCCGCTTACAGCGGAGACCATGACACCGGCTTGGCCAGCGAAAATGCCCGGCTGCGGCGTCTCGTCACCGATCTGTCGCTGGAGAATCAGGCGCTCAAGGATCAGCGCGCCCACCGCCCGTAGCGCTTTCCCATCGAGCCGCTCTAAACCGCACTGTCGCACCAGGTGCGGAGTGCCGTATACGCACGGCTTGGCGCGGCCCAGCAAGTTTAAGGCCGTAGGGCTAGAGGGAGTTGTTCTTCGTTACTGCGGAATCTGACCAAGCCATTTGCTGCTTCCGCCTCCGCGATAAGATCAATCTCGCGGGCAGCTCGCTCAAGAACATTGCAGTCCTCCAGCTCACGGAGCGCCGCCGAAATCTTGCAAGCCTCTCGGCGCGCACCCCCAAAATCATCCCGAAAAACATATGATACATCTGGTTCATTCCGAGGCAGAAGTGATAGAGATGTTCCTGACCGTGTGATTATTCCCTGCTGCCGCCAAAGAGGACACTGAAAAACCGCAGCGGCCCCATCCGACACGTGGTCATGGTGGGAGGAATCTGTCATGCGATGCAGAGCGCGGAGGGTCGTTGCCGTACTGCTGCGCATTTGGACGGTATTTGCCCTCGACGGGCGCGTATTGGCGGCCGACCAATCCACATCTCCAAATGCACCGCTGGTGCTGGTGCAACGGATTCCCATGCCCGGAGTCACTGGCAGGATGGATCACCTCGGCATCGATCTTGCGAGCAATCGGGTGTTCGCCGCCGCGCTGGGTGAAAACCAGAACACGGTGGAAGTGGTCGATTTCAAGGCAGGCAAGCGCATCTTCAGCATCAAAGGTCAAAGCAAACCACAGGGCATTTTCTATTCACCCGACTTCAATCGCCTCTTCGTTTCAAACGGCGACGGTGGAAATTACAAAGTCTTCCGCGGCGACGATCTGAACCTGACCTCAACTGTCCGACTCGGGATCAATCCTAACCATGTCGGCTACGATCCCGCGGCGAAATATCTTTACGTCGGATTCCGCGACGCGAATGCTGGGCATCTTGCGATCGTCGATACACGGACAGGAGATCGCATTGGCGACATCAAGACCGACGCCCTGCCCGGAGGAATAAAAATCGAAGGCAATGGCCCGCGAATCTTCGTGACCTTGCAGGGCCTATACAAACTTGGCGTTGTCGACCGCAACAAGCGTGCAGAGATTGCGACCTGGGCGATCCCACAGCTCGTCCAGTCGTTGGCGCTCGACGAAGCCAATCATCGTCTTTTTGCGGGCGGACGAGTTCCGGCGAAGCTTTTCGTCCTCGACACGGAGACGGGTAAACAGATCACCGCACTCGATTGCGTCTCTGGGGTCGACGATCTTTGGTACGACGCAGCGCGCAAGCGCATCTACGCGACGGGCATCGACGGCATTGCCGTCTACGATCAGAAAGACGCCGATCACTACACACCAATGGTGAAGGTCGCGAGTTCACCCGGCGCGGCAACGTCGCTCTGGGCGCCATCGCTCAACCGGCTGTTCGTGTCGGCCCCAAACTCTCGGAACGACACTGCGGCAATACTCGTCTTCGAGGCGCACTGAAGTAACCGTCAGCGGGAGGAAAACATGAGGACCAGTTTCATATATGCTACTGCGTTGCAGTTGCTCGTTTTGCCCGGTTTGGCCATCGGCCAAACGACTCCGCAGTCCTCACAGGCGCCCATACTGACATTCGCGGGCAGGATTCCTCTTTCGGTCGACGGGCGAATTGATCACACCAGCATCGATCTGGCGGGGCAGCGCCTGTTTTCGTCTGTATTTGGCGCCGACACCGTGGTGGTCATCGATCTTAAGACGAACAAGGTGATCAACGAGATCAAGTCGCTCAACAAACCGCAGAATTCGTATTACGTGCCTTCTGTCAATCGTCTGTTTGTCTCCAACCAGGGCGACGGGACAGTTAAGGTTTTCGATGGTGCCACCTTCGCGCTTCAGCGAACGGTGCAGTTGTCTGCCGATGCCGACAACATTCGCTACGACGCCCGTCGCCGCCACGTCCTGGTCGACTATGGGGGAGAGAAATTTCTCAGGGGCAAGGTCGAGGCCAGGGCAGGCGTGAAAGACGGGGCAGTTGCGGTTCTGGACCTGGAGGGCAACAAGGTGGCCGATATCCCCACCGGCGGGCACCCGGAGTCGCTCCAACTCGAACAGAAGGGAAACCGGATCTTCATCAACTCTCCCGACAACCACTATGTCGTCGTCGCCGATCTGGACACCAACAAGGTTCTGGCCCACTGGGACACTCCGGGCTGCGAGAATTATCCGATGGCGCTCGACGAAGATCATCACCGGATCTTCGTGTTCTGCCGCAATAGCCCGGGCTACGTGTCCGTCATCGATACCGAAAGCGGCAAACAGGTAATGACTGTTCCGGCCACGCCTGGGTCCAGCTCGGATGACATGTTCTTTGATCCGGGCAAGGGCCGGCTCTATGTCATGTCGTCGTTGCAGCTCGTGCCTGGAGAGCCCGGCGTCGTTGACGTGATCCAGCAACGGGATGCTGACCATTACGAGAGGATCGCGACCTACCCGACGGCGCCCGTCGCGCGGGATGGACTGTTCGTGCCCGAGTTGGGAAAGCTGTTCGTGTCCACTCCCCGCCAAGCGACCGGTCAGGGCGGCGAATTGCTGATCTACGACACGAAGTAGACGTTGCGCGAGGGGACAGACCAGCTTCACCCTTCCGCTGACGCAACGCATCGCACTGCCTGGTGTCGACGGGCGCATGGATCACATGGGCATCGACATTGCGGGCCAAACTCACGCGCGGGAGACTTCCTCCGGAGCGCGAATGTGCCGGAACATGAAAAGCAAGGTCAGGTCGTAGCCGATCTTCAGAGCGCCGCCGATCAGAAGCGGCCAACCGAATGTCGAGAGGCTGAGAAGATATCCGGCGATGACGGGACTGACCGCTGAGGCCAGGCTGCGGGGCACCGATGTTAGACTCGCAGCAGCAGGACGCTCCGGCGGAGTGACCACCGACATCACGTAAGACGTTCGCGTGGGGACATCCATCTGTGAGAGCAAACTTCGGATCACCAGAAGCGCGATCACCGCCGGCAAGTTCGCGACGAAGGGAATCGCGACAAGACAAAGATTCGACGGGAGATGGGTGAAGACCATGGTGTTGATGAGGCCGAAGCGCTTCGAGATCGGCACTGCCACAAAGTAAGAGACTGCGGTGAACAGATTGGTCCAGAAAAAGATCGTCGAAGCAGCAGCAATCGGCAGATGAAACGATTGCAGCAGCCAAACGGCCAATATCGTCTGGACGAAAAAACCGCCGCCGAATGCATCCACGCTGAACAGCGCGGTCAGCCGGTATACCATCAGACGCGATGGGCCAAGAGCCGTAGTTGGCCGGTCGCTGTGAAGGTGGCTATCGGAAGTGCCGCGATAGATGAAGGCCGCAGCAGCGCCGAGACCCGCGTACAATAGGAACAACAACCGCATGGCATCGACTGTGCCGATGCCAAACCATTTCGGTCCGACGTCCACAAACGCTGCCAAGAGGGTCCCCAGTGCGGCCAGCAGGGCTCCGGCGGCGGCGTAATACGCATAAATCCTGGTGCGGTCGCCCTGTTCGACGGAGCGTGCAAGAAGTGCCTGCTCCAGGGGAAGAAAGACGCTGACATCGCCGGCCGACGGATTGAGCGTGCCGATGAACGCAATCAGCAGCAACGGCCAAAACGTCTGAAATAATGCGAAGCCTAGGCCCGTGAAAATCATGAGCGCCGAGGCCCACAGCAAGGGCCTGCGCTCGCCAAAACGGGATGTGACCATGCCGGCCAGAAAAGTCAGTATCGCCGATCCGAGCAAGGTCGCGGTGATCAACGTACCGATCTGAAACGCGTTATAGCCAAGCGCGAGCAGGTAAGCGGGCAATACGATACTGACATATCCGTCGCCTACCGCGCGCAGGCCGCGTGCAATGATCGCGCGTTTTGCATCGCTATGGGCTTGCTTCAGAAACGTCGTCATCGGGCCGCGAGCACTTCAAACGGAGTTCAATGGTTGCCAAGCGAAAAGTCGAACGTCAGACTAGCCCGGATTTCCGTTTCCGGGCGCCCGTCGTTTTCCAGCATAACTTCCCAGTTTTCCGCAAAGCCGTAATTGAGCCGGAGCTGTGGAATGATCCAGGTGCGCTCCTGTTCGCCGTGCCGATAGCTGAGTGGACTCAATTCGACCTCGAAGGTTCCCAGATCGGCGACCGCGGGATCGGTCGAATCAAACGGGCGGTACGCAAACACGCTCGTCGGCAACACCGACAATGCGGTGCCCAACAATAGGCCAATTCCGCGACAGAGCCGCAAGACATACCGCCTTAAAGCCCCGCCTCAGAAAACCTATCAGTTCAGCACTCGCCACGGAGAACGATCGTTCCACGACTTCAGCGCGGTCTTCGCCCAAGCGGTGTCCTTGTCCTTGTGACAATTGTTGCAGGCATTGGGGATTTGCAGCACGTCCGTCTGAGTCGGATTGACGAAATGGAACGTATGTGTCGCCACAAATGGCCCGCCCGGCAGTTCCGGCAATATCTTGGGCATATGACAGGAAACGCATTGGCTGCCGGTGCTGTCCGCCTTGTGATGTGTATGTGCCTCTATCGAAACAGCATGCGGACCATTCTGGCTGTTTGGACCGTGACATGAACCGCAAATCTCATTCACCGGTTTGCGCAACATGGCCTCGTTTTGGGTCCCATGCGGATCATGACAACTAAAACAGGTTACGCCGCGCGCATACATCAGGCTTTGCACGAAATCATTGCCCTGCATGCGGTTTTTATGAGCGGTGCCGTCTGGAAAGTGCGTAAAGGTCGTTTCGCCCACCTTATGCTCTTCCAATTTCCAGAAGTCGGACAGCTTCAGACCGGCGTGATACCCCACAGCCCAGTCGTAATATTGGCCCTTGATGGGATTTGAGAGCGGCTGACCCTGCGAATGACACTGGATGCAGGTATCATTGGCTTGCACGTAGTTCTGTCGTGCGGGATTGAGAATGTTGTTCAGTAGCGGCTGCGCGACATGAGCGCTCCCCGCTCCGTGACATTGTTCGCAACCGACATTCCATTCGGTGGGCTGCTTCGTCTCGATATCGAAGTTCACCGAGTGGCAACCGTCGCAAAGCGGCGCCGTCGGCCGGTTGGAATTGTCGCCCTTGGGATCAAGATAATATTTGCCCCACCAATCGCCGCCGGTCTCGGGAACGTGATATTTCGACCATTTTTTGGTCTCAAAATTCCATTGCGCCAGTAGCGGCACATATGTGTCACCCTGCTTCTTCCAATAACGCTGTTTCCATTTGCTGCCATAGATGAAGGCAACGTCGTCTTTGGCAAAGCGCAGATCGTCAGGCGCGGTGGCTGGGTCTGCTGCAAAGGCGTCCGGATGAATTTTGGGATCGCGCAGGACATTGGCCATCGCTGTTTTTTGCCAGCGCGCGTAGACCTCCTCATGGCAGCGTTGACAGGCTTGCGAGCCCACATAGTGCGCTCCGTTGACCGCTGCTTCCTGTTTGGAGGCAACATCGTCCGCCACGTAGCGCGCTCCAATGACAGCCGTCGCCGGGAAGGAAGTCTGGCTGTTGAGCGGTGCGACGAGCGGCAGATTGCGAATATAGGAAACGAGCTGCCACACCTGATTGTCCGGCATATTCCATGCCGGCATGGCCGTGTTCCGGATGCCGTTGCGGATGTGGTAGAAAATTTCACCATCCGTCAGTGATGCCACTGCCGCTCGCAGCGCCGGGGGACGCGGAAAAGCTCCCGAGCCGATCTCGGTTTTGCCGCTGCCGTCGTAGCCGTGACACACCTCGCATTTCTGCCGGAACAAATCGCTGCCCGCAGCAATGGCCGCCGCATCGCCCTTCAGGGGATTGACCATGTTCTTGGCGGATGCCGGGACGCTGTTGCGCAGCAACCAGCTCGCCATTTGAACTTCGAGTTGTGAGGGATTGCCGCGCGCAATCGAAAGCCCAGGCAGCACGAGCAAATACAGCGCGCCAAGCAAGATGACTACGCTCAGGACAATCAAACTCACGAGACGGTATCTGTGCCACATAGCTCTTATCTCCGGGCGCAACGCGCGCGTGGGCCTAAACGCTCCGTATAGTGAGAATCGAAAGTCGATTTGAGAAGGCAGTCAGCCACAATTCACCCTCCTTGGTCGCAAGGCCGGGCAGAACTTGGGCGGCACAGC
>Ga0070734_10006308_pt1 | contig 10002 bp, 8 predicted proteins | sample Coa_R1_8_FD_66444 | JGI IMG/M metagenome (GOLD analysis project Ga0070734, IMG submission 66444) | Surface soil microbial communities from Centralia Pennsylvania, which are recovering from an underground coalmine fire - Coalmine... | ecosystem: Environmental > Terrestrial > Soil > Unclassified ... | reverse complement strand
CATCTGGTAATCGATCAAGCGATTGATGAGTTCGCCGATCCGTTTGAGCAACTGGTCGAGGTTCAGAATGGAGGTGAGTTCGCGGCTGATCTCGTTGAGCAGCGTCAGGGTGCGCGCCTGACGAGTGGTGCGCGTATGCAGGCGGGCATTTTCGATTCCGATGGCCACGCGCGAGGCAATCAACATGAGCACCCGGCGGTGTTCTTCCGTGAAGTAACTGCGGTGGGGGGCCTCGATATCAATAACTCCCACCACCCGATTCTTCACGATGAGAGGTACAGCCAGTTCGGAGCGGACGCGGGCAATCGCGTTGATGTAAGCGGGTTCTTCGGCCACATCGTTGACCAGCACCGCCTCCCGCCGCTGCGCCGCCAGTCCGGTAACGCCTTCTCCGACCTTGATGCGAATACGCTCGGCCACTTCCGGGGGATGACCGATCTGAAAACGAATCCGCAGTTCCTGCGCCTTCTCATTCAGCAGGAGTATGGCGAAAATTTCGTAATCGATGATGCGGCGCACCAATTCCGCTACCCTCTTCAAGGTGGTATCCAGGTCGAGCGAGGTGTTGACGGCATCGGCGACCTCGAGCAGGAAGGACTCGACCTTTACCGTAGGAACAGTTTGCGCCTGGGTGGTTTCCACTCTGCTTATGATAACAGCGCCTGGTCTCCCAGCAGGGAAGGCGGAAGCGGACTCAGCAACTGGGCACTGGCCATGTGCTGAGCGCACCCTTTAAACTTAGGACGTGAAGATTGCCCTGGGGCAGATCAACACCACCATTGGAGATTTCCGCGGCAACGCGGGCAAAATGATCGCCTTCGCTCAGCGGGCGCGGAGCTCCGGAGCCGGCCTGATCCTGTTTCCCGAGTTGGCTGTTTGCGGTTATCCGCCGCGCGACCTGGTGGAGCGGCCGTCATTCGTGGCCCACAATCAGGAGGCGCTGGAACGTATTGCTCGCGAGACACAAGGCATCGCGGTGATTTGTGGCGTAGCCACCCCGGCCCAGGCAGAAACGGGCAAGCGGGTAATGAATTCCGCGGCCCTGCTGCGGGACGGGCGGGTAGCCACGCTTCAGTCGAAGATGCTCCTGCCCACGTACGACGTGTTCGATGAGATGAGAAATTTTGCTCCCGCTCAGGCCCAGGAGTTGTTCCCGTTCTGCGGCAAGAAAATGGCTTTGACCATCTGCGAAGATGCCTGGAACGATAAGCACTTCTGGCCGCGCCGTCTGTATGGCTTCGACCCGGTGGAAGCGTTGCTGAGCGCGGGGGGCAATTTTCTGCTAAACATCTCCGCTTCGCCGTTTTGGATCGGCAAACGCGAGTTCCGGCAGAAAATGCTGACTACCGTCGCCCACAACGACCACGTACCGGTGGCCATGGTGAATCTGGTGGGCGGCAATGACAGCCTGGTCTTCGACGGTTCCAGCTTCGTTCTGGCTCCGGACGGGCGCGTGGTGGCCCAGGGGAAGTCATTCGAGGAGGACCTGATTCTGTTCGATCCCGACACCCTGGCCGGCGATCTGCATGAGCAGGTGGAAGGCGAGGAAGCCAGCGCTTATGCCGCCCTGGTGCTGGGGACCCGGGATTATTGCCACAAATGCGGGTTTACGCGGGTGACCGTCGGCTTGAGCGGGGGCATCGATTCCGCGCTCACCGCCTGCATCGCGGTGGACGCGCTAGGGGCGGAAAATGTACTGGGGGTGAGCATGCCCAGCCAGTATTCCTCCCGCGGCAGCGTGGAGGATTCCCGCCAGCTGGCTGCTAACCTGGGCATCCGCTTTGAGGTGCTGCCCATCGGGGAGTTGTTCGATACCTATCGCAAAACCCTGCATCCCCTATTTGCTCGCGCGCCGGAGGATGTGACCGAGGAGAACATCCAGTCGCGGATTCGCGGCACGCTGCTCATGGCGATCTCTAACAAGTTCGGCGGTATTGTGCTTTCCACCGGCAACAAATCGGAGCTGGCCGTGGGCTACTGCACCCTGTATGGTGATATGGCCGGCGGAATGGCAATTATCTCCGACGTGCCCAAGACCATGGTTTACCGTCTGGCTGAATACGTGAATTCACTACGGCAGCGAATCCCGGCGGCGACTATCGAGAAGCCGCCATCGGCGGAGTTGCGGCCTGACCAGAAAGACACCGATACACTGCCTCCTTATGAGATCCTGGACCGCATATTGGAAGATTACATTGAAGATTTGAAAACGGCGGACCAAATCTCCGAAGAACGGGGATTCGATTTAGGACTAGTGAGGCGCGTGACCTGCATGGTCGATCGCGCCGAATACAAGCGCCAGCAGGCGGCGCCAGGACTCAAGATCACAGAGAAGGCTTTCGGCGTCGGACGAAGATTCCCGATCGCCGCTAAATACGAATAGTTTGTTCCGCGTCACCGTTAAATCAGAAACCAGCGCCCATACAAAGGACCCAAAACCATGTCTCACAACCTCCGCAAGTTAGTTGTGCTGTCGATAATCTGCTACGCCGGCATGAGCTTTGCGGCCCGGCAAAAACCGGCTGCCAAGAGCCGTGAGGCGGCGCCCGCGGCTACCGCCCAGCACCTGCCCAGCGAAGCGACAGTCAGTGAATTCATGAAGCACATGTTCGGCTATGACGCCGGCATGACGTGGAAGGTGGAATCGATTAAGCCGGCTAAAGATCCGTCCCTGGCCGAGGTCACCGTCCTTGTCAGCGGCAAGCAGGGACCGCAGATATTCACTTTTTTCGTAACTCCGGATGACCAATATGCCATTGCCGGCAATATGGTGCCGTTTGGCGCCGATCCTTTTGCCAAAGCGCGGGCGGAATTGCAGCAGGGAGCGCATGGTCCGTCGCGTGGGCCCGCCGATGCTCCGGTAACGCTGGTGGAGTTCAGCGACCTGCAGTGCCCGCACTGCAAAGAGGCACAGCCCACCCTCGAGAAGCTGCTGGGCGAGGAACCCAATGTGCACTTCATTCTGCAGAATTTCCCGCTTCCATCACATAACTGGGCGTTCAAAGCCGCGTCGTTCGCGGATTGTGTCGGCCGGGAAAACAACACCGCAGTGTGGAAATTTGTGGACAGCGTCTTCGCCCAGCAGGAAAACATCACCGAGGCTAACGCGGGCGACAAATTAACTGAGCTGGCAACCGCGGCGGGCGTGGACGGTAAGGCGACGGCAGCCTGTGCTGACCAACCTGCCACTCGCGCGCGGGTCGAGCAGTCGATTGCCTTGGGTAAGTCGGTGGGCGTGACCGGCACTCCCTCCCTGTTCATCAATGGCCGCGGAACCAGCCTGGGGATCCCCTACGACGCGCTGAAGGCGATGGTGGAGTTCGCCGCCCGGGAGAAATAAGGGGAAGCGCTGGGCGATTAGTGAAGCTCTAAAAATCGAGGGGTGTTTGCGCCGGGCGGAGGAAAAGCGATAATTCAAGGTAATGGCCGATCCGGCGATCCTCACCCCCGATTCGATGCGCGCGGAAAAGCGGGCTGTGGCCAGCAACTCGGTCGTGGCCGCGATCGGCATTACCGCGCTGAAAATCGTTGTCGGCCTTTCCACCGGTAGCCTGGGCATTCTCTCGGAAGCCGCCCATTCCGGACTGGATCTGATCGCCGCTATCATCACCCTCTTCTCGGTTCGGGTCTCGGATAAGCCGGCGGACGCGGACCACCAGTACGGTCACGGCAAGGTAGAGAGCTTTTCCGCGTTTTTGGAGACCGGTCTACTGCTGCTGACCTGCGTCTGGATCATTTACGAAGCGATTGTCCGGCTATTCTACCGGCATATTGAAATTGAACCCAGCGTGCTCGCGTTCCTGGTGATGTTCTTATCCATGGGGGTGGATTACTGGCGATCCCGTTCCCTGGGGAGGATCGCGACTAAGTACGACAGCCAAGCGCTGGAGGCGGACGCACTGCACTTCAGCACCGATATCTGGTCGAGCGCGGTGGTGGTTCTGGGACTGGTGCTGGTCACTTGTGGACGGATGTTTGGGGTGGACTGGCTGCGCGATGCCGATCCCATCGCCGCGCTGTTTGTTGCCGGCGTGATCATGTATGTCAGTTCGCGGCTGGCGCGGAAAACTGTTGACGCCTTGCTGGACGCGGCTCCTGCGGGAGTGCGAGCCCGCATAATTGATGAAATTTCCCAGCTGGAGGGGGTTCTGGAGCTGGACAGGGTGCGCATTCGCCGGGCAGGGAACCGCTATTTTGCTGACGTATCGGTGGGCATGGGCCGAAACCTCACGTTTCAGCGTTCGGAGCAGATGTCGCACTCGGTGCGGGAGGCAGTCCATCGGATTCTGCCTGACGCCGACGTGATGGTCCATTCCATACCCCAGGCACACGGAGGAGAGAATATTTTTGATCGCATTCGCGCCGTGGCCATGCGCAACAATCTGAATGTGCATGATGTCAGCGTTCAAGACTTGGGTGGGCGATTGCATGTGGAGCAACACCTGGAATTGGACGAGCAGCTGCGCCTGGTACAGGCGCACGATCGGGTCACGACGCTGGAAGCGGAAATTCGCCAGGAAGTGCCGGAGATTTCCTCTATTCTTACCCACATCGAGAGCGAACCCTCCACCATTGAACCGGGTGACCCGATCGAGGAAAACCGCGATCTGGAACGCCGGCTAAAGCGAATCGTTAAGGACTTCAGGGAAGTGTTGGACGTGCATGATGTTCAAACTAAGCGAGTACGGGGTCGCCTATATCTTTCCTGCCACGTGACCATGTCGGACAATTTGCCGCTGGCGCGGGTGCACGACGTGGCCACCGAACTGGAAATCCGCTTCAAACAAGCAGCCCCCCAGCTGTTTCGCGTACTGATCCACCCCGAGCCGCAGACCGACAACACGCGGTAATTTGCTTGCCGAGTTGAAAACGCTGCCAGTCATGTGTCGGTGGAGTACAATTTTCCATCTTCCGCTGTTGGCTGCCGATTCCATGATTACCGCCTTCGCCAAATGGACCGACAACGAGCGCTTCCTGGGACAGGCCAGCAGCGGCCATGCCGTCGTGCTGGATGCCGCCAAGGACAAGACGGCGCCCAGCCCCATGGAACTGGTGCTGATCGGGCTGTGCGGCTGCACCGCTACGGACGTTGTCAGCATCCTTCGCAAGAAGCGCGAACCCTTTACTTCACTGGAGGTTCACGCCGAGGCGGAACGTGCGCCAGAACCGCCAACCGTCTACACCTCCATCAAGCTTATTTACCGGGTAGGGGGCCAGGTGTCCAGGAAGGGAATGGAGGACGCGGTGCGGCTTTCGAAAGAAAAATACTGCTCTGTCTCCGCCATGCTGCAGAAAACAGCAAGCATTACAGCCGTCATCGAATACGTCTGAGAAGCAAATGCGGCATTCTGATATCTTGGTCGACTGAACTGCCTATGAGCACGCCCATTATTGTCTTCACGCAACCCGGCTGACCCCCTTGCCGAACGGTTAAGGCTTACCTCTCGGCGAGAGGTATCGAGTTTGAAGAGCGGGATGTCAGCAGCGATCCCTCAGCTGTACGCGAGCTGGTTGAGACCTATCAAAGCCGTTCTACACCTACTCTCGTCATAGGGCAGGAGGTTATGATCGGTTTTGATCCCGAGCGTCTCGACGAACTGCTTGCCAATTAAGCGCCACACAGCGCGCGGCTATGGATATATAGCCGCGGCCGCGCTCTGCTTCGGGGTCTCCGCCACTCTGGGCAGGGCAGTGTTCACGGGCCGCTTGCTGGCGGGAGCCGAAGGGCTGCGCTCCATCGATCCTCTCATTCTGGCGCAAACCCGCACGACATTCTCTTTACTGATATTGCTTCCGGTGCTGTACCTGCGTCGCGGACGTGCCGGAATTGCCCTTCCGCGCGCCGACTTCATGCGCTGCCTGGTTCTGGGCGTGCTCGGGGTGGCGGCCTCGAATTACTTTTACTATTTTGCCATTGAGAAAACGAACGTGGCGGTTGCGATCATCCTGCAGTACACCGCTCCGATCTGGGTGTTGTTGTACATGGTGGCGCGCGGCCGGCAGCGTGCCAGCGGGCAGCGGGTCGGGGCCGTGGTCCTGGCGGTGGCGGGAAGCGCGCTGGCGATCGGCATCGTGGGAACCGCACGCCTTCAGTTGAATGGCTGGGGTGTGGGCGCAGCCTTGCTCGCGGCCTTCGCGTTCGCCTTTTACAACGTCGGTGGCCATGATCTGCTGGCGTGTCACGACCGCTGGCGCATTTTGCTTCACGTCCTGCTGGGAGCGGCGCTGTTCTGGCTGGTAGTGAACCCGCCATGGAGGATCGCCGCGGCTCATTATGACCGGGGGGAGTGGCTGTTCCTGGTGGGATTTGCCGTGATCTCGGTGCTGGTGCCGTATCTGTTCTATTTCGCCGGACTGCAGCACCTGGACGCGACCCGTGCTATCGTGACCAGCTGCCTGGAAACGGTCTTCTCGATTTTTATTGCCGCTTTGGCGTTGGGAGAGCTGGTTCGACCGGCGCAACTATTGGGAATTGTTTTTGTGCTTCTGGCTACGGTAGTTGTGCAATTGCCGAGCGCGCGAGATACGGAGCCCGCTATCCTCGAACCCATTGAGTGACAGCGGACTCCGCTTTGCAGACGCGAGAGAATCTCTATTTCAGGGCAAAGGAGTGAACACCGGCTACAACCTGAGTAGCAGGTCGCAGCGCCGATACCACTTTCATGCGCTGCCAGTCGTAGGCAAATTCTTTGCCGCAATCCAGGCAAACCACGTAAGTTCCTGCTTCGCTCACGGCCGAGGAGGAACGCTTTAGAGCCTTGCTGGTAATAGGGAAGCTGTAGTGCGTGTGTCGGCAACCGAAGAACACATCCCACAGAGCCAAGAACATATCCCGCAGAACGGAAAACATATTCCTACCCCCTTTGCCGGGAAGCGCCAATCACAGTTACCGGGTAAAAAACCTTTTCAGCTACTTAGATTCAGCTCCGCAGCAAAAGGTTTCGCGATTCGTCAACATCGTCCGCAAGCGATTGCAAGATGGGGAGGTAGCAGTTTCTTTACGATGGGCAAGTGTGCGTCTCGCAAGCAGCTCCGGTTACAGATCGCGTTTGCTGAAGCGGCGTATGGCGAACACCAGAGCCAGGGCGGTGTATAGGCCGGCGTACATCACCATCGCAGAACTAGGCAGCGATACGGAGCTGAAGGGTGAGAAGTTGATCACGTTGGCCAGCGGAGACTGCATATCGTTGGCTGCGCGCCGCCACAGTGCCTCGCTGGGCATAATGAGGCTGGCCACGATACCCACGTTGACCGCGCTTGGGGTGTTGGTGACGGCGCCAATCTGCTCGATCCAGCCCCCCAGAAACGCCAGGCCCACCAAGCCTAAGGCGAGCACACCATTGGTCAGCGTCGAGTAATGCGTGCCGAAAAACAACGTGACCGAAAGCAGCAGTACACTCTCCAGCCACATCAACGCGAAGCCTTGCCCGACGTTACGAGCGGTGACGTGGGCCATGACATAAGTAATGGCGTTGATACCGCCGACCAGCAGGCCCAGGTAAGCCGTCATCATAACGATAAACCCCAGCCACTTGCCGAGCACGATTTGATAGCGCGGCAATGGCTTGGTGGCGATGGCCTGGATGGTTCCCGATGAAATTTCGCCCGAAAGAGTATCGACCGCCACCAGAACGGTCATCACGACGGTGAGCAGGTCGATGGCGTAAAGCCCAACCATCAGCATGGCGCCGGGGACCTGTTTGAGCAGGATGGGATTCATCCTCCGCGCCGCTAGATCTCTTATCTGATAATGCAGGCCGGTAGTGAAAAGCGCGAGAAAGGCCAAGCCGGCGGCAAGAGCCATCCACAACACCTTCTTGCGAGCCGCCTCGCGGAAGGTCACGCCGGCCATGATCCAGAGGCCCATCACAGTCCACCGTCGCTGCCTACAATTTCCAGGAAGCGATCTTCCAGGGAGAGATGCTGGGGCGTGAATTCGTATACGTCAGCACACCCCGCAACCAGGTAACGCAACACCTGTGGCAGCACCTCTCGCGAACTGACGGTAAAGGTGAGCTGATGATCTTCGAGCGAAACGCCGGATGCCCACTTCTGCACCCCGGCAGCCATTTCCGCCGTCAGATTGGCCGCACGCACCCGCACCGTGGTTTGCTCTTCCAGCAGGTTCTTCAGTTCCCGAGTCTCGATGACCTCTCCGTGCTTGATAAAGGCCACGCGGTCGCAGGTGACCTCAACTTCGCTGAGCAAGTGGGAGTTCAGCAGCACTGTGGCGCCCCGTTCCCGCTGCGCCTTGATGATGTCGCGCACCACCCGGCGCCCGCCCGGGTCGAGACCAGACGTGGGTTCATCCAGAAAGATCAATTCCGGGTCGTTGAGCAAGGCTTGTGCCAAGCCGATGCGCTGCAGCATGCCCTTGGAGAAATCGCGCAGGTTCTTGTCGGCGTGTTGCGTCAGGCGCACTAATTCGAGCAACTCGAGAATCTTCTGCCGCAAGCCGGATCGCGACATGCCATAGAGCTGGCCGTGAAGACGCAGCAGTTCGGCCCCGGTAAGCCAGTCATAGAAGCGGAAGTGTTCGGGTAGAAAGCCAATTTTGGCACGGGTGCGGACGTCTCCTGCCGGCTGTCCCAGGACGATAGCCTGGCCGCGGCTGGGAGAAACCAGGCCGAGCAGCATCTTCACCGATGTGCTTTTGCCGGCGCCGTTAGGTCCCAGAAATCCAAAAACTTCCCCGCGCGGTACCTCGAGCGTCAGCCCGCGCACCGCCACTTTGTCGCCGAACACCTTGCGCAGGCCATAGGTAGCGATGGCAAGGTCTGGGGCGGGCGCACGCGCCCGTTCGGCGGATTGCCGGACCGCGGTCTCATTCGCCTGCGTCATGCTTCTTAGCTGACTAGCTGTCGAGATAACACGTAAAACGGCAATCCGCTAGCCAGTCAGCTAGCCAGTCCTAATCGGTCAAAGAAGCCGCCAGGTTCAGGGCCTGGTTGGGATCCCCGTGGCCATTGAGCGAATAGATGATGCCATCCTTCACCCATAGCAGACTATACCGGGGTCGCGCCGAACGCATAGAGATAAGCGTACCCGTGACCCCATCCACGCTGACCGTCTGGTAAGAGCTGACATTACCGGGCACGGGAACAACTAAGGTGGACGACCAGTCCACGGTCTGGCAAAAAGAGTGAGCGTCCGCGGGGCTCATGCCGGCAAGCTCCAGTGCCGCCTCGGCCACCTGTGAAATGTTGAGGTTGGGAGGTACGCTTACCGTGGGACTGGGGGCCTGCACCATGAACGTGCAGTTATCCTGCGCTTCGGGCTGGCTGCTGCCTCCCCCAGGCTGCTGTTGCATGGGGGGTCCATGGTGGGCCATGCGATGTTCCGGACAATCGCCGTAAGCCATCAGTACGGTACGAGGGATATGCACGGCGATCATCGCGCCATCTAGGGACGCGGGCAATTGGATATCGGAGCGACCTGCTTCCTGCAGGATGGCCTGCATGCGGTCCCGGTTGAGCGTCATCTGGAAGGCGGCTTCTCCGTTTACCATAATCTTCTGCGGTGTTCCAAGCTCGCCGATGGTGCGCACATCGAACCCGGCCACCTTGCTGGCGGCGGCGGCCGTGGGTTGTGCTTGCGGCTTACCCGCGTCCATGGTGACCACCACATTGTCGGAGATCAGCTGGCTGAGCAGCTTCGCCGTGCGCTGATCGCTCCTGGCTTCGGTGCTCGGAGGATAAACGGAGACCACCGTAATCCGCTTTACGCGCAGCATGGCCAGGATCTTTTCCGCAAATGTGCGAGCCGGAGCCACGCTCAGAAAGAAAGCCGCGGCGCATACTAAGGCCAGCGCACCCCAAGCCGGGCGCAGACGGGGCGCTAGCAAGATGGCCAATCCGCTGCGCTTCGATTCCAAATGCTCGTCCATGTTTGCGCGGAAGCGGAGCAATGCCTGGGCAGCGTCGGGCGCCGCTTCTCCGTGTGCGGGTGTCAGTTGGGCCAGGGCTGCCTGCACGCGTTTCGCCGCAGACTGCATGGTTTCCA
>Ga0070734_10006307_pt1 | contig 10003 bp, 9 predicted proteins | sample Coa_R1_8_FD_66444 | JGI IMG/M metagenome (GOLD analysis project Ga0070734, IMG submission 66444) | Surface soil microbial communities from Centralia Pennsylvania, which are recovering from an underground coalmine fire - Coalmine... | ecosystem: Environmental > Terrestrial > Soil > Unclassified ... | reverse complement strand
TTTTCCGCGTCGAGAACGGCCAGGTGCAAACCGGAGAATATAAGCGGCAAGTGGAGTATTTTTGGCTGTGCCCGGCGTGTTCGGAGAAGATGACGCTGCATTTGAGCGAAGACAAAACAGTAACGACTATTTCGGCTTTGACAGCGACGGAGATTGCCCCGGACGGCACGCGCTTTATTCCCCTGGAGCGTAACCAAGACCGCTTATTGAGTTGGCTGGCTTATCGTGAATAAGTCACTCGTGAAAAAGTTAAAGGGCTGAAACGATACGAGCGATGGCATCCGGATGGGCTGGGTCGTACAACTGGTTGCAAAGGGCGAAAAGCTGGAGATCCTCGCTGCCATTGTTGACAACTGCGTGCGACGCTCCGGGTGAGGTTTTGATCATCACAGCTCCTCCGCCTGTAAATTCCTGGCGTTGGGGCGATGTATTCGCACCGGTGTCCCAGCACATCGTCCAGCGGTCGCGGTGAACAACCACGATAATTTCTCGTTTACGTTCGTGATAATGGTTGCCGCGCGTCTGGCCGGGTTTGATGGTCGAGATATGACAATCTACGGCTTTCCCGAGAAAGTCCAGCCAGGCGCTTCCCAGCGGAAAGCTTGCCCCGCGTTGATCGCCGGAATCGGTGAGTGGAATGAGTTCAATATCTGGCTCTGGCACAAATTATCCTAACAGTCACGTTCTTCGATATAGGCTCTAGCGCACTGGCGCCTCGGCTACGCCGATGTATTTGTCTGCTCCGCCGTAGTAGAACAGAAAGTTGTTGCCTTTGCGCGCCATGCCCTCTACAAAAACGACATTCGGCACTTGCCCAACTTTTTCCCACTCTTTGACCGGCTCGAACAAGGGATGCTCGCTGCGGTAAAGCAGTTTGCTCGGATCGTGGCGATCAAACACAGCGATTCCGGTACGGTAAACGTGCTCATCGTCGGCACCGTTGTAGATGAGCACAATTCCGTCCCGCGCAAGCATGGGCGGCGGCCCCGGTTCGACTACGGTCGAATCAAACCGTCCCACCCGCGCCGGGAGCACTGGTACGTCTGTCGCTTCCGTCCAGTGAAGCAGGTCTGTGGAATAGGCTAAGCCCATCTCATCAACGTGATTGCCTCGTGTCGCCAGAAAATACATCCAAAATTTGCCGTCGATTTTCTTGTTCAGGATTGCGCCCGATTTGGTCCAACCCACGTTCCACTTGCCTTTGTATGCGGGCAGAATAATGCCTTTGCGTTCCCAATGGATGAGATCGGTCGAAGTAGCCAAACAAAGCTGCGCGTCGCGTTTGTTGTAGCCTGTGTAAGTGAGGTAGTAGGTCTTGCCAATCTGTGTCAGCCGTGGATCTTCTACGCCGCCGTCTTTTTCGTAATCCATTTCCGGCGCAAAAACAGGCTCGCTTCGGCGCTCAAAATGAATGCCATCAGTGCTTTCCGCGTAGCCGAGGCGTGAAGTTCCGTTTGCATCTTGTGCGCGATAAAGCATGACGAACCTGCCTTTGCGCCGGATTACCCCGGGATTGAACGTTCCCGCGGATTCCCAAGTTCCACTCTGCGGGGAAACAATGGGCGTATCGGATGCTCGCTGCCAGGCTCCGAACGGCACCGAATTCATCTGCGCCCACAGCGCAGGCGCGACCAGCAAACACGAGGCCACGAGCAACGAGCTAAAGGAGATCAGCCGCCGCATCGTTCCTGTCGTAAGAAGCCTCACTACGACTTCCCTAGCTTCTCAAAGAACAGGCAAAGCGACTCAATACCCCGATGAAAGTTCGGAATGTGGAATTTCTCGTTGGGTGCGTGCAGATTGTCGTCGGGCAAACCGAAACCCATCATCACGCTTGGAATCTTCAGCACATCTTGAAAGTCTGTAACGATGGGAATGGATCCGCCGGAGCGGATGAAAACTGTCTCTTTGTGAAAGACTTCGCGCATGGCTTCGGTCGAGGCTTTCACGAACTTATTGTCGGTGCCGACGACGCAGGCGGGCCCTTTGCTCCAGACTTTGATCTTCGTTTCGATTCCCTTGGGCGTGTGTTTTTTCACGAAGTTTGAAAAACGCTTAAAGATATCTTCGGGATCTTGATTCGGGACCAAGCGCATCGAGACTTTGGCCGATGCGCGGGCGGGAATCACGGTCTTTGCGCCAGCAGCAACAAATCCTCCGGGCATGCCGTGAACTTCAAGCGTCGGACGTGCCCAGGTTCGGTAGAGGACGGAGAACCCGGGTTCCCCGGTCAGCACTTTCGATCCGACTTCGGTTTTGCGGTAGTGCTCCTCATTGAAGGGTAACTCCTTCCATGCTTTTAGCTCAGCCGCAGTAGGGGCCTTGACTTTGGAATAGAAGCCGGGAATCAGTACTTTGCCTTTTGCATCTTTCATTTTGCTGATAATTTCGATGAGTGCAAACAGCGGATTCGGCGCGGCCCCGCCGTACATTCCCGAGTGCAAGTCGGTCTTCGCGCCCTGTGCTTCGATTTCGGTGTAAACCAGGCCGCGGAGTCCCACGCAGAGAGTGGGAAGATCAGGCGCAAAAAGTTCCGTATCACAGACCAACGCGAAATCAGCCTTCAGCTTGGCTTTCTGCTTCCGGACGTATTCGGCAATCGATTCGCCGCCGACTTCCTCTTCGCCTTCGAAAATTACTTTTACGTTGATCGGTAATTTTCCGTTGTGCGCTCGCATGAGCGATTCGAGGGCTTTGACTTCCATCCAGAGCTGACCCTTGTCGTCCACCGCGCCGCGGGCGTAGATATTGTTGTTGCGCTCGGCGGGCTCAAAAGGCGGCGATATCCATTCGTTCAGCGGCTCGGCGGGTTGAACGTCATAGTGCGCGTAGCAAAGCACGGTGGGTTTGCCAGACGCATGCAACCAGTCGGCATAAATCAGCGGATGGCCCTTGGTTGGGATTATCTCTACGTTTTCCATTCCGATGCGGCGCAGCTCTGCCGCAACGAAATCGGCGGCACGCTGCACATCGTGCTTATGCTCTGGCGCAGTACTCACGCTGGGAATGCGAAGCAAGTCTTTGAGTTCGTTGAGAAAACGTTGTTGATTCTGACGCGCGAAATCCACTGAAGGAGAAGCCATGTGTAGGTCCTCGTTCCGCTTAAGCGAAAGGATAAGAAAACGTTCCAGTATAGCGGAAAGTCCAATCGCAAGCCGTTCTGCGATACCCACGTTGGTGTACTTGACAAAAAAACGCGATTTTTTCTTGACTGGAAGGTGAGGTGATTTCTAAACGGAGGACGCATGCAACCAATTTGGATTGGCTGTCCGGATTCAAATTTTCGCAAAGGCCGGCCTTACGGGTTTCATCCGGAGGCGATTGTGATTCATATCATGGATGGCAGCTTTGCCGCGGGTGAGTCAGTGTTTCAAGATCCGGGGACGCAGAAGTCGGCGCATTACGGTATATCGAAAGCTGGCGCCGTGCACCAATATGTGAATGAAAAGGATACAGCGTTTCATGCGGGGATCGTGGTGGATCCAACGTGGGGATTATTGAAGCCGGGAGTGAATCCAAATTTCTATACGGTCGGAATTGAACATGAAGGAGTTGCCGCGGATGTTTGGACAGAAGCGCAGTTGGCCGCGAGCACGATCTTGGTGTCTCAGATCGCAGAGCGATGGAGAATCGCTCTGGATGCAGACCATGTGATAAGGCATCATCAGATTCGATCAACGAAGACCTGCCCCGGTGGATTGGACGTGGGGCAACTGCTCGCAAGAGCTACTGGTATTACAGCATGAAAGTTAGCAAGTTCTGCTTGTCGGACGGGTGTGACACCCGCCCGACGCATGTTATGGAATGTTTGTGGATTGTGTCAGCGGAGCAGCGCTTGCCGGACTATAAGCTGGCGCACTTGGATAATTGCTGCGAACGATATCGCGAAGCGGCATGTAGTAGGCAGCAATGCAGAGTACGCAGGCAACGACAACCCAGGGAGTGAAATTTCGAACTGAGCGCACATTCTCATCGTGATAAGGCTCGCTAAGCGGAATGATGAATGGTTCTGAGCTTTCGACACGCGGTGCGAGCAAGGTGCGAATAAGCACAACGAAATACAGAAAGATGGCGAGGCTCATGATGACCCCACCGATCGCGCCTATGTGAGTGCTGGTCCACCAATCTGGACGATAACTCGGCGAAGCCGGATTTAAATATGTAAGGCCCATGTTGGTGCGGCGGGGCTCGCCGCGCAGTCCGCCAATGAAGAGCCCGGTCGAAAATGTGAAAGTGCCAATCATCCAGAGATAGGGAATTGCGACCGCGGTCGAGAGATCGCCGACAGGTTTATTCAGCAATCCGCTGATTAGAAACAAACTCATTCCTAGGATTCCAAGAAAGACAGGACCGCCGACGGTCAAGTGGAAGTGCGCGGGAAGCCACGCGGTATTGTGCACGATGTTGTCGAGATTGTAGGAGGCGTTGATGATACCGGTGACGCCGCCGAAGAGAAAGATGACAAGCCCAACGAAAAGATAAGAAAAGAGCCAATTTTCGCGGCTGAAGTACGGAAGAGCCTTCCACCATCCGAAAAGACCGGTGCCGCCGCGCTGGCGAGCGCCGTATTCCATAGATGCTGCGAGCGTGAATGCGGTCAACATGCTGGGAATGGCGACAAACAGGGTGAGTACGGTTTGAATCCCTTTCCATGTCGCAGAGATTCCCGGATCTGCAAATTGGTGATGCAGTCCGAGCGGACAAGAGAGAACAATAAAAGCCATGAAGCTCAGACGCCCGGCGAAGTCGCTGTAGAGCTTACCTCCGGCAAGACGTGGCAGCATGGTGTAGTAGAGAACATAAATGGGCAGCAGCCAGAAATAGACCAGGGGATGACCGAAAAACCAGAAGAGCGTGCGGGCGAGGACCACGTTGACGCCAGGCGTCCAGCCGAGCGACCAGGGAAGCAACATCACCAACACTTCATAAGCGACGGGAATCGTGCACATTTGCCAGACGATGAAAGTGGCAAACATGCCAACAACAGCCAACGGAGTTTTTTGATCACGATTGTTCTTGCGCCAGCGCAGGTAAACCGGAATCCAAGTATAGAAAGCGACCCATGAACCCACGATGAAGAGAGCAAGTCCCAGATAAAAAATGGGATGGGCTTTGAGCGGCGGGTAGAACGTGTAGAGTACGGTCGCATGGCCGGTGAAGATCATGGCCGCGGCCATGACCGCGCCAAGCAGCATCAGGGCGAGCGAGAGTCCGGCACCAAAAATGGAGAGCGGAGACTCAAGCTCTTGTGTGACCAGCGCATTGCCGAGAGCGACGGCGAAAAGCGTGGTGAGAACGATGGCGTTAATAACGCCATGTGCGGTGAGGCCTTGATAGTAATCAATTCCTGCAAATGAAGTTGCGCGAATGATTCCGGCGCGATAGAGGACCTGGAGTACGCCATGATAAGCGCCGAAGACGAGCAACGTGAGCGGCACAAGCAGCTCGGTAAGTATGATGATGCGAAGTGCCGGTTGCATTTGTTGAGCGCGCGCGGGGTAGCTCATTGCAACTCCTTGATGTATTCGGTGAGTTGTTCGATTTCGTCGTCGCTCATTGCGACCACCGGCATGACGGGGTCAAAGCCTTTAATAGCATTGGCGTCGGGATGAAGAATCATATTGTGCACGAACGCAGCATCTACCGTACGAGTGCTGCCATCAATCAGTTGAGCAGTCTGTCCCCAGATTCCTTTGAAGCTTGGACCGATTCCAGTCGTCCCGTCCGTACTATGGCAAGCGAGACAGCCTTTGGCATCGGCTAGGCTGCGCCCTGCATCGAGCGTGGGCAACCCATCTGCGGAAATATCGTCCACCTTGTCGCTGACTTCGATAATGGCGTTCATGTTTTGATGGGCTGCTCCGCAGTATTCATGGCAAACGATGTGATAGATGCCGGGCTTGGTGAAATGCACGCGGCCGGTAGTGAGAACGAAAGGCAATGCCATGAAATTGATGTTTGTACCAAGGATTTGAAAGCCATGCTGTACGTCTTTGCTGGTAACGGAGACATCCAGGGTTGAGCCGACGGGAACGATGACTTTCGATGGTTCAAATTTCCACATTTTCGCGAGAAAGTGGATTTCGTAATTCTTGCCGTCGTGTCTGATGATTTCCCCGTGTTTAAAGACTGGCATGTTGTTCATGCAGGTTGGAACGCTGGCGCCAAGTCCCCAGACAGAGTAGGCGATGAAGCCGATGGTGATCAGCGTGAAGAGGGTCGCTCCCCAGAGCACGCGGCGCTCAAGCGGATTGACGCCTTCTTGATTGGAAAGCGTGGAGGATGCCATTATTTCTCCTTACAGGCTAAGCTGACGGTGCAGCGCCAGCAGATAGATCCCCAACCAAATCAAGCCGAAACTAAGAAGCATGATTGCAAAAAACGCAACGGCCCCTTTGGGGACAAAATGATCTTTTTTCGGTTCACTTGCCATAGATTGAACCTTTCATAGTTTTTATGCGGCTCATTGTCGGTAGGTTAGGAGATTTTGGCAAGAACAATATGTGATGGAGATCACACGGAGGGGTGGGGAAGGGCACAGAAGGGTGTATCTCTGATGACTTAATACAAAAGTCCGGCGATGGCGGCGGACATTAAGTTGGCCATGGTACCGGCAAGCATGGCGCGAAAACCCAAACGGGCAAGTTCGCCGCGTTTGTTAGGAGCCAGTGCGCCGATGCCGCCAATTTGAACTCCGATCGAACCGAGATTGGCGAAGCCGCAAAGCGCAAAGGTCGCGATGGTGTAGGATCGCGGATCGAGTAACGCACGCTGCGGCGCCAGCATGGAAAACGCCACCAACTCATTGAGTACCATTCGCGTACCCAATAGATTTCCGATGATGGGACAATCGCGCCACGGAATTCCGATTAACCAGGCAACGGGGGCGAACAAAGCTCCGAAGATCGTTTGCAGGCTGCTTGGGAACCATGCAGCGCCATGATTTGCAAGAAAGTTATGTATCCCGCCGAGAATGCCATTTGCCAAGGCAACTAGTGCGAGAAATGAGATCAACATGGCAGCGATGTTGAGCGCGAGATGCAGACCATCGGTGGTGCCGCGCGCAATGGCTCCGAGAAGGTTCTCACTTTTTTCTGCAGCAACTTCCTCTTCGCTCATAATGACGCGGCCCGCGGTTTTAGGATGTCCGGTTTCGGGGACGAGCATTTTGGAAATAAGAATAGTCCCGGGTGCAGTCATGATGACGGCCGCGAGCAAATGTTTGGCGTCAATACCGAAAGCGATATAGGCCGTCATGATTGCGCCGGAGACGTGGGCCATGCCGCTGGTCATGACTGTCATGAGTTCGGATTGGGTCATATCCGGCAGAAATGGGCGGATAGTCAAGGGAGCTTCGGTTTGCCCCATAAAAATACTGGCGGCAACGTTGAGGGATTCAGCGCCGCTGGTTCCCATGAAACGAGTCATCACGCGGGCAGCCTGCCGAACGACAAATTGCATGATTCCGTAGTGATAAAGAACTGCGAAAAACGCGGCAATGAAAATGACAATGGGTAAAACCTGAAACGCAAAATAAAAACCAAAGCGGGAACCTTGCTTGCCCAGATCGCCGAAGACGAATTCTGAACCTGCGAAGCCATAGCTCAATAAGCGGGTCACGAGATCCCCGGCTTTTTGAAACAGGACACGCCCAGCGCTAACTTTCAATACGAAAATCGCGAAAGCGACTTGCAACCCCAGACCCCAAAAGACGGTCTTCGGCCGGATGGCCCTCCGGTTCGCAGAAAAAACATACGCTAGCGCCATGATGACGATGATGCCGAGAATACCGGTAAATCGCGTCATGAGTGTTTTGCCATATCAGCCTCGAAATAATAATGGTAATGATTGCGGCAGCCGGGGTTGAAATTTGCGGTGCATGCCGGGCAGGAGTTTTCGCTCTGCATATACTCGCGGATGGTTAGTTCGTGGCCACAGACGCCGCAGAGGATTGCCTTCTCGTCCCATTCTTTGCGAGGCCAGACGAGGATGTCATGATCGGCGAGTGCATCATGACACTCTTTACAAGCGTAATAGATTCCGCAACATTTCATCTTGATGGCAACTACGTCCATGGGCAGATGATAGTGAGCGCATCGCGATTGTGAATCTACGTCCACTCCGCGAACTTGCGGGCTGCTTGTCGATTTCATTGGTGACTGTGCGATATTGTAAACACCTAGTCAAAAAATGGGACAACAAAGAAAAATAGCTTTTTTCCCGGAAGCTGCCTATGGGCCTGCCCTAAATTCCGTGGGTATAGCGCAGGCCTTGGAGAAACTTGGTCACAAAGCTGTATTCCTGACAGCACCCGATATGGCGGGAGTGTACGCTGGCTATGGATTTGAAGAGTTTGTAGTCAATATGGCGCCACCAATGTCCGCCGAAGAAACGGCGCAGTACTGGCAAAATTTTATCAACGGGCACATCCCCAATTTCAACAAGTCGCCAATTGATCAACTCGACAATTATGTGCGCGATTGCTGGGATGCAATCGTTGAGACCGCAGTTTGGGCGCAGAAAGATTTGCCGGAAGTGCTGGCGCGTGTCCAGCCCGATTTGATTTGCGTGGACAATGTGATTCTGTTCCCCGCCATCAAGCAATTCGGTAAGCCATGGGTGCGTATCATTTCTTGCAGTGAAAACGAACTGCCCGACCCAGAAATCCCTCCCCATCTTTCCGGATGCGGCGAAAAGGACAAGGCATGCTTTCGGAAGTTCGAAGACAAGTTTCACGAGGTCATCAAGCCGATCCACGAGCGATTCAACAGGTTTCTCAAAGCGAATGGCGAAGTTGCATATCCGCTTGGGCAGTTCTTTGAGGCATCACCGCATTTGAATTTACTTTTGTATCCCGAACCGGTGAAATTTAAACGAAGGGTTGCCCTCGATCCTTCAAAATTTCAATATCTCGAAGGATGCGTGCGACAGGAACAGCCGTACGTAATTCCACAGTTCAACAAAAACCAGAGCATGCCTCTGATTTATGTCAGCTTCGGTTCGCTTGGAACGGGCGATACCGCGACTTTGGATAAATTGATCCATTGCTTGGGGAATTTGCCAGTGCGCGCTCTGGTCAATGTTGGTGGGTACCTCGACACGTACAAAGATGTTCCGGAAAACGTAATCCTCGATAAATGGTTTCCGCAGCCGTCGGTAATTCCACAGGTTGATGCAGTGATACACCATGGCGGAAATAACACTTTCACAGAATGTTTGTACTTCGCCAAGCCTGCGATCATCATGCCCTACGTTTGGGATGGACACGATAACGCTACGCGCGTGCAGGAAACGGGACATGGAATCAAGATGCATCGCAGCGATTGGACAGCAAAAGAATTGGGAAAGAATTTGAGTTTCATATTGTATGACGCAGCCATGAAGAAAAAGCTCAATGAGACTTCGGCGCACATGCGACGCCAACCGGGTCCGGAAAAGGCGGCGCAGCAATTGGACAAATTACTCGCGGAGAAAGCATGAACCTTCAATTAAATTCCACGGCTCCTCACATTTATCCAGCTTCTCGTTGGGAAGAACTATCGGTGGCTAACAATGCTGCCATAAAAGATGGTCAATCCAGAGTCATTGGCGTTGCGCTTCACAAAGATGCCTCGCAACAGCCTGATATGGGCGTGATGCGGTTTTATCCAGGCAAACAGCAGCTAACGTTCCTTTCGGACATGCTTTGCCACTTTATAACGGGGAGGGGCGTATTTCGTCGTGCCAATGAGACGATTGAAGTCCAGCCGGGAACAGTGATTCACATTAAGCAAAACGGCAATGGAGAACTCGATATTTCCGAGACAAGCGATGCCACTTACATGAAATTCGTTGGCGGGCCGGCGGAGAAAACGCCTGTTCTGCGCGATCCACTGAATGCGGGACCTCTTAAAGAATGGGGGCAAGTTTCAAAGCCGTTGGTCGGCCTCTCACGCACGGCAGGAATTTTATTGAGCAAAGAGGCCGATGGCCGCGCCGAAACCGGTATTTGGACTTGCACACC
>Ga0070734_10006306_pt1 | contig 10003 bp, 7 predicted proteins | sample Coa_R1_8_FD_66444 | JGI IMG/M metagenome (GOLD analysis project Ga0070734, IMG submission 66444) | Surface soil microbial communities from Centralia Pennsylvania, which are recovering from an underground coalmine fire - Coalmine... | ecosystem: Environmental > Terrestrial > Soil > Unclassified ... | reverse complement strand
CCACCAGCTGAGAGAGCACATTTCACCCGCCTCTGAGATCGTCGCAAATTCTCCTCTGACTCAATGTCTGTAGGTTATGCCGCGCCACGGAGGTTCTGCCGCTGCCCGACGATCAGGTCATCCAGTTGGGACTGGAAAGGAGTCAGGACCTCAGCGCCCGTAGCGGATACGGTCACCATGTCGCAATGCCGGATACCGCCCCAGTTCGGGATATACACGGCCGGCTCAACATTGAACACCATCCCTTCCTGCAGCAACTCCTCCGACTTGGGATGGAGCCGGGGGCGGGCATTGTGGGTGATAGCGGCAAAACCAACTCCATGCCCGGTGGAGTGGCTAAACTCGCTCTCGAACCCATGGGCGCCCAGAATGCTCCGGGCGGCGTGATCCACTGCCGAGGCGCGGGCGCCGGGACGGATTGCCGCCAGAGCGGCGGCTCTGGCTTCGAATACTGCCTGATAGATCTTCCTTGCCCCGTCGTTCACCATGCCCAGCGAATAGGTGCGGGTAATGTCGGTCCAATAGCCATCGGCATAGGAATTGCAGTGAACCAGCGCTAGTTCGCCATACTGCACCTTCCGGGAGCGGGAGAGGGCATAAGCACCTGATGCTTTCGCGGCGTTCGGACCGGACATGCAAAAAGCAAAACCATCGGCGCGCGCAATTCCATTTGTGCCGCTGCCTTGACTCAGGCGGCCGCGGAAAAGCGCAGCGATCTCCGTTTCGCTCAGGCCGGGACGTATCCGGGTGGCACCCCAGGTGAACGCGTGCTCTGCCAGCCGGCAGGCAGTCCGAATTCGCTCCACCTCGTGCTGCGTCTTGAGCATGGCCCAGACCGCCAGCAGGGTATCGGCTCCGACCAGCGCGGCCGAGGGCAGCGCCTCAATCAGCAACTGGACGATGGAGGCGCCGTATAGGTGCATGCCCACGTAGGAAGCAGGTTCAGTAGCGGCTCCGTGCTCATAGCCAATGCGGGCATGCGTCACCCCCATCTCTTGCGCACAGGCTTGCAGCGCCTGAAAGGCCGCCTCACTCGTGGACTGCAGTTTATCCAGGCGGCCGGGCCGAAAGGTGCGGATCTCGTCCGCCCAGCCGGTCCGTGCCAGTTCGTGCTCATCTTCGGGAACGATCAGGCAAATTTTTCCTTCGCTGGTGGCGATGGCAATGCTAGCTCCGAGCACCGGCCAATAGCCTGAAAGCAACAATACGTAATCCGGCAATGTACAGAGAATGGCATCCAGCTGCACTCGCCGCAGGCCGTGACGGATTCGGTCAATACGATCAGCATCACGCATAAAGCAGTTGTCAGACAAAAAGCCGCCAGAGTCGGCTGACTAGCTGGCGAGCTATATAGCTGACTGGCTTTCTGACCTACTTGTTGCGAGCTTAATGCTGCTCTCACCTAAGCTAGTCAGCTAATCACTCAGCCCGCTCAAACCTATTTTCTTTTACGCCACAGAACAACCCCAGCTACCGCCCCCGCCAGTGCCGCTCCAGTGACAATTCCCGCGCGCTTCATGGAACGGCTCTGCGCCCGCAACCGCGGCTCCACCAGTTCCTTTTCCGGGTAGATGCTGCGTACACCGTGAGGGCCATGCCTTTGTGCTAGGGCCAGCACTTCAGCCGTATGCAAGGCATGGCGGTCAGTTTCCTGTTCGATCTGCTCCTTGCAGCTGAACCCATCGCTCAGGATGATGCTGGAAAGGCCCGCTTTGCGCACCGCCGGGAGCAGTACCCGCTCTCCCGCTTTCATGGAGACTTCATACTTGTCTTTTTCGTAGCCGAACGAGCCGGCCATGCCGCAACAACCGGAATCCAGTTCCTGGACGTCCAACTCCATCTTCTTAAGTAGTTCCGTTTCACAATCCATGCGCATGATAGCTTTGTGATGGCAATGGCCGTGGAGGATCGCCTTCCGCTTCAACTTGGGCGGCTCATAATCGCCGGCCTTCTTCTGTAAAAATTCGCTCAGCGTGAAGGTCTGCTCCATGAGTTTGTGCGCCTGAGGCGAATCCGGGCGCAGTCCATTCAGCTCGTCGCGAAATACGGAGCAGCAACTCGGCTCCAGCACCACCATCGGCGTGCCCTGTTCGATTTCCGGACCCAGCACCTGAAAGATGCGCTCAAAGTAGGACTGGGCCATGTCGAGGAAACCATAGTCGTAGAGCGGGCGCCCACAGCAGAGATGCGGCTGGGGCACAATCACCTGATAGCCCGCCGCCTCCAGCACCTCGACCGCAGCTTTGGCGGTTTCCGGTTTGAAGTAGTTATTGAAGGTGTCGGCAAACAGAAGCACGCGCTGCCCGCCCTGGTTGCGTGGTTCCCGCTTGCGAAACCATGCTTTGAAAGTCTCGGGAGCAAAGGCGGGAATTTGCCGCTGTTGTGGCGTGCCCACCGCCAGCTTGGCGAGGTTACGCAGTACCGGCAACTGGGTAAACATGTTGGCAAAACCCGGCGCGATAGAAGCCAGCCGCGCCCATTTATCAATCCAGCCGAAAGCATAGGCGTAGCGCGGGCGCAGCCGGCCCTCCCAATAGTGAGACAGGAACTCAGCTTTGTAAGTGGCCATGTCCACATTGACCGGACAATCGCCCTTGCAGCCTTTGCAGGAGAGACACAGGTCTAAAGACTGCTTCACATTCTCATCGCGCCAGCCATTCTGGATGACGTCGCCGTGCAGCATTTCCCAAAGATGATGAGCGCGCCCGCGCGTGGAGTCCCGTTCTTCGCGCGTCACCATGAAGCTGGGACACATGGTATCGTCTTCCACCTTGCCATCCATGCGCCGGCATTTCCCGATTCCTACGCAGCGCAAGACCGCATGCGCGAAGCTCCCGCCGTCTTCCGGATACTTGAAATGCGTCTCCGGCTCCCAGGGCGAATAGTTCGCGCCCAGACGAAGGTTCTCATCGATGCGATACGGATCTACAACCTTACCCGGATTCATCTTCCAATCCGGGTCCCAGATTGACTTGAATTCACGAAAAGCCTCAATGAGTTCGGGGCCAAACATCTTGTAGAGGAATTCGGCGCGCGACTGTCCGTCACCGTGCTCGCCGGAGAGCGATCCCCCGTAGCGCACGACCAGGTCGGTGGCCTCCTCCATAAAGGAGCGCCACTTCTTGATTCCTTCCGCGGTGTAGAGGTCGAAATCCACGCGGCAATGTATGCAGCCCTGCCCGAAATGCCCGTACAACGCCGGGTTATAGCTGTACTTATCGTAGAGCTGCCGCAGTTCCCGCAGATAGGATCCGACCTTTTCCGGGGCTACCGCCGAGTCTTCCCACCCCGGCCAGGAGTCCGGTTCCCCGGGCACAAAGGCCGTTGCCCCCAGGCCCGACTCGCGGATGTCCCAGATATGTTGCTGTTCCTGCTTATCAACGAACAGCTTCATGCTGGGAGGATTGGAGCGCTTCTTCAAGTCGTCCATCAGCTTGTGCGCTTGCTCGATGGCCTCCGCTTGCGTGTCGTAGCCGATTTCCACCATCAGCCACCCCTTGCCTTCGGGCAGCATGGGAAGATACTTGCGGTGAGGTCCGCCTTTCTTCTGCACATTTTCGATGAGCCGGTCGTCCAACCCTTCCAGCGCGATGGGCGAGTACTTCAGCACTTCGGGAACGTCGTCGCCGGCCTGAAAAACGTCCGGATAGCCAAGCAACAGCACAACCCGCTCAGGGTGGTTGTAGATGAGCTTGACCTTGGCTTTCAGAATCGTGATACAGGTGCTCTCGCTCCCAACCAGGGCTCGGGCAAGATTGATGCGGCCGTTCTGGTCGGGAATGAGTTGATCCAGGTTGTAACCTGAGACACGGCGGATAATTTTGGGAAAATTCTTCTCGATCAGCGGCTGATAGCGGTTGCGCAAGGACATCAGCTTGCTGTAGATCTCGCCTTCGCGGCCGGGCCGGCGCATGCGGTCCTGCCATTCGCTTTCGGTAAGCCACCCGACGTTCATGCGGGTGCCGTCGTAGAGCAGGATTTCGAGCTCTTCCGTGTTGTTGACCGCCGGGCCGTTCATCTGCGCGTGGGCGCCGCAGGAATTGTTGCCCAGCATGCCGCCGAACACGCAACGGCTGTGCGTAGCCGGCTGCGGCCCCCAAGTCAGCTTGTGTGGCCGGGCCGCTTTAACCAGGGCATCGCAGATGGTTCCCGGCTCAACTCGCGCGTACTCTTCGGCCGGATTCAGCTCCAGAATGTGGTTCAGGTACTTGGAAAAATCGATTACGATGCCGACATTGCAGCACTGGCCGGCGAGGCTGGTTCCACCGCCGCGAGAAAGCACCGGGGCGCCAAATTGGCGGCAGGCCTCCATGGCGCGCACCACGTCCTGCACACTCCTGGGGATGACCACTCCGATGGGCACCTGGCGGTAGTTGGAGGCATCCACGGCGTACATGCCGCGTGTGCCCGCATCGAAGCGCACTTCGCCCTCTACGTTCTTGCGCAGCTCGGCTTCGAGCGCCGGCACGTCCACCGCCGCGGCCGAGCGCCAGTCCCGGGGGCGCATCTCGATGGGTTTTCTCAACTCCTCTTCTGAAACAACGGGATTACGACTGGCTGACATTGGCTCTCCCTAGGCAGCAAAGCGTTGCGCGTCCGCCGGCTTAAATTCGAAGCCCACACCCGGACATGACAAATCAGGGCGGAGCTCGCCGTTGACAAGTTCCGGCAGGTTAGCGAAGAACATGCGCTCGATGCGCACATGATCGTGAAAATACTCCAGGTTCTTGAAGGGGCTCACGGCACAAGCCACGTGAGTGTGCAGCGCCGGCGCCGTGTGAGCGGAAAGAGGCACATTGTGCGCCTGACAGAGCGCGGCCACCTGCAGAAATCCAGTCACGCCGCCGCAACGGGTGACATCGGCCTGCAGCACATCCACGGCGCCAGCCTCCAGCAGGCGACGGAAATAGAAAATATCGTAGCCATATTCTCCGGCCGCGATCTCCATCATGGCGGGAGCGCGATTGCGGATCAGGCGCAGGCCTTCCACATCGTCGGACGAGACCGGCTCTTCGAACCAGAAGACACCGAAGGCAATAAACGACTCTGCCTGGTAGAGCGCCTGCTTGCGGCTATACCCGCCGTTCGCATCCACAAACAGCTCCGGTTCGTGGCCGATGGCTTCTCGCGCCACCCGCACTCGCTCGATGTCGCGCTTGGCGTCGCGCCCAATCTTCATCTTTACTCGAGGAATTCCCTGCTCCACCCAACCGGCAAGTTGTTCCGCCAGCTGCCGATCGGAATAGGACGTAAATCCACCGCTGCCGTAGACCGGCGCGCCCGCGCGTACCTGGCCGAGCAAGGTAACCAGCGGCAGGCCTAAGAGCCGCGCCTTCAGGTCCCACAAGGCGCAATCCACAGCCGAAATGGCATTGGAGCAGATTCCCGGCCGGCCCAAGTTGCGGATGCGCCGCCACATGGCCATGTATGTGTTGGTGACCGCCATGGCGTCGCTGCCTTTGACTACTTCCGACAGCGTGCCGTGAATCAGTTTGGCGGCAGAACCGTCAGCGTAGGTGTATCCCAGCCCGGTTTGACCCCCAGCATGGACCTGCACCAGCACCATGGTGGTTTTATCCCACTGCAGCGTACCATCCGATTCCGGCGAGTCGGTGGGCACAGTGAAAGTGGACACATCTATGCGTTCAATTGGCGGGTTGGCGGAGAACTTCCTCATGTGGGATGGGTGCGGCTCGCAATCGCCTATCGGGTGCTCGCACCTAGTTTCTACAGATGTCATTGTCCGACGCAGAGGTTAGCTCGCTGCCATGCAGGTTTCTGAGTCTGGAGCACTGGTTCAGCCTACAAGCTGGATTGCAAGATTCAGCTGCTCCCGCTATTTCGCTCTGCATCTTTCGCTTACGACGGGCAAACGGCACATTGCCGAGGCCGCATCGTACTAAACGTCTACGCATTACCGAATGCCTTCATACCCGTACGTCTAGAGAAAAAAGGGAGATTGTGATGACCGCGTCAGATGTGCTCGTGGAATGTTTGATTGATTGGGGAGTAGAAGTTGTTTTTGGGTTGCCGGGCGACGGCATTAACGGAGTGATGGAAGCCCTGCGCACGCATCGCGAAAAAATTCGCTTTTTGCAGGTGCGTCATGAAGAAACCGCAGCGTTCATGGCCTGTGGGTACGCCAAGTACACGGGCAAGCTGGGCGTGTGCCTGGCCACCTCCGGCCCGGGCGCCATTCACCTGCTCAATGGCCTCTACGATGCCCGTCTCGATGGTCAACCTGTGCTCGCCATCACCGGCATGCAGTATCACGACCTGATCGGCACCCTCACACAGCAGGATGTGGAAACCGACAAGCTGTTTATGGACGTCTGCGTGTACAACGAACGAATCATGGGGCCGACCCACGTGCAGAACGTCATGGACCTTGCCTGCCGCACGGCGCTGGCTTACCACGGTGTGGCTCACATCACCATCCCTGTCGATTTTCAGGACGCCAAGGTGCACGACTGGGATCGATCGAAGAGGAACCTAGCCAACTTCACCAACGCGGTTCGCACCCAGAGCTACAAGGTACCCGCGGATAACGAATTGCAGCGGGCTGCCGAGATCCTCAACCAGGGCAAGAAGGTCGCCATCCTTGCCGGCCGGGGAGCGTTGCGTTGTGGCGATCAAGTGGAGCAGGTCGCCGAGTTATTAGCTGCTCCTGTCGCCAAGCCGCTGCTGGGCAAGTCAGTCCTGCCCGATGACAGCCCTTACACCACCGGTCCCGTGGGCCTGCTCGGCACAGCACCCTCGCAGGAAATCATGGAGGATTGCGACACCTTATTCATGATCGGCACTTCGTTTCCTTATCTCGAGTTCCTGCCCAAGCCTGGCCAGGCCAAAGGGGTACAGATCGACCTGGATGCGAAACGCATATCGCTACGCTACCCGGTGGATGTGGGCCTGGTGGGAGACAGCAAAACCGTGCTCCAGCACCTGATTCCTCTTTTGAAACGAAAAGAAGACCGCGGTTTTCTCAAAATGGCGCAAGCCGGCATGAAGGACTGGTGGGAGCGCATGGAAAAGGAAGCCACGCGCATGGACAAGCCTATGAAGCCGCAGGTCCCGGCCTGGGAACTCGGCAAGCGTCTGCGCGACGATGCCATCGTGAGCTGCGACAGCGGCACCATCGCCACCTGGTGGGCGCGGCACATACCCGCTCGGAAGGGCCAGATGCACAGCCTCTCCGGCACCCTCGCCACCATGGCTCCCGGCCTGCCTTATACCTTGGCCGCGCAGGTCGCCTACCCCGACCGGCAATGTATCGCTTTCGTGGGAGATGGCGGATTCTCCATGCTGATGGCGGACTTTGTCACCGCCGTGAAATACAAGCTGCCCATCAAAGTCGTGATCATCAAGAACGACACGCTTGGACAGATCAAGTGGGAGCAGATGGTGTTCCTGGGCAATCCGGAGTACGGCGTCCAGTTGCACCCGATTGATTTCGCCGCTTTTGCCCATGCCTGCGGCGGAGTTGGGTTCACCGTAGATGATCCCAAGGAGTGCGGCGACACCATCGATCAATTCCTGAACGCGCCGGGACCGGCGATCTTGCAGGCGGTCGTCGATCCGCTGGAACCTCCCATGCCGGGCAAGATCAAGGCGGAACAGGCGCTGCACTTTGCCGAGTCGCTGGCCCGGGGCGAGCCCAACCGCAAGAAGATCGCGCTCACCGTGGCCTCGGATAAGGTGCGGGAGATGGTTTAGGGGCAGTCGACGGTCTACGGCTGACGGTTGCCGGCTGACCGTCGACGGGACTTAGAGATCGGCTATCGGCTCTGGGCCCTCGGGTCGTTGATCGTTAATAATCAGCTCGTGTTGCCGTGGAAGCTTCAGCCCGGGGACTGCTTGCGAAAATATTGGAGTCTTTAACGCAGTGGCACTGTCAACGGTCCGCCGTAGACCGTCAGCCGTCGACCCAAAGAGGAGATTATGGCTAAGCGTGAAGTTGTCGTCATCACCGGCGCCTCCGCGGGCGTGGGCCGAGCCACTGTGCGGGAATTCGCCCGCCATGGCGCTGATATCGGGTTGATCGCGCGCGGCCGTGATGGACTGGAAGGTGCGCGGCACGAGGTCGAGGACGCTGGCGGCAAAGCTCTGGTTCTGCCCACCGATGTGGCTGATCCTCAGCAGGTGGAGAAAGCCGCGGCACTCGTCGAAGAAAAGCTCGGGCCCATTGATATTTGGGTCAATGATGCCATGACCTCCGTCTTCTCCCCCGTCAAGCAGATGACGGCGGAGGAATTCAAGCGGGTCACCGAGGTTACCTATCTCGGCTATGTCTATGGCACGCTTACCGCTCTGAAACGCATGCTGCCGCGCGACCGCGGCACGATCGTGCACGTAGGCTCGGCTCTGGCCTATCGCGGCATCCCGCTGCAGGCCGCTTATTGTGCCTCCAAGCACGCTGTGCTGGGATTCCATGCCTCGCTCCGCACCGAACTCCTGCACGACAAAAGCAAAGTACGCGTAACCATGGTGCAGATGCCGGCGCTGAACACGCCTCAGTTTGGCTGGGTAAAAAGCCGTCTGCCCCGCAAGGCACAGCCGGTGCCACCTATATTCCAACCGGAGGTTGCCGCGCGCGCTATCTACTATGCCGCCCATCACCCGCAAAGACGCGAGTATTACGTCGGGCACTCCACAGTGCAGGCCATTGTCGGTAACAAAATCGCCCCCAGCTTGCTGGACCGCTACCTGGCTCGCACCGGCTATGACTCGCAGCAGCATGACGGGCGAGACAATCCCCACCGTCCCGACAATCTTTGGGAGCCCGTAGCCGGCGATCACGGAGCCCATGGGACCTTCGACCAGCGTGCCCGGGGTTACAGCCTGGAGTGGTGGCTGGCTTCGCACCGCGTTCTGCTTGGCCTGCTCGGGTTGGCCGGAGCGGCCGGCGCAGTCTATGCAGGGCTGCATAGCCGCAGGCTGGATGCCATCTACGAGATCCTGGAAGACTGGCTGCCGCGCGCTGCCTGAGTGGCTGAAGCCCACGCGAGACTGGCGCTTTAACTTCCCTTCCTGAGCTCATACGGGCAAGCTTTTCCCTGCATCCGTTCCATGGTCACCCCCTACCTCCGTAATGGCGCCAAGGGCCCTCCCCCCCAAGTATCCTTAGGCCTGGCATAGCTCTTTATTTGAGGAGTCAACCATGCGCAGACGCTCATTGGCGATTCTGGCACTTATCGCTGCTCTGGGATTGCTCGCTCCCGCAGCGATGGCCGACCACGACGGCGACAGGGATCACGGCAACCCTCACCGGCACTTCAGGGACGACGACCATGGCCGGCACGGCGACCGTGACGACGACCGCGACGGCGATCGTTGGGAGCGTCGTGGCCGCTACGAATACCATAGTTTTGACCGGGACGCCCGTCCTCCCGGATGGGTCAGAGGCAGAAAAGTCGGCTGGGGCTATTGCGGGCTGCCTCCAGGCCAAGCCAGAAAGTATGGCTGCTGGTCTTACGTCCATGAAGGCCGCCGTTACTACTATTACCGGGACGATGACGATCGCATCATCGTTCGCCGGCCCATCATCCGTATCCAGGCTGGCGTGGATATTGTGCAATAAGCTTCCGCGGAATTAGCCCAGCAGGTTGCGCGCTTCGGGCTCCAGCACGGAGCGCGCGCCTTGCCCCCCAAAATTGGCTGGAGTCTCACTCTGCCTTAACAAAGTTGCTGAGCGCCCTACCGGAAATGGGGTTAGAATCGGCAAAACGGTAAGGAGGAACGGCCATGTCCTCTCATTCCTCTACCTCCCAGAAAAACCCAGATAAGCTTTCTGAAGCTCTCAACCTGGAAAACAGAATCCGCGCTCGCGCCTACGAGTTATATCTCGAGCGTGGTCAGGCGGAAGGCGGCGCCTTGACTGATTGGCTGCGAGCGGAAGCGGAAATAACCGGAAAAAAGGCTAAGAGAACGGCGGCCTGAGCAGTCCCAGAGGGATTTAAACAAAGCGCCCGGCCCCCGCCGTCGGGAGACGGCAAATGTGGGGTTT
>Ga0070734_10006305_pt1 | contig 10006 bp, 3 predicted proteins | sample Coa_R1_8_FD_66444 | JGI IMG/M metagenome (GOLD analysis project Ga0070734, IMG submission 66444) | Surface soil microbial communities from Centralia Pennsylvania, which are recovering from an underground coalmine fire - Coalmine... | ecosystem: Environmental > Terrestrial > Soil > Unclassified ... | reverse complement strand
GGAGCCGAGTTCACCGATATCCGCAAGTATGCGGCAGAAAACGGCTGGAACGTCAGCGACTCGCAGCTATGGCGGTACATCCGCAAGACCGATGAGATTTTGGCCCACAGCCTGGAGCGCGACCGCGAGAAACTCCTGAACCGCCATCTGGCCCAGCGGTTTGCCCTGTATGCGCGGGCCATGTCGGTGAGCGACTACCGAACCGCACTGGCCGTCCTGAAAGACCAGGCCGAGCTCTGCGACCTGTACCCGGCCCCCACGCAGAAACTCACCCAGCAAGTCCAGCTTACGGCTGCTCTGGACGAGGGGACGACACGCATCATCGAAAGCGTCCTCGCGGCGATTCAACCCTACTCCGAAGCCAGGGAAGCGGTAGCCCGCCAGCTTCGTTTGGCAGCAGAAGACCTACGGGCACGAGCGAGATTGACGAATGGCGACACCACCAACGGAGCAGTTGCTCGCCGCAGCGAATTGGCTTGAGCAGCAGGCCTGGCGCAAAAGCGCGGTGCAAATGATGGAATCGGTCGGACTCGCGCCCGATCCCTGGCAGGAGGAGTTCCTTGCCTCGGAGTACCGGCGTGCTCTTCTGCTGTGTTCTCGGCGATCCGGGAAAACCACGGCTGCGGCCGTGAAGGCTCTGCAAGCCGCGATGTTTGCGCCCCCCGAGCAGCCGGCCACGGTGTTGCTCTTTGCCCCAGCCGGCAAGCAATCCACCGAAATGCTCGAAACGATCCATCGCCTGTACCGCAAACTGAACAAGCCCGTGCCGCGGGAGACCGAACGCCAGTCGGTGCTCGATTTCGAGAACGGCTCACGCATCATGCCGATGACGGCCAACGAGGATACGAGCGTCGGCTTCACGCCGACCTTGATCATCATCGATGAGGCTGCCCGGGTACCCGATGCGCTCTATGACGCTCTCAAGCCGATGCTGGCTTTGGGCAAATGCCAGCTCATCGCCCTCTCGACCCCGTTTGGCAAGCGGGGCTGGTTCTGGAGGGAGTGGTTTAACGAGAAGCGGCAATGGAAGCGCGTGCGGGTCACGGCCGATGATTGCCCCAGGATCACCAAGGAATTCCTTGAGGACGAACGGCGCGGAGCCCGTAGCGAATCGTGGTGGCTTCAGGAATACTTTTGCTCCTTCGAACAGGTCGAAGGGCTGGTCTATCCCGACCTGGCCGCATGCGTGAGCGATCTGCCGAGCCCTTGGCCCGAAGGGCGGTACTTCGCTGGCGTCGACTGGGGCTACCACAACCCGGCTGCCATCCTGGTGGGGATGAAGACCGCAGATGACGTGCTGTGGTTGCTCCAAGAGGTTTATGGCAGCCGCATGACCAACGAGGACCTGACCCGTCGGGCCGGTGCTCTGGCGGATACGTACCCTATCGAGATGTTCTACTGTGATCCCGCCGAGCCCGGCAGCATTCATCTGTTCCGCCGTAATAACCTCCCGGGCAGGGAGGGCATGAACCGCATTTTGCCCGGCATCCAGGCCGTCACGGCGCGGATCAACACCGGCAGACTGAAGGTGTCCCGGGCTTGCACGAACCTCTTGGCCGAGGCCGGCCTGTATCGCTATCCCACACCGGAGGAACGGAAGATCCGGGGCGAGAACCCGATCGATGAGAACAATCATGCCTTGGCAGCGCTTCGCTACATGGTCTGCGGCATAGACCGCGTCCGCGACCTGAATGCACGCGCTCCGCGGCCCGCAGAGCCGCTCGCCAAGAAGCCAGCCGACCCGGAGGAAGACTACACCCTTCCCAGACCCAAAGCTCCGCCGCAGCGGATCGACTTGAAGCGTGCCGAGGAGGAGTTTGACCAGAGCGAAGAGGCCAAACGGCTCAACCGCGAACACCTGTGGGACAACACGTTTGAATCGTGGGGCGGTTTTGGTGCCGCCAATTGGTAAGCAACGGGCAGAACCCTATCCGCCGTTGATCGCTCGGGAGACGCTCAGACCCTCGTTGCGTAGGAAGGTGTCGGCCCCCCAAGCTTCGCCGGCCACCGCGGCGTTGTTGGCTGCCAGCAGAATCTGGTAGACGTTGAGGATGGTAAAGTTAGGTACCCCGAAGGCCCGCCCGTTGGCCCCGATGTTCCACGAATACGCTCCCAAGCCATTGCCATCGACCAGAAAGCCATCGCCCTGCGCGACCGTGCCTCCCAGGGAAGCCGTGGTGGCAAAGACCTCCAAGGCCGTGGCCAAGAGTTCGGCATCGAGCCCCGTTCCTTTGGAGACGAGAAAGAGGCTCTGGTAATAGGTGCCGATCTGCGCATTGGTAAAGGGACTCAGATTCGGGGCACCGTTACTGCCGCCATAGAGGTTCGGCAAGGTTGTGGCCAGCCATTGACCCAATGTCTGTCCACCAGCGGTCAGCCCAAATCGACGAATCAACTGCTGCCCCGTTAGCCCCTCCCAGAAACTGATCGGCTTGACCATTTGCATGGGCACGAACTGGCCCAGGCTGTTCACCGTGGCCATGCCTTGCACCAAGGTAATGACGCTCTCGTGGTTGATCGTGCTGGCAACCGGGTACGATCCTGCGCTGGCGTAGGTATGGACGCCGCTGATGGTGAAGGTGCCGCCCGCAAAGCTGATGATGCCGGCCGTGGGGGTCGTGTTATCGCCCCAGCTGATGCTGGCCGAATAGTGCGTACCGTCGGCGGCCTCGGCAACACCTGGATCGGCGAAGGTTGCTACCCTCCCGCCGAAGGCTGATCCAGCCGTGAGGCTGAAATTCACTGCCGCGCCTGTCACGGCTGGATCAAGGACGTTGACCGTAAACGTTTGCTGCCTGGTGTCCCCCTCAGCATCCGAGACTTGCACGGTAGCAGTGTAGCCCCCTTCCTCGGCGTAGGCATGAGCCTGATTCAGAATCGTACCCTGGCTTGCCGCGGTAACGGTCCGATTGGGACCGCCGTCGCCCCAGAGGATCGTGATCGTGTAGCTGCTCGGTGGCGCCTGGTCAGTGAAGGAGCCGAGAGCGAAGGACTGGGCGCTCCCCTCAACGGCCGTCTGCGGACCGGTCGGAGCTGTAGATACGACCTGGTCTTCGAAGGCGCCAATGTCGATGGTGCCGTTGACAATTCGGGTGAAGCCGCGCTGATCCGTAGCTAGCGCGTTACCGGAAGCGTCAACCGCTAGGGAGTTGTCTCCGGCGTCGATCGCTGGGCTGCCGAGAAGCAGGGCTATCGTCTGGGTCGGCCCGCCGTTGTCCTGCAGCGGCGCCAGCCGCGGATCGATAGGGCTCGCGTGGTTGCCCACCTGGTCGCCGTTGAGTCCGTTGACCAGTCCATTGCTACCGCCGCCATCGCCAACCAGATTATGACCCTGGCTGGTAGCAATCCCCAAGATGTCGGGTCCTAACGGGGCACTGTTCCGAGCGATGAGAGTATTCCCCAGGATGAGCGTGTCCCGGTCGCTGGAGATGCCTCCGCCTTGATTTACCGCGGTGTTGCCCGTCACGGTGCAGTTGATGATGGTCGCCTTGGCTTCCATGCCAACGGTGTAAATGCCACCCCCACCGCCTTCGCTGCTGGTCGTCGTGGCTTGGTTTTGGGTCAGGGTGCTGTTCGTGATGGTCAGTAGGCCAGACAAGTTGAAGATGCCTCCGCCATCGCGGGCCGAGTTGCCGATAAAGGTACTGCCGGTCACGGTCAATATGCTAAAGTTGGCGATGCCGCCGCCGACATTACTGCTCAGTGTGCAGGCAGTCACGGTAAGAGCCGCACCGTTGTAGAGGCCACCCCCATCATTCGCAGAGTTGGAGACAAAACTGGTCTGGCCCACAGTCAGCGTGCTCCCGTTGTCGTTCTCGGCACCGCCCCCAAGCGTGGCGGAATTACCTGTGAAGGTACAGCCGGTCGCCGTCAGCGTGCTGATGCGGTTATTGAAAATCGCCCCACCAAAGACCGCCGCAGAATTGCCGGCAAGCATGCAACTGGCTAGGGTCAACGTGCCTCCGAACGTATTGCAGATGCCTCCACCGCCTCCACCGCTGTCAGTCGCAGTGTCTTTGGTAAGCGTGCAATTCATCAGAGCCAGATTGCCAGAATTGTAAACGCCACCCCCATCGCTGGCGTTTTCATTAGAAAAGGTGCATTCAGTCAGCGTCTGTGAACCGAGGCCGCTCGTGCCGTCGCTCGAATTGTATACCCCACCGCCGGCAGTGGCCGAGTCCTTGGCAAAGTCGCAGCCGGTGATCGTGAGCGTACCGGCAATGTAGCCATCCCGGAGCGTATTGCAAATGGCGCCACCGTCGGTACTGGCAGTGTTATTAGTAAATGTGCAGTTTGTCGCGGTCAGCCCATTCGTGTTGTAAATGCCGCCGCCGTAGTTAGCAAAGCCGCCGCTGAAGGTACAGTTTGCCACAGTCAAGATGCCAGCGCTGTACCCACCGAACGTGTTGCAGATGTTTCCACCATTGTTGCCAGCTACGTTACCGTCCAGAAGACTATTGCTCACCGTCAGCCAACCAGAATTGTAGATGCCACCACCGTCAACACCGGCATTCTTGCTCAGCGTGCAGTTGGTAACCGTCAACGTGCCTGCGTTGTTGATCCCGCCCCCGTTGCCCGTGCTAAAGTTGCCGTTGGCGATGGTCAGGCCCGAGATCATCGCCGTGACCGTCTGGCTGATGTTGAATACTTGGAACGTCTGGTTGCCGCTCACCGCAATCACGCTACCGCCTGGACCAGCAATGGTCACATTGTTGGTGATGGAGAGGCTCCCAGTGGTCAGGGTAATCGTGCCCATAAGGCCGGGGTAGAAGTCTATGATTCCCCCGGGCGGAGTGGTGCCGATCGCGTCGCGCAGTGAGCCAGGATCGTGGTCGGTGAGGTTAGTTACCGTGCTTGGGACGCAGCGTCCCTCAAGCAACTCCAGGCAAAGCTGTCTACGGTATCGGCAGACCTGCTTGGTCTTGCGTGATCCGAATCGTAGGATGTTCATGTCAGAGCCTCCGAAACAGGTTCTGGCCGATCCCCCGGCTGGCCCCAACCAGCGCGGGGGGTTCTTCAGATCGGATTTGTTCTAACCGATATTGGCCCCAAATGCCACTGGCGAACAAGAAAAACACGCTTGCCTGTGTGCGCTGATGGCTTGGCTCTGGTCGGCGTCAAAGCGAATCGTGACGCCCTCGGCGGACGAATTTAGGGGATCGTCCGTGCAGAGCAGGACCAAAAGTCCGTTGCTCTACCTGTGGTGTCACTGACACCCGTTAGTGGGGTTTTCGGGGGGTTTCTGGGGTCTTGCCATGAGCGAGTCGATTTGCTGACAACCACGCACATCACGGGCTTTTCTGCGATTTATCTATGACATGATCAACATATGTGATTGTCTTAGGAAACCGATGCTCTATCCCCTGAGCTACGGGGGCAAACTCTTGATATTAAATAGCTTATAGGTGAAGTCAATTTGTCATGCCGCGATCGTGACTCCCTGGCCGACTCCAGTATCCAGAACTAAACAATGCAGGTCCGGGCCGGCGGTGGTCGCCGCCCCCGACAAACACAACTCGTATTCGAGGTACGAGTCATGTCCAGCGTTTAGTCTAAGCAGATCCCGATCATCAGCAAGACAGATGCCGCTCGCTTTTGGCAGGGCGTCCAGAAAGGTGGCAATGAACGTGGCTGCTGGCTTTGGGGCAGGGGCGCGACCAGCAAAGGCTGTGGCGAGCGTGTATCGAGAGCGGATCCGCAATGCCTCGCTCGGGCGAGCATCGAAGCGGCCTGTCCCATCGCCTATTGCGGCTGGCAGGGCTCCGGCCTGATGACCGTCGGCGAGGTTGAAGAGTATTTTGCTCGTGTTTGCTGTGAGGCCGGCGTGGCCGTCGGAGAGCCGGATGCGATGCGGTATTTCCTGAATTGGTGGGATGAAACTCCGAGGGAGGAAGGCCTAAACCCAACATTCGTGTCACCAGGGGCAAAGTAGCAGCTTATAGGCGGCGATCGCAGTCCCCGAGTCCGCGGACGACGAAGCGTGACGACCGGACCCGTTCTGTCGGAGTCGGGAAAAATCTCCAAGGACCTTGCACCGGGCAACCGCTTTGGCCCCCGCCAGAATGGGAAAATTGGAAAACGGGTTTGTCCTTTCTGTTACGATCGATACACTGATTAGTGTTGCGGAGCCTTCTGCCAAGCGGCTCCGCTCAATAGGTGAGACCTAAGTCGGAAGACTAGATGAAGGGCAACTCGGCCGTGCCGGGGGGCTCGCTGACGAGTAAGCCGACGCGGTGGAATACCCGGGAGGTGTTCCACCGCGTCGGCTTTTTTTGTTTCGGTGGCACGGCTGGGCGTCGTGCGGAAGAATTCTGCAAGTCGTGTGCTCATCCGCCCGGAAACGGCACTGAGCAATGGTTGGTGAGGGTCAGTTGAAATTCCAGGATGCGGTGCAGGAGATCTTTGCCGTGCCGGTGCTGCCGGCACGCTTCCCCGACCTGATCAACGACAAGAATGCCCTGATTGCCGATACCTTTGTCCTTCCCGACCAGGCGCTGGGCGATGTGACGCCGGCGCTGCGGGATCCTGCGGTGCGTGCCGCGGGTGTGACTTGATCGATCTCTTGTCCGCCGGCGTGGCACCTGACCGAAGCAGGCAACTTCCCACGCTCGGCCCTATTCTATATGAGGACGCTTCCCATGACTCTGCGTTCCTGGATTGAGAAGCTGGTCAACCCCCTCTCCCGTCGGCCCCGAGGCGCTCATCGGCCGGCTCCGCGCCCGCAGCGCTGGGCCAACCTCAGGCTGGAGTATCTCGAAGACCGCCTGGCACCGGCCACCATTACCGTGATGAACAACAGCGACGGCGTCGCTCCCGGTCCGGCCGGTTCGCTGCGCAATGCCATCAACACCAGCGCCAATGGCGATGCCATCATCTTCACTCCCAGTCTCGCCGGGCAGACCATCACCCTGACCAGCGGATCGCTTGGCATCGTTCACAACCTGACCATTCTCGGCCTGGGAGCCAACCTGCTAGCGGTCAGTGGCAACCACAACATAGAGGTGTTCATTGTAAACCCCGGCACCACGGTACAGATGACGGGTTTGACGATCGAGAACGGCAATATACCGGCCCCCTTTACGGGTGGCGGCGGCATCCTCAACGCTGGCACCCTGACCCTTACGGCCTGTACGATCAGCGGCAACACAGCGACCGGCCAGGCAGGCGCCGATGGGGAGGGGGGCGGCGGCGGTGGTGCCGGGATCGGCGGCGGCATCTGCAACTATGGCGGCACTCTAACCATGCAATCCTGCACCGTCAGCGGCAACGTCGCCACCGGCGGGAAGGGGGGCAACGGTAATGCTAATGGCAGCGGCGGCAACGGGGGCGGAGGGACTGGGGGCGCCGGCTCGGTGGTTAACTCGGGCACTCCCGGAAAGCCTGGCGGCTATTGGGGCGGCGGCGGCGGCGGCAGTTACACTTTGGGCGGCAATGGCACGGCCGGCGGCGCCGGTGGCAGGTTCGCCGGTGGCGGTGGGGGCGGAGATCCCGGGGCCGCTCCCGGCGGATTAGCAAATTACTCCGGAAAGGGTGGTGACGGCGATGCTGGCCCCTTAGCCGGGGGCGGAGGCGGAGGCGGAAGCGGCCTTGGCGGTGGCCTGTTCAACAGGAAAAACGGCACGGTGACCATCACCAACTGCACCTTTTCGGGCAACATCGCCCAAGGCGGCAACGGCGGCAACGCGGGAGGCGGTACTGCCGTCGGCGGCAACGCCGGCTCTGGGTTAGGAGCCGGCATCTGGAACAGCGGAACGATGACGATCACCTCCAGCACCATCGCCGCCAACACTGCCCTCCCCAGCTCCGGCGGCAGCGGCGGCGGGAAGAACCAGCAAGGCTTTACCGGCGGCGTTGCGAATGACATTTTCGCTACCAGCCCGGTTCGCGTCGATAGCTCCATCATCGCCAAGAATACCGACACGGGAGGGGCGCCCGATGTCCTCAATAGTTTCACCGACGTGGGCTACAATCTCATCGGCAATACCAGTGGCAGCCTCGGCGGCATTTTCGGCTTCACGGCACTGACCACGATCACCGGCGCCGATCCGCTCTTGAACGCGCTGGGCAATTACGGCGGCCCGACCCAGACCATGTCGCTACGCTTCAACAGCCCGGCCCTCAACAACGGCGATCCAGCCAACGGCGTGACCATCGACGAGCGTGGAGCCGTCCGCGGTGCCTCCACCGGACCCGGCAGCATGGCCAACGCCGGCACGATGCCCGACATTGGTGCCTGGGAGGCCAGCTCGCTCAATATCGTCACCGCCAACTTCATCGGCGGCCTTGTCGGCGATTCTTCGAACATCGGCACGCTGCGGGAAGCGATCGAGTGGGCCAACAATAGCAGCAACCCGCTCGTGTCCAACACCACACCCAACGTGGTCATGTTCGACGCCACCGTCTTCGCCACGCCGCAGACCATCACCCTCAGCCTCGGCACGCTGACCTTGTCCAACACGAGCGTTGGGGTAATGATCAGCGGCCCCGCTGTCTCCGGCCCGATCGCCCTCACCGTTAGCGGCACCAGGGGCTACACCGTTCTCCGGGTCAATAGCAGCGTAACCGGCACGGTCTCCGGCCTGACCATCACCGGCGGATATAACTTCAACGGCGCCGGCGGCATCGATAATGGAGGAATGTTATCGCTCAAGGACGTCGCTATTTCGAACAACTACGGGTTCCTAGGCGGCGGCATTTTGAACGATAGCGGAGCCAATTTGACTATTACCAACTCGACAATTTCGGGAAACAACGCATCTGTCGGCGCCGGCATTGGAAACATTGGAACGGGTACAGCGATCGTTCAGAACAGCACCATCACCGGCAATACGGCTTTTGCCTCAGGTGGGGGTGGGGGCATTTATAACTTTGGCGGCACGCTGAGGCTATTCAACACTACTCTGGCGAACAACATGGGAGGGGGAGGCCTGATCAACAATGGAGGAACGCTGTTTACGAAGAACGCCATCATCTCGGGCAATGTCGGAGGGGACATTTCTGGGAATATCGGCTCGCAAGGCCACAACCTGATCCGCAACCCAACCGGTGGCTCCGGCTTTGCGCTCAGCGATATTTTCAACCTCGATCCACTGCTCCTACCCCTGGCCAATAACAGTGGCCCCACCCAAACGATGGCTCTGGGATTCGGCAGTCCTGCCATCGACCAAGGAGACAATACTGGCGCTCCGGCTACCGACCAACGTGACACGGGATTCGCGCGCATCATCAACGGGATCATTGACATTGGAGCGTTCGAAGATCAGCTGGTCTCCAGCGCTCCGACCAGCCCCCAAGTCGCCCTCGAAGGGAGCGCCCAATCCTTCAGTCTGGGCTCGTTCAGCGATGCCCAACCCGGCGTGAGCAGCTGGTCGAGCACTATCCGGTGGGGAGATGGCAACACGACGTCCCTGGCGCTTACCAGCACCGGGATGATTCCCGGCCAGACACACACCTATGCCGAGGAAGGCAGCTACACCGCCACGGTCCAGATCGCCGATGCCCTGGGCGATACACAACAGAAGACCTTCACGGTCGGCGTGTCCGATCCGATCGTGATAGCCAGCGGTGGCTACTCTGTGACGGCGGCGCAAGGGAGCCTTTCGGCCACGCAAACCGTGGCCACCTACACCGATCCAGCCGGGGCCGAAGCCAATGACGGCACGCACTACTCCGCCAGTATCAACTGGGGCGATAGCACCACGCCCTCGACCGGCACGATTAGTTTTGCCAACGGTGTCTTCACCGTCAGCGGCAACCATACGTATGCGGCAGGAGGCAGCTACAGCATCACCGTGACGATCAATCACGAATTGGCATTGCCGACCATGGTGACCGATACGGCCACAGTGTCGAATTCTGGCCTCTCCGCCATGGCAGTGAATATCAGCCCCACGGCCGGTGCCCCGTTCACTGGAACGGTAGCGACCTTCACCGATCCGAGCGGTCCCGGTCCGATTTCCAGTTACTCGGCCAGCATCGCGTGGGGCGATAACAGCGGCGCCGTTGC
>Ga0070734_10006302_pt1 | contig 10012 bp, 13 predicted proteins | sample Coa_R1_8_FD_66444 | JGI IMG/M metagenome (GOLD analysis project Ga0070734, IMG submission 66444) | Surface soil microbial communities from Centralia Pennsylvania, which are recovering from an underground coalmine fire - Coalmine... | ecosystem: Environmental > Terrestrial > Soil > Unclassified ... | reverse complement strand
TACCGCAGCCTCGTGGGGATCGTTCCAGTGATTGCCCGGGCGTACCCGCGCAATCGCCGCACGGTTGGCCTCGAGCACGACCTCGTAGACCGCACGCTGCTCGCTGCTGAAGCGGCCGTTGACGGGCAGTGTGCGCGTGATGTCGGAGGCATAGCAGCCGAACTCGCAGCCGGCATCGATCAGCAGCAGATCACCGTTGGCGAGCGGACGGTTGTTGTCGCGATAGTGCAGGATGCAGCTGTTGGCGCCCGACCCGACGATCGGCTGGTAGGCCGTGTCGGCATTGTGGCTGCGGAACTCGTGCAGCAGCTCCGCCATCACCTGGTACTCGGTGACCCCTGGCCGGCAGAAACGCATGGCGCGTACGTGCGCCTGCACACTGATACGCGCGGCCCGGCGCATCAGCTCGAGCTCGCCGCGCGACTTGTAGAGCCGCATGTCGTGCAGCAGATGATCGAGCGCCACGAACTCCTGCGGCGCGTGGCGTCCGTTGCGGGCCGCCTGCGTGCGCAGGCCGTTGACCCAGCCCGCCACGCGTTGGTCAAAATCCGGGTACATCCCCATCGTGTAGAAGACCCGGTCGCGGTTCTCGAGCAGCCCCGGCAGGATGTCGTCGATGTCGCCTACCGGAAAGGCGCTGTTGGCACCGTGATCACGCACGGCTCCTGCGGGACCGGCGCGCCGGCCATCCCAGGTTTCGCGCGCCGGATCGCGCTCACGCACGAAGAGGATGTATTGCGCCTGGGCGCGCCCCGGGATCAGCACCGCCACCGCTTCGGGCTCGCCGAAGCCGGTGAGATAGTGGAAATCGCTGTCCTGCCGGTAGGCGTATTCGACGTCGTTGTTGCGATGGCGTACCGGGGCGGCCGGCAGGATCGCGATCGAGTCGCGCCCCATCAGGCGCATCAGCTGGCACCGGCGGCGGGCGAACTCGTCCCGTGCCATGAGCGCCCTCGCGGCTCAGTGCAACGCCGCCGGCGAAGCCGCGGGCGATGAGCGCGCGGCGGCGAGCTCCTCGAACAGCAGCTGCACCCCGACCCGCACGAACTCCACGAGCTCGGCGTAGGAGCTCTCGTTGGACTCTTCGCTGTCTCCGGTGCCGACGTCCGCCCGGCTGATCTCGATCATGTCGCGCACGATCTCGCCGGCATCTCCGGGCAGGCCGCGCGGATCGCGAATCGAGCCCGCGCCGAGCCCGTAGAGGAATCCCTGGCACCACTCAGCGAGCGCCGCGGCACGTACGCCGATGGGTTGCGCGTCCTCGGGCAGCAGCAGCTGGAATTCGTGATCACGCTGCTGGAGCGCGACCGCCGTAGCCGTGAACAGCTCGCGCAGTGGCGCCGCGGTGTCAGGCGCGGCCAGGCCTTCGGGCAGGACCTCGCGCAGCCAGTCCACGAATCGATAGCCATTCGCTGCGCACAGCCCGCCCGCGAGCGTGCCGTGCGCCTCGGATGCGTCGGCAAGCGAGCGCTCGGCGGCTAGCAACCGCTGGATGTGGCCGTGATCGCTCTGGTGCATCTCGGGCCCATTATATAATTGACCCTGTCAGGATCGTGGCTCTATAGTCTTTGCATGAGCGACACTACAAAAACACAGCTCGATCTCGAACTCACCCGGCTGGCGAAACGCATCGAGGAGCTGGTCGCAATCGTCCAGCATCTCAAGGATGAGAATCGCGCGCTGCGTGCCCGTCACGAATCTCTCGCCGGCGAACGCGCCTCGCTCATGCACAAGAACGAGCAGGTCCGCACCCGCGTCGAGGCGATGATCGGCCGTCTGAAAACCCTCGAGCACGGCGCATGAGCCAGGATCAGGCGCGGGTCAGTGTGCGGATCATGGAAAAGGAATATGTAGTGGCCTGCCCCTACGAGGAGCGCTCGGCGCTGCTCGATGCGGCCGAATTTCTCAACTCGCGTATGCGCGAGATCCGCGACGGCGGCAAGGTCATCGGCCTCGATCGCATCGCCGTGATGGCGGCGCTCAACCTGGCGCACGAGTTCCTCAAGGGCAAGGAACGCGAGTCGAAGCTGGACGGTGGCGTCGGCCAGCGTGTGCGCGCCATGCGCGAGCGCGTCGAAGGGGCGCTGGAGAAGGGTCAGCAGCTGGAGCTGTGACGCGCTTCGACCTTTAAGCACCGCTCAATTGGTGTAGAGTGTTCCCTGCGTCGCCTGCGGTGTTCGACAAGCGGGCCGGGTTACCTCGGACCCTAATTGAAACACCCATGGGACTTATGGCTAGTGCGCAGCGCTGTGCAAGTCCGCCTCGTAGCGGAAAGCCTTACCTGCCGCAGCTCGTCCCACTTTGTTGCTCTGGTTCGAGAGCAACGGTCCGCACCGGCACAGGCGGGTGGCGCTACCTGATTCACTGAGCGCCGTCCGCAAGTCACTGCGGGCGAGCGTCAACGCCCGACGGCGCCAGGTCGGCGCCGATCAGCGTGCACGCGCCGCAGCGCGAGTCGCGCGCAACGTCGACCGGGCACTGCACCTGATCGCCGGGTCACGCATCGCCGTTTATGCCCCGCTTCCATGGGAGCTCGACACCGGACCTCTGATCGCACGGGCTCTGAGCCGCGGTTGTCGCATCTACCTGCCGCGTATCGATCGGCGCCGGATGTCGCGGGCCATGACCTTCGTGCGCATGCAGGGCCCGCGGGTACGCAATCGGCTCGGCATCGAGGAACCCACCGGCACGGTCACGCTCGGTGCCCGCTGGCTCGATGTAGTCTTCCTGCCGCTGGTCGCCTTCGACGCCCACGGCGTACGTCTCGGAGCCGGCGGCGGGTTCTACGACCGTGCCTTCGCCTTTCGCCAGTTGCGCTGCGCCTGGCACGCACCACGCCTGATCGGGCTGGCCTACGCTTTTCAGCAGCTCGAGCACATCGCGCACGCCGCGCACGATGTATTTCTGGATGACGTCGTGACCGAGGAGGGGCTTATCCGATGCGCTACTGGCTGATGAAGACAGAGCCGGGCAGCTTCAGCGTCGAGGATCTCGCCGCGGCCCCGCGCCGCACGACTGCCTGGGACGGTGTCCGCAATTACCAGGCGCGCAACATGCTGCGGGACGAGATGTCCCGGGGCGATCAGGCATTCCTCTACTACTCCGGCGAGCAGCCGGGCATCGTAGCCGTCATGCAGATCGTGAAGGAAGGCTATCCCGACCCCACCGCCTTCGATCGCAAGCACCACCATTACGATCCCCGCAGCGACCCGCAGATGCCCCGCTGGTTCATGGTGGATGTGCGGCTCGAACGTCGACTCGTACGCGTGATCACTCTCGGCGAACTGCGCACGCATGCAGCGCGGGAGCTCAAAGGGATGCAGCTGCTGCGGCCCGGGAATCGTCTGTCGGTGACACCCGTCGAGCGCGCGCACTGGAAGTTCATTCTCTCGCTCGAGTGATGCGTCGCGAGCTCGGTTCCATGCAGGTCACACGCCGATGCGCTCGCTCGAGCGACGCACGACGCGCCGTTCGCCTATCACACTTCGATTGCGCTCGCTTGTAATTTCGTTTCGCGTGTATATACTCGGACCCCGGACTAACCCGTCAAATTGGAGAGCCAACATGGCGAAGGCAAAGAAGAAGGCCAAGAAGAAAGCTGCCAAGAAGAAATAGGCCTTAACTCGGCGGCCGCGAAAGTGGTCGCCGAGTCGAATTCGAAGACTGTGCCCGCCATCACGCGGGCACAGTCGTTTCTGGAACTCGCTCAAACTGACGCGAGGCAAGCGATGGCACCAAGCAGCGACGCGAAGAAGCGGCTGGCAGCGCTGGCAGCGCTCGAACTCGTGCCCCGCGGCAGCACCATCGGCATCGGCACCGGTTCCACGGTGAATCTCTTCATTGCGGCGCTTGCTGCCGATCCTGGGCGGGTACTGCGGGCGGTATCGAGCTCGGAAGCGAGCAGCGAGCTGCTGCGGCAGGCGGGGATCGAGGTCGTGGACCTCAATGACACGGCGGACCTCCCGCTCTACGTCGACGGCGCTGACGAGGCGACGCCAGCCCGCCATCTCATCAAAGGGGGCGGAGGCGCGCTGACGCGCGAGAAGATAGTCGCGGCCGCCGCGGAGCGCTTCGTGTGCATCGTCGACGACGCCAAGATGGTCGATACGCTGGGCCGCTTTCCACTGCCGATCGAAGTCATCCCCATGGCGCGTGCGCTGGTGGCTCGCGAGCTGACCGCCCGCGGCGGGCGTCCGGTGTGGCGCAAGGGCTGCGTCACCGACAACGGCAATCACATCCTCGACGTCCACGGTCTTGCCATCCCCGATCCGGTGACCCTCGAGTGCGAGCTCGATCAGCTCGCCGGAGTGGTCACGGTGGGCCTCTTCGCCATTCGTCCCGCGGACCTCCTCCTCATCGGTACGGCTACCGGCGTCGAGCGGCGCTGATCTCGGCGCACTGGCGGTGAACAATCCCACGCTGACTGCCGTTCACCAAGAGACGCGAGAACCGCTTGACTGCCATGGTCGGCAGATGAGACGGGTGGTCGCCGCGCGCAGCGGCCGTGTCGCGGTCACGCCCACGGCGCTGCGTTGCGGCACTTCGCCCTGCCGGCGTGGTCCCACAAAGTAGTGACAATCAGCGCCTCGGATGGCGGCATCTGCGGCGCGGCCATACTTACAAGGAGGACCAGGATCATGGCGACCACCCACACGGCGATCACTCTGCCCGAGCTGCCCTATCCCCGCGACGCGCTCGAGCCTCACATGTCGCGTGAGACTCTCGATTACCACTACGGTAAGCATCACAAGGCCTATGTCGATAAGCTGAACAAGCTGATCGCCGGGACGGAGCTGGAAGATGCCTCGCTCGAGGAGCTCGTGGCAGAGTCCAGCGGTGCGGTCTTCAACAATGCCGCCCAGGTCTGGAATCACAATTTCTTCTGGAACTGTCTCGCGCCGAAACGCAAGGAGCCGGGCAGGGAGATATCCCGGGCACTGGAAAGCCTGGGCGGACTGCAGAACTTTCAGCAGCAGTTCGACAAGGCCGCCAGCGAGTTGTTTGGATCCGGCTGGACGTGGCTCGTCAAGGACGGGGGCGGCGCGCTGAAGATCGTGACTACTGCCAACGCGAACACCCCTGCGCGCGATGGGCAGACGGCGCTACTTACCTGTGACGTCTGGGAGCACGCCTATTACATCGATCACCGCAATGATCGGGGCGCGTATCTGAAGGACTTCTGGCCGCTGGTGAACTGGGACTTCGTGACCGCGAATCTCGCCAGCTGACCCCCGCCTTTCGCTGCTCGTGAGGATCCGCGCCGCGCGGTGGCCCCGCCGGCGCGACCTCTCGCTATAGGCACTACTTGCCTGACTGAATTACTGCGCGCTCGCCAGCCTCAGCTCGCTGGTATCGACGCTCTTTACGCCTTTGACGTTACGCGCGATGTCGCGCGCATGATCGAGCGCGGCGCGCGAAGAGGCGGTACCCGTGAGGCTGACCACCCCGTCCATTGTCCTGACACTGATGTCGGATCCACGCTCCACCGAGCGGTCCGCGAGGATCTGACCCTTTACCTTCGTGGTGATCCAGTCATCGGAAGCTCGGTGCTCGGTATTCTTCGCGACGTTGCTCACCTTGCCGGCGGCGGTCTCGAGGCCTGATGGCGCGCTGATCCGGTTGTCGACACCTCGCACACCGTTTACCGAGGCGACCACATCCTCGGCGGTCGAGGCGGCCCGGTGAGTGGGCGCGCTGCCGGTCAAGGTCACAATGCCGTTGGTGGTCGTGACCGAGATGTGTGAGTCCTGCAGCCGCTTGTCGGTCGCGATACGCTCCTTCACCTTGGCAGTGGTCGCGGTGTCGTCGACGGCGGCACGCAGATTGTCGCTGTGGGCGATCGCCCCTGCATTCGAGCCGAGTGTCATGGCGAGCGCGAGAGCGAGCCTGGCCGTGGATGAACGGGATGCTGACATGAGTCCTCCTTGGAATGGCTCTCCCCCTGAATTTTCGACGTATCCTCCATGATGGGGTTCCTCGGGGCCCGCGCTTGTGCCAAGACTGGATGTCGCCTTGCGCCGATCACCTACAGATCGATGTAGGACGAGGCCTCTTGCTTCCTGGCTGGGGACACCATTGCTCGGCGGCTGCCGCCGCCTCGGCCCTCGCCGGCCGGCTCGGGCCCGACAGCTTCGCTTCGCGAAGCCATCGTCCAGCCGCGCTCGAAGAACTCGGGGGGATTGTCGAACCTAGGTTCTCATCCCAGTCCCTCAAAAACTCCACCCTGCAAATGAACAGGGCCCGCTGCTAGAGCGGGCCCTCTTACGTTTGGCTGGGGGACTAGGATTCGAACCTAGGTAAACGGAGTCAGAGTCCGTTGTCCTACCACTAGACGATCCCCCAGGAATCGTCCTCGACGGCGGATCTTTATCATGCCGTAAAGGCACACACCGTCAATCATGGCGACCGGTCCGGCGCCGGCCCGACGCTAGCGCTTGGAGTACTGCGTGCCGCGACGAGCTTTGCGGCGGCCGACCTTCTTGCGCTCGACCTCGCGGGCATCGCGTGTCACGAATCCGGCAGCGCGCAACGGCTTGCGCAGTGACTCGTCGTACCCGATGAGCGCACGCGTGAGACCCATACGGATGGCCCCCGCCTGGCCGGTGATGCCGCCGCCATCGACGGTCACGGCAATGTCGAACCTGTCGAGCAGCTGCACCGCCTCAAGCGGCTGGCGCACGATCATGCGACCGGTCTCGCGTCCGAAGAAATGATCGAGCGAGCGCTCATTCACCGTGATGCGGCCACTGCCGGGCTTGAGGTAGACGCGCGCAGTGGAAGTCTTGCGGCGGCCGGTTCCGTAGTGACCGTTGTTTTGCGGATTAGCGGGCATTGGTGCAGTCCTATTGAATCTCGAGCGGCTTTGGCTGCTGCGCCTGATGGGGGTGCTCGCCCCCCGCGAAGACGTGCAGCTTGCGGAACATACGCCGCCCGAGTGGGTTCTTTGGCAGCATACCCTTCACGGCAAACTCGATGGCACGTTCCGGGTGCTCGGCGAGCAGCTTCTCGAGCGAGATCGATTTGATTCCGCCGATATGGCCGGTGTGGTGATAGTAGATCTTGTCGCTCAGCTTGCGCCCGGTAACGCGCACCTTCTGCGCGTTCACCACCACCACGTGGTCGCCCATGTCGACGTGCGGACTGTAGTCGGCCTTGTGCTTGCCCTTCAGTCGATGCGCGATCTGCGAGGCGAGCCGCCCGAGCGTCTTGTCGCTGGCGTCGACGAGGAACCAGTCCCCCCGGACGGTCCGGGGCTTGGCGAATACGGTCTTCATAGGTAGGGCCAAAAAAAGGCGGGGAAGTGTACTCAAGCGGGTCCGGCATTGCAAAGGCGCACCCCGCGCAGCGCGGAGCGCGGGAAGACCGCCTCGGTCCGGCTGGGGTGGGGGCCGGAATCCCCCGGAACCCCCCTATAATAGAGCTGAAAGATATGGGTCCGGGCCGCTCCCTGCATTCATTCGACACGGTGATCGCCGCTTTCGATCGGGGACTGCGCGCAGTTCTTGCGCCTGCCCACGCCGGCCGACCCGCCCCACAGGCCCCCGAGCCCCCTGGCCCACTTTCCGACAGCGAGCGACGTTCGAGCGCTGCGCTCATGCGCGTCAACCACGCCGGCGAGCTCGCCGCACAGGCCCTCTACCACGGCCAGGCTCTGGTCGCCCGCTCGGAGGCCACACGCGAGCTGCTTCTGGCAGCCGCGCGCGCGGAGTCCGATCATCTCGCCTGGTGCGAGACGCGTCTCAGGGAGCTCGGGGCGCAGCCGAGCCTGCTGAACCCGTTGTGGTACGCCGGCTCCTTCGCTCTCGGCGCCGCCGCGGCACTCCTGGGTGACCGGCGAAGCCTCGGCTTCGTCGTCGAGACCGAACGACAGGTCGAAGGTCATCTCAATGATCATCTCGGCAGGCTACCGGCGAGCGACACCCGCAGCCGTGCGATACTGCAAACCATGAGGGAGGAAGAGATCGCTCATGGAGCGACCGCGGCTGCAGCCGGCGGCGCGGATCTGCCCGCACCTCTGCCCAGTCTCATGCGCCGCATGGCCCGCGTGATGACCCGCACGGCACTCTGGATCTGAGCTGCGGATGATCGTACGCCGGATGGTTGTATATTAGAGGCACTTCCCCAGGGGGGCTGGTATGGAAGAGAACATCAAGCCGCTGAGTGAGATTCCGGCTATCAACCGGTTTCTGAGCTACTGTCGCATCCGCGCAGTGCCCTCCAAGACTGTGGTAATTCACGCCGGCGATCTGCCCGACGTCCTTTACTACATCATCAGCGGCTCCGTAGAGGTAATGATCGAGGACGAGGAAGGCAATGAGATGGTGCTCGCCTATCTCAACCGGGGTCAGTTCTTCGGTGAGATGGGCCTGTTCTACGAGCAGCCCACTCGCAGCGCCTGGGTGCGCACCCGCAACCAGTGCGAGCTCGCGGAGATGACCTACCCTCGCTTCCGCCAGATCGCGGCAGAGAGTCCCGGGCTCGTATTCGAGCTCGCGACGCAACTCGCGACGCGCCTCGACCGCACCAACCGCAAGCTGGGCGATCTCGCTTTCGTCGATGTGACCGGACGCGTGGCGCACGCCATCATGGACCTGTGCGGCGAGCCTGACGCGATGACCCACCCTGAAGGCATGCAGATCAAGGTGAGCCGTCAGGAGCTTTCGCGGCTCGTCGGCTGCTCGCGTGAGATGGCCGGACGGGTGCTCAAGGTGCTCGAGGAGCAGGGGCTGCTGCGTGCAACCGGCAAGACCATCGTGGTGTTCAACGCGCGACCGAAGATGAAGACGCGGCCGGTGATCGTACCGGCCAAGCCCACCGCCGGTGCCCCGGCCCGCGCCACCGCGAGCGCCCCCATCGATGAGGACGATGAGGACGAAGACGATGAGGAGGAATGAGCCGGGCGGCGAGATCCTCGCGCGCCTCTGCGCCGATCGGCGGTCGCTTCAGGCCGCGGCGCTGATGTGCCGGCGCATTTCCCGGATCGTCTCGCGGTAGTCGGCGCTGCCGAATATCGCCGTACCCGCCACGAAGGTGTCCGCGCCGGCTTGTGCCGCTGCGCCGATGTTGTCGACCTTGATTCCGCCATCGACCTCGAGTCGCACCGCCCGCCCACCGGCATCGATGCGCGCACGTGCATCGGCGAGCTTGCGCAGGCTCGTCGGGATAAAGCTCTGCCCGCCGAAGCCGGGGTTCACCGACATGATCAGCACCAGATCGAGCATCTCCAGCGTGTAGTCGAGGTAGTCGAGTGGCGTCGCGGGGTTGAAAACCAGCCCCGGTCGGCAGCCGTGCTCGCGGATCAGCGCGATGGTGCGATCGATGTGCTCCGAGGCCTCGGGATGGAAGCTGATGTAGGTCGCGCCTGCCGCTGCAAAATCCGGGACGATTCGATCGACCGGACGGACCATCAGGTGCACATCGATAGGTGCCTTGACGCCGTGCCGCCGCAACGCTTTGCACACCAGCGGGCCGACGGTGAGGTTCGGCACGTAGTGATTGTCCATCACGTCGAAGTGGATGAGATCGGCGCCGGCGGCGACGACCGCATCGACCTCTTCACCGAGGCGCGCGAAATCCGCGGAGAGAATCGAAGGTGCTATCCAGGCAGTCGTGCCCATGGAGTGAAGTTTACCCGACCGCGATCAGGCTGCGTCGGATGCGCCAGGAGCGGACGTCGAGCCGGTGCGTAACGTAGGCGAAGACTATCCAGCCCGCATGAAAGATGACGCCTGCCAGGATCACGAGCTCCCCCGGAATCGGGCCGACCGCGGCGCGTGCCCACAGCTCCGAGAGGATGTGTAACGGCTGCGGGTGGATGGCGAGCTTGCCGTAATAGGCGACCGCCTGGATCACGAAGATATACGCGTAGGTGCGCCGCAGCCGACGGCCGGCGGCGCGTGCCAGGCTCACGTGATAACGCGGCTCGCAGTAATCGCTCGCCAACAGCCGGCTCCATTGCGCGTCGGTATGCAGTGGCTCCCCGCGCAGCATGGGCGTGTAGAAGTCCGTCTCG
>Ga0070734_10006301_pt1 | contig 10012 bp, 11 predicted proteins | sample Coa_R1_8_FD_66444 | JGI IMG/M metagenome (GOLD analysis project Ga0070734, IMG submission 66444) | Surface soil microbial communities from Centralia Pennsylvania, which are recovering from an underground coalmine fire - Coalmine... | ecosystem: Environmental > Terrestrial > Soil > Unclassified ... | reverse complement strand
CGGCCGCGGGACGCGAGGAGAGCTGCCCGTGCAGCCGGGCCATGAAAATCGCCTGCCACACGTGTTTCCAAATCAACAGCGCGGCCACTCCCAGCGAATCCAGAGCCAGCCGTTCGGAGGCAAACGGGCTGCGGGTCATTTCCGTAAAGAAGAACAGCAGCGCGACGGCGAAAGGAATCGAGCCGGTCAGATAAGCCGCCACGGCAGCCGCGGGGGCCTCCCGCAGCAGATTCACGGATTCCTCCAGGATCTCTATGGCTCCGCGGGCTTGCATCAGGGTTGCCCCCCATGGAACAGGGAGGGCATGCGCGCCAGATCCATTCCGACGTAATAAAAGACCAGCCACGCGAGCAGCAGGCCTCCCGCCGACGCCGCCAGCCAGCGCACACCATGAAAACGGGATTCGGCCGATGCCGCGCTGTGGCGCGTCACGCAATGCGCGCACATCATGCGATTCTCGTGTTCGGTCACGCATTCGCGGCAGTAGAAACGGCTGCATCCGGGGCAGCGCACGGCCGCCTCGCGTTCCAGATGGATGGAGCAGCGCTGGCCGAAGAGTCTGTTCGTTGCCGGGGCGCTCATGACTCGGATGTCCGCTTGCGCTCGTAGAACACGGCGGCCAGACCGGCAATGCCCGCGATGATGCGCCAACTGAACGCAAATATGGACCCATTTTTCGGCAGCAGAAGGTCGGGCGGGAGAGTTCCCATTTGTCGCAGCGCGGCCCCGAGGAAGATCGTCCCCATCATGCGCCCGGTTCGAATGGAATCGGCGACGATGCCTGCGATGGCCAGGACTGTAAGGACATAGGAAAATCGCAGAGGATTCGCCCGGCCTTGAAACAGAGCCATCACAGCCAGCAACAACTCGCCCAAAAGCGCCGTGAGCAGGTAAACTCCGATATCCGTCTGCGGCCAGTGGAACGCAACCCAGAACAGGGCCGCGTCCAAAAAGAACAGCCCGAACAAGATGTGGACAGCCCCCAGCCTCGGGCTGGAAATTGCGGGCGGCGGCGCGGAACCTGTCGAGGCGCTCGCGGTCCCATCCGAAACGGCAATCTGCGCGAACTGTTCCGCGGGGAGAGTCCCCTGCACCGCTTCAACGGCCGGTACAATCGCCCCGACAAATTTGCGCGCCGTCCGCTGGCGTGACACCGGCGGCAGAGGCCAACGGCTGACGGCCGTATGCAGAAAGCAGCGGCATCGCGGCCCGCGAGCGATATCGCGAATCGCCAGCGCCACGAAAAGCAAACCGGTGATGGCGAAAAACCATTTCCCGAATTGCAGATCCACAGCAAATGCCGCCGATCCCCAAGCGATGGAAGCGAGCAGGGCTAGAATCTGCGGAACGGTTCGATCCGGTCCGTCCGTGATGACGATGGCTTGTATATCGGCAAAGGAGAAGCGCTGGTAGGTTTCCGTGAAGCGCGAAGAATTCACCAGTAGGAGATGATCGGGCCCCTGCCAGAGCTGCGTGAATCCAGTGAGGGACCGCCTTTTCCCCGTCAGCGGCTCGTAAATCCTCATAGCTGGGGCCGGAGGGACGGAAAATACCGAATCAGGGCGACGATCCCGACTACCATGAGGCTAATTTCGGCGACGGCAAACAGCCCTGCGATATAGAACCGAATGCGTGTTCGTGGAAGAATGCTGCGGGGCGAGTTCCAGTGCCGGATCACAAAATAAAGCGCCATGGGCGCCCCCACCAGCGCGGGCCAGAACAAAACCACGGGGAGGGTGGCCAGGGCGAGGGCGATGCTGTCATACAAGGTTCGCTTGGTATCCGCTTCCTGAATTTTTCTTCCGCGCACTCCGGCTGAGAAACAGCCGGGGCAAATGCGTCGGCCGTCCACATCCAGTTCGCACAGGCGGCACAGGAAGCGTCCGCACTCGTCACAGGGAGAAGCGGCGCGATTTTGCGCGTGGTAGAAGCAACTCGCTTCGGCGGCTTCGATGACGGTTTCCGGCGCGGAACCTACGTTCACGCGGGCGAGGGCGGGAAAAGCGATGACCTGGGTTCGAGTGCCGCATCCGGGACAGGCGGTCGCGGACTCGGGATTCCACGATTCAGGAGGCAGCGGCCAGGCGCACGCGCCGCAACGGATGGTCCGGGACGTGGTCATTTCGAGTAAATCACGCGTGTGTCGCAAATACGATCGTGCAGCGCGCGCTTCTGTTCATCGAATCCCGCCATGATATATCCGATCAATAGGGTAAGACTGTCGAGCATTTTCGCAAAGAAGCGCCCGAAAGCCAGCCCGACAGGGATCGCAGAACCATCCGGCCGGACGACCTTGAGGCCCAGCGCCATTTTCCCGACTGTAGCGCCGCGTTTGTAAATGAAATAAGTCTCGTAGGCGCACTGGATGGAAAGATTGATCAGAGTTTCCACGCCGAGCAGGCCCAGCATTACCGCGGGCATGGCCACCGGCGCGCCCGTCGGCGGATTGAACACGCCTCGGGGCATGATGAAGACCGTGAGGGGCAGGTCAATCAACGAAGTGACTACACCCAGTAAGATGCCGTCGATCATAGCCGCGACGAAACGGATCCAGAACCCGGCAAAGCGCATCGTGCCCACGGCTTGGCCGCCCTCTCGGATGCGTTGCAGGAAAATCGGTTTACAAGCCGCGCAGATGGAGGCGAGGCCAATGGTGACCAGCTCATTCGCCGGGAAGGGACGTCCGCATTCGCCGCAGTAGCCGCCGCCGACCAGCGCTGGAACAGGCATCGCCTGCGAAATCCGGCCGCGCACGATTCCATGAGCCTGCCAAGTGCTCATCCCTTCGTGCCAAACCAGAGTGTCGTCGCGAATCAGACCGGCTTGGACCAGCTGGTCCAGGCCCTCTTCTTCCACGGGACCTATTTGCCGTCCTTGGTCGGCGTAAAACCATTGCATGGATCGCTCCACAACATGATACCGATAACTCAGACCCTGGGGTATAATCGGCTGATTACGAAAAATAGTTTGTTGTTGCTGCTCGTAATTCCAGCGCTGGGGGCTGGTACGCCGTCGCATTTTGCCCCTTACGCTGGAGGTCAGGTTCACTACGAAAGCTACGGTTCGGGAAACGAGGCCGTGGTCTTCATCCACGGCTGGACCTGCGATCTTACCTTTTGGCGCGAACAGGCGCCGGTTTATGAGAACCACCGCTCCCTGCTGATCGACCTTCCCGGACACGGCCAAAGCGACAAGCCGCGTGGGCCTTATCCCGTGGAGTTTTTCGCTCGGGGCGTGGAAGCCGTGATGCGCGATGCGGGTGTGGATCGAGCGGTCCTGGTGGGGCACAGTCTTGGCGGACCGATCGTTTATACGTTCCTGCGGCTGTTTCCGGAGCAGGTGAAGGCGGTGGTGCTAGTGGACGCCAACGTCCACGCCCCTATGAATACACCGGCTTACCGAAAAGCCCAACAGCGCCTCTATGACCAGAATGTGCGCGTCCTGAGCGGACCCTCCGGACGAAAGTACATGGCGGGCTCGATCGAGCGCATGTTCTCCGATCAGACACCGCCGGCATGGCGCGGCCAAATTAGCGCCAAGATGCTAGCGACGCCGGACTATGTTCGTGTAGCCGCAGTGTCGAGCCCGTCCCAATTGGATCCGCCCAAGCCCGGGGAGACGTATGCCGTGCCGGCGCTGGCGATTCTGGCCGGGTCGCAGGCGAGTCTGGATTTAAGGGTCGCGGCGACGCGACGAATCTTTCCGAATCTTCAGGCGGAGAAATGGGTGGGGCACGGGCACTTCGTGATGGTGGAGGATCCTGAAAGGTTTAACAAGTCGCTCGAGGATTTTCTCGCGACGCATTAAGACGCGGGTGGTGGCTGCTCGGTTTTGACACTTTTGCCCGCCCCGCGGCTCACAAGACGCGACTACTTCGTCCGCCGGAACGCGACCAATAAGTTCGATTGGCTGCGATTGCGATAGCCAATCGCGAAGTCCAGCGGCGGAATATCCGTGCTGGACGCAAACGCCAGCTTCAGATCCTCCTGATGCCAATTCTTAAACAGGCCGATTGGCTCCGCGTAACTCCCGTACAGGTCGACCTTCCAGGCGGCCGACTCGAAGAAATGCAGCGGAATCCCGGAATCGTCCTCTACGACCACGCGGCTCTTAGACAGGATCAAATCGCGAATGAAGGAGAAGTACTCCTTATGCATCAAGTACGACGCGGACTTGACCAGCGTGCTGGTCTGCGGAAGACTTTGCAGATACTTGAGCGTCCCCGGTTTGCGCTTAATCCGCGAGTCTTGCAGATTGAGCGAAAAATACCGCAGCGTCCGCAAGCCATGCCGAGGATCTGAGAACTGGATCGCCACGCCCGAAGTCTCCCCTTTGGGCTGATTCGCCGACGGTAGTACTTGCCCTGCCGACGTAATGGTAATCGGCGTGACGTCCTGGATGGAATAACCGCCACGAGCCATCAAGAACAGCAGCAGAGGCAACACTCCGTTCACGCTGCTCTGCGAGAACTCCCGGTGCATGTCGTTGGTTCTGAAGAATCCCAACGCGACCACCGGTCCCAGGCTCCGCCGCAGATCCGACAGGTAGGTTCCCGTGTAGTCTTGCACGCCGGCCGGCACACAGCCCACGGGCTCAAGCCCCACCAGCACATACTCCCGAGCATCCGGAAAGAAGGCGAACATGTTGGCGGCATCGGGACCGCTGAAGGGATAAAACGCCACGTCTCCCAACTGAGCTTTTCCAAGGAATCTGCTGCGCCATACGTCGATCTTGTCCAGATAGCGGCGTTGCAGGTTAACCCAGTCGGCACCTGAGACTTTCGAATAGCTCTTCCAGGCGCTCAACTGCTCCGGAGACATCTGCAGGGAGAAGGCATCGCTGTTGGTTCCCGCGATCAACTGCGTCACGGGACCCCACTGGCCGTAAGGCGGCTGAACCGCGCAAATCGTTGCAGGGGTGGGTGTTTGTCCACGCAATCCCAGAGGACACAACACCGCCATTGCCGCGGAGAGGACGGCAGGCAGAGCGAGACCTCTTTGCATTAGAGCCATTCTAATGTAGTACTTCGACTTTGCGTGGGAAATTCTTCAGACGCTTCAGCGATAATATAAACTCGTTCCATTATGCCAAAGATCACTTATATTTCTCATCAGGGGGAGAGCACCCAAATCGATTGGCCTGTTGGCGAGTCCGTCATGGAGGGTGCGGTCCAAAACGGAATCGACGGAATCATTGGGGAATGCGGCGGATCCTGCCTCTGCGCCACCTGCCACGTCTATGTGGATGAGAAGTTCCTTTCGCTGCTTCCACCCATCGACGACGATCAGGACGCCATGCTCGATTCGACCGCGTCCGAGCGCCAGCCCAATAGCCGCTTGAGCTGCCAGATCAAGATGCGGCCCGAGTTGGACGGCCTGATCGTCCGCATGCCTGAGACGCAGAAGTAAATGGCTGCCGGCGTCGTCATCGTGGGGAGTGGCCAAGCCGGCTTCCAGACCGCTTCCTCGTTGCGCTCGGAAGGTTACGACGGCCCTATTCGCCTGATTGGCGAAGAGCCCCACGTGCCGTATCAACGCCCCCCGCTCTCTAAGGCCTTCGTGCTCGGCAAACAGGATCAAGCCCGCCTGCTCTTGCGTCCGGAGAAGTACTACGGGGACCATCAGATCGAGTTACTGCCTGGTGAACAAGCTGTCTCTATCGACACGGCAGGCCGGAGCCTAGCGCTGGCTTCAGGCGGGAAAATCCGCTATGACACGCTGGTCCTGGCCCTGGGCGCGCGCAATCGGAAGCTTCCCGTTCCAGGCGCGGACCTGGAGGGCGTGTGTTATCTGCGGACCCTGGCCGAGGCGATCGAGCTCAAGCAGCGCATCGAGATCGCGCGGGAGATCGTCGTGATTGGCGGAGGGTTCATTGGACTCGAAGTCGCGGCTTCGGCGCGGACTCTGGGAAAACCAGTGACGGTGCTGGAGGCATTTCCCAGACTGATGGCTCGCGTGGTGGCTCCGGTGGTCTCAGAGTTTTTCCGTTCCGCGCATACCGCGCGCGGCGTCGAGATCAAACTCAACGCGCAGGTGAAAGAAATTCGCGGCGCGGGCGGCAAAGCGGAGAGCGCCTTGCTTGCCGACGGTTCAACCATTCCAGCCGACCTCGTGGTGGTCGGAATTGGCGTGTTGCCCAATCTGGAACTGGCCTGTGAAGCAGGGCTGGAGACAGCGGCGGGCCCTCCCCATGGAATTACGGTGGACGACTTCCTTCGTACGCGCGACGGGGGCATTTTCGCCATTGGCGACTGTGCTGAGTACCACAGCAGCTTCGCCGGGTCACGCGTGCGGCTCGAATCCGTCCAGAATGCGGTCGACCAAGCTGTTTGCGTGGCTCGAACCATCGCGGGCAAACCCGCACCCTATCATGCTGCCCCGTGGTTCTGGTCGGATCAGTTCGATCTGCGGCTGCAGATGGTCGGTCTTCCGGGAGGGTACGACCGAATCGTGGTTCGAGGCAGCCCCGAAGCGGGTAAATTCTCCGTTTTCTATTACAATGCAGCCCGCCTCTGCGCCGTGGATTCGATCAACAGCCCCATCGATCACCTGGCTGCGAGAAAAATGGTTGCCGCCGGGATTTCCCCGTCTCCGGAGCAGGCGGCTGATCTCAGTGTAAATCTTAAAACACTGTAACCATTTCACCCGTAACCTCCGGCCGATCTGATTCGCCCTTCTCTCCAGCCTGCTAATGCGCCTTCCCATACAGTCTCCGGAGCGCGAATCTCGTTTACCGCTTGAAAGGAGTGTGGTAGCATGAGAATGCTTCTATGGATCTCCTTGAAGCAAACCCCCTCCCCATGGAGTCGAAGATAACCCCCGAATGAGTTTTACCGTCTTTCTTGGAAATTTGCCCGTCTGGGTCACTGCGGACGATATCAAGGGCTGGCTGAGTGCCGAAACCTTGGTAGCGGACGCGATTAAAGTGATTCGCAACCCTGAAACACAGGAATCGAAGGGCTTCGCGTTCATTGACGCGCCCAACACCGAAGAGATGAACGCCATCATCCGGCGCTTCGATCGCGCTCCGCTCGAAGACCGTCTTCTGCGGGCGAATCCGGCGCAGCCGCCGAAGCCTAAGGGTCCGGCGCGGCCTGGTTCGGGTGGGTTTGGATCGAGTGGTGGGGCATCTCACGGGTCATCGCAGGGGTCATCTCACGGCGGCTCAAGTTACTCCTCGGGCGTGACTACTAGCTCTGGCTCGCCTCAGGGTTCGAACCAACCGGCATCTACGCCCGTTGTCGACCAGCGACCGCCCCGGCGGCACAAGAAGAGCGCGACCAAGCGGCCGCCCGGTGGCCCACAAAGCGCGTTCGCCGAAGAACTCTCCAAAGCTCTTTAGTTCGTTCCTGCCGCCATTTTCCGGAGATGTGATAGACTCCGGGCTATTGTGAAATTTGCGTTTCTGCTATTCGCCGCCGCGCCCGCGGTGGCGTTTGCCGCTACCTCCGGCGAGGCCGTCTACAACGCAACCTGCGCCTCCTGTCACGATCGCGTTACCTTCCAGAAAATGCACGCCGCGCGAATTCTTCGCGTGCTCGATTCCGGCGTGATGGTGCCGATGGCTGCGGCGCTCAGCAAAGAAGAGCGCGAGGCGGTTGCATCTTACCTCGGTTCCGCCGGACCTTCCGTGAACGTTCCCGCCGCGGCGTTCTGCCGCGACCGAAAGGTCAGTGTCAGCCTATCTTCTGAACACATCTCCAACGGCTGGAGCACCGATCCGGCGAATACGCGCTATCAGACTGCGCAAACAGCCGGTCTCACGGTCGATCAGGTCCGAAATCTGAAGCTGAAATGGGCCTTCGGATTCGATGGCGACCTGACGTCGTTTTCTCAGCCCGCGGTTCTGGACGGCCAGGTTTTCGCGGGTAGCTCAGGCGGAGTCGTTTACGCGCTTCGCGCCCAGACCGGCTGCATCCAGTGGATGTATCAGGCCACCGGACCGATTCGCACTGCCATTCTCGTAGCCCCAATTGGTCAGCGTCACGCGGTGCTGTTTGGGGATCAGGCCGCGTCGTTTTATGCGCTGGAGGCCGAGACGGGCAAGCTCCTGTGGCGCAAGAAGGTAGATGAACACCCGGCGGCGCGCGTCACCGGCGCGCCCGCCCTGCACGAGGGCGTGGTCTACGTGCCCGTTTCGAGTTGGGAGGAAAACTTCGCCACGCAGCCAGGCTACCAGTGCTGTACGGCTCGAGGCAGCGTGGTCGCGCTACGCGTCCGCGATGGCAGCCAAGTCTGGAAATCCTACACCGTGGCCGAAGCACCGAAGCCGTTGGGTAAGACTAAGTCTGGAACGCAACTTTGGGGACCCTCGGGCGGCGCGGTCTGGTCGGCTCCCACGATCGATTCGAAACGCGGGGTCCTGTACGTCACGACCGGCAACAACTACTCCGAGCCGCCGACCGCGACTAGCGACGCCGTGCTGGCGATGGATCTAGCGACGGGCGCCATCAAGTGGTCGCGACAGGTGACACCCAAAGACATCTTCACTGGATGCGCAAACTGTTACGACGAACGCGGACCCGATTTCGACTTCGGCTCCTCGGCGATTTTAGTGAACAACCTGCTGCTGGCGGGTCAGAAATCCGGAGTCGTCTACGCGCTCGATCCGGATCGACAAGGGGAAGTAGTGTGGCAGACAAGAATCGCGAAGGGCAGCTCGCACGGAGGGGTTCAGTGGGGCATGGCCAGCGACGGCCAATATCTCTACGCTCCAATCGCGGATGGGGAACTCATTAGTAAGCCCACACGGATGATGGATCCAAGCAGCGGCGGAGGTCTGGCGGCGCTTCGAATCGCCGATGGCAGGGTCGCCTGGAAGGCCGATCCGGCTGCCGCGTGTGCGGGAGTGTCCGGCTGCAGTCCCTCGCAACTCGCCGCCGCGACGGCGATTCCCGGAGTTGTGTTCTCGGGAGCGCTAGACGGCCACATCCGCGCCTACGCGTCGGAGGACGGAAAGGTCATTTGGGACTTCAACACCCTGCGTGAGTTCCCCACGGTAAACGGAGTGAAAGCCAATGGAGGGGCGCTCAATGGCAGCGGACCGGTAGTTGTAAACGGGATGGTGTTCGTGAACTCCGGGTACGATCACTTTGGATCGATCACCGGGAATGTGCTGCTAGCTTTTGGGCCGTAGCAGCCGAGACGATATTAAGAACCACCGCAATCTCGCGAAGCACGAAGATCCCTATGCGCTCAGTCGTCTGGATCGTCTTGTTGATGGGGGAAGAGCGATGCCAGACCCTGGGAGTGGTTTCCGGCGTCGTGTTGATCGTTGCCCATACTTTCCGCCAAGACCAGGAGTGATTCGATTGATTTCGGCTCGAAAGGCTACCGCGCATGAAAGGCAAGCATACGCAGAAGGTCTACAACGCTAAAGCGAATGAGGTCCGTGCGCTTAAGCGGATGAGCGACCGAGAGATCGATACCACTGACATTCCGGTGACGCATGATTGGACCAGAGCCGTAGTTGGAAAGTTCTGCAGGCCAATCAAAAAGCCCCTGACGATTCGTTTGGACGCAGATGTTCTGGCGTGGCTTAAAGGACAAGGCCGGGGCTACCAGACGCGTATCAACTCGATCCTGAGGCGCGCCATGGAAAAATCGGATCCCGGACGTTCGTTAAGGCAGACCTCTGCGGTTACGAATGCAGCGCCGCTAAGACGCGCTTGGGCGTAAACGGAAATTCCTGCATGCGCACGCCCGTCGCGTCGAAGAACGCATTGGCGATTGCGGCTGCGCCGGCGGCCATTGACTCCTCGCCCGCGCCGCTGGGCTTTTGATCGAGGCGCTGCACCACCACCGGAGTGACTTCGGGGCATTCCTCAAAGCGCAGGATCGGATAGCCGTTCCAGTCGAGGCTGGTGACGTTGGTATTGTTCAGCGTGATCTCTTCCTTGAACATCCGGCTTGCGGTTTGGACCATTTGCCCAACGATCTGGCTCTCGATGTTTCCAGGATTCACGGCGAGGCCGGCGTCGATGGCTCCGTACATATGCTTCGCGACCACTTTG
>Ga0070734_10006300_pt1 | contig 10013 bp, 10 predicted proteins | sample Coa_R1_8_FD_66444 | JGI IMG/M metagenome (GOLD analysis project Ga0070734, IMG submission 66444) | Surface soil microbial communities from Centralia Pennsylvania, which are recovering from an underground coalmine fire - Coalmine... | ecosystem: Environmental > Terrestrial > Soil > Unclassified ... | reverse complement strand
GGACGGAAGTCGAGCAGCGCGCGCGGATCGGCGTGCTTGGCGTGCGCGGCCGGCTTTTTCGGCATGACGAACATCGCGATCCCGATCGCAACCACGGCACAAATCCCGCCGAACAGAAACGCAGCGGGCGGCCCGAACAGAGCGGCGATCAAGCCTGCGACGGCGAAGGAGCTCGCGCCCGCGATCCCGACACCGGCCGCGTGCGCCGAGACGGCGCGAGATTGCGCGTCGCCCTCCAGCGTGTCGGCAATGGCTTTCAGCCCGGGCATGTAGGCTCCGGCCCAGCCGATGCCCGCCATCGCACGCAAGAGCAGGCCCCACCAGAAATTGTCCGCGATGAAGGCAAAGCCGAGATGGGCGAGCGCCGTCATCCCCGCGCCGATGACATAGACGTTACGGGTGGCCAGGCGGTCGGTGAGGGCCACGAGGACGGGAACGGCAACGACATAGGCCGCAAAGAAAATACCGACCAGCCAGCCCGCCTCGGTCTTGCTGAGATGCCACTGCGCGATGTAGCTCGGCAACAGGGCGGGAAGGCTGAATGCTCCGATCTGCACCAGAACCTGGGCTGCGATCATCAAGAAGACAAAGCGGCGGTTCTCTGACGAGCCAAGCTCAGACATGATAACTCTCTGTCCAGTCGAGACCGATCATCAGGATTGAGGGCGCTTCAGCTGGACGGCTATGATGGCCAAACCAAAGAGCATGAGCGCGACCCCGACAACCCGCAGCGGCGCGAACTGCTCGTTGAAGACGATGGCCGAGGCAATAACGCCAACGCAAGGCGCCAGCAACGCGAATGGCGCGACAGCGCCGGTGGAATAATGCTGCAAAAGGTTGCCCCAGATCGCGTAGGCAAAAATGCTGGCCACCAGACCGAGATAGATCGGAGCGGCAAGACCAATCCAGGATGCGTGCAATAACGACGACCAGAGCTCAAGCGGACCATCAAGCGCGACCGAGATGGCCAACGCGGGCAGTGGAGGCACCAAGCTTGCCCATGCTATCAAATGAAGAATCTCTACCCTTGAGAGCCGCTTCAACAGGACATTGCCGACCGCCCAGCTGATCGCGGATGCCAGAGTCAACAAGAATCCAAGAAGAGTAACAGAGCCACCAATCGTCAGCCCGATGATAAACAAACCCACGAAGGCGACCAGCATACCGCTCATCTGCCTGGCGCTGGGTCGGTCATGAATGAAGACCGCCGCCAAGAACACCGTGAATAACGCCTGCGTCTGCGAGACGACTGCCGTCAGTCCAGCCGGCATACCGTAGGAAATACCAAAGAACTGAAGCAGGAACTGTCCGGTAAAGAGGGTCAACCCGATCGCAATCAGCGTTCGCAAAGGAATATTCGGTCGCGGAAGCCAGATTGCTGCACTCCCGGCAATGATGAACCGAAGTGCCGTCAATTGCGGAGGCGTGAAGCTTTGAAGGCCAAGTTTGCTGACAACAAAGGCGACACCCCATATCGCAGCCACCAGAACCGCTAGCGCGACATGAACCGGCTTCATTGCCGGCTGGCTGACGCCAGTTTGGACACGCAATTCGCTCATCTTACGTTCTCCCCAAGTCACGATGGCGAAGCGTCTCGCCGGTAGTTGTATTATTTCGATATTTCTAGTTAAATAGAAATACAAGTCAAGCTCACCGAGACCCAATCGGTGGATTATCAAAACGTCGTCATTGGTGAAGAGTACGGTCGGTACGGGAAAGAATACGGTGCGCGGCCTGTGCTGACCGCCAACTCAGGAAACGCGACCCCACCCAGATTTGCGTCTCATTCGGCCGCGCGCGCAACGGCCTGCGTGGTTTCCGTTCGCCGCAGCGCCATCAGCGCAACTAACGCCGAAAGGCTTAAGCCGGCGGACACTACGACCACCCAACGGCCCAGCGGTTCGATCAGCAGGCCAAATGCAAGCGGCGCCAGCGCCTGGCAAATTCTGGAAGGCGCGCCGATCAGCCCGAGCCGGTAGGCGTAGTTTTCGGGCCCGAACATCGCAAGCGGCAGCGTGCCTCGCGCGATCGTCAGGATGCCGTTGCCCGCGCCGTGCAGCAAGGCGAAGGCGGCGGCAGCGCCGCCGCCGAAGATACCGATAACGCAGGCGCCGATCGGATGGGTGATGCAGGCCAGACGCGTCGATATGATCGGATGAAAGCGATTGAGAAAGCTTGCCTCGATCATGCGGGCGCCGACCTGCGCAGGCCCGATCATCATGCCGGCAAACACGGCCTGTGCCGGCGTTGCCCCGAACGCTTCCACGATGCGCGGCAGATGGGCCGCCATGGCCGATGTCACCGTCCATGCGGCGGCAAACGCGAACGATAGCAACACCATCGTCCGATCAATTGGAATGTGAGGTTTCGAGCCCGGGGCTTCGGAAGCTTGTGCTGGCTTGGTCCGCGGCAGCAACAGGTTCAGCGGCAGGCCGATCACGATGTGCGCCAGCGCCCAGCCGTAGCAGGTGTCGCGCCATCCGATCGTCGCAAGGCCCAATGAGCTCAACGGCCAGGCGACCGTGCTGGCGAAGCCGGCGATCAACGTGATGCCGGTGATGGCGCTCCTCGCATCCTGTCCGTAGATGCGCCCCAATGCACCGAACGCCGCGTCGTAGAGCCCAAGGCCCATGCCGACGCCGAGGAGGAGCCATGCGGCCGACATCGTCCACACGGACGTCGACATGCCAAGCAGCGCAAGTCCCGCGGCGAGGACAATGTTGGATGTGCACAGGACCTGACGGCCTCCGACACGGTCGATCTGCCGGCCGACTCGCGGGCCGAGCAATCCGGAAATCACAAGCGAGCCCGAGAAAGCCGCGAAGAACCAGTTGATGGATATCCCGAGGTCTTTGGCGATCGGATCAGCGAGAATGGCCGGCAGATAATAGCTTGATCCCCATGCCAGCGTCTGCGCGGTCCCCAACGCCGCGATGACGCCGAATCGCCGTCTATCCACGCCAGAGCCTCACGAACAGCCACAGCCGGATTTGCCGATAACCTTTGGCGCAGCGTCCGCGCAGCAGGCATTCACTTCAGCCGGTGCGGGACCGCCGCAACAACCAGATGCCGCCGCGCCAGCCTCCACGCTGCTCCGCGTGCAAACGCCGGTCTCGGGCAGCTCAAGCTCGACACGCGCGGCGGCCTCCTTGTCGCCGGCTATATCCGCCGCGATTGAGCGCACCTGCTCGTAGCCCGTCATCATCAGGAAAGTCGGCGCGCGGCCATAACTCTTGATGCCCGCGAGGTAGAAACCTGGATCATCTTGCTGCAACTCGCGCGCGCCGTGCGGGCGAACGGTGCCGCAGCTATGTTCATTCGGATCGATCAAGGGTGCCAACGCAACCGGCGCCTCGATGGCGGGATCGAGACGCAAGCGAATTTCACTCAGCATCGACAAATCCGGGCGGAAACCGGTCGCGACGACGAGTTCGTCAACCATGACCTGTCGTGCGCAGCATCCCATTCCAGTCGCGACCCGCAATTGGTCGTCGACTTGCGCGATCGTAGCGACTGCAAAACCCGCCTCGACCCGCACCTGCCCCGAGGCGACAAGGGATGCGAACTGAGCTCCAAGCTCGCCGCGAGCCACGAGCTTATCGTTCACGCCACCGCCGAAGGACTTTGCCGGATCGTTGCCGCGCAGCAACCAGACCACGCTCGTGCCCGGCACTTGCCGCGCAAGTGTGCTCAGGTCGATCAAGGTACCCGTTGCCGAATGCCCGGCGCCGAGCACGGCGACGGCTTTCCCGGCAAAGCGTGCGCGGTCCTTTCCCAGGACATCCGGCATACCGTAGGAAATCCTGGTTTGGGCCTCGCGCTCGCCGATCGCGGGTAACCCGTTGGCGCCCGCCGGGTTAGGCGACTGCCAGGTGCCGGACGTGTCGATGACCGCGTCGGCGCGCAATATCTCCGGTCCTTTGCCATTCTGATAGCGGACCTCGAACTTCGCGCTCTCGCGACCCTTGGTCTTCGCCTTGTCGAAACCGACCCGGGCGACGCCGGTTACGCGGCTTGACGTACGGACGATATCCCTCAGCGGGGTCTTCGTTGCGAGCGGCGAGATGTAACGGTCGAGAAGCTCGGCGCCGGTCGGGTAGACTTGTGGGTCCGGCGAGTTCCATCCGGTCGACGCCAGCAGTCGCGCCGCCGCTTTATCGACGTTGTACTCCCAGGGTGAAAAAAGCTGGACGTGTTGCCACTGACGCACGGCATGTCCTGCTTCGGGGCCGGCCTCGAGCACGACCGGCGTCAAGCCCCTTTCGATCACATGCGCCGCAGCGGCAAGGCCGACAGGGCCGGCTCCGATGATTGCGACTGTCTTTGCTGTGCTCATGAATTTTCCCATCCTTCTAGAATCATCGAACAAGAGCGGAAAAAATTAAGCCGCTGTCTGCGACTCCCTGCATTCGACCTCGTCGGCGCAACATTCGGCGACTAGAAAATCGACCAAACTGCGCATCGCATCGTACTCGGCATGACAGACGAGCGTCGTACCCTCCCGCGCCTGCGAGATGAGGCCAACAGAGACCAGAGCCTTGACGTGATGCGACAGGGTCGATGCCGGAACCTTCAGTCGCTCCTGCAGGCGTCCCACTGGCAAGCCGGCAAACCCGGCGCGAACGAGTGTGCGGTAAATCTTCAGCCTGGTCGGATTGCCGAGTGCCTCCAGGCGGGCTGCTGCATCGTCGATTTTCATGGTCTCAAACATAAATGCGCCGTCGCTCTCTGTCAACGGTATTTCTAGAAAAATCGAAATATTAAGGATCCGCTGCGACCTCACGGGGCGAGGCGGGTTGACTTTGATAGCAACACTTCCATAAATCTGGATATATGGAAACAGAAGAAGCCGTCCTGGCGCTTGCCGCCCTTTCCCAGTCGACCCGTCTGGAAGCTTTCCGGACCTTGACCGAACGTGAGCCCGAAGGCCTCGCTGCCGGCGAACTCGCCCGGCTGCTGGAAGTGCCGCCCAATACGCTTTCGGCGCATCTATCCATCCTGACCCGCGCGCGCCTCGTGACCTCCGAACGGCACAGCCGCTCGATCATTTACCGCGCCAATCTCGCCAAGTTTCGTGACGTTGCAGTTTTCCTGTTGCGGGACTGCTGCAACGGACGGCCGGAAGTCTGCGCCCCGGTCGTCGAAAGCCTGCAGCCCTGCTGTCCTCCGAAGCGAAAGGAGCGAAGCCGTGTCTGACCACATCTTCAATGTACTGTTTCTCTGCACCGGCAATTCCGCGCGCTCGATTCTCGCGGAGTCGATCTTGCGGAAGGACGGAGCCGGCCGCTTCCGCGCCTTCTCGGCCGGCAGCGCACCCAAGGGCACGCCGCATCCGTTGGCACTGCGCGTTCTCCAAAGCATGGACTATCCGACCGACGGAATGCGCTCGAAGAGCTGGCGGGAGTTCGCCGCCCCAGGCGCTCCCGTGATGGATTTCGTCTTTACGGTCTGCGACAACGCCGCCGGCGAGGCCTGTCCGGTCTGGCCGGGTCAACCGATGACCGCGCACTGGGGTATTGAGGACCCCGCTGCGGCGGAGGGAACGGAGCTGGAGCGAGAAGCCGCGTTCACGACGGCCTTTCGCTATATGAAGAACCGCGTCGGCGCCTTCACCAATCTGCCGCTCAACAAGATCGACAAGCTCTCGCTCGGCACGCGGCTGCGCGAGATCGGTCACTTTGACGGTGCGACACATCCAACACCGAAGGCTGGCTGATGGACGCATTCGATCTTTCGCGGCGCCTGGTCGCCGAAGCGCTTGGGACGGGCATTCTCGTCGCGACCGTTGTGGGATCCGGCATCATGGCGGAAACGCTCACCAAGGATGTCGCTCTTGCGCTCCTGTGCAATACCTTGCCGACCGGCGCAATCCTGGTCGTCGTCATTAGCGTGCTCGGCCCAATCTCCGGCGCGCACTTCAATCCTGCGGTCACGCTTGTCTTCACCGGCAAGCGCGAACTGGCTGCTAATGAAGCCGCGCTCTACATCGTCGCTCAGATCGCGGGTGGCGTCGTCGGCACGATGGCCGCGCACCTGATGTTCGCACACCCCCTGATCGATTTCTCCATGAAGGCTCGCACCGGAGGCGCGCAATGGTTCGCGGAAGGCGTGGCCACCTTCGGCTTGGTTGCCACGATCCTGGCCGGCATCCGCTTTCAGCGTTCGGCCGTCCCTTGGCTGGTCGGCCTCTACATCATTGCCGCCTACTGGTTCACGGCGTCGACATCGTTCGCCAATCCGGCGGTCGCAATTGCACGCTCACTGACGAATACCTTTTCCGGCATTCGTCCCATCGACCTTCCGGGATTCATTCTCGCCGAACTCTGCGGGGCAATCGCCGGCATGCTGCTGATGAACTGGCTGCTCGGGCGTCCCAAGGTGCGCGGCCCCGTGGCCATTGCGGAGACAGGACCATGAGTATCACGATCTATCACAATCCGGCTTGCGGAACGTCGCGCAATACCCTTGCCATGATCCGGCAGAGCGGCGTTGAGCCCGTCATCGTCGAATATCTCAAGACGCCGCCATCGCGCGACAAGCTCAAGGAACTGATCGCGGCCATCGGAATCCCGATGCGTGCGCTCGTGCGCGAGAAAGGCACGCCGTACAAGGAGCTGGGTCTGGACAATGCCAAATGGACTGACGACGAACTGCTCGATTTCATGGTGGCGCATCCAATTCTTATCAACCGTCCGATCGTTGTCACGCCGAAGGGCGTGCGTTTGTGCCGACCATCGGATGCGGTGATTGACTTGTTGGACAATCCGGTCGGGCGATTCGTGAAGGAGGATGGCGAGGTAGTCGAAGTCCGGTGAAATCGTTCTGCGCCAACATGCTTTCGAGCATGGCTTTGTCGGTATCATTGACCAGGATCGGTATCTGTGCCTAGGCAGCAATAGCGAGATAGCCAAGCAACGCATTTATCGCGCCGCATTGCGCGGCGTGGTCCAATCACGCTGGGAGCCTAAAAAGGACCATGGCGGGAGACGTCACCGTCATTGGGGGAATCGTCATTCCCTCCACCGATCCTGCCTTTCTCGCAGTGACGATCGGCGTGCACGTTCCGCTGGGCATCGTCTGTGTTGTGGCTGGCGCCGGTGCGATGTTGTCCAAAAAGGGTCGTGGACGGCATTCAGCTTTCGGCACGGCTTACTTTTGGTGCCTTGTCGCGCTGCTCGTCTCGGTGACATTTCTCTCGATCATGCGTTGGACGGCCGACTACCACCTTTTTATTCTCGGCGCACTTTCCGTGTGTTGCGCCGGGATCGGCCACCTCGCGCTTCGACAACGCTCGAGACATTGGGTCCAATTGCATATCGCGGGGCTCAGCCTATCATACGTCCTGCTGCTGATCGCCTTCTACGTGGACAACGGAAGCCAGCTGCCGATCTGGAAAGATCTTCCTCGCGTCACGTACTGGCTCCTGCCTCTGCTGGTCGCGGCGCCACTACTCATCCGCGCGTTGCTGTATCATCCGTTGTTGCGTGACTCCGATGGTGGCTGAGCACGGCGGCTGGGGCGAGGCGGCCTCATCGACGCAAAAATCGGGTTGCGCCCGGTGATGGTGAAAACCAAGCCGGTCTCGCCGGGAGAGCATGCAGGAGCCTGTTAACACCATCGCGCAGGGAATGCCGGTGACTTCGGTTGACCTGTAGTGACTACGCGCGTGTGCAAAAGACAGACCCGCCTCACGCCGCAGGTATCGTCACCGGTGATGGCCCCGAGCTTTGTTGCATGCGGTGGAAGCGAAGCACCTGTTGTGCGGTCGAAGGCCTGAGCCGTTCATAGGTGTCCTTACAGGCGCCAATGTCGGTTGGCTCGCCGCCGCCGAGCTCGTCGCGCATGTTGATGATCGCTTTCACGGTCGACCACGAGAGCCCCGAGACCTTGGTCAGGATCATCACGCCTTCGGCGCGGCTTTCCACCATCATGCTCTCGGCGATGGCGACCGGAATATTGGCGAGTGCCGCGATTGCCGCGTTGGTCTCGTCGAACTTGCCCTCTTCGGCAAACCGCGCGACCTGGTGCTCGTCGAGCCGGCCGTCCTCGAACAGTGATTTGACCAGCGCGTGCGCGATTTCGGTCTGTTTGGACATCGACGACGGTGCCGAGCGGGCGCGTCGCGTCGCTTCGCGCACCGCGATCGGCACCTCGCCGGCCTGCGTCGGGTTGGCGGCTTCGAGGCGCTGGCGCACGGTCTCGGAGGCTTTTGCCAGGAGCTTCAGATAGAGGTAGCGCGGCAGGGCCGGTCGCAGGCCGACGCAGGTCGCGAGATTATCGTCACCCTCGGCGCGCGTGACCAGCCGCGTAAAGCCACGCTCTGAGAACTCCGCTCCGGGATTGTTGACCGTGCTGTGGACGACTTCATCATTGCCGCGCAGCACCAGCACGTCGGTCACCGCGTCGCTCAGCACTTTGCGAGTTGAGATCGCGAGCAGATGCGCCTGGCTTTTGTTGCGCGCCGTCTCGATCAGCGTTGCGTCATCGAGCCGCATCGATCGCGACAGTACCGGGCCTGCGACCTCGATGATGTCGTCGAAGGCAAGCGTGCGAATGGTCTGCGGCGGCGCTGTGTCGATCGGCGCCAGGCGATTGGACAGAAGCGCCTTCGCGGACACCTCGATATGGACGAGCAGGCATTGAAAGACGTCGTCGAACAGCGCGATCTGGTCCTCGGAATATTCCACCGCCCCGTTGATGAACAGGTCCGTCACGCGGCGCAGCGTCTCGACGCGGCGCGCCACCGTGCCATGCGCGAGCGTCGCCTGCAACTCGTCGAGCAGGTTTTCGGAAGTAGCGGCGGATTTCGAACCCATATATCTCTGTCCTGGAGTATTGGCTGGCGACGGTTTCTTCGTCTCCGGGAAAAACCTTGTTGATGTCAGGCGCTGGTGATGCGGTTGCGTCCCTGTGCCTTGGCTGTGTAAAGCGCTCTATCGGCGCGCGCGAGAAAGGTGTCGGAGCTTTCGTCGGCGCGCAGCGTCGCGACGCCGGCGGACATCGTGACCCGCATCCCCGGCGAAAACGCGCTCCAGTCGAGCTCGGCGATGATGGTGCGCAGGCGGTCGAGCATATGCGCCGCGCTTTGTGGTGACGTTTCCGGCAGCACCAGCAGGAATTCCTCGCCGCCATAGCGGCCGAACCGGTCGATGGCGCGGATGTTGGCAAACACGGTGATGGCAAATGTTCGCAGCACCTCGTCGCCGGTCGGGTGGCCATGGACGTCGTTGATGCGCTTGAAGTGGTCGAGATCGATCAGCGCGATCGAGCAGGGCGCGTTGAGGCGCGCGGATCGGGCGATTTCCTCGTCGAGGAGGCGCATGATGCAGCGGCGGTTGAACGAGCCGGTCAGCTCGTCAAGCTCGGCGAGCTCCTCGATCCGCCGATAGGCCTCCCTCAGCCTCTGCCCGTTCTGGTAAAGCGACTGGCGCATCGAGGCGGAGAACATCCCCAAAAACATGCAGCGGCCGATGGTCAGCGCGAACATCAGCATGGTGGCGAAGCGTTCGCGCTCATTGGCATAGGGCAGACCGATCGGCTTGTCGGTCAGAAGAAACAGGGCGGCGATGCCGAGTGTGGCGGCCGTCCAGATGATCGCCGATTGCCGCGGCGTCGAACGCAACGAGCCGAAGTTGAACACCAGGAACAAGAGGCAGAGAAACATCACGCCGACCCCCGGCGCGAGATAGGCGAAGGCCAGCATGATCGCCGCGCTGGTGCAAAGCTGCGGCAGGACGAAATAATGATCTTTGAAACGCTCGGTAAAGCCCGTTTCCGACAGCACCAGATAGAATACGCCCGAGAGCAGACCGGTCGCGGCATAAGCGGGCGCGATCGTCGCCGGAATGCTCCCGGCGCGGGTATAGGCGAGCAGAATGATCGCATCGATGAGATAACTCACCGCGATCATCGCTTGAATCTGGCGGCGCTGCCTCGCCCGGCGCGACAAACTGGTCGCCGAAAGCCGCGAACTTGCGCTTTCCGGCTCAGCCGCAATCGGATTCGGGAATCGC
>Ga0070734_10006298_pt1 | contig 10014 bp, 11 predicted proteins | sample Coa_R1_8_FD_66444 | JGI IMG/M metagenome (GOLD analysis project Ga0070734, IMG submission 66444) | Surface soil microbial communities from Centralia Pennsylvania, which are recovering from an underground coalmine fire - Coalmine... | ecosystem: Environmental > Terrestrial > Soil > Unclassified ... | reverse complement strand
GAGTGGAGATCTCGCGAAAGCGCGAAGTGATCTCGGAGAGAGCTTCATCCCACGAGATTCTCTGCCAGACCTCATTTGCTCGTGTGGGGGCGGCCGCCATGGGCTGCCCGGGGCCTTTAGGGCCAACCCTGCGCATGGGGTACAACACGCGTCCCGGTGAATAGACGCGATCCAGATACTTGGCGACCTTTGCGCACAAGAATCCACGAGTGACTGGGTGTTCGGGATCTCCCTGGATCTTCGTGGCGCGGCCGTCCTGCACAGTGATCAACACACCGCAGGCGTCGGGACAATCATGCGGACACGCGGCATGGACCACTTGCTTCATCGCACGATTATATGGGAGCGAAAAATAGCGTGCCGAACCTGGGCAAAATTGGGTCGTGGTGCAGTTTGATAGGACGCGAGCCAAACGCGCCCGTTCGGTCGCTGGCGCTCTCTCAGGGCAGGCTTTGTGATGGTCGCGCCTCTCGCCCAGATCCTTCACTACGCAAAGAACGCTTGTTCAGAATGACAAATCAGATTGCGCCACTACCCCAAAATCGCGACCGTGGAAGAAATTTTTTCGAATGCGTGAGGGAATCTGCCGGCAAACGACGCTTTCATCAGTGAGGGAAAACCTTCCATAGCCAGAACTTTTAAGGCGTAAGCAAGGAACCCAACACGGTGACCAGGTATCCGGCGCACGATGAGCCCGAGAACCGGCGCCCCCAGAGGAGAAAAGTATGTTTCGTATGAAGTTCGCTCCCATCGTTATCGCCGCGGTCATGCTCAGCGCATCCGCATTCGCGGGCAGCAGCCCGACCTTTACCACCATTGATAACCCAGCCGATCCCACGTTCAACCAGCTGCTGGGCATCAACACTGAGGGCGTCATCTCCGGCTACTTCGGTAGCGGCGCCCCAGGGCACCCAAACCAGGGCTACACAATCGCATCGCCCTATACCCAATTCGTTTCCGAAAACCTGCCGGGCTCCATTCAGACGCAGGTCACCGGTATTGCGGCCAACGGAACCACAGTTGGTTTCTGGGCCCCGACCAATGCGGGTGGTGATTCAAATTTCGGCTTTATTCGCCAGTCGAATGGTTTCACCTATCTGAGCGTCAACAACCCGCTGGGCACCGGGGTTCCTGAAGTCAACCAAGTGCTCGGCATCAATGGAGCCAACGTCGCGGTTGGCTTTTACCTCGATGCGAAGGGCAATCCCCACGGTTATGCCTACACGGTAAAGACTGGAGTGTTTTCGCCAGTAACCATCGGTGGAGGGCTGCCGGATGCTGCCACCGGGATCAACGCCAACAACCTGATCTGCGGCTTTTTCACCAATGCCGCCGGTCGGACCTTCGGCTTCCTGAAGCCGCTCACTGGGGGACAGGCCATCACGTTTGCCGTGCCGAACGCTTCTGTAACGCAATTCCTGGGCGTGAACGACAAGGGATTCGCGGTCGGCTTTTACGTCGATGCGAACGGCATGACGCACGGTGTTACCTATGACCCCACCACTGGTGAATGGAACACGGTTGACGATCCCAATGGAGTCGGTGGTACCACCATCAACGGAATCAACGACAAGGGCGATGCCGTTGGCTTCTACGTTGATGCCGCAGGCAACACTCACGGCATGCTGATCCAGGGCTTGTAGGAGGGACGTCAGTTTCGATCGGGAAATTCGACGGCTCAACCGAGACGGGAGCGCATCAGTGCTCCCGTTTCGCTCGTTGGAGGAATGGCACATTCCCCAGTTGGATCCTGTCGGCTGAATCAATCCAAGGAACAGTCCTACCGTGGCCTTCTTTTTTGATCGCAAGAAATTCGTGGCACTCACGAGGCACGGCTTCGCCCAGAGAAAGGAAGATCGAGTGGTAAACGTTATTGTGGACTTCGACGCGGTGAACAACATCCTGCGTGCGACGATAGAAGGCCGAGTTACCGGCGAGATCCTGTTGAACTTCCATGGCGCCGCAACAAAATATTTGGCAGCTCATCCGCCATGTCGCGTCATCCTTGACCTGTCACCGGTAACGGAGTTTACCGTTTCCAGTGATGCTATTAGGCGACTCGCGGCGGTTCCGCCGCCCCTAAAATCACCAGGAGGCGTGTGGATCCTGGTGGTCGAGAAAGATGTCATTTACGGCTTGGCCCGGATGTTTCAGATACTCACCGAGACAAATGGGAATTACTGTGAGTTGCAGGTGGTCCGCACCATGGATGAGGCGTATGGGCTGCTGCAAGTGAAATACGCGGCGTTTCGGCCTGTCCTCTTGTAGGGCTGGCCACGCCGTTTCGGTAAGGCGCTCGGATTCGAGGTTGTGCCTCGAAAGAAAAACCGGGCAGCTTTCGCCGCCCGGTTCCAAGTTCTGACTTCGGTTTGTTACTCTCCCGCCGGGAGTACACGAACATGTCCGGCGACCACGATCGGTTTGCCGGTGAGCGCGTTCTTGAACACCAAGCCACGCGCAATCAGGTTCGGAGTTCCCGCAGAAGCGAGGCCCGAGAGTCCGTCGATGTTCTCGAAGATCGTCGCGTCGCCTGTGAAGACCGTGAACGCTCCGCCCGCCGAGTAACTCATCAATGCATCGTTCTGCATCTGGAAGTAGCCCAGGTTGCTTCCCGTGCCACCAGTCACAGTTACGCCGCTAGCGACCAGTGCTCCAACAACGCCCTGGCGCCGGAGCGAGACCATGTCAGGCGTGAACACTCCACCGGAGACTGATCCGCCGATGAAGATCCGTTGCCCGACTACGAGCGAGGTGTTGTTGAATACCTGCTGCGTGAGCCAGTTGTCGAAGAAGCAAACCTCGTAGTTGGTGATGCTGCTCAGATCGATGGTCTGAACTGTGTCCACTGGGGTTACGCCGGAGGTACCGACTTCTTCGCCGACCCACATCGTCACTGAGGTAACCGGACCGGAAGTCGGATTCACCGCCAGAACTCGTCCGGAGATGAATGCTTTATCAGCGGTGATCAGTTCGACGTACTTCGCCAGGATGCTGCCATCGGCTTGTACGGTTCCGATTACAGAGACGATTGCATCCGCTGTCAGCGTGCCCAGGCTGTTGCTGCCGTTATATTCGGTGCTCGAGTTGACATCGATCGCTCTCGGCACACCGTATGGTCCCTGCATCTGGAAGGAGTTCGACGAAGTCGAGGTGGAGACTACATTTCCCGTGAACTCGGTGATTTGTCCCAACTCATCGGAGGCGGACACAGCGGCGATATTGATGACCGGGTTGATCGTGCCCGTGATTTGGCCGCCGCTCGTCACCAGGGAATCGTCGACATCAAAGTCAATGTGCAAACCAACGAGACCGTTGCTGCTCACCGTCAGGGGCTTGCCTGATGGGAAGGGAATCGTGACTGTAGTCTGCGAGAACGATCCCGTGAGTGTCTTCACGGAGGGCGGAGTCGTGGTCACATCGATATAGCTGATGACCGGCGCCGGATTGCTGTTCTCAAACGTGAAGGTGATGCTGTTGTAAGTGCCTTGCGGAATTGAGTTGAATCCGAGCAATGTTCTCAGGCCCATCAGTCGCGCGAAATCGACTGCTTCGGGCGAAGAGATCGCGCTCACCGTCGAGGTACTGTTGTTGAGCGTGAGGCTGTCGATGGTCACGTTGAAGCCGACCACCGAGGAAGCAGGCGCGTCTTCTCCCGTCACGAATACGCTGGCCTGAGAATTTGAATTCGAGTTCTGCGAGGAGGAGTTCGACACTCCGCAACTTATTCCCATCACGCAAAGCCCGAGCAGCACAGCAACTGCGAAGAACTTTTTCATGGCTGACTCCGATCGCAAAAGTTGGTCGTGAAGTGGTTTCCGGGGGGAGCCGCGATTTTCTTCACGGCTATGGAAACACAGACATTTCAGGAATGTCGCGTAACCAAAGGAATGGTTACTTTCAGCTGAAAGACCGCAACAGTCGCGCTATTTCGAGGATTTGCAACAACTTGCGGCTCTTGGTCCGGAAAGAAGCGCTGCGGACATGTACCACTGTGTTTTTGGTTCAGAAGAACTACGGCGGTAGCCAGATATCGGAATCATGTGTTGTCAATCCGAAACGGCATTAGCCGTTGAGGAATCTGCTTTCTGCGGGCAGCGGATCAGCTGCAAGCCCACAGCAGATTCCTCGCTATCGCGAGGAATGACAAACGATGGCCGGAGGGTACTTACGGGGAAGGTAGAGCAGAGAAAGCTTACTTAATCTCCATCACTTCTTTTTCTTTCGCCTTGCTCATCTCTTCCATCTTTTTGATCTCGCCGTCAGTGAGCTTCTGAATTTCATCGAGCGAGCGTTTTTCTTCGTCTTCGGTAATCTTCTTGTCTTTGAGCGCCTTCTTGATGGCATCGTTGCCGTCGCGACGAATATTGCGCACCGCCGTGCGGTGCTCTTCGAGTATGCGATGCAGATGCTTCACCATGTCCTGGCGGCGCTCCTGCGTTAACGGAGGCACGGGGACGCGGATCATCTTTCCATCGTTCATCGGATTCAAACCAAGGTCGCCGCTGCGAATGGCCTTTTCGATCGCACCCAGCTGCGACGGATCAAACGGCTGTACGGTGATCAACTGCGCCTCGGGAGCATGCACCTGCGCTACCTGATTGAGCGGCATTTGAGCGCCGTAAGCGTCGACACTGACACCATCGAGCATGTGCACGGAAGCCCGTCCCGTTCGAGTCGCGGCCATGGCCTTGCGAAAGTCCTCCACAGCCTTGTCCATGCGCGTCTTCAGTTGCGAATCCATAGAGTGCGTTCCTCCCAATCCAAAACGTCGAATTATAAACCCGCAAAATCAGAAACCACAAAGGACACTAAGTTGCACGAAGGAACTCGATCTCCTTCGTGGGCCTTTGTGCCTTCGTGGTTATTGCTTTTCGGCGCTGACCAGCGAACCTATCTTTTCGCCCATGACGACGCGCCGGATATTCCCATGATCATTCAGGCTGAAGACGACGATGGGCAGATTGTTGTCTTTGCACAGTGAGATCGCCGTCGAATCCATCACCCTGAGATTTAGTTTCAGCACATCCATGTAGGAAACATGATTGAACTTGCGTGCGCCGTCGACCTTCATCGGGTCAGCGTCGTAGATCCCGTCGACCTTTGTGGCTTTTAGAATCACGTCCGCCTTGATTTCCATTGCGCGTAGCGACGCGGCGGTATCGGTGGAGAAGTAAGGATTCCCAGTTCCTCCGGCAAAAATCACGACGCGGCCTTTTTCCAGATGCCGGATCGCGCGCCGCCGGATGAACGGCTCCGCCACCTGGTTCATTTCAATCGCCGACTGCACGCGCGTGTACGTGCCCTGCTTCTCCAGTGCATCCTGCAAAGCCAGGGCGTTGATCACCGTTGCGAGCATGCCCATGTGGTCGGCGGATACACGGTCCATGTCTTTGGCCTGCTGGGCGACGCCGCGGAAGAAATTTCCCCCGCCGACAACGATCGCGATCTGCACACCGAGTTTTTGGACATCGGCAATTTCGGCAGCGATCTCGTGGATGCGCTTCGTTTCGACACCGAAGCCCTGGTTCGCGGCCAAGGCCTCGCCGGACAGCTTAAGAAGGATGCGCTTGTAAGCAGGAGTAGTGGTCATGATCAGTTGTCAGTGGCTAGTGGTCAGTGGCCAGTGTACTGCACTTATCCCAACCGCTATCATTCCCCCCCGAGCGACCGCGGGGCGGAGGAACCTCGGTTTGGCCACAAAAAAGGCGCCCCGAAGGGCGCCTGAATTACTCAGCTTTTTGCTCTGTAGGCTTGGTGATGGCGATGGTCTCGCCCGCGTCACCCACCTTGAACCGCGCAAAGCGCCGCACGGCGATGTTCTCACCGAGCTTGCCGATCTTCGAGGCGATCAGTTGGCTGATCGAGATGGTCTGGTCCTTGATGAAAGGCTGTTCGAGCAAGCAAACTTCCTCGTAGAACTTCTCCATCTTGCCGGTGACCATCTTCTCGGCAATGTGAGCGGGCTTGCCGCTCTTGATGGCCTGGTCGAGATAGATTTCCTTCTCGCGCTTGAAGTCGGCTTCCGTAACGTCTTCCTTGCGGACGTATTTCGGATCGCTGGCTGCGATGTGCATCGCGATGTCGTGCAGCAGCTCCTTGAAGTCGTCGGTGCGGGCAACGAAATCGCTCTCACAGTTCACTTCGACGAGCACACCAATCTTGCCGCCGGCGTGGATGTAGTTCCCCACCAGTCCTTCGCTGGTCACACGAGTCGCTTTCTTCGCGGCGACCGAAACACCCTTCTTGCGCAGAATCACGACTGCCTGCTCGATGTCACCCTTGGCTTCGGTCAGAGCCTGCTTGCAATCCATCATCGGAGCCCCGGTCTTCTCTCGGAGATCCTTCACTTGTGTCGCTGAAATGTTCACTGTAGTAGTACCCATAATAGTTTCCAGTTTCGCGTTTCTAGTTTCGAGTGAATGCGATGTCACTGTTTCAGGCCACTCGAAACTTGAAACCTGAAACTCGGAACTATAAACAACGACCCGCGCCGGGAGTCACTCACTATAACCCGCGCGGGTCCGATTTCCCCTTGGGATGAATGCCGGGTCTTTCTTATGATATCTCTCTGCGGTTAGCGTCGGGCGCCGCGTGCTCCCTGTTGGCAGCGATCAGGCTTCCTGCTCTTCTCTGCTGTGCTGAAGCCATTCCTGCGCCGCTTCCAGCCCATTGAACACTCGCACCAGCCGGCCGGTACTTGCGCTATCCCGGTACAACTCGAACATTCGGGCCATGCCGTACGCAAACTCACTGCTGGTGGCGAAAGCCTGACGGGAACCTGCGGCAAACAGCCGCTGCCGCGCGATGGCGCGAACGTTATCGGTGGTCAACTCGATCTTCGTAACCGCAGTCCCATCGACCAGCTGATCAAACCTGGGATCAAAGTCTGGATCGTCCTTCAACCGACTCTGGTGGGTTGTGATGTCCGAGTAAGTCACTACACCTGACGCGGTACTCGTTACAAGCTTGTGCTGTTTGTCAATTACGTAATTCAAAGGCATCCGACAGGTACCTTCACTATCGTTGCCCATGATCCGTAACTTCCGTTCCACCTGGTACGGCTGCCGACCACTGACAACTTCGCTCTTGCGTTGCTAGTTAGACTGTCTGGCTCTCTACGCGAGGCACGTCAGCGTCCTCGTTAGCCACGGGCTTCTTGTGTGTTCCCGGACCCAGCACTTCTTCCATACTGATGTCCTCAGAGGCATCCACCGCACCCGATTCATCGCCGGCATACTCGCTGGCAACAGCGGCCTCTGCACTCTGCGCCTCAGCGGTCGCAGCCTGCATATCGGCAACCTGCTTGTCGGTCATCAACTGCGCGCCTTCAGCAATCGACTCTGAAATCTTCGAGGTGAAGAGCCGGATCGCACGCAACGCGTCGTCGTTGCCGGGAATCACGTAGTCCACTTCGGTCGGATCGCAATTCGTATCGACGACTGCGACGACCGGAATTCCTAATTTCCGCGCCTCGCGCACCGCGATCTGCTCTTTGTTCGAGTCGATCACGAATATTGCGTCGGGCAGGCGGTTCATGTTCTTTATGCCGGCCAGGTTGGCCTGCAGATGTTTCCGCTCGCGCTCGAGCTTAATGACTTCTTTTTTCGGCAGCAGCTCGTAACGGCCATCCGTGGCCATGTCATCGAGCTCTTTCAGCCGCTTCACCGACTTCTGCACGGTGACCCAGTTGGTGAGCAATCCGCCCAGCCAGCGCTGGTTAATGTAGAATCCGCCGCATTTGGTCGCCTCTTCGGCGATCGCATCCTGCGCCTGGCGCTTGGTTCCCACAAAGAGAACGATCTTCCCGTCGGACGCCAGATCCTGCACGAACTTCGACGCCTCTTTGAACATCTTCAGCGTCTTCTGCAAATCGATGATGTAGATTCCGTTGCGCTCTCCGAAGATGTATTCCTTCATCTTGGGATTCCAGCGCTTCGTCTGGTGCCCGAAGTGAACTCCCGCTTCGAGCAACTCTTTCATGGTGATGGTAGCCAATGAACCTCCTGTTTAGTCTGCATCGGCTAGTCCTTAGTCCCGAGTCCTGAGTCGCGAGCATTTTTCGCTCGAGACTCGGGACTGTCGACTTGCGACTCTCCCGATTGCCATTCCCGTCCCCGCGCCGCGAGGCACGAGAAGAATTGAACACCTAAATTGTCATTAGTCCTGAGTCCTGAGCCGCGAGAAAACCTCGGGACTCGGGACTCGCAACTTGAGACTGCAAGCGCACTAGCGCTTGCTGAACTGGAAGCGCTTGCGGGCGCCCTTCTGTCCGTACTTTTTGCGCTCTTTGCCGCGCGAATCGCGGCTCACCAGTCCTTCAGACTTCAGTTTCTTGCGCAGTTCCGCATTGAACTGCATCAACGCGCGGGCGATGCCGAGCTTTACCGCATCGGCCTGGCCGCGTACGCCGCCACCGAGCACGCTAGCCACAACGTTGAACTGAGCAGCCGCATCTGCCGACGCCAGCGGAGCCTTTGCCGCAGACCGCTGTGCCGGGGTCACGAAATACTCTTCAAAGGCGCGCCCGTTCACCTTGAAATCGCCACTGCCCGGACGCAGATATACACGAGCAATCGCCGATTTCCGGCGTCCCGTTCCGTAATATTGCACCAACTCTGCCATTTAGCTCTTAGCTCCTAGCCGCTGGCTTCTGGTAAAAGAAGAAACCGGGCCTTAAAATCTGTCGCAACTCAACTTGATGTCATCCTGAACGGACTGAAAGTCCGCGAGGGACCGGACGACACACGAACACCACCAATGCAGTCGCTACGAAACCGCGACTTTTCGCGGCTTATACTCCCGCACTTCCAGCTTGAAATCCTGCGGCTTCTGAGCCTGGTGCGGATGCTTGTCGCCCTTGTACACATTCAGCTTCGACAGCATGTGCGCAGCGAGTTTGTTCTTCGGCAGCATGCGGCGCACCGCATCTTCGACGATTGCTTCCGGCTTCCGTACCAGCCGCTTCTTGTATTCTTCGGTCCGCAATCCGCCGGGATATCCGGTGTAATGCTGATAAACCTTGTTCTCGGCCTTCACGCCGGTCGTGCGAACCTTCTCCGCGTTGATCACGATCACATGATCGCCAGTGTCGATAAACGGCGTATAGCGCGGATTCTCTTTGCCCATGAGGATGCGCGCCACCTGCGAAGCAAGGCGCCCGAGCGTTTGTCCGCTCGCATCCACGACGTACCACTTGCGCACAATTTCCCCCTGCTTGGGGAAATACGTTGACATCGGAAATCTCCCAGATTTGAAAAAAGGCTGCGAAAGAAAACCGCTCGTTGATTCCCCTGACGAGGACGCCAGGACCATCAGGCGGGCAACCACACTACTTCCAAAGTCTTTACGATAACGTACCCTGCAAATAATTGTCAACGCTATGTTACCGACAGTACTCTAGCTTGGGGCGTGACTTTTGGAGGCGAAATGCGTCGAGTTCATTTACTGATTGCAGTTCTGCTCATGGCGTCCGTACCCCTCTTTGCCCAGCATGAAAGCCACGGCGGAGGAGGCGGAAATCACGCTGAAGGATCCAGTCATGCGGTCGGCGGCGGTTATATTCCGCGTAGCGGCCCTCCCGCTTCCCACAACAATCTCCGCCGGCCGGTTGAGAATGCGCCCCGCCCATCGGGAGATCACGCGTCCTTCCGCGATCAAGAAGGACATCCCGAGGCCCCTCACGTCCACCAAAATGGTGAATGGGTGGGACACGATCAGGGGCGGAACGACGCCCGATTCCATCTGGACCATCCCTGGGAGCACGGCCACTTCGAAGGCGGCTTCGGGCCTCGTTTCGTGTGGCGGATTGGGGGAGGCGGTCCGGGTCGTTTCTGGTTCGGTGGGTACTACTTCAGTGTCGCTCCCTTTGATGTGGCTTATGTAGATGGCTGGAATTGGACCGACGATGACGTCGTCATCTACGATGACCCTGATCATGTCGGGTGGTATCTCGCCTACAACGTGAGGTTAGGCGTCTACGCCCACGTGATGTATCTCGGTCGGTAGGGACGGCTA
>Ga0070734_10006296_pt1 | contig 10016 bp, 6 predicted proteins | sample Coa_R1_8_FD_66444 | JGI IMG/M metagenome (GOLD analysis project Ga0070734, IMG submission 66444) | Surface soil microbial communities from Centralia Pennsylvania, which are recovering from an underground coalmine fire - Coalmine... | ecosystem: Environmental > Terrestrial > Soil > Unclassified ... | reverse complement strand
CCTTTCCGGCATCGATCTGCGCATCCGGGCCGGCGAACACGTCGCCATCGTGGGGCCGTCCGGAGCGGGGAAATCGAGCCTGGTGGGACTGTTACTCGGATGGTTTCGTGCTTCGTCCGGCCGAGTGTCCGTGAACGGCCAGGAACTCGACGCCGGTCTTCTGAGTATCCTGCGTGCCCATACGGCCTGGGTCGATCCTGCCATTCAGCTTTGGAACAAACCCCTGGCCGAGAATCTGAGGTACGGACTCGCGTCGGAGCCGGGCGGCTTGAATGACGTGATCGTGTCCGCCGATCTGACTCGAGTGCTGGATCGCTTGCCGCGCGGTTATGAAACTCCGCTCGGAGAGGGCGGGGGATTGGTGTCGGGAGGCGAGGGCCAGCGCGTCCGTTTCGCGCGGGCACTGCTTCGCAAGGACGTGCGGCTTGCGATTCTGGACGAGCCCTTTCGCGGCCTGGACGCTGACCAGCGCCATCAATTGCTCGTAACCGCACGCCAGGCCTGGCGCGATTCGACGCTACTTTTCATTTCGCACGATATCGCCGAGACGGAATCGTTCGATCGCGTCATCGTGATCGAGAACGGCCGTGTCGCCGAGGACGGCAGCCCGCGCCAATTATTGGAAAACCCCTCGTCGCGGCTCTATGCGATGCGCCAGGCTGAGCTCGCGGTCCGCGAGGGGCTGTGGGGCGACACAAATTGGCGGCGGCTGAAACTGCGCGACGGTGAGTTGGTCGAACAATGAACGATCTCCTCTGGCCGCTTTCGCGAGCGGGCGAAGCGCTGGCTGCCTTGGCCTCGTCGACGCTTTTGCGCGGCGACGCGGCACTCGCCCAGGTGCCGGCGGGCCCAGGCGACGCCGCTCTGTTGGGAGAATGGCTCGATAGCGCGGCTCGAAGAATGGGGCTTGAGATGCAGCCCGTGCAGACCACCTACGCTGAGCTCGATCGGCAGCTCCAGGCCCTGGCGCCCGCGATCGTCCGCGTGCATTCGGACTCGGGCGATGGCCTGCTCGCCATGTTTCCCGGCAGATCCCTGCGCGCGCTGGGACCCGACCTTCGGCCGCATCTTGTCCCGATCGCCGATATCCACGCGGCCCTCTGCTCGGCGATCGAAGCGCCGCTCCTGGCGGAGACCGAGCGGCTCCTCGATAACATCGAGATCGCCGGCTCGAAACGAAGCGCGGCTCGCGACGCGATTCTACGCGAACGGCTCGCCGGCAAGAGCATCGGGGAGATCTGGTTGCTTCGGCTGGCGCCGTCGTCTCCGTTCCTCCGCCAATTGAAGCAGGCGCGCGTGGTCCGGCGCCTTGCAGCGCTCGGCATCGCGCACCTGAGCCAGTATGTCCTGTGGATTCTGGCGTGGTGGGTGGCTGGAAACAGCGTGCTGAACCATCGTGCCGGGTCTGACTGGCTCTTGCCCTGGGCGTTGCTCTTGCTCACGCTGGTTCCGCTTCGTTTGTGGATCACGTGGCTGCAGGGATTGGTGGCAGTCTCCGCCGGCGCGCGTCTGAAACAGCGCCTTTTCTTCGGGGCGCTCAAAATGGACCCCGACAGCCTTCGTCACAAGGGAGTGGGGCAGCTGCTGGGCAGTGTGATCGAGTCCGAGGCTGTGGAGAACCTCGCTTTGAGCGGCGGCTTGCTCGCGCTGGTGGCCTTGGTGGAGCTGATCGTCTCGGTGTTCGTTCTGGCGACCGGCGCGGGCGGGCCGCTTCAATCGGTATTGCTGATCGGCTGGCTTGCGTTTAGCTCGGCGATCGCCGCGGTAACCTGGCGGCGCGCCCGCGAGTGGACCGGCGTGCGCTTGAACATGACGCACGAGCTGATCGAAAACATGGTCGGTCATCGGACCCGCGTCGCGCAGCTCCCGCCTGAGCACTGGCACGACGGCGAGGACGAAGCACTCGAACAATACTTGAAATCTTCGTGCGCGCTGGATCGCTCCACAGCGGCGTTGCTTGCGATCGCGCCGCGAGGTTGGCTGATCGTCGCTCTTGCGAGCCTCGCCCCGGCAATCACGCAGGGTGCGGGCTCAGCGGCTAGGATTGCGGTGGCAGTGGGCGGAATCCTGCTCGCCTACCGCGCGCTTCGCCGTCTGGCGTCCGGAGCCTCGCAAATGATCGGTGCCGTGATCGCATGGGAGCGAGTGGGAGTCTTGTATCACGCCGCGACGCGTGAGGAGACGATCGGCCTGCCCGGCGCGGAACACCCGCCCGGCTCCTTTGCGGCGCTCGATGCCCGCCAAGTCGCCTACCGGTACGGGCCCGAGCTTCGAGAGGTGCTGCACAACTGCTCGCTTGAGATCCGGACCGGCGACCGCCTGGTGCTTGAAGGGCCGTCGGGCGGAGGAAAGTCCACGCTCGTTTCACTTCTCGTGGGTATGCGTCAGCCTACGGCCGGCGAGATCCTGATCGACGGGTGTGATCGCGCGACGCTCGGCGACGAAGGATGGCGAAAGCGCATCGCGGCTGCCCCGCAGTTTCACGAAAATCACATTCTGGCCGAAACATTCGCGTTCAACCTGCTTATGGGCAAACGGCGAGCGCCGACGCTGAAGGATTTTCAAGAAGCCGAAGCGCTGTGCCGCGAATTAGGCCTGGGCGATTTGCTCGATCGGATGCCCGCCGGCATGCTCCAGATGGTCGGCGAAACCGGCTGGCAGCTCTCGCACGGAGAACGCAGTCGCGTTTACATCGCCCGGGCTTTGCTGCAGGACGCTGGTGTGATCATCCTCGATGAGAGCTTCGCTGCTCTCGATCCCGAGAACCTGCGCAAGGCGATGGAATGCGTGGCCAGGCGCGCGCCGTCGCTGTTAGTGGTTTCGCACCGCTGATTACTTCAGACCGCCCACCAGGAACAACGTGGTCATATCGCGCTGAAAAGAATACGCGTAGGAATTCCCGTCGGGGGTCATCTCGATTTCGGCGATGGTGGCCCCCACCGGATCCGGCATCTTTAATTCTTTCCACGGCTCCCTGCGGCCGGTGGCTACATCCAGGCGACTGATCTTGATGTCAGAAGGCGACTCGGTTTTTCGGAGGAACAGGTAATGGCCATCGCCGCTCCATCGGATGACCGCGTCATTGGCCTCGATCGGAGCGACGGTCTTCACCGTGCCGCCGTCGATCGCGAGGAGTTCCAACTTCCCACCTGACGTGACCGTGATAAGTTTTCCATCCGGCGAAACGTGCGACCCCGCCACTCCCTCGGGTGTTGCGGCCCGGGGTTTCCCTCCGTCGACATCCTGAATAAACGTTCTTGAAGGCCGATCCGGCTCGTTTCCTGTAAAAAGGATGCGGCGCCCATCCGGAAACCACTCGGGACGTCCGTAATGCATGCCCTCGACGCCGATCGTGCGGGGGACACCGGCGCCGGTGGGAAGCAGTGTCAATTTCGTCTGTGATCCCTCGGTAACGATACAGGCCACCCACTTGCTGTCCGGCGAGAGCGCCGGCTGGTTTCCGTCGCCCAGACGAACCGCGGGCGAGCCATCGGTCTTCCGCAAATAGATCGCGACGTTGCGCAGCTTGCCGTAGGACAGTTCCACGAACAGAACCGCCTTGCCGTCGGCCGACATGTCGTAGATATAGGAGGCATCGAACCAGGAGAGATCGCGCTCGTCCTTTTCGCCTGGTGCGAGAGCCGTGATACCGATCCGAGAATCGGCAGTCGTGGCGAGCGCACGCCCGTCGCGCGTAATGTCATCGAGCACCAGCCATGCCGGAGCCTGCACCACCATCCGCTCCTTGCCGCTCATGGCGACGGCGCGCACTTCGGGATCGCCGGTTTTGGTGGCTGCGAACCAGACTTCGTCCCCCTTGGGCGACCATGCCAGATTGCCCTCGCCTCTCCAGCCGCGCGACAGCACTTTCTTGACGCCGTGCACATCGACCACGTCCACCGCGAAATCCCCGACCTTGTTGTCGTATTCAAAGAACGCCACCGCGTCCCCTTTCGGCGACACGCGCAGGCTGGGCGGCCGTCCGCCGGCGTATTCATAGAGAACGGTGCCGATCGGATACTCGATTCGATTCCGGCCGCCGACCGCGTGCGATACGGCCAGATTCGAGCCGTCGGGAGAATAGTCGGCGTCGGTTACGTTGTCTAGGACTTCACGCGGCGAACCGCCGGACAGGGGCACCCGAGCGAGAGTCCCGGGCTGCGCCACCGTACCGGGCGTGGCGGTCTCAAGCAGCATGGCCATCTCGCCCGTGGAGCTGATGGAGAGCAGCCGGCCGGGCGGCAGGTCGAGCGACCGGTATTCACGGCCGCCGGGCAACATCGAAAAAATGGTCATCGGCTCGTTGGCCCATTGCGCGCTGAACAGTACCGTACGGCCGTCGGGCGAGAAGCGTGCTGCCGCGACATCGCCGCGCCGATAAGTCAGGCGTTCAAAGGTCGGCTGCGGCGCCGAAAAGTAGCGCGAACCGAAATAGCCGCCCGCTGCGAGCGCCAAGACGACCAGGGCGGCCCAGGCGAACCCGTGCAAGCCGATCCGCCATCGCTCGCCGGCAGCCGGATCCTCTTTCGCGCCGGCTTCCACGTCCATCAGCAGGTCTTCGAGAGCGACCTTGAGGTCGGCCATGCTTTGCCAGCGGCGCTGCGGGTCCTTGCGCAGGCAACGGCTGATGATCCGATCGAGCTCGCGCGGCAGATTCTCTCCGCCCTCGTTGAGCGGCGGCGGCTCCTTGTGAAGCACCGATGCCAGCGTTGAGAGTTTCGAGCCGCCGGTGAAGGCGCGCCGACCGGTCACCATTTCATACAGCACCGCGCCGAAGGCGAAGATGTCGGAGCGGGCGTCCACATTTTGCCCTTCGGCCTGCTCGGGTGACATATAGGCGACCGTGCCGATGATGGTCCCGGCCTCGGTCTGCGGCGCCGCGTTGATGTGCACGCTTTCGGTCGCGGCAAACGCGTCGGCCTGTTCCGGTTCGCTAAGCTTCGCCAGGCCGAAATCCAGAATCTTGACTTCGCCCTGCTCGTTCACGATTACGTTGCCCGGCTTCAGGTCGCGATGAATGATGCCGGCTTGATGCGCGGCCGACAGACCGTCAGCGATCTGAATGGCATACCGCAGGGCATCGGCCAGGCGAAGGCCCTTGCGGCCGATCATGCGATCGAGCGTTTTCCCCGCCACGTACTGCATGGCGATGAAATCCACCGGCTGGCCGTCCACCTCGCCGGTGTCGACGTCATAGATGGTGATAATGTTGCGATGGCTCAGAGCCGACGCTGATTTGGCTTCCTGCGCGAAGCGCGCGCGGCGTTCGGAGTTGGAAACTGCGGCCGACGGCAGCACCTTAATGGCAACCGACCGGTCGAGGTGCGTATCCAGGGCGCGATAAACCACGCCCATGCCGCCCGCGCCCAGCTTGGCCTCGATTCGATAATGCCGAAGCGTTTCGCCGATCATGCCGCGGCATGCCGCCGCGGGTTTATTTTATCATCGCGGCGCGGAAACGTTCTGGGCTGTTTTTGTTTCCGGGCGCCGGATTCGCGGCCGAAGGCTAAGACGATAAACGCAGGACGAAGCTGGCGATTTGCTGGAACGCGCCGGTCAGCTGGCCTTTTCCGGTCACGTAGATATACTGCCCGGAGGGCTCGCTCAGGTGTGACGAGTGCAAGTCGGAGGTGGTGGTATTGGAAACATGTTCCAGGAACTGGCCGGGAAATGCGTCTGCGGCGCCGCCCAGCCCGATGGAGAAGATGATGACCGGCACGTTCGCATCGGTGCGCGCGCTGGTGGCGGCGGATTCCGCGGCGTTCATGGAGGCCAGATCGATATTATTGTTAAACAGTCCACACGGGTTGCTGTTCCCGTACGAGTCTGTGCAAGAGCCCGATTGATAGAAGTCGATCATGACCTTGCCGCTGTAGGGCCCCACATTGATGATCTGTTTGGTGGTGCCGGCCGCCGAATCCCAGTAGCCGGTGGTTGCATTCCCGTAATGATCGGTGGCCGGGATATAGGCGACGTCTTCGTGGACCCGCTTTTGCAAGTTCTGTCCATGTGCGTCGTTGGTGCTGGAAGTGAACGCGCAGCCCGTACCCGAAACGGCCCCGGCGTCCGAGCCTATACTCGGGGCAACCATTCCGTATATTCCGGTGTTCTGCTCGCCGTTTCGCGCGATCACGCCCGAGATAGACGTGGCGGTGCAGCCGCTTTTTGGATAACCGAGGAACCACGGCGAAACCGTAGTAGTTCCGACTCCAGCCGAATCTCCGCTGCTATTGGCGTAAGGAAAACCGGCAGTGGATGAGGTGGCGATGGGCCAGTCCGCGGCGAGGCCATTCGGTTGACCGTCTGTAAAAAAGACGATCGCGTTGATGGCTCCCGTGGTCTGGGAGGAGGGTAGACCCGAGAGCATCTGGTGCGCGATCGTGAGCGCTTGCGCCGATCCGGTGTTGCCACCGCAGGTGATGGTGCCGATCTTCTGGCTCAGTGTCGTGCCGCCGCTCGTAAAGTTCTTGGTGATTCCGTAGGTGTTGTCGTACGATCCGCCGAACACGACCAATCCCAGCGCGTCCTGGCCGGCAATGAAATTGTTCACGAACTCCTGGGCGGCCGCCACCATTGGCGCGCAGGAACCGCTGGTGTTCATCGATCCTGAGCGGTCGAGCACCATGACCAGATTCAGGTTTCGCCGCGTGGCCGCCGCTTGCACGTTTACCGTCTGGGTATTATTCAGCAAGCGCAGGAACAACAGTGGAAACGATGCAGTTGCCGTGACCGAGACGGTCTGCGATCCGTCCGCGTTGGTGGTCGTGACGGGATCCGTCATGCTGGCGTTCGTCGAGAACATGTAGCTGGGCGGCATGTTGGCGGCGAAATAGGCCTGCCCCACGGTGGTGATGCTGGCACCGCCGTTCGACGCGGCGCCCAGTGCGCGAGCGGTAGCCAGGGCTGCGCCGTCCGCAGCGGCCGACAACTTGATCTTTATGGCGTAGAGCATTCCCACATCGATGACCAGGCCGACCAATCCCATAACGCCGATTACCATCAACGACGTTAGAAGTGCGGCTATGCCTCGCCTTCCTGCAGTTCGCTTTGAATTGAAGGGTCTCATAACGAAATCCAGACCTCCTAAAAGTGTGTTCTAAAAAACGGCACGGGAATAAGTGCCCGGCGTAGAAGAGCCCAGAAACGCCAGATCCGGAGAACTCATATACACCTCAACGACGTAAGCAATCGCGCCGCCGCTGCCCAGGACAAACCCAGACGAAAACAGATTGAACTGTGTGGTCTGGTCGTTCGTATCTGTCGTGGGGTTCTTCGTCATTCCCTGAGCATTGAGATCCCCGCTGTCCGGATTTCCCAGAGCGCTGGTGCGCAAGCTGGAGTTTCCGATCACAACCCGATTAACGAAGACATCTTTCCCGGCATTGGCACAGGTGCCGCCCGTGCAGTCACCATCCGCCGCATAGACATGACGAACCTGGGAGAAAATGATGACGGCATTTCCGGTACCCGAGAGATTCATGCCCTGAACCATGGACGCGGAAGCTCCGCCGTCGCCGGTCACCAGGTTTTGGCTGGAGGTGGCGGAGAAGTCTGTACCTTCGGCGTACATGTGCGCGAGGTCGCGGCTAGTCTGCAGAACTTGGATCGTGCGGTTCAAGTTGAGTCCGACGGAAACGCTGCCAAAGAAAAGAGCGACCCAAAAAGGCATCACAATGGCAAACTCCATCATCGCGTTGCCGCTCTCCCGCCGATGTCTTTCAAAAACTCTCATGTGATCTCCCTACGGACCAATGCTCGGACAAACGCCGGCCACGCAGGCGCTCGAAATGTCCGCAGACGCAGTGTTAATGCTGAGAGCCGACGTTCCCCAGAGATAGGGAACCATCCACGCCCAGGAAAAGCCGGCCACAGATACCTTGACGAGATTGCCGTTGGCATTGCTGCCGGCGCCGGTAACCTGCTGCGAAGTGTTCACATTCGGGCTGGTCGGATCTGTAACAAGGGAATAATAAGTGACGGTGATCTCCGAGTCCGGCGCCGACGTGAGGAAGCCCATCGAGTTATCCCTGACGACTTTGCGGATCGATCCGTTTTGCTGCAGTCCTGACGATGTCTGACCAGTGATGGCGTATCGCACGCCTTGCCTGGCCGCGTATTCCAGCGTGTTCATCATGAAGATCGCGACGGTGACGTCGATGATCGCCAGCAAGACCATCATCAGCGGCACGATGACCAAAGCAGCTTCAACGGCCGCCTGCCCTCTCTCGTTTTTCTTTGTGGGATGCGGACTTCGGGCGTCCGCATTCAGAAACGGAAGTTCAGGAGCGCGACAATGTGTCCCAACGCCGGGCCTCACGTTGCCGGGCCGGGGGCGGTCCCTGGAACTGCGGGGGGTGGTATGAAGTCCTACAAGCGGCTGCATTAGGTGCATAGAGTGAATGGTGCCCAGCTACCTCTTCGAAATTTCGCCTGACGCTCCGGATGGATGATCGGCGGGTTCTTCGATAAGCTTTAGGCCTCGAAAATCGGATGGCGCCTGGGGCCACCCGATTGCTCCTCCCTGGCAAAGTACTGGAAGCGGGACGAAATTACATGTCCGACTTCCGCTCTATTTGCCTAATTCTGTTGGGCTTGTCGGGTTGGGACGCCTGGGTTCGCCGCTGGATTTTGGGGGGGCGTCAGGGAGCCCTCCACGCGGGGGCCGCCGGTCGGCATCAAGAAAATCGCTACCCTGGCTTTGATATTTTCCAGTATGTTGTTCGCCGGGCCGGGAGAAGCCGGGAGCTGGATTGCGCCCGATCGCGGTCAGATGTCAGAGGCGACCGTGCTCTTGCGAATGCGCCGACGGAAGCGCATCACGCGCGGCTGGCGTACGCGCTCCCGGCGATCACGAAGCGGAGAGGCAAGTCGGCGTTGTGGCGGATCCCGATGCGCGGCGTAACTTGAACATCGAATTTCGATTCACCTTTGGCGGCGAGTACTTGGAGCGGTCCTTGAGTAAGGTCCGCTCCGTTTTGTTTCCTCGTGATCGCCAGCGCCAGCGTCAGCTTTCCCGGGCCCGAGCAGAGATCTTCGACGCGCTTCACAGCGGGACGCCGCCGCCGCATAGTAGGGATACCTGCCAAGGGTTCGAGCGCGCGGATCAGAACGCACCCGGCCTGGCCTTCCTCTTCCGCGACGAAGTTGAGGCACTCGTACATCCCATAGATGAAGTACACATACGCGTGACCCGGAGGGCCGAATATCACGCGCGTTCGATCTGTGATCCCGCGCCAGGCGTGCGCCGCGCGATCGTTCACACCGAGGTACGCCTCGGTCTCGACGATTCGCCCCGCAGTGGCTCCGTGGACGACGATCTTGCCCAGGCAATCCCGCGCCACTTCCACGGCAGGACGGGCGTAGAAAGAACGATCCAGAATCGCCGATTCAGAGAGAAGTCTGTCGTTCGAATTTGCTCGTGATCTTCGTATGCTAGCGAGGTTACCATGCGCCTGTTACATCGCGAACAGCGGAAAAACAGTAGTACTCGCACACCGCTTTCGACGGTTCAAGGTCTCTGGTAGCCGGCAAGGGCCGCCCGTAGAATGGGGGAGCCTCGGAGGGGCATACACAGACCTATGCTCGGATTTCGTCTCGGAATCATCGCGTTAGCAACGGCTATGTTGCCAGGGCTCTGTCGCGCTGACATCACGGAAACCTTCCTCGATGGAGGAAGCAACCTCGAATACACAATCGGAGGAAGTACACCGGCCTCTTGCGGGACATTTCTTCCGGGCGGGTGCGACGTAGCGATTTTTGGCTCGGGCATCTTCCCGGCAAGTCTGGATCTTCTCATTAACATCTTTGAACCAACCGGCGGCGCGATAAGCGACACCATGCAGATCTCTACCGATAGCGCCGGCAGTGAGTTGGAGACGATTTTCCTGTCGAATGATGACGGTACCGCGACCCTTTTCCCCTACACAAACGGGACTTCGATCACGGAGAACGGAAAAATCCAGACTGCGGCCACCGTCGCTCTCATCGGGTCCGCAACGGGCCAGAACTTTATTGTC
>Ga0070734_10006295_pt1 | contig 10016 bp, 6 predicted proteins | sample Coa_R1_8_FD_66444 | JGI IMG/M metagenome (GOLD analysis project Ga0070734, IMG submission 66444) | Surface soil microbial communities from Centralia Pennsylvania, which are recovering from an underground coalmine fire - Coalmine... | ecosystem: Environmental > Terrestrial > Soil > Unclassified ... | reverse complement strand
AGCGCGTCGGCGGCGGCGCCGACCGCGGCGGCGAGCTCGTCGGCGAGGCTTTTGCCGTCCTCTTCGCGCGTCTCGAAGCTGAGCCCGGCGCGCGCTGCCGGCCCCTCGATGACCTCGCGCATATCGGCGGGGCCGGGCGCGGCGAGCTTCAGTTCGCGGCCGCCGCGGTCGAGCGTCAGCAGCGGCTGGAACGCGGCGATCTTCAGGAACGCCTCCTGCAGATCGCTCCGCAGGCTGGCGGCCACCCAGATGCGGCTGTCGCCGCCGGCGAGCAGCGCGGTCAGCACCGCGGCGAATTCCTCCTGCCGCTCGGGCGGCGCCAGCAGCAGCTCTTCGAGCTGGTCGATGACCAGCAGCAGGCGCGCGAACGGTGCGGTATTGCGGCCGATGCGCTGGCGCACCGTTTCGCCGCGGCGGTCGAGCGCGCGCAGCAGCGGGCGGGCCAGCTCGGCGGGTGCAAGGCGGGCGATGCGCGCGAGATCGGCGGCGGTCGGATAGTCGCCCTCGGCGAGGTCGGGGCCGAGCACCTCCGGCCCGGCAATCGCCGCGAGCAGCACCGCGAGCGGGTCTTCCGCCCCCGGACGCACCGTCGCCACCCGCCAGGTTTCGAGCACCGTCTCTTCGGTCAGCGCCGGCACCACCCCGGCGCGCAGCAGCGACGACTTGCCGCCGCCCGAGGGACCGGTCACCAGCAGCCACGGGAAGCCGGCCTCGCCGGCGCCGCGAAACAGCGCCACGGCGCGCTCGGTCACCCGCGCGCGGCCGAAAAACACCGCGGCATGGGCGCCGTCGAACGCGGCCAGCCCGGGATACGGAGAGCCGAGCTGGTCGATGTCCCAATCGGGCTGGCGCGCCACCAGCCCCTTGCCGATCAGCCAGTCCTCGATCGCCTGGCGGCCCAGCTCGGTGAAATGGTCGGCGGTGGTGAAGGTGTTGAAGGCGGCGATGAAGCCCTTGTCCGGCGAATAGAACCAGCGCGCCCAGAAGCTTTCGAGCAGCTCGATCGCGCGGCGGGCCTCGGCGTCGCCGCGGCGGATCAGGTAGTCGAGGATGCGCAGCTTTTCCGCCGGATGGCGCTCCATCAGCTGGTCGAGCGCGGCGCGGTCGTCCGGCAGCAGCTTGCGGAACACATAGATGTCGGGCACTTCGCGGCGGCGGCGCGCCGCCAGCGCGGTCTCGAATTCGTAGACCGTGCCGCTTTCGTAGGGCTCGCCGCCGTCGGGCCGGGTCGGCCAGTCGACCGGCAGGGGCGAGCCGAGCCGCGACCACAGGATGCAGACGACGAGGTCGCACGAGGAGGGCTCGTCGATCTGCGCCTGAAACGTCGCGTGCGCGGGATAGACGGTCTGTTCCCAGAACACGCCTTCCAGCTCGATGACCCCGGCATAGCGCCGGTTCAAGACGGCGATGATCTCCATCATGCGCCGCCGCTCCTCATCGACATCGCTCGGCGAGGAGACGAAAATGCGGATCTTGCGCGGTGCCGCGGTCAGCATGCCGGTTCAACCGTCGCGATTGTTTCCTGCCGGCGCGCCCGAGTCCAGGGCGGGAAGAGAGGGCGATGCGCAGCCAATGGTCCGAGGCGGAGGCCGAGCGGCTCGTCGCACACTACGCCGCCGCCGGAATCGGCCGCGATCTCGCGCTCAGGGTCTATTCGGCGCGGCTGCTCGGCGGCGATCCGGCATTGGTCCTGCACGGCGGCGGCAACGCCTCGGTCAAGACGGTGCTGCCCGATCTGTTCGGCGAGCCGGCGGAATGGCTCTGCGTCAAGGGCAGCGGCCGCGACATGGCGACGATCGAGCCCGACGGGCTGCCGGCGGTGCGGCTCGACGCGCTGCGCCGGCTGCGCGGGCGCGCATCGCTCGGCGACGACGAGCTGCTGCGCCTCGAGCGCGCCAGCCTGCGCGACCCCGCCGCGCCCGACCCCTCGGTCGAGGCGCTGCTGCACGCCTTTCTGCCGCACAAATTCGTCGACCATACCCATGCCGTCGCGATCCTCAGCCTCGCCGACCAGCAATACGACCCCGCGCGCTGCGCGGATCAGTTCGGCCCCGCTCTCGCGGTGGTTCCGTACCGCATGCCCGGGTTCGGCCTGGCCAAGCTGGCCGCCGAGGTCTACGAGGCCGATCCCGCGGTCGAAGGGCTGGTGCTGCTCAAGCACGGCATCTTCACCTTCGGCGACACCGCGCGCGAGTCCTACGAGCGCATGGTCGCCGCGGTCAGCCGCGCCGAGGAGCGGGTGAGGCGCGGGCGCAGGACGGTGTTCGCCGCCGCCGCGCTGCCGCCGGCGCTCGCCGGCCTCGCCGAGGTGGCGCCGATCCTGCGCGGCGCCTGCGCTCTCGCCGATCCGCAGCAACCCGGCCGCTACCGCCATGTCGTGCTCGACTTCCGCGGCGGCGACGCGGTGCGCGCCTTTGTCGGCGGCGCCGAATTGTCCCGCTACGGCCGGGCCGGGCCGGCGACGCCCGACCACGCGATCCGCACCAGGCCCTGGCCGCTGATCGTGCCGCCGCCGGAGTCCGGCCGGCTCGACGCCTTCGCCGCCGCGGTGCGCGAGGCGGCCGCCGCCTTCGCCGCCGACTACCGCGCCTATTTCGCCCGCCACGCGACGCCGGGCACGCGCATGCTCGATCCCGCCCCGCGGGTGGCGCTGGTGCCGGGGCTCGGCCTGTTCGGGCTCGGGCGCAGCGCGCGCGAGGCGGCGGTCGCCGCCGACATCGCCGAGTCCTGGGTCGCCGCCGTGACCGGCGCCGAGGCGGTCGGCCGCTTCGAATCGCTGTCCGAGGCCGAGCTGTTCGCGGTCGAATACTGGCCGCTGGAACAGGCCAAGCTCGGCGCCCGCCCCGAACCGCCGCTCGCCGGGCAGGTCGCGGTGATCACCGGCGGCGCCGGCACGATCGGGCTGGCGACGGCGCGCGCCTTGCAGCGGGAAGGAGCCGAGATCGCGATCGTCGACCGCGCCGGCGCGGCGGCTGCCGGCATCGGTCTCGGCATCGACGCCGACGTCACCGACCCGGCGGCGGTGCGCGCCGCCTTCGACCGGGTCGCGGCGCGCTTCGGCGGCGTCGACATCGTCGTCTCCAATGCCGGCGCGGCCTGGCAGGGCAGGATCGGCGAGGTCGACGAGGCGACCCTGCGGGCCAGTTTCGAGCTCAATTTCTTCGCCCATCAATGGGTCGCACAGAACGCGGTGCGCATCATGCTGGCGCAGGGCACCGGCGGCGCGCTGCTGTTCAATGCGTCGAAGCAGGCGCTCAACCCGGGCGCCGATTTCGGCCCCTACGGCCTGCCCAAGGCGGCGACGCTGGCGCTGATGCGGCAATACGCGCTCGAGTACGGCGCCCACGGCATCCGCGCCAACGCCGTCAACGCCGACCGCATCCGCGGCGGGCTTTTGACCCCGGCGATGATCGCCGCCCGCGCCAAGGCGCGCGGGGTCAGCGAGGCGGCCTATATGGGCGGCAACCTGCTCGGCCGCGAGGTCACCGCCGAGGACGTCGCCGAGGCCTTTGTCGCCCTCGCCCTGGCGCGCAGCACCACCGGCGGCATCGCCACCGTCGACGGCGGCAACATCGCCGCCGCCCCGCGCTAAAGTCCGACCGAGGCGAGGAAGTCCGTGACGGCGGCGGCGCAGGCCTCGGGCCGTTCGAGCTGCAGCAGGTGGCCGGTGCCGGGGATGGCGGCATAGTCGAAGCCGCCTTCCTCGGCCAATGCCCGGTTCGCCAGCGCGGTCGGCGACGGGCGCTCGCATTGCGGGTCGCTGCCGATCAGCTTGACCGGCATGGCGAAATCCTGCCGCCGCGGCCACAGGCCGAGAGTGACGCCCTGGTCGTACATCGACGCCTCGTCGTCGCGCGGGCAGCACAGCCGCCAGCCGTCGCCGTCCGGCCGCAGCACCGCGCGCGCCATCGCCTCGTGCGTACCCGCGGGCCAGGCCCGGCCGGAGCGGGTCGCGGCGTAATCGGCGGCCAGTTCGGACGGGTCGGCAAAGCGCTCGCGCCGCGCCCTCGCCCACGCCGCCAGCCGCCGCTCGTACTCCAGCATCGGCGCGCGCGCCGGTCCGCCGGGCGGCACGTTGGGCGGGTCGAAAGCGGCCAGCGCGGCGAACTCGGCTTCCCCCCGCTGCGCCGCCAGCATCGCCGCCTGCGCCGACATCGAATGGAACAGCCCGGCGCTGGGCCGCGTCCCGAATTCCGCGGCAACCCCGCGCCGCACCAGCTCGATGTCGCTTTGCATGTGGGCATAGTCGTGGTTGCCGGCGCGCGGGTTGCGGCCGTGGCTGCGCATGTCGAACACAACCACCTCGTAGGCGGCGAGGAAATGCCGCCAGAACCCGACATAGCCGTCCGCGGCAAAACCGTTGCCGTGGCTGACGAACAGCCGCACCGGCCGGGCCTCGCCGTAGATCCGCACATGAAAGACGGCGCCGTCCGGGGCCCTGAGGTCGAGCGTCGCGCGCGGCGGCGGCGCGCTCACCCGGCGCGGCTCGGATAGCTGACCGCCATGCCGGCGCGCACGTCCTGCTGGATGCCGTATTGCGGAAACGGATAGCGCAGCCCGTTCTTGGCCAGCGCCTCCATCCCGGCGATCGCCTTCGGCAGGTAGTCGGGCGGCAGCGCCATCAGCATCTCGTCGTCGAGCACGCCGCCGTAGCGGCGCTCGGCAAAGCACGGGATCGACAGGCTCGGCTCGCGCGTCTTCAGCGCCCGGCCCCACGAATCGGCGCAGGCGCTCTCGCCGACGATGCCCCAGTCGAACTTCTTGTAGCCGGCCCATTGCAGCCCGTTGATGAAATAGATCATCGCGCCGGGGGTCGCGTAGAACAGGGCGATGTCGGGCGGGTCGAGCCGGCCGCTCGCCAGCGGCGCAATCGCCAGCGCCTCGTATTTCCCGTCGGCGACGCACTCCATCGCCGCCTGGTGGGCGCGCGCGTCCGCCTCGGTCGAATACCACACCCCGACCATGTGCTTGCCCGACCGCCAGGCCTCGTCCTTGGCGTTGCCGAGCCCGACGACGGCGCGGCATTGCGCCCCGACGAGGTTGTCGGCGGTGACGCCGACGGTCCAGCCGAGCCGCGCCGCCTGGCCGACGATCTGGTCGAGGGTATGGATCGATTGCGGCCGGCGGATGCGCGGGATCGCCTCCATCTCGGCCGCCTTCTCGAACAGTTTCATGCCGAACACGAACGAGCGCAGTTTCAGCAGGCGCTCGAGGTCGGCGGTCAGTTTGGCCCAATCCTCGCTCATGGCATCGGTTCCTTTGCGGTCGTTGCGAGCGGAGCGAAGCGATCTCGCGCCGCCGCCGGGATTGCGGTGAGAGTGCTTCGTCGCCGGACGCCTCGCAACGATCCCGCGCAGGATCGGCCGGCCCCGGCGATCCGGCGACGGCCCGGCCCGGCCCTCGCGCCCCGGCGTGCCTCGGGTTCGCCCGGTTCCGGGCCGCGCCGCAACGGGAATTCGTCGGACGGGCCGGGCCGGATCATCGCGCCAGCGGCTCGTAATAGGCCGCCGGCAAGCCGGCGCGATCGCGCGCCTCGCGGTTGAACGGCGGCTTGACGAGGCCCCGGAAATAGCGCCGCACCCGGTCGTGGAACGCCGCTATCGGGTCGAGCCCCTGGGCCCGGCAGGCAAAATCGAACCAGCGCGCCCCGGCCTCGACATGGCCGATCTCGTCGCGGTACAGCCGGGCGAGAATGGCGGCGCTGTCGGCGTCGCCGGCGCGTTCCAGGCGGCGGATCATGTCCGGCGTCACGTCCAGCCCGCGCGCCTCCAGCACCAGCGGCACGACGGCGAGGCGGGCGACGAGGTCGTGCGCCGTCGCCGCCGCCGATTGCCACAGCCCGTCATGCGCCGGCAGATCGCCGTAGCGGGCGCCGAGCGCGGCGAGGCGCGCGTCGAGCAGGGCGAAATGCTCGGCCTCCTCGGCGGCGACCGCGACCCAGTCGTCGGCGAATTGCCGCGGCATGCCGGCGGCGAAGCGGGCGAGGAGGTCCCAGGCGAGGTCGATCGCGTTGAGCTCGATATGGGCGAGCGCGTGCAGCAGCGCGATGCGGCCGCCCGCCGCGCCGAAATGGCGCCGCCTCTTCATCTCTCGCGGCGGCAGCAGGACCGGGCGCTCGGGCCGCGCCGGGCGCTCCGGCGGCGGGCCGCCGCGGCCCGGGGCCATGCCGCCCGCCCGCCAGCGCGCCGCCAGATCGCGGCTCAGCGCGACCTTGGCCGCGGGCTCCGCGGCGGACAGAACGGCGACGGCGCCGGCGGACAGCGTGGTCAGAGCTGCTTCGCCGCGTTGAGGACCTCGGCGACATGGCCGCCGATCTTGACCTTGCGCCACACCCCGCGCACCACCCCGTCCTTGTCGATGAGGAAGGTGCTGCGGTCGATGCCCATGTATTTGCGGCCGTACATGCTCTTCTCGACCCATACGCCGTATTTCTCGCAGACCTCGCCGGTGGTGTCGGAGGCCAGGGTGAAGGGCAGGCCGTACTTCTTCTTGAAGCGGTCGTGCGAGGCGACCGAATCCTTCGACACGCCGATCACCGTCGCGCCGGTCGCGCTGTAATCCGGCAGCGCGTCGCGAAAGCCGCAGGCCTCGGCGGTGCAGCCCGAGGTGTCGTCCTTAGGGTAGAAATACAGGACCACCGGCTTGCCTTTGAGCTGCGACAGGGTGAGGGTGCCGTTGCCGTCGGTGGGGACGGTGAAGTCGGGGGCCTTGTCGCCGATCGAAACGCTCATCGCGCGCGCTCTCCTGTCGCCGGGGTCGGGTCCTGTGCTGCGCGCCGCGCCGGCCGTGCGACGAGGCGCTCGTACCAGTGGCGGGTGCGGGCGCAGGCCTCGCTAATATCCGCATCGAGCCGGGCGAAGTCCACCGCGCCGGCAAGCCGCGCCAGGGTCGCGCCGGCGGCGCCGGCGAGCTCGGCGGCGGCCGGCGTGCCGGCGAACAGCAGGCCGAGCAGGGTGTGGACGCGGCGCAGCAGCGCGGCGGCGCCCGACAGCTCCTGCACCGCGCGCGGCGGCAGCGCGCCGATGCGTCCGAGTTCGGCGATCGCCGGCAAGGTCGCGCGCACCAGCACCTGCGGCGCCCGCGCCGCCTCGCGCAGCATCAGGTACTGGACGGCGAATTCGAGATCGACGAGGCCGCCGCGCCGGTTGCGCAAATCCCACGGCGCCGGGCGCGGATGGGCCGCGGCGACGCGCTGCCGCATCGCCGCGACCTCGGCGGCAAGGCGGGCGGGATCGCGCCGCGCCGTCAACGCCGCCGCGATCGCCGCCTCGACCCGGGCGAACAGCTCCGCATCGCCGGCGACGGGGCGGGCGCGGGTCAGCGCCATGTGCTCCCAGGTCCACGCCTCGTCGCGCTGATAGCGGGCAAAGGCGCCGATCTCGGTGGCGATCGGCCCCGATTCGCCGGACGGCCGCAGCCGCATATCGACCTCGTAGAGCCGGCCCTCCGCGGTCGGCGCGGTGATCGCGCCGATCAGCCGCTGGCTCAGCCGCGCGTAATAGAGGCTGGCGGGCAGCGGGCGCGCTCCGTCCGAAACCTCGCTGCCCGGCGGCACCTCGTAGACCAGGATCAGGTCGAGATCGGAGGACAGGCTCATCTCGCGGCTGCCGAGGCGGCCCATCGCGATGACCGCGAAGCGGCCGCCCGGCACCGCGCCGTGCAGCCGCGCGAAATCGGCGGCGACCGCCGGCACCAGCGCGGCCAGCACGGTCTCGGCGATGTCGGCGAGCGCGGCGCCGGCATTCTCGCCGTCGAGCCGGCGCTGCAGCAATTGCACGCCGATCTGGAAGCGCCGCTCGCCCGCCCAGCGCCGCAGCAGGTCGAGCGTGTCCTCGAAATCGCGCGCTCCGGCGAGCAGCGCCGCGAGGTCGGCGGCGAGCCCGGCGCGCGGGGGCAGCGCCTCGCCGAACTCGGCGGTCAGCATCGCGTCGAGCAAGGCCGGGCGCTGCGCCAGGCTCTCCGCCAGGAGCGGCGCCTCGGCCATGATGTCGGCGACCAGCGCCAGCAGGCCGGGATTGGCGTGAAACAGCGAAAACAGCTGCACCCCGGCCGGGAGCTGCGCGAGAAACCGGTCGAAATGATGCAGGGCGGCGTGCGGGTGCGCGGTGGCGCCGAAGATGCGCAGCAGTTCGGGCACCAGCTCGGTCAGGATCTCGCGCGCCCGCTGGCTGCGCGTCGCGCGGATGCGGCCGTGGTGCCAGTCGCGCACCGCCGCCGCCACCGCCGGCGGGTCGGCAAAGCCGAGCCGGGCGATCGTCGCCAAGGTTTCGGGGTCGTCGTCGGCGCCGGTAAACACCAGATTGCCCGGCCCGGACAGGCTCGGCGCGGTCTCGAACAGCTCGGCATAGTGCCGTTCGACCGAGACCAGGTGGCCGCGCAGCTCGGCGGCGAACGCCGCCGCGTCGGCATAGCCGAGAAACGCCGCGAGGTGGGCGAGCCCGGCCGGGTCGGCGGGCAGGCGGTGGGTCTGCTGGTCGTCGATCATCTGCAGCCGGTGCTCGACCCGGCGCAGAAAGCGGTAATCGGCGATCAGCGCCTCGGCCGCCTCGCGGTCGATGCGGCGGGCCGCGGCGAGCCGGCGCAGCGCGGTGCAGGTGTCGCGCACCCGCAATTCGCGCAGCCGCCCGCCCCAGATCAGCTGCTGCGTCTGGGCGAAGAACTCGATCTCGCGGATGCCGCCGCGGCCCAGCTTGATGTCGTGCCCGGCGATGGCGATGCGGCCGCCGCCGCGATGCGCCTGGATCTGGCGTTTGATCGAGTGGATGTCCTCGATCGCGGCGAAGTCGAGATGTTTGCGCCAGATGAACGGGGTCAGCTCGGCGAGAAAGCGCGCGGCGGCGGTGCGGTCGCCGGCCACCGGCCGCGCCTTGATCAGCGCGGCGCGCTCCCAGTTCTGGCCGACGCTTTCGTAATAGGTCAGCGCCGCGGCGACCGACATCGCCAGCGGCGTCGAGCGCGGGTCGGGGCGCAGCCGCAGATCGGTGCGAAAGACGTAGCCGTCGCCGGTGCGCTCGTCGAGAATGCGCACCAGCTCGCGCGCCAGCCGGACGAAGAACGCCTGCGCCCCGTCGCGGGCGCGCACCGGCGCCGTCGCAGAGTCGTAGAGAAGGATCAGGTCGATATCGCTCGAATAGTTGAGCTCGCCGGCGCCGAGCTTGCCCATCGCCAGGATAAAGAAGGCGCAGCCCGCCTCGGGGTCGCGCGGGTCGGGCAGGTCGACGAGGCCGGCCGCGGCGGCGTCGCCGAGCAGGTGGCGCAGCGCCGCCTGCAGGGCCGCCTCGGCAAAGCGGCTCAGCGCCGCCATCTGGCGTTCGAGCGGCCAGGCGCCGCTGAGGTCGGCGGCGGCGGCGAGAAGGGCGGCGCGGCGGCGGGCAAGGCGCAGCCGGCGCATCAACGCCGCCCGATTTTCGCCGCTCTCTTGTGCCACGGTCGCGGCGAGAATGCGGTCGAACGCGGCATCGGCGCCGCTGTCGACCGCCTCGGTCAGGAACCGCCATTCGGCGACGGCGGCGCTGGCGAGGAAGGGGGAGTTGCCGAACATCGCCGCCAGCAGGGCGCGGCCGGGGGCGCTGGCGCTCCAGTCGCGGGCGCGGGCGGCGAGCGGATCGTCGCCGGCAGCGGCCAGCGCCTCGCGCCATGCCGCCAGACCGAGCTCAAGGCGGCGCGCATCGGCCGGCCGCGGCATGTCGCCGCCGGCGGGGGAGAGGGGCGATAACAGATCCATTGCGCGATTCCGAGCCTCGCGCGGCGCGAGGCCCCGATCAAGCCCCGCGGCGGGCGATGCGCCGTGTCGGCCGCCACGCCCACCGCCTGCTGACCTGGGTCGCCTCGCTCGCGGCGGTGCTCTGCCTCGCCGGCGGCGTCGCGGTGTGGCGGCTGATGCAGGGGCCGATCGAGCTCGACCGGCTGGCCCCCTATGTCGAGGCCGGGTTCGCCCGCGTCTATCCCGGGCTCCGGATGACGATCAAGGGGGTGCGGCTCGGCATCGACCGCGCCACCCACCAGCTCGACCTGCG
>Ga0070734_10006293_pt1 | contig 10020 bp, 7 predicted proteins | sample Coa_R1_8_FD_66444 | JGI IMG/M metagenome (GOLD analysis project Ga0070734, IMG submission 66444) | Surface soil microbial communities from Centralia Pennsylvania, which are recovering from an underground coalmine fire - Coalmine... | ecosystem: Environmental > Terrestrial > Soil > Unclassified ... | reverse complement strand
GCCGCCTCCTCGAACGGTACGTAATCGTTTTCATAGGCCTGATGAATAATGATGGGGACAAACTGCTGCGTACCGGTCGAATACATCGCCAGACGAATTCCTTCCACAAAGCTTGAACGAGATAACTTCACCTGCACGTGTTCCTTGCTCTCGGGATTGATCATCTCCACCGGCACCGGTCCGTTATTGAAGCGGGAAAGCACCACGCCAAACTCATCCTGCAGGAAGGGAAATGTGCTGTGGCAGGTTTTGTCAGCGGTGCAATCGGCAACTAGCAGGTCCATGGCGTGCTGGGCGCTGCGGGGAAAAAGAAGGGGCTGTTTGATACTTGGAGTTGCCACGCCGGCCAGAAATACTGAACGCACATGTTCCGGATGCTGCCGCATGTACACTTGTGAGGCAATCGAGCCGTAGGAGAGGCCCACCAGATCGATCTTGTTGTAACCGAGCGCGGCGCGCACATCGTCCAGGTCGTCCATGGCGATGGGCGTTGTATAAAGCCGCAGGTCTGCATGGGCCTGTAATTTTTCGCGGCAGGCGCGCACTTTATCCGGTGGCAGTATGTCGCCAAAGAAACTGTTGATGTCTTTTGTATCGTCGTCCACATCACAAGTGAGAGGATTGGAGCCGCCTGTGCCTCGTTGGTCTACAAACACCAGGTCATGGTCCTGCCGGACCGGCTTAAGAATCTCGTTGGCCATTTCGACCAAGCCTGTGGCTGGAGCGCCGGGGCCTCCATGGAGAGGAAAGACAGCATCAGGCGCTGGCTTCCCTAGCGATTTCAGGACCACAATCTTGAGCTTGATCGTGCGGCCGGATTTTGCCGCGCGGTCCTCAAAAACTTCATAGGTACCGCAACGTACGTCGCCTTTGATGCCCGGCAATTCGCAACTCTCAAGTGAAAGGCGCGATGAAGACGAGCTTGCGGCTGCACTGAAATGCCCCGACGAGCAGGCAATCAAAAGGGTAAGGCATGTCGCGCTGAGCAGCACGCTGGCAGGCGCGATGATCTGCTTTTTGATCCGCATAGCTCTTGTTTTGCGTTCGAATTTCATTGCAAGTATCAGACACCACGGACGAACCGTTCGGTAGCAAGTTTTTTGTGACTGTGGAGTGCCGCAACTCTCTTAACTATCTCTTTCGTCCGAATCCCAGGCAATTAGAGGGTCGTGCGCCGCGTGTGCGGTTGTGGTACCCCGCTGTTCGGAATCGAACACCACAATCCCGGAACTTGCGCCGCCCAACTTGCGTATATCTGCTAGGCATTCAATTGCTTGGGCTTGTTTTCCCGATTCGGGCATTGAATTGCCACCGTCATTATTTCCCATAATCCAGCTCGCCTCCGGAGGGCGCTTTAAATGAGAACTCTATTCCAGGACATCCGTTACGGCATGCGCATGCTGTTGAAGAATCCCGCCATGACCGCGATCGCGGCCTTAACGCTTGCCTTGGGCATTGGCGCAAATACCACCATCTTCAGCGCCGTCAATGGACTCATGCTGCGACCTCTACCGGTGGCCAACGCTGAACGCCTTGTTGTTTTCGACGGGCGCGCCCAGGGCGCGGCCAACTCTTTCGGCCAGTTTCCTTTTCCCGACTTTCATGACATTCGCAGTCAGACCGATGGATTTTCTGATGTCGTCGGATACACCCTCAGCCTCGCGGGCATGGAGCATCAAGGCAAAGTTGAGCCTGTCATTTATAGCTATGTGAGCGCAAACTTTTTTCAGGCCCTCGGCCTCAAGCCCGCCGCCGGACGGCTGATCTACGGCGCGGAAACGGAAAAGCGCGGCACTGAAAATGTTGTGGTGCTCGGTTATGAATACTGGAAAAAGCGTTTCAACGGCGATGCATCCATCGTGGGCCAGCAGGTAAAAATGAACGGCCATTCCGTCACCGTGATTGGCGTTGCGCCGGAAGGTTTTCATGGGACCTACGCGCTGGTGGACATGCAGGCTTACCTGCCCTTCGGCATGCGCTCCTTATGGATCACCGGCAACAAAGATGAATACTGGACCAAACGGAGTGACGGCGACGTAAAAATTCTTGGTGTATTAAAACCCGGCGTCTCGCGGCAGCAGGCACAGGTGTCGGCGAACGTGGTAGCGCAGCGGCTCAACCAGCAATTTCCTGAAACACACAAAGGCAACACTTACCATCTCTATCCGGAAAGGCTGGCGCGGCCCGATCCTGATCCTTCCAACGGCATGTTGATCGTCGGCATATTGTTCATGGTATTGGCTGGAATGGTGCTGCTGCTGGCCTGCTCCAACGTCGCCAATATTGTGCTGGTGCGTGCCACGGCGCGTGAGCGCGAGCTTGCCGTTCGCACAGCTCTGGGCGCTGCGCGCAGCCGCATTGTCCGCCAGTTGCTTACGGAAAGCCTGCTGCTTGCGGTGATGGGCGCGCTGCTTGGCACCTTGGTCGGTGTATGGGCCACGCGTTTAATCAGTTCCATTCACATTGCCGTGGCTGACATTCCCATCCGCTTTGATTTCAGCTTTGACTGGCGCGTCTTCAGCTTTGGTCTCGCCATCGCCCTCATCACAGGATTGCTGGTCGGTCTGGCTCCGGCGTGGCGCGCCGCCCGTTCCGATTTCAACAAGGTATTGCATGAAGGCAGCCGGGGCATCCTGGGCTCGGGCAAATCCAAAGTGCGCAACGTGCTTGTTGTCGCGCAGGTAGCTGTCTCATTGGTGTTGCTGGTGGTGGCGGGCCTGTTTGTCCGCAGCAGCCAGAATGCTGAACACACTTATCTTGGCTTTGATCCGCACAATGTTCTCAACGTCACCATGGAAACACGCACCATCGGCTTTGACCAGCCGCACACGGAACAATTTTTCCGCGAGATGAGAGACCGCGTCCGCGTGCTTCCGGGTGTCGAGTCAGCAAGCCTGGCTGCAAGCGTTCCCATGGGATACTCCAATGAAGCCAGCCATGTCTTTCCTGAAGGACAAACACAAGCCAGCAAGGAAGCTGCGCCTTCGGCTTTTTATAACGTAGTTGACCCAGCTTATTTCCCCACCATGCGCATTCCTCTGCTGCGCGGAAGGTTCTTTACTGATCAGGACACTGCCAAAACTCCCCGGGTCGCCGTGATTAGTGAGGCCATGGCTAACAAGCTCTGGCCCGGACAGGATCCGGTAGGCAAGCGATTCAGTGCTACTGCCCCATCCGGCCCGTTCCTTGAAGTTGTGGGAATGATCAAGCAGGGCAAGTACGCCGATCCGGTAGACACGACAATCAACTATTACTACCAGCCCATCGCGCAGAACTTCCGTTCCTTTGTAACGCTGCAACTGCGCACCGCCGCTTCGCCGGAAGCGCTGATTCCAGTCGTCGAGCAGCAGATACACAGTCTGGCTCCCACGCTTCCCCTAACTGACGTGCAAACCATGGAGCAGTCATTGGGTGGCGTCAACGGATTCTTTCTTTTCCGCATGGGCAGCCGCTTTACCGTTGTGCTGGGACTGCTTGGCTTGGTGCTGGCGGTGGTTGGAGTCTACAGCGTGATCTCTTACGCTGCGTCGCAAAAGACACATGAAATCGGCGTGCGCATGGCGCTGGGCGCCGGACGTGGTGACATATTAAAGATGGTCCTCCGCCAGGGCTTCATACTGGTCGGCTCAGGCCTGATCGCCGGCTTGGTCCTCACCTTTGTTGCCGCCCGCGGAATCGTATCGTTGCTCGTCGGCGTCTCTCCGTCCGATCCCGTCACGCTCGTCTCGGTAGCGTTGTTGCTGGCCGTGGTGGGCCTGGTGGCTTCTTACATTCCCGCTCGCCGCGCGATGAACATCGAGCCGTTGCGGGCGTTGAAGTACGAATAACCGCGAGGAAGTTGGCCGCGAATCAACGCGAATGAACACGAATTAGGAAAAAGTTTTTTTATTCGTGTTTATTCGCGAAATTCGCGGCTAAGTTTTTGCTTTTGCGGAAAACCTCTGGAAAACTCGTCCCAAACCCCGCCAAATCTACGTTGACCTGCAACCCTGAATCGCTGACAATCGCCTTTCATGTTTTTCTATCTCGCAGGCTCCATTGAATACTCTCCTGACCTTGGCAAAGGCTGGCGCGCCCAGATTACTCCTGCGCTCAAGGCCCTGGGACATGAGATTTACGATCCCGCTGAAGACGAGATGAAAAACCTGACAGCCGTCGAGGCCACTGAGTTTCGCGAGTGGAAATCGAGCGATCTTGGCCGCTTCCGCCAGACGATCCAGAAAATCATCGCCTACGATCTTGACCTGATCGAGCACCAGTGCGATGCGATCGTCTGCTACTGGGACCAGTACGCCGGGCGCGGCGCCGGAACGCAGGGCGAACTGACCTTCGCGCATCGCATGGGAATCCCGGTTTATTTGATCTGCGGGATGCCGGTGGAGCATATCAGCGGATGGCTGCTGGGCTGCGCCACGGAAGTTTTTGCGAACTTTGAGGAATTCAACGAATTTATGAACAGCAAACTGGCCGCTCTGGACGCGTGATTGTGATTTACTATCGAGGGCTGGGAGCCAGAAGCTAGGAGCTATTTTTCAATGAATGCAATGCGGGGAAACCTGGGCTGGATTGAAGTGATCTGTGGGCCAATGTTCAGCGGCAAGAGTGAAGAGCTGATTCGCCGTCTGCGTCGCGCGGAAATCGCGCGCCAGCGCGTGCAGATCTTCAAGCCCATCATTGACCAGCGCTACGCCAGTGACCAGATCGTCTCGCATGACGACGGCCGCATTCACGCTGAAGCCGTCAGCAATGCCATGGAAGTCCAGGCCAAGCTCGACGTGCGGACAGAAGTCATCGGCATTGATGAAGCGCAATTTCTCGGCGAAGCCATGATTGACTTCGTCGTTCGCCTGGCCGATATGGGCAAGCGCATCGTCATTGCCGGGCTTGATACCGACTATCTCGGACGCCCCTTCCATCCCATGCCTGAGCTGCTCGCCGTTGCCGACGAGATCACCAAAACGCTTTCTATCTGCATGCAGTGCGGCAATCCCGCCAAGCACACGCAACGGCTGATTGCCAATGAAGACCTCATCGTAGTGGGCGCCGCCGGAATGTATGAAGCCCGCTGCCGCCGCTGCTTTGAGCCTGACCTTGCCGCTCTTGAAACAACCAGGAAGAAGCAGATGGAACTGGTAACTGCGGTGGGAAAGAACAATTAGCAAATAGCAATTGACGCAATTGGCAATTAGCCAGAGCAAAGCCACTAGCCATTAGCTCTTAGCCATAGTAAAACCAACCCCAAAACTCTTACCGCGGATCAACACGGATGAACGCGGATTGAAGAAGAATCTTTTAGCCATTTTCTTCCCGATTCGCAAAGTTTCACTGCCCACACGTGATCACCCTATTTCCTTTGTGTTCCTCGTATCCCTTGTGGTTAAAGGGTTTTGTTTCCGATCTCTCGACGATCCAAGGCGATTAGCGCGCCTTACGTTCATTTCGTCCCATCTGCGCGGCCCTCGATTTTTTTACCGGCTCTTCAAACCGGCAACTCCGTAGGCGAGTAACATGAATTGGTTGCCGTCCTGGCAACGTGCTTAAGGACATCGTGTCCAGCCATCACAAAAAAGGAGATGAATTATGGCAGTATCAGCAAAACCAATTCCTGAAGGCTTCCACACGGTAACCCCCGCACTTGTAGTACGAGATGCGGCCAAAGCGATTGACTTTTACAAAAAAGCGCTCGGCGCGCAGGAACTTGTGCGCATGCCCAGCCCAGATGGCAAGATCATGCATGCTGAACTGAAGATCGGTGACTCCATCATCTTTTTATCGGATGAAATGCCGATGCCGGGCGGCATCAAATCCCCGCAGACGCTGGGCGGCTGTACCTGCACTTTGAACGTGTATGTCCCCAACGTTGATGAAACTTTCAAGCAGGCCATCGCGGCTGGCGGCAAGGAATCCATGCCGGTGGCCGACCAGTTCTGGGGCGACCGCTATGGCACTCTTGTGGACCCGTTTGGCTATAGCTGGGGCATCGCCACACACAAAGAAGACCTGAGCCAGGCGGAAATGGGCGAACGCGCCCAGCAGTTCTTTGCCAGCATGCCACAACGCAAAACGGCATAGGCACGCGCCAGCATCATCCAAACTCGAGGTGCGAGGGGGCGGAAACAGTCAGCCTTGCACCTCGCCTCAAACTCAAACAGCAATAAGAAACGACCTTGAAGAGAAAAAACACCGACGGAGAATGCGGATTTCCCTCTTCCAGAGCTGCTCCAGGTTTTTTTGAAACGGCCACACGCTGAGCCGAGTCAATCCCCCAGATCAATCTCTCTCACTGGATTACCAATCTTAAGAATGCGGCTGTCATCACGGGGTAATCGGCCTGCATCCTAAAAAAGTTGTGGAGTGCGTGTAAGTGCGCGCCAGGGAGGAATGGTGAATCACGAAAACTTAAAACCTGAAACCCCGCAGCAACAGCGCCCAATCTATCGCTGGTCCTTGAGCCGTCGCGAGTTTGTTGCTGCCGCGGGTCTTCTTACTGGAGGCGCGGTCATGGGCTTTCCCATTCGCGGCAGCGGCGTTACGGTCGTTGAAGTCGAGCAGCCCGCCGCCGGAGCCGGCTCGATGCCGTTGCAATTGACCATCAATGGCAAACAGCAACAGCTCACGGTCGATCCACGCACAACGCTGCTGGATCTTCTGCGCGAGAAGCTTCAACTCACCGGCACCAAAAAAGGTTGCGACCACGGACAGTGTGGCGCGTGCACGGTCCTTACCAATGGCCGCCGCATCAATAGCTGCCTCTCACTGGCCTTGACGCATGAAGGCGAGCAGATCACCACCATAGAAGGCATCGCTCAGGGCGACCAGCTGCATCCCGTGCAAGCCGCGTTCCTTGAGCACGATGGCTTTCAGTGCGGGTACTGCACGCCGGGACAGATTTGCTCCGCTGTCGCGCTCTTGCAGGAAGCCCGTAAGGGCGACGCCAGCTATGTCACCGCCGACTTGCGAAAAATCGGAACGGCTGATCTGAATGCGAATGAAATTCGCGAACGCATGAGCGGAAATATCTGCCGCTGCGGAGCGTATCCGGGAATTGTTGCGGCGGTACAAGAAGCTCACTCACCGGGGACACGCGGAGGCGGGGAGAAAAGCTAAGAAGATTTTCTTTTCCTCTGTTTCCTCCGTTCCTCTGTGTTGAGAGGTTTTTTTTGGCGTTTTAGCTCTCTTAGCCGTCCGAAAGTTTGGTTTTCAATTTCGGCGATTTTTGGCAATGCTGGCAATTTTGGCAATTGATCGTGGGGAAAGAAATCTTGGACAACAAGAGAGACGCTGATAGCTAGTGACCTCACGAGGCATGAACGATGAATTCATTTGAATACAAGCGGGCAGAGCAGGAGCAGGCTGCGATTGAAGCAATCGTCGGCGGCAAAGATGCAAAGTTTCTCGCCGGTGGCACCAACCTGATTGACCTGATGAAAAACGGCGTGCAGACTCCGTCGCGCCTGGTGGACATCAATCGCGTGCCGCTGACAAATATTGAGCGCACTCCGGACGGAGGCCTTCGTCTGGGAGCGCTGGCGCGCAACAGTGATACGGCCAATCATCCGCTGGTGCGCAAGAATTATCCGCTGCTCTCGCAGGCCATTCTCTCCGGCGCATCACCGCAACTCCGTAATCTGGCGACGAACGGCGGCAATCTTTTACAGCGCACGCGCTGCTCATACTTCATGGACCCGGATTTTCCCAAGTGCAACAAGCGATCTCCCGGCACTGGCTGCGGGGCGCGTGAAGGCGTCCATCGCCGCCATGCGATTTTTGGCGCAAGCGAGCAGTGCATCGCCGTGCATCCGTCGGATATGGCGGTAGCGCTGGTTGCGCTGGGCGCTTCCGTTCGCGTGCGCGGACAAAAGGGCGAGCGCATGATTCCGATTGCAGAGTTCCATCGGCTGCCGGGAACCACTCCGCAGCTTGATACGAATCTCCAGCCCGACGAATTGATTCTTTCTATCGACCTGCCGCCATCGCCCTACGCGGCGCACCACCATTATTTAAAGATCCGCGACCGCGCCAGCTACGACTTTGCTCTAGTCTCCGTCGCTGCCGCGCTGGAAATGCAAAGCGGCTCCATCAAAAGCGCCCGGATCGCGCTCGGCGGAGTGGCGCATAAGCCCTGGCGCGCGGAAAAGGCTGAAGCCCTGCTGGCCGGCAAGCAGCCAAACGCCACCGCGTTTGAAGCGGCAGCCACTGAGGCTCTCAACGGCGCGCAGCCGCTGCAGCAGAACGCATACAAAGTTGAACTGGCCCGGCGTGCCATTGTTCGCGCGCTCGTGCTGGCGGGAGGTGTGGCATGAGCGTAATTGGATCGCCACTCACGCGCGTTGACGGTAAACAAAAGGTTACCGGCACCGCAAAATACACGGCGGAATTTGAAGTCCCGCAACTTGCTTATGCTGTGATGGTCACAAGCACAATCTCCAGCGGCCAGATTGCCGGGATGGATACTGCCGCCGCTGAGAAAGCTCCGGGCGTTCTGGCCGTTATCACTCCACGCAATGTCCAACGCCTGCCGGGAGCTGAGCGCCGCATCACCGTGCTGCAGGACACAAACGTTTATTACCAGAACCAGCCCATCGCGGTTGTCGTTGCGGAAACTCTGGAGCAGGCCCAACATGCGGCGCAACTGGTGCGCACACGCTATGACGCAAAGGTGGCCAAGCTCGACTTTGAAGCCGGATTCCCGCAGTCATATCCCGGAGAACACAACGGCGAACCGGGCGACGCGGGCTGGGGCGACGTGAATGCCGGACTCGCTCAGGCCGAAGTGAAAGTGGAAGAGACGTACACCACGCCCATTCACCATCACAATCCCATGGAGACACACGCCGCCATCGCCCAGTGGGATGGCGACAAACTCACACTGCATGACACCACGCAAACCGTGACCAATCGGCGCAGCTACGTGGCAAAAATGTTTGGCATCCCTGAGGACAATGTGCGCGTGATTGTTCTGTTCGTTGGCGGCGGCTTTGGCTGCAAGGGTCAAACGTGGGCTCCGGCCATGCTGGCTGCATTGGCGGCAAAGCAGGTAAAGCGTCCCGTGAAACTAGTGACGGAGCGTCCGCAGATGTTTGGCATGGTCGGCGCGCGTCCGCGCACGCACCAGAAGTTGAGCCTGGGCGCCACACGCGACGGCAAACTCACGGCCATCAAGCATGAAGTGCATGCGCACACCTCAATGATTGAGGATTACCTTGAGTCCTCGGCGTTTGCCACGCGCGTGATGTATGACTGCGCCAACGTGCAGACCATTCATCGCCTGGTGCAGATGAATCTGGGCACGCCGACCTATGACCGCGCTCCGGGCGTTGCCACGGGAACTTACGCGCTTGAAGTTGCCATGGATGAGCTGGCCTACAAGCTCAAGATGGACCCGCTGGAATTGCGGCTCAAGAATTACGCTGAGGTCGATCCCAACAACAAAAATCCTTTTACGGAAAAAAGCCTGCGTGAGTGTTACAAGCGTGCTTCTGAAAAATTTGGCTGGGCCAAACGCACTGCTGAACCGCGATCCATGCGCGATGGCGACTTGCTCGTCGGCTGGGGCATGGCCACGGAAACCTATCCCGCGCGGCGTCTGCCTTGCAGCGCGCTGGTCCGTTTGCAGCCGGACGGGCGTGTCCTTGTCGCCTCCGGCACTCAGGAAATCGGCAACGGCATTTATACGATCATGACGCAGGTTGCCGCGGAGGCGCTCGGCGTTTCGCCTTCTCTCATCGACGTAAAAATCGGCGACACAACTTTGCCGCCTGCGCCGATTTCCGCAGGATCCATGTCCACCGCCAGCGTTACGCCAGCCGTGCATGATGCCGCAATGCAGGCCCGCAACAACCTGCTTAGTCTCGCTGCGTCAGATCCGCAGTCGCCGGTGCACGGTGTTGCCGCTGACCAGATTGACTTCAGCAATGGCAAACTGTCAGCCAAGTCATCTCCCGGCAAGCAAGAAGACTTCCGCGCATTACTGGCTCGCCACGGCAATCAGCCAGTGGAAGGTAAAGCCAGCCTCAAGCC
>Ga0070734_10006291_pt1 | contig 10023 bp, 9 predicted proteins | sample Coa_R1_8_FD_66444 | JGI IMG/M metagenome (GOLD analysis project Ga0070734, IMG submission 66444) | Surface soil microbial communities from Centralia Pennsylvania, which are recovering from an underground coalmine fire - Coalmine... | ecosystem: Environmental > Terrestrial > Soil > Unclassified ... | reverse complement strand
GGGAATCGCAATTTTTCTGGTGGGATTCAGTCGTTAGAACGCTGCCGCCTGTGGGACGGGCTGGCGTCGGGAAGTTGAATGCGAACACCCGAAACGAGGAAGTTCCGAAACTCTTCCTCAAGAAAGCCCTCATTTCGCCTGCGCCAGCTGGCTTACCACCTTCTGCAGTGAGGCTTCATCTTCCAAGTTGAGGCAGGTTTTTCCGCGATCGATCTGGCGCATCAGGCCGCACAAGACCTTGCCTGGCCCGACCTCGAGAAACATTTCCACCCCACGGGCGATCAGCAGGCGCATCGACTCTTCCCAGCGCACAGCGCCGGTCACCTGCCGTATCAGAGCAGCGCAGCTTTTCTCGGGAGTTTCTACCAGCGCTGCATCCACATTGCAGGCCACCGGCACCTCAGGATTGCGGAAGGTCAGCTGCTTCAGGTCCCCGGACAGCCGCTCCTGCGCCGGCTTCATGAGCGAGCAATGGAATGGGGCGCTCACCGGTAGCATCACAGCTTTCTTGGCGCCGCGCTGTTTTGCCAGTTCGGCAGCGCGCTCCACTGCGGCCGCGCTTCCTGAGATGACGACCTGCTCGGGCGAATTGATGTTGGCCGGCTGGCAGACCTGCCCTTGCGCGGCATCGGCACAAACCTGTTCCACAATTTTTAAGGGCATGCCCAGGATCGCGGCCATGGCCCCCTGGCCTACGGGAACTGCTTCCTGCATGTACTTGCCACGATTGCGCACGGTGCGCACGGCATCGGCAAACGGCAGAGTGCCCGCTACCACATGCGCCGAGTATTCCCCCAGGCTGTGTCCCGCGGCATAACGCGGAACAATTCCCATCTCCCGCAACACCCGAAACGCCGCCACCGACATGGTCAGGATGGCCGGCTGCGTGATCTCGGTCAGCTTGAGTTTCTCTTCAGGCCCTTCCCAGCAAACCTGCGAGAGCTTGTATCCCAGCGCCTCATCCGCCTCCTGAAAAGTCTGCATCGCGGCCGGATATAGTTCTGCCAACTCCTTGCCCATTCCTGCTTTCTGCGATCCCTGGCCGGGAAAGATAAAGGCGATATTGCCGGCGGCAACGTGTTCGCCGGGCTTGGGCTCATGGCCATGGGGATGGTAGGGCAAGCGGGAATCTTCAGGCATGGGCGGCGGGTCCTGTCAGGAGGTGACTTCGGCGGGCAAGCGGCTCAGTTCCTGTTCAATGGTAGCGTTGATCTTGTGCTCGGCGAACTCGGAAGCCACCCGCACTGCGTTTTTAATCGCATTGGCGTTGGAGGACCCGTGGCTGACGATGCATACCCCTTTCACTCCCAGGAGCGGCGCCCCGCCATACTCGGTGTAATCGACGCGCTTCTTGAACTCGACGAAGGCTTTGCGCGATAGCAGGAATCCCACCTGCCGAGTGATGGTGGCGCGCAGCGAATCTTTCAGCGCCTCCCGCACCAGTTCCACCACGCCTTCGGAGATCTTCAGGGCTACATTGCCTACAAAGCCATCGCAGACGATGACGTCCACCTGGCCGTTATAGAGATCCCGGCCTTCAACATTGCCCACAAAGTTGATAGGCAGCTGCTTCAGGAGCTGGTAAGCCTGGCGCGTCAAGTCGTTGCCCTTGGTCTCTTCTTCGCCGATGGAAAGCAGTCCAACTCGCGGACGGCGCGTCCCGAAGATGCTGCGAAAGTAGATCTCGCCCATGATCGCGAACTGCTCCAGGTTGTATGGCTTGCAGTCCACATTCGCGCCTACATCGACGAGGATCGCGGCCGTTCCGGCGGCGGTCGGGAACACGGCGGCCAAGGCCGGCCGGTCCACCCCGGGCAGGGTGCCGAGAATAATTTTCGCGGTAGCCATGGCCGCGCCGGTGTTGCCGGCGGTCACAAAGCCGGCGGCCCGGCCTTCGTGGACCAGGCGCAAGCCCACCCGCATGGAAGAATCGCGTTTGGCGCGCAAGGCCTGCGCCGCCTTGTCCTCCATGGTAATGGCCTCGCTGGCGTGCACGACTTCGATGGGCAGCCGCGCCGCTTGCGGGTGGTGGGCCAGTTCGTTCTGCAGCAGATCTTCTTTGCCTACCAGCAGGATATGGACGTGATGTTGCCGTGCCGCCAGGATCGCGCCTTCGATTTCAGGCTTGGGCGCACGGTCCGAACCCATCGCGTCCACCGCTATGATTGCCATCGTCAGCCAGACCGGAACCGCTTACTTGGATTCTTCCATCTCCAGCACTTCACGGCCCTTATAGTAGCCACACTTAGGGCAGGCGCGGTGGGGCATCTTGCGTTCGTGGCAGTTGGGGCACTCGGAAAGCGAGTGCGCGGACAAATGGTCGTGGGCACGCCGGGTTGACGTGCGCGCCTTGGAATGACGTCTTTTTGGGTTTGCCATGCAATCCTCTTTTGCCGGCCTCAATGCTGCGAGCACTAAACCTGGCCTCCACAGTGTAAACCGGCGTTTTAGCTTTGTAACTTGTCTTTGATCTCCTTCAGCGCCGACCAGCGGGGGTCTTCCAGCGGTTCGGAGCAGTTGCACTGCTCAAAATTCAGGTTGCGTCCGCAATGTGGGCACAAACCCCGACAGTCCTCACGGCACACCGTTTTCAAGGGCACAGCCAGAAGCACCTGTTCCCGCAGCACGTCTTCCAGCAGCACGCCTTCGCCGGTGTAGTAACTGACTTCCGCCTCATCGCCGCTCACCGTTCGCTCGTCTACCCCGGAATCGGCCCCTCGGGGGCGGTATAGCAGGTCAAAGTCACCCGAAATGTCGCGCGATACCGGCTCCAGGCAGCGCGCGCAATTCAATTCCAGGCGGGTGGCGAAATCGCCCACTACGCGAATATCTTCAATGCTTCCCCGGTGTCCCCGGCGCTCTTCCACCAGCTCCGCGTGGCCGGCACTGCGCAAAGCCGATTGTTGATGGATATCTGCCCCATAATCAATAACATCCGGGCCAATTTCTTCGCGGAAATCGATGCGGTGTAGCTCTAATTCCTGAATGCTGATCAACATCTGGAACCTCCCGCCTGTCCCCACCCTGACCGCACAGGCCTGCGGGAAGCAAAAAGTAATGTTTGGCTCTTTGCGATGCCGAGATATGGTCCCGGGCACGCAAGTTGTTGCGGAAGCAATATTTAGCATATCGGCGGAGGCGCGAAAGTGTCAAGAAAGGGACAGCAAGCTGCCTCGAGCTTCGGCCTTCGATTTTGAAAAAGCGCTCTCTTTCGAGGCCGCCGGTTACCTCTATTTGCCGCTGGGTGTGACTGCCGGCCCTTTTTTGCAGCCGGTCGCATCCCCCGCTCCCGCCGCATCTGCGCCGCCAGCTCCTTGATTTGAGTCAAATCTTGCTCCATCTCATTCCAGCCATACCAAAGGGCATAGTCGGGACTGCCGTGGAAGGTGCCCTGGAAGGTGCGCATGCGGTGCTCCAGGAAGATGACGAACAGCTTCTGCTCGATCTCGTGCGGCGCGGGGCGGCCACGCAAAGTGCAACTGGGCCCTTAGGAGAGAAGTGCCAAGCCTGCGGTCAGCAGCTTCCATAGCAAATACCAGCTGGCGATCACCGCGAGGGCGGTGGAAACCTTTAGCTTGCTGTTGCGGGCAAAGCCGATGGCCATCAGCACAATGCTCCAGATGGTAAATACATCCAGTGCAGAAGCCAGCGTATAGAAAAACTTGTTACTCGCCAGGTCCATGAAATACGCAGGATTGCTGGCCACCGGATTGTTCAGGTTAAAACTCTCGGGGTTGACTCCCGCCGTGAGTGAGACGATGCCCAGCAGGGCGCTGATTACAAACGGCAGGGTGGAATACATGACGATGGCCAGCGAAGTCTTGAATCCGACCTCTGCTCCCGCCCCAAAACGAAATGTTCCCATCAGCACCGCGGCAACAATCAGGTAGATGATGAGGCCGGTCAGTGGGCTGGCGTACGCGATGTCCCGCGTGAACCTCGCCATGCTCTGGTAGCGTTGCACGCGCTGATCGGGCGGCAGTTGCTCCATCTGCTCGGCGCGCGAGGAGTTGGCCACCATGTTGTGCGCTACTTGATCGAAACCCACCTTCTGGTCGATGACGTAGATGAATGCTATCGACACAAGCGCCATCAATAGCCAAGGTGTCCACCACCGTGAATTGCGCCGCAAATCGGAGAAGGTTCTACTCGGCGCCACAAAAGTGTTGAAGATACGTTGCGCCTCGGAAAGTGGCGGCTCCGCCGGTTGGGGCGCCGCGGCAGGTACAGAACTCATGAATAATGCTCCTTCCGGTGTGCAGACCCTGGATTTTAGCCGCCGTAAGGGGCGAAGGGCAATGAGTTCAATAACCTTGAAGTCGTTTCGGGAAAATTCGTGGGCCGTTCGGACGCCCAACTACTCGCGCGTCGAGTGCCTGGCTGACTCTCCCGTGCTGGGTGCCGCCTCCGCCATTTCGGGAGTCGCCTGCAGCAGGCTGCGCGTGTAGGGGTGCGCCGGGGCGTTGACGATTCGTTCGGTTGGCCCCATCTCCACGACCTTCCCACGGTGCATGACCGCGATGTGCGTGGCCAGGTAGCGAACCACGGGCATGGAATGGGAAATGAAGAGGTAGGTGAGGCCGAATTCGCGCTGCAGCCGCGCCAGCAGGTTCACGATTTGGGCTCCGACGCTGACATCAAGCGCTGAGACCGGCTCGTCGGCGACTATGAATTTCGGTTTTAGCGCCAGGGCACGGGCGATCCCAATTCGCTGCCTCTGGCCGCCGCTGAATTCGTGGGGATGGCGGTCCGCCGCGGATTCATCCAGCCCGACCGCGCGCAACAACTCATTGACGCGCGCTCGCCGTTCGCGTTTGCTGTTGCCATTGTGTACCAGGAGGGGTTCGGCGACGATCTCTCCCACCCGCATGCGAGGATCGAGCGAACCAAACGGGTCTTGAAAAACGATCTGCATGTCACGGCGGAGTCGCCGCAATTCGCCGCTGCTGGCGCGCAGGACATCGCGTCCGCCAAACCGAACGCTGCCGGAAGTAGGCTCGATCAGGCGGAGTATCAGGCGTCCCAAAGTGCTTTTACCCGACCCCGACTCGCCCACCACGCCCATGGTTTCGCCGGGCTCAATGGTCAGGGAAACCCCATCAACTGCCCGCACTTCGCCCTGGGCGCCGCCTCCAAAAATGGATTCCCCGAGGGGATAGACTTTGACCAGGTCTCGTGCTTCCACCAATGCCATTAACCCGGATACTAACACCAGTGAAGCCCCCCGTTGGTACTTAGTAGACGGAGCCGACTTCTGTGGTTTTCATTTGCGCTCGCGCAGGAAATTCCATGCGAACAACAGGTCGGAACCTACATCGTGTTTATGCGGCGCGCGGTTCCGGCTTGGTGCCGGGCTTCTTTTCTCCTTTTTCCTTAGCTTCCGGCACGCCGCGTTTGGCCGCGGCATTCTCGATTTCAGCGTTCACCTCACCCCCAATCAGGATGGCCACGCCGGTTACGTAAAACCACAGCAGCAAGATCATTACCGCGCCCAGGGAGCCGTAGGTCTTGCTGTAGCTGTTGAAGAAATGGAGATACACGCGCAAAGCGAAGGAGACCACCGCCCACAGAAATACGCCGGCCACAGAGCCCGGGCTTATCCAATGCCAAACGGGAAACTGCACGTCCGGGCTGAAATAGTAGATCAGGGCAAAGCTAAGCAGCAGGAAGAAGGCCGCCACTGGCCATTGCGCGATTTTCCACGTCCACGTGGTTACGGTGCTTAGCCCAACCAGATTTCCGACGCTATTGGCGATGCCATTGCCATAAAGAACGATGGTCATGGCGATGAGCATCAGGATGCCGATGGCCACCGTCAGGCCCACAGCAATTGCCCGAAATTTAAGGAATGAGCGGCCTTCCCGCACGTTGTAGGCGGCATTGAGCGTGTCCATGACGTTGGTCATGGCCGAAGTGGCGGCGATAAGCGTAAGAATAAGCCCGAAAGACAGCTTGCCGCTGCCGCTGGCGCGGCTGGTTTCCGCCACCACGTGACGCACTACTTGCGCCGCCGCCGGCGGCATGGCGTCCGTCGCCTCCAGCACCAGATGTTGCTGGATGGCGGAATGCGGTCCGGTGACGATACCAAGAATAGCCAGCAAGAACATGAACAGAGGGAAGACGGCAAACAGAAATCCGTACGCGATCTGCCCCGCCCGTCCAAATACATCGTCATCGTTGATGCCGTGCCAGACCCGCAAGCTTAATTGCTTCAACGAGAGCCCGCCCAGGTTCCAGGGCGAGGGCCGCTCCGGCGGTGTATTCTTTTGCTCAATTGCGTCGGCCAAGGGGCGCCTCCTCCGGTGCCTCCTCCTTTTCGATGCCGCCTTGGTCCGCACCGCAGTGGCAACAGCTCACGATTACGAAGTTCCCGTCGTCCCCTCCCGTGTAAGTCATTGAGCCTGCGCGGACTGGATTTTGAGGTGCCGTCCTGCCTGGCTCAGCCGCAACCGTGGGCTCTACCGCATTGACATACAAGGCAAAACGGGGATTTGCTGGCCGGCTGCATGGTAGAATCTGCTGAGAACCCGGTATCCCAGGACTCCCTCGGTTTGATCGAACTGGCGCCTTCGATTCTCTCGGCTGATTTCGCCCACCTTGCCGAACAGGTACACGCGGCAGTGGAGGGGGGCGGCAGTGTGCTCCACGTGGATGTGATGGACGGCCATTTTGTGCCCAATATCACCATAGGCCCGCCCGTCGTGGCTTCCCTCCGCAAGGCCACCGAGATCCCTCTGGATTGCCACCTCATGATTGAGAATCCTGACCAGTACATCCCCGAATTTGTGGCCGCCGGGGCGGACTGGATCTCGGTGCACCAGGAAGCCTGCGTTCACCTCTACCGTACCCTGCAGTTGATTCGCGTTCAGGGAGCCCAGGTAGGTGTGGTAATCAATCCGGCTACCCCGGTGGAGAGTCTGAGCGAAGTGCTCGACATCGTGGATTATGTGCTGGTAATGTCGGTCAACCCGGGTTTTGGCGGCCAGCAATTCATCCCAGGCGCCCTGCATAAAATCCGCAAACTGGCGGAGTTACGCAATTTGCGCGGCCTTAACTTCCGTATCGAGGTGGATGGTGGCGTAGCCCTCGACACGGTGGCCAAGGTGGTGCGCGCCGGCGCCGAAATTCTGGTCGCGGGCAACGCGGTGTTCGGGAGCGGTAATCCCAAGAGCAGCGCACAATCTTTGCTCAAGGCAGCCATGGAAGCGACCTTACAGAAAGTTTAGGTCGCTATGTTGTTATAGCCGGTTCAGCGGGAGCAGGGCCGGGCTCATGTTTAATCGAGGTAGGTAATGCTTCGTCGTCCACTGACCATTAGCGCGGCAATCGCTCTTCTCCTCCTGTCGGTCGCCTGCACCAATAAGAAGGTGCAGAATCCGCTGGCCAATCTGGGTTCAAAGCAGCCCGACAAAGTCTTGTTCGACCGGGCCATGGACGCCATGAAGCACAACAAGTTCGACGTGGCCCGTCTCAGCTTGCAGACCTTGATCAATACCTATCCGGACTCGGAATACGTGGCGCGCGCCAAACTGGCGGTGGGCGATTCCTGGTATGCGGAAGGCGGAACCGCTGCTTTGCAGCAGGCGGAAATTGAATATAAGGACTTCATCACTTTCTTCCCTAACATGCCGGAGGCGGCCGAAGCCCAGCTCAAGATAGCCAATATTCACTTCCAGCAGATGGAGAAGCCTGATCGGGATTTCACGCACGCTCTGCGTGCCGAAGACGAATACCGGCAGCTCATCCTGCAATATCCCGACAGTAAACTGATTCCGGTGGCCAAGGAGCGCCTTCGCGAGGTGCAGGAAGTGCTGGCCGAACGGGAGTTTCGCGTCGGCCGCTTCTATTACATGCGGCAATCATTTCCTGCGGCTATTGCCCGGCTGCAGGGAGTGACCCAGTCGTATCCCCTGTACAGCAAGGCCGATGAAGCCTTGTTTCTCCTGGGCCAGTCCTATGAAGGTGAGATTAACGCCATCCGCATGGGCCGGCTCAACGAAACCGCGAAAGGGAAATTGATCGCCGATTTCACCCACGACGCCGCCCAGGCTTACGACAAGATCATCACCCGCTATCCGGTGATGGAACGCGCCGAGGATGCCAAGAGGCGCCTCGAAGCACTGCATCAACCCGTACCCACGCCCACGCCGCAGGCGATTGCGCAGAACAAGGCAGAAGAAGCCAGCCGGCACGATCCCAGCATGTTTGGCCGGGTGATGAATAACTTCACCAAGCATCCGGAGATGGCGGAAGCAGCCCGCGTCGGCGAACCTACACTGGTGGACCCCAAGCCCACCAGCGCCACTGAAGTAGTGCAGGAGGCGGGGCGCGTGCTGGCCGGCGCTAATGTAGGCGGCTCGGGAGCCGGTTCGGTGACCGTGGAGAGGGTTCAGCCAGGTGCCACCCCTCCCCCTAGCCAACCGATTCCGCGTAGCGATGCTCCGCCAGCCTCGTCAGGCGCCGCATCGGGTTCAGGGGCCGCTGCCGGTGCCGGCAATACGGCGGCAGCGCCATCGGCCACTCCCGCAGCTGCACCCAGTAGCACGTCTAACAGCGGCGGCATAGAAGACCTTACCTCCTCCACGACCGCCAGTTCCCCTGACGGAACCGCGGCGCCCGCGCAGGGTTCCGCGGCTGCAGGAACGGCCAACGGGCAATCAGCCCCCGCGAACGACGGCCTGACCGCGCCCGCACCGGCTCCTGCACAAATCAACGACGCGACTGATTCGGGAAAGAGCTCGGCTCAATCCGATAACACACAGAACGCGCAGAACACGCAAAATACCGACCAGAGTTCCTCTTCCAGTAAGAAGAAGAAAAAGAAGCACAAACTGGTGCCATTTTAAAGCCTGTTTTTTTCTCTGTGTTTAAATGTAAACAAGTAGTCTTCAATGACTTAGGATGGGGTGTGTGGTCGGTAAGACATCGTACTTCCGTGTTACCTTAGTGCCCCCGTTTTCGTTGACTTGCCGGTCACGACACAGTAACTTTTCGTCATACTCCCCAAAAAGAGGAAAATTCAGCAGTGAAAATCCTGCTCGCTGACGATAGTGTGACCGCCCAAAATATGGGGAAGAAGATCCTCGTCGAAGCCGGCCACGAGGTCGTGTGTGTCAGCAACGGCGCGGCTGCGCTTAAGAAAGTGGCGGAGCAGGGCCCCGATCTGGTGATCCTGGACATTTACATGCCGGGCTACAGCGGGCTGGAGGTCTGTCAGCGGCTGCGAGAGGCGCGCAACACGGCCGATTTGCCCGTAGTGCTGACCGTGGGCAAACTGGAACCGTTTCGCAAAGAAGACGCCCAGCGGGTGCGGGCCGAAGCCCTGATCGTCAAGCCCTTCGAGGCCAGCGAACTGGCGGCCGCAGTTGCCCGATTTACCGAAATCGTCGCCGCCAAACCCGCCAAAAAGAATAAAGCCAAAGACAAGGACAAGGAAAAGGAGAAGGAGAAAAGCCAGGAGGCTGATCCCAAAAGAGAGTGGGAGGAATATTCCGACGAAGACTTCGTGACCACCTCACAGAAGTTGATTGAAAAAGAGGAAGAGGAGTCACTGCTGCGCGGGGGAGACAGTCTGGTTGCTGCGTCGGAGCCGGCCACTGGAGAACCAGCCGAGTCGAACACTGAGCATGACTCAGCCAATGAATTTGAGGTAAGTGCCGGGCCGGCGGTTCTGGAATCCACAACCGAGGCGCCATCCGCGAGTGCTGCTCAGGTAGGATTTGCTGTCGAGGAGATTGCTCCGGAGGGTGCCGGCTCACCTGTACCGCAGCCCGTTGCCTGCACGGAATTCAGCGTAGAGCCGGAGAACACGGTTGTATCTCCAAATGTTGAGGTGGAGACTCCCGCGCCTGCAGAGAAGGCAACGGCAGCGGCGGCAGGAGCCGATTTTGGGAGTTCCGTTCCCGAATTTGTGTCCGCCGCCACATCTGTGCCGCGCTTTGTGGCTCGTCCCTCCGCTGAGATCCCGTGTGCGGAACCAACCGCAATTACGCCCGAAACTGTGGCTGAGCCTGCCGGCTTGCC
>Ga0070734_10006289_pt1 | contig 10028 bp, 11 predicted proteins | sample Coa_R1_8_FD_66444 | JGI IMG/M metagenome (GOLD analysis project Ga0070734, IMG submission 66444) | Surface soil microbial communities from Centralia Pennsylvania, which are recovering from an underground coalmine fire - Coalmine... | ecosystem: Environmental > Terrestrial > Soil > Unclassified ... | reverse complement strand
TCTCGACGAAAAAACCGGCCAAGATATCGTCGATCTCATCTTAAGATACAACCAAATGTTTGGCACCACCGTCGTTTTGGTCACCCACAATCAACGCATCAGCAATTCATTCAAACGCAAACTCACGCTAAAAAAAGACGGCCTCACCGAAGCCTAAATGCCAACCCGCGGCGAAGTCCCTCCAATTTCCCTCTCCCTTTGGGAGAGGGATTAAGGGTGAGGGCTTTAACTACCGGCTAATTGGCTGATCTATAGGTTGCTTGGCGTAACTATACATGTTACTATACACATGTATGGGGAAAGATATGAATAAAACCGTTAATGCCCTTACTTTGCGCCAACATTTTGGGCAAGTGCTAAAGGATCTTGAGGCTAATGATGAGCCTATTGTAGTAGAAAAGGGCAGAAAGCCAGTGGCAGTGCTAATTTCTATCGATCTCTTCCGGAAGCGGTTTGTAGATTTTCAGGATCTTGAAGCTCAGAGAAAACTCTACCTTGAGTTTGCCAATAATCCGAAAAAACCTTCACGCGACTCGCTTAAGATGCTCCGTGAGCTACGTTATGGTTGATGTGGTTGATGCATCGGTTGCTATTAAGTGGTTTGTCGATGAGCCTGGCAGAGGGAGTGCACTAGAAATATTGCAGAAATTGATTGCAAAGCCAGATAGATTTTTCGTGCCAGAGCTTTTCTATTTTGAACTTGCCCATGTACTGAAAAAGGTATTGCCCGTTGGCCCAAGAGAACAGCATCTTTTTGGGCAATTATTGCTTTTACCCATCGGCAGAATGCCTATGAATAATCATCTTTTTTTGGGCACACAAAAATTTCAAAGCTTAGGGTTGTCGGGCTATGACGCGGCGTATGTAGCGCTGGCCGAAATCGTCAGCGGCTCTTGGGTGACCTATGATGAAAAAGCACACGCTAAAATTGCCCACTTATCGCTCAGCCGCTTGTTAGACTGAGATGCCGTGGACAATGGATAACTATCCTTACAACTCATTCTCTTTGAGTAGGCTTTCGCACTTGGGAAAACCATTTTTTTTGCGAGCTTCGAAAATGAAGGTGGCTTCGAGATCAGGCTTTTTGATGGTCAGTGAAAAGAGGCCATCGACAACCTTGGAATTCTTGATGCCGTTTGCATTATCAGTGGTGCCCATTTCGAACTCCTTTCCTAGCAGAGCATCAATTAGGGCCAATGCGCGAATTTTAGGAGTTGATGATTTTATGGTGTCGGTGATCTTGAAGGTATTGGTCTCTGCATTGACTGTTATAAGGGCGATAACCTTGTTGGCGTCGTAGGTATCAGTTCCACGCGTACCAGAAGGCAGTTCATGAAAACTCAATCGACATAGGCTATAGACACCTCCTATATCTCGTTTGATACCGTCCGAACATCCCATAAGCGCGGCAACTATTAATAGCCAAGAAAATATATTTGCAAAGGTTTTCATAGAGTCTCTCCCATTATGCCTTAAAGCTAGCATAGAAAATGTATATTTAAAGGCTACCTGCCGCTGTTTTGGGCTTCTTTCTTTTTGATTTCCTCAAGGAATTCGTCGTAGCTGCACCAGGCGTCTTTGAGCGACACCAAAAAGTCAAATGCGATCAAAATGTCAGCTTTGATGCCCCCCTTAGGGACGATATAGGAGATTTGGCCAAAAACGTTCTGGGTTTGGGGCCTAAAATCCAGAAAATTGGGATAGGCAATAATGGCGCCTGTCAGTGACCTTATGGGTAAGGATGCCCGCGAAAAAGCTTCCTGGTTGACAACCGGCGTGATGGGCACCGTGCCAGTGAATCTCTCTGGCACCGGTTCAGAGTGGGCCAGGGTCATAAAAATGCCATCGCTCAATAGCTGTGACTCGGATTTTGACTGGATTTCGGCTTCGGTCATGGCTCGATCGCTTGAATAAATAGTATAGCTAGGCGATGTGACATTTAGGGTGTTGCGTCTTATTCTCAATGCCATGTATTTAATGGCCATCTTTCCCTTTTCGGGGTCAATAAAGCTCCTTAGGCATCTATTTTCGCTAACAGTTTTTTTGGTTTCCTCCATACTAAAATGCACGATTGCGGCAGTCGCGTCTTTCATGATGGGTTCTGCAGATACTTGATAGGTTGTGCCAAAGTCGATTCTTTTACATTGCATTATCAGTGGGTCAGTGCTCGATTCAGCATATTCCTCAGGACCTATCACCTTCTTAGGCACAAAGCCCTCTTCGAACTTTTTATCGAGCCAAACCCAATAAGCTTGGCGACAAATCTCTGGATCTATCATGCCGGGTGGGCTGTCTTCAGGATGGCTAAAATCGATGTTCCGTAGTTTGGCTTTGATCCTGTCGGTAATGTTCTCAACGTCTTGCTCAGTCAGTTCTAGTTCTTGATTTATCTTAAATTCTACCGGGACTTTCGCGCATGAACACGATAGCGCCAAGCCAAATATCGTGGTAACAATGAGCCTTGCCATTAATGCTATCCTTCTAATAACTTTTCCACCAAGCCAGCAACAGGCATACTAGCATATCGTCGGCATTCTTGGCCCGTTTGCCAAACCACTTTTAATATGCCACACAGCCAAAATCGCGTTCTTAGTTGGTTGTAATCAATTTAGTAGTACTCGACTTTTTAGGATATTTCGTATTTGGCTTTACGCAAGGCGTGGTACTCCATTAGGTCCTTGCCTTCGATGGGAGGGTTCATGGTATCTGGCCTTTCGATTCCCGTGCTCGCGGATTTTGGCATTATATCGACCCTGATTCTTATTTCTCATTTATTAAGGAATCGAATTAAACTGTTACAAAATACCTATGTTCCCACAGCGATTATCGCTGGTTTACTTGGACTTATATTTGGACCGCAATTCTTAGGTATATTGCCATTCAGTGTTAACGCCACAGGATCGTATAATATTAATACATACCCGTCGTTTTTAGTGGTTCTTTTATTTGCGACGCTATTTTTAGGTAAGCGCAAGAAAAAGATCTCGATCAAGGGCACCATTGAACATGCCGGTGACACATTTTTCTTCAATCTATCTTCGATTTTCGGGCAGTGGGGTTTTAGCCTGCTTTTCGGCCTGATTTGCCTGCACCCATTGTTTTCCTATCTTCCCCATGGGTTTTCCATACTGCTGCCGGCGGGTTTTGTGGGCGGCCATGGAACCGCGGCCGCCATTGGCACCGTGCTTGAGTCCTATGGATTAGAGGGCGCCTTAAGCATTGGCTACGCCAGTGCGACGGTTGGTATTTTGGTCGGTGTCTTGGGTGGAATGATTCTCATCAATCTCGCGACGCGCCTTGGCTGGACAAGGCTGGTCCAAACGGTGGCAGAGATGCCGCTGTCCATGAAGACCGGCTTCGTGCCTGAAGAAGAGCAACAAAGTATGGGCAAGGAGACCATAAGTCCCATCGCCCTCGACCCATTAACCTGGCATATCGCCATTGTTTTTGCTACGGCAGTTTTTGCGTACCGCATCGCCGCCTTTTTGCAGAGCCTTTTGGGCATTAGTGTTCCGATTTTTTGTGTGGCTCTATTGACGGGCGCGCTGATTCAGAAATTGATGAATGTGATCAAAATTGGCCGCTACATCGATCGGCATGTGGTGCATCGCATTGGCTCCATGGTGACAGATTTTCTGGTGGCTTTTGGCATTGCGGCCATTTCGGTTAAAGTGGTGCTCCACTATGCACTACCCCTCATCATTATGTTCGCCTTTGGTACGCTATTTACCCTCGGTCTCATGTGGTTTGTGGGCCGTAGGATTTGTCGCAATTTTTGGTTTGAGCGCTCCATTCTCATGTTTGGCTGGAATACTGGCTCAGTTGCGATGTCCATGGTCTTGGTGAGGGTAGTGGACCCTGAGATGATTTCCGGTGTGCTTGAGGACTTTGGTATTTCTTATTTTGGTATTGCCTTTGTGGAAATCGCCATTGTTAGCTTGGTACCGCAGTTGGTAATGAAAGGAATAACCATTTTACCCATGCTCGTTTTAATTGGCGGATTCTTTGCTTGCATCGTGCTTTCGCGCGCTATGGTTGGTTGGTTTTCACCCTCGCCCACCGTGTTACGCCCTGGTGAGGCCGAGATCATGGGCGGTGCTGTTGTGGAATGAATTTGGGAGCGATGATGGCCACTACGTTCAAATTAGAGCATGATTTTCCCGATATTTCGCTTGCGAAATTTACTGCCCATCTAAACGATCCCAAACTAAATAGAATGCTTGAACAAGGCCTCTCATTTGACGAGAGAAAGTTAATGAAGAGAAAGGAAGGACCGAACGCGATTGAGTGGCAATTTCATGTAAAAAAGCGAGGCGATTTGCCGGCGGCCATTAAGAGGATCATCAACAATGACGCATTTGGCTGGCTTGAAAACTCACGCTTTGTACGCGCAGAAAATTGCGTTTACTGGGAAATTAACTCAGAGAGCAAGGTGCTTCGCTTTACGGGCGCTGGCGTTTGGAAGCTTATGCCCAATGGCAATGGTTGCAAGAGAATAATCGAAGGCAAGATTTCCGTGGACATTCCCATAATTGGCAGGATGATCGAAAGCTTCATCGTCAATGAGCTTGTGAAAAGCTATGAGATAGAGCCCTCTATTCAAGCAAGATTCTATGCCGATATCGCTTAGCCCACGGGGAAGTTTGCGACTACCGAGCAGTTTTCGTAAGCCTCGCTTAAGCTTTGAGGAGCGCAGGCGAGTATATCAAATAATGCGCTCGGGTGGTTTGTCCACCGTGTGCGAAGAAGCCAAATGCCCCAATATTGGCGAGTGCTTTTCGAACAATCAAGCAACCTTCATGATTATGGGCGACTCTTGCACCCGACGCTGCCACTTTTGCTCGGTGACCACCAAGAAGCCTGGGCCATTAAATGCCGATGAGCCGCGCAAACTGGCCGAGGCCGCGTGCAGATTGGGCCTCGACTACGTTGTGATCACCAGCGTCGATCGGGACGATTTACCCGATTATGGTGCTAGTCACTTCGTTAACGTTGTTTGCGCGGTAAAGCAGGCGTTGCCGTCGGCAAAGATAGAAGTCTTGGTGCCAGATTTTCGCGGCAAAACTGAGCTAATACAAATGGTTCTCGATAGTCCCATCGATGTTTTTGCTCACAACATTGAAAGTGTCGCACGATTGTATAAGAGCATTAGGCCGCAGTCTGATTTTGCTGTTACGCAAAGTGTTCTTAGGCATGCAAGCAAAACGTCGAGAGTGCTGATTAAAAGTGGCATGATGGTGGGATTAGGAGAAACTGACCAAGAAGTGTTAGACACCGTGGCTTTGCTCAAAGCTCTGGGAGTAGACATCGTTACCATCGGCCAATATCTACGGCCAACACTAACTCATTGGCCAGTGGCGCGCTTTGTCAGCGAAGAGTCCTATCGAGCCTTCATCGACTACGGCCAAGACATCGGCCTTCGTCATGTTTTTGCCGGACCATTTGTGCGCAGCTCCTATCACGCCAAAAAAGCGCACAGCGACGCGCTTTGTCATGGCGAAAAAAGTGAGAGCTTGTTCAGAGCGTAGCGCTTTTCAAGTATTGGCCGAGATTTAATTTAACAAATGTTGCCATCAAAATTTGCTTCTGCTAGCTCATCTAAACCTGCCCTGATAATAATTTTGATATTGCCTATATTTCTCAGTAATTGACCTATCAATATTTCATCTGTTTTATGCTCGACATCAGCGCTAAGACCAGCCCCGGTATAAAGCGATAACAATAATATGAGAAATCTCAACATACGTCCTCACAAGCCCTATGGCTTTTTGATGATCACCCAGCCATTTGACCGATGGTTTCATGAGCGGTTCGTGGCAATGTGGGGAGGATTGCCTATGGACGTAGAGATGAGAAGTGAGAATAATCCAGATTAATGTTGCGATGATGATTTTGTCGGCGATGGCAGTGAGCGACAGCTCCTTCGTCATCAGCGAGATTTTCGGCGGGTTCACTGATCGTAAGCTAGCTGCCAGCCACCATTGGATTGAACTTGCCAATCTGACTGCAGGCGAGATCAAGGTGAGCAGTATTGTGCTCGAGATCTTCGATGTAGTTAGCGAAACTGCGGTGTTCAGCCAAAGCATAGCGCCAAACGTGCCTGCGCAGTTTGCCGACTATTTAGTAATCGCACAAAGTAAAAGCCTGGGGCTGACAACTTGCCTGAAGGACAACTTAACGATCATCGCTATGCCAACGCTCAAAGTCGACGAGGTCGCGGGCAAAAAATTCTGCGTGACCATCAATGACAATGAGAAATCCTGCGCCACTGTTTCGGGCAAGATCAAGATGACCAAGGGCACATCGATTTTTCGCGAGCTCAAAGATGGAAATGATACGCCACTGTGGCGTTATGAGCCTTGCCATCTCATCGACGAAACTTTTGCCAGTCCTGGAAAGGAAGCGCGCTTCTGCACCAAAATGATGAGCGAGCTTTTCTTTAAGCGCTGTGACAATGTCAAAGAGCTTAAGATATCAAAATGGCAACCGGGTGCTAGTTTATCACTGGTATTTGATTACGAAATCAGAATAGCCAGCTTATGCGCATCTCACCAAAGTAATAGAATTTGCCATATGGTAGATAGTGAAAAGCCAGTATACGACCGAGAGCCGCCCGTTTTTTCCTTAGCGTCATGGCGGCCAGCCATGGGTAATATTTTCTATGTTCGAGATGAAGATTTGTTTGGTAATGGTGTAATTAAGACCATTAGTCAAATAGCGCCAAATACTGTAAACAACATAGTCGCTCTCATTTTCAATGTGAATACTGCCAACAAGAGCGTGGAGATTACCCTCGATCTAAAGGATGAAGACGTGCCCATAAATGTTTCGATCGAAGATTCATGTGGGCAGAACATCATTTTTACCAAATCATTCGTCGAGCCAGGCCAAAAAAGCTTGCAACTCATCCACAAGCCCCCTTGCCCACAGGTTTCTATCAACCTTATAGGCGTCACGGGAAATTTTCGGACCACGAAGCTGCTATGATGGCCCATGAAAGCCCGCTTTGGCAAATATTAAGAGTGCAGGCACACTCCTAGGCTCTGTTGACTTTTTCCGGTAGGGCTCACAAATTTGGCGTATCGATGCGCTAAAGCCCTAGGCCGGAGATATAATTGCAATTTTCAGCCGGCCGATCGCTGCAGGAGCAGCGATACGCCAAATTTGTGAGCCCTACCGGAAAAAGTCAACAGAACCCAGGCTGAGCCGTCTTTAAAGGATTTTTCATGAAAACGCGCGAAAAATGGTCTTCGTTGTTGGCGTTTGTTTGGGTGGCCGCGGGGGCTGCGGTCGGCCTTGGTAATATTTGGAAATTTCCTTATATGGCGGGCAGCTTTGGCGGCTCGGCTTTTGTGCTCATGTATTTAATCTTTGTCCTATTAGTGGCCATACCGATCATGGCGGCCGAAATCATGCTGGGCAAGCTGAGCCAACGCAATGCGGTTGATGGCTTTCGCTATCTGGCCGAGCTTCATCATAAAAGCAAAAGCTGGCAGCTTACCGGCTATCTTGGCTTGACAACACTTGGACTTATGTTTTGCTTTTATAGCGTCATCGCGGGGTTTGGTATCGCCTATCTCTATTTTGGTGCCACCAACGCGTTTCTTGATAAGTCGCCAGAGGAGGTGCAGGGCATTTGGGTCAATTTTTTGGCCGATCCAGTGGTGGTGCTATTTTGTTCTTTTTTATTTATCTTTTTTACCATGGCCATTGTGTATTTTGGTATAAAGAAAGGCATCGAAAAATCTTGTACTTTGATGATGCCTGGCTTGCTTGCTGTACTGTTAGTATTGGTATTTCATTCGTCGTCAAGTGGTGGTTTTGGGCAGGCCTTTGATTTTTTGTTTTCATTTGAGCCCAATAAAATACAAGCTGATGTAGTGATTGCAAGTCTTGGACATGCGCTCTTTACTTTGGCGGTGGGCGCCTGCGCCATGATGGTTTATGGCTCCTATCTTCCCAAACGCACATCGGTTGCGAAATCGGTGCTCATAATCGCGGTGCTCGATGTCTTGGTTGCGCTGCTGGCCGGCTTAGCCATCTTCCCTCTCATTTTCGAAAATGGCCTATCGCCGAGCCAGGGGCCCGGCTTGATGTTTGTGTCGTTGCCCATCGTTTTTGCCAAGATGCCCTTTGGGTGGTTTTGGGGGACATTGTTCTTTATCTTGCTCTTTTTCGCGGCTCTATCTTCTTCGCTGTCGTTTGCTGAGCCCTTGGTGGACCATTTTATCGAAAAATTGGGCATGGGCCGACATCGGGCGGTATTGCTCATTGGCGGCTTGGTCTTTGTTGGCAGTATTTTCTGTGCTCTTTCCTTTAATGTCTTTTCCCATGTTAAGATCGCCGGCCGTTTTAGCATCTTTGACTTGGTTGCCGATCTTTCCACCAATCTTCTCTTGCCCATCGGCGGTATTGCCATCTCAATATTTGCCGGACAAGTGGTAAAGCTTGAGGATTTTTTCACACCACACCAAAAATATGGCCATGCGATCTTCTTGCTTTGGCGATTTCTCACGCTTTTTGTCGCGCCAGCAGCCATACTAATTGTCATGATCAATAGTCTATGGTCTGCGATCCACACTATGTAAAATTAGGCTGCCTGTAGGATGTAGTAATATTATATCGCCACCAACAACACATGTGGGGGGCGTAGATTGACTGTTAAGTCTGTCTCTTACCCTGCATTTAAAGTGAAATGGTGGGTATATGAACAGACAAATTCTTGGTATACTAGTGGTCATTGCTATACCAATGGGGGCTATACTGTTTAACGGTTGTGGACCTGTAGAAGGTATGGACAATGAGCTTGCCCTAGACAACGTCAGCGATAACTGGATCGGCTGGGACGGGCATGTTAGCGAATATGGCGGTTGCTACGACGGCTTTGATAACAATGGCGACGGGTTGAAGGATTCCGAAGACCCAGACTGCCATTTCTATCTTGGTCCTATTCGTGATCTCAGCTTGGCTCCTTATCCCATAGGCAGTAATTTCCTGCCCGATATTGCCAAGATTCCTGTTGGTGGTCCCGGATGGAATGGCGACTTTAGAAATCCTGAGCAGATTTCTCGTTGGTTGAGATTCCTCACCGACTTAAATGGGGAAATTGAGGGATTGCATTTCGATCGACCCGGTGTTGACGTCACGTTGATTCCGCTTCCGCAACCCTTGCCAGCTCGCGTTCCCCAAGGAACCTTTGCTCACGGCAATAACAACAACCTAAACATTGGCTTCATGCACCATGCCTTCCTAGACCATAGCTTCTTGCCACTCGCTGTGGACGTTGCTCCGGTACCGGTCGGCCCTGACGGCATCGTGCCTGTAGTGGGTGCAGTCGGCGTCGGCACTGTCGGAGTGGGAGCAATCGGAGCAGTTGGCGCCGAAGCTATCGGCGAGACAGGCTATATTTCACCAGTCGATAGGACTACCGGTCGAGTCTATGGTGGATTGCGCGGCATGCAAGGTTCTGCCGATGGCATGACCAAGCCTGCAGCCAATGCAATGCCCAAAGCAGCAGATAAGCAAGTCACCATGTCAAGCGACAAGAAGTAGCAGGTAACTAACGCTACAATTAAACCCCAAAGCCGCATGCTTTGGGGTTTTTTTATTTGGTCGTCGCCATATATGAAAAGACATGTCAGATATAAGCGTCGAGTTTTTCCCCCAATGGCCCTATAAAGATGCGTTGCACTGGATGAGCGAGGCATTGGGCTGTGTCTCAAAAGAACCCAATAAAATATTGGTGGCTTGCGGATCTCATAAAGAGCACGTCATAACGCTGGGGCGACATTGTTCACCAGAGGATTTTCCTTTGTTGCAGAAGCGAGTATCGCATAGCCAAATCGTCGTGGAAAAAACGGATCGCGGTGGTGGTATTACGGCCCATGAACCAGGGCAGCTCGTGCTCTATCCCGTGTTTAGCCTTCAATATTATCAGCTTAACGTAAAGTCCATCGTGACCAGCTTGGAAGATACCATGATCGCTTTTCTTAAGGACTTATCGATAGACAGCTCGAAGAGCACGCTCG
>Ga0070734_10006288_pt1 | contig 10030 bp, 7 predicted proteins | sample Coa_R1_8_FD_66444 | JGI IMG/M metagenome (GOLD analysis project Ga0070734, IMG submission 66444) | Surface soil microbial communities from Centralia Pennsylvania, which are recovering from an underground coalmine fire - Coalmine... | ecosystem: Environmental > Terrestrial > Soil > Unclassified ... | reverse complement strand
GGAATCTCGATAACGCATATCGGTACTTGTCGGAGGCGTACGGCGGATATCACTTTAACTGGATGCACGGCGTGAACGTCGATGCAGGAATCTTTATGTCGTACATCGGTTTGTTCAGCTACTACAACTTCGACAACTGGGCGTACCAGCCGTCGTACGTGTCGTCGAACACGCCGTGGTTTTTCAATGGCGTGCGCGTACAGATCTTTCCGACGGCGAAGCTCAAGATCGAGCCGTGGTTCGTGAACGGATGGCAGTCGTATGGAAGATTCAACGGGCGGCCGGGATTTGGATTCCAGATTCTGTGGCGGCCGGTCTCATGGCTTTCGGTATTGGGGAATGAATACCTGCTCGGCGAAGACGCGCTGAACACGCCAGGACGTGTGCGCTACCACAGCGACGACAGTATTGAGATCAAGTATTACGACAAGCCAGACAACGCGATCAGCAAGATGGCGTTTTCGCTGACCGGAGACATCGGATGCGAACACGGCGGCGGAGTAAGCTGCGATACGAATTCGGCAAAAGGGCCGAAGCAGGACTTTCTCGGGTTCATGTTTTACAACCGAGTGTGGTTCGATCGCGACAAGCTCGGACTGACGCTGGGCGGCGGGAAGATCAACAATCCGGGGCGGTATCTCGTGTTGTTGCCGCCGATCAATGGAGCGACCGCGGCGTCGGGGACGCCGTACTTCACAGAGAATCCGGGCGACCCGTTCAAGGCGTGGGACGCGTCAGCGACGTTTGACTATATGCCGAAGCAATACATCACGTTCCGCTGGGAGTTCGATCATCGCGCGGCGAACGTGCCGTACTTCTCGGGTCCAGGCGGGATTACGCCGACTTCGTGCGCGGGCGCGCCGCTGGTTGAGAATATCTGCGGTTCGCCAGGAGCGCTGGTGCCGGGATTCACGCCGGATCTGAAGAAGATTGAGAATCGAATCGATCTGGCGATTCTTGTGAAATTTTAAATTTGGGGTAGTGAAGAACCCTTATTGCGTCGGCCCCGATCGCTTGTGACACCATGGGTGAATGAGCGTTGCAACTTCATCGGGGAGCCGGCGAAAGAGGAGTGTCTTTTCGCGCGCGCTCGCGGAGCGGAATTCGGAACCTCGCGGACGTACGTGGATTTTTGTTGCCTACGATCAACTGACCGATGCTGTGGGGCCGTTGGCGCGGCTCGACCCTCAAAGGCCGGGATTGTGCTGGTTGAAAACCGCTGGAAAGCGTCCCGGCGTCCGTATCACAAACAAAAATTAGCGATGGTGCTGGCGAATCTGCGCCAATTTGCGTTGGAGCAAGCGGAGCGCGGAGTCGCGGTGCGTCACGTGGGCGGAGACGGGCTCTATTCGGAGATTTTGCGGCCTGTGATCGAAGAGCTCGGCGTTTTGAAAGTGATGCGGCCGGCGGAATACGAGCTGAGGGCCGACTTGCGGCCGCTATTTGAGAGTGGCGGGTTGCAGGAAGTCACGCATGAAGGATGGTTGACGACCGAGGAACAATTTCGCGACAGCCATGATGGTCCGCCGTGGCGGATGGATGCATTTTATAGGCACGTTCGTCGCGAGAGCGGGATCTTGATGGAGCATGGCAAGCCGGTTGGCGGGAAGTTCAGTTTTGATGCGGAGAATCGACTGCGTTGGGCGGGAAAGCCGCATGCTCCGACGCTGCCGACGTTCAAGCCGGACGAGATCACCGAGGAAATTGACGAGTTGGTCGAGCGGGATTTTGCGAGGCATCCGGGCACGCTGCGTTTGGACATGTTGCCGGCGACGAAAGGCGATGCGGAAAGGATTTGGAAGTGGGCGAAGAAGGAATGCCTGCCGTTGTTTGGTCCGTACGAAGATGCGATGTCGGTGAAGTCTCGGAATCTGTTTCACACGCGGATTTCGGCGCTGCTGAATCTGCACCGGCTGACGCCGGCACAGATTTTGCGCGATACGATCGAACTGGAGATTCCATTTGCTTCGAAGGAGGGATTTGTTCGGCAGGTGCTCGGTTGGCGAGAGTTCATGCACCATGTGCACGAAGCGACCGAAGGGTTTCGCGTGGTGGGCGGGAAGAAAACGCGCGTGGCGGAGTTGCCTGGAGATGGAGGACTCGCTGGATGGAGTGAGAAGGAGTGGCCGAGCGTGAAAGGCGCTGCTGGTGGTGTCGATGGCGGGGCGTGTCCATCACAGCTTGGAGCGAAAGAGCCGGTGCCGCCCGCACTGTGGGGCGAACGTAGCGGGCTGCATTGTCTTGACGAAGTTGTGAAGGGAGTGTGGGACGAAGCGTATGGACACCACATCACGCGACTGATGGTGATTTCGAACATCGCGACGCTGCTGGGGATTTCGCCGCGCGATTTGACCGATTGGTTCTGGGTGGCATATGCCGACGCGTATGACTGGGTGGTCGAGCCCAACGTTTTGGGAATGGGGACGTACGGATTGGGCGATTTGTTTACGACCAAGCCCTACATTTCGGGTGCCGCCTACATCGATCGAATGAGCGATTTTTGTGAATCATGTGCATTTGATCCGAAGAAGAATTGTCCGATCACGCCGATGTACTGGGCGTTTCTGGAACGTCAACGAGACAAGCTGGGGAAGAACATCCGAATGGCGATGCCGTACCGGAGTCTGGACAAGCGGAGCGCGGCGAAGAAGAGAGAGGACGCGAAGACGTTCGAACGAGTGCGCGAGCGGTTGCGGACGGGAAAAAGTCTGGTCGATGCAGAGGAGGACGAGCAACAAGGTTTGATGTCATGATTCGACGAATATACGGGCCGATCGGAATGCCTCTTGTGTAAGAATGGCGGCGATGGAACAGTTTGGGGCATTGGCGTCAGAGCTGGCGGCGGTCGGACGCGGATTTTACGCGCGCGGGTGGGTGCTGGGGACAAGCGGAAACTTCAGCGCGATGATTTCGCGCGAGCCGATGCGGCTGGTGATCACCTCCACGGGACTCGACAAGGGCGCGCTCGATGCTTCGAGCTTCATAGAAATGGATGAAAGCGCCCGTGTTGTGAGCGGAAGCGGGAAGCCTTCGGCCGAAGCGTTACTGCACGTCGCGATCGTGCGCGAACTGGGAGCGGGAGCAGTGCTACATACTCATTCGGCATGGAGCACGATCCTGTCAGGCGCGCACGCGGCTCGCGGCGGCGTGGAGATTCGCGGCTACGAGATGCTGAAAGGGCTTGAAGGTGTGCGAACGCACGAGCATACCGAGTGGCTGCCGATTCTTGAGAATTCGCAGCACATGACGGAATTATCGGCTCGCGTGACGAAACTATTGCGTGATCGGCGTGACTTGCATGGATTCCTTTTGCGCGACCACGGGCTTTATACTTGGGGAGCGACGGTGCAGGAAGCAAAGCGTCACGTGGAGATTTTTGAGTTTTTAATGGAAGTGGTTGTACGAGCTTCGGCTGTGCCGCGAGCCGAGCGTGCCCAGACGGGAGGTTAACCATGGCCGTCTTGCGAATTCCAGACGAAAAGAAAACACTGCGAGAAGAAGGCGAGATTCGCGAGTATCTCGCGGGCATCGGCATCGACTACGAGCGATGGGAGATGACCGATCGAGCGGGCGCGGATGCTTCCGCAGCCGAGATCCTGCGCGCGTATGCACCCGAGATCGAAACATTGAAGGCGCGCGGTAACTATGTCACCGCGGATGTGATCGATGTGAAGCCGGACACGATCGGGCTCGATGCGATGCTGGCAAAATTCAGCATCGAGCACACGCACGATGAAGACGAGGTACGGTTTGTCGTCGAGGGGCGCGGTCTGTTTCACATTCATCCGTCAACGTCACCGGTCGTTGCGCTGGAAGTCGAGGCCGGCGATTTAATTTGTGTCCCGCGCGGGACGCTGCACTGGTTCGACTTGTGCGGTGAGCGGAGGATTCGCGCGATTCGATTGTTTCAGGACACCGCGGGATGGACGCCGCACTATACCAACAGTGGGATCGATCGCGGCTACGAGCCCGTATGCTGGGGGCCGCGGTACGTTCCGGCAGCGCCGAACCAAGCGGCGACGAAGTAAGCCGTGGCACGCGCGGAACGCGAAAACATCCGCGTCGTGCTGCTGGATATTGAAGGCACGACCACACCGATCGATTTCGTCTACAAGGCACTTTTCCCGTACGCAAGCCAGAACGTCGAGTCGTTTCTGGCGGAGCGGTTTACCAGGCCGGACATTCGTGCCGCTGTGCGCGAATTGAAGGCGGAGCACACGAAGGATGTTGCTGCGGACCTAGCAGCGCCGGCTTGGCCGGATGACTCGAATCACGAATTGCGCGCCTGCGTTGCCTACCTGCGCTGGCTCATGGCCCGAGACAGCAAATGCACTCCGTTAAAATGGCTTCAAGGACAAATCTGGCAGCGCGGATTTGAGAGCGGCGAGTTGAACGGCGAGGTGTTCGACGATGTGCCGCGTGCGTTCGCGCGATGGAAGCAGCAGGGGCGCGAGATTGCGATTTATTCTTCCGGGAGTGTCCTCGCGCAGAAACTTTTGTTCGGCACCGTGCGCTTGGGCGACCTGGCGCTCTCGATCTCCGCGTATTTTGACACCGAAGTCGGTGCGAAAGCGGCGGCGGAAAGCTACACAAGAATCGCAACATCCATGAGGCGTTCGCCACGAGAATTTCTGTTTGTGTCGGACGCGGAGAAGGAAGTCCTCGCCGCGCAGGCCGCGGGGATGTGTGTGGCGCTGTGCGATCGGCACAAAACGAACGTGCTTACCCCTGCTGCAGCTCAGCTGAAATCGTTCGAAACAATTACAAGCTTCGACGAAATCCTGCCGGAAACCAACATCGCGGCTTAGATACTCGCGTATGACATGGGAGCAATTCGTCGCGACTTTGCCTCATCCCTTTCGTCCTCAGAGGGTGCATTGTCCCAAAACTGTCCAACGGTTCAGGTGACTCACCCACAAATCACTCTTACTCTCGCGCGCAGTGTCCAGCCCGACGCGCGGTCTGCCCAAGACGCGACGTCGTGAAGTTCCGTCGTCGTTCTCGAAATTGAGATTTGCAGTTCGGTCGGATGCCCGAAGTGTGTCTTCCGCCAGCCGGAGCTCTGCTCTGAAGACCACCGCGCTCCTGTAGGGGAGGAGACAAGGCCAATGTCCCTGTACTCAAGTAGAAGTGTGCAACGTTCATGGAGTTTTGTTTGTCGCAAGAAAGCGAGTCTGTCGATCGCGTCGCTGTTGTTGCTGTCTGGCACGGGCGCTGTCGTCGCGCAAAACCCTGCGAAGGATCCGGGAGTCCGCGCGGTATCTGTGGACTCCGGCGCTGAGTTGTCGTCCGTTGTTGGTTCGCCCGCGGATGAGTACTTCCTCGATGGCAAGAGCCGATTTCAGGAGGTCGAATCGGTACAGGGCGGAAGTCACAACGGGCTCGGGCCGCGCTTCAACAGTAATAGCTGTTCGAGTTGTCACGCGCAGCCCTCGGTCGGGGGCTCGAGCCCCAGCACCACCGTGTTCCCTTTCATCGGGCCGAACCCCGAGACGTTGGTGACCTCGCAGAATTCGCTTCAGAATCCGTTTCCATCGTTCATTACAATCGACGGCCCGGCACGCGAGGCGCGATTCAAATTTTTCCTGAACCGCGATGGCTCGATCAATCCAAACAATCAGGACGGCGGCGTGCACGATCTCTGGGTAATCTCAGGTCGCCCCGATGCCGGAAGCTGCTCGATTTCGCAGCCGGATTTCGCGCATAACTTGAGAATCGGAAACGTAATTCTTCGCATTCCAACGCCGGTCTTCGGTGCGGGTCTGATCGAAAACATCCCGGACGAAAACATCCTTGCGAACATGAATGCGAATGCGCAACTCAAGAGCTTCATGGGGATTTCCGGTCACCCGAACCGGAGTGGAAACGACGGCACGATCAGCCGGTTCGGCTGGAAGGCTCAGAACAAATCGCTCGAAGTCTTCGCGGGGGAAGCCTACAACGTCGAAATGGGCATCACGAACGAGTTGTTCACGAATGAACGCGGGAGCCCTGACGAAGCGGGCCTGCCGGCGAACTGCCTGTTGAACCCGACGCCGGAAGATGCCACGAATACGACTGCGGTGCAGACGACCGGCGTGCCGAGCGATGTCGTCGGATTTGCAATGTTCATGCGGCTGCTGGCGCCACCGACGCCGTCGACGACGTCGCCGGGCGGAGCCCAGTCGGTCGCGGAGGGCTCGCGGGTCTTTACACAGATCGGTTGCGCGCTGTGTCACACTCCGACGATGAAGACCGGGCCGTCAGCATTCACGCCGGGCCTGAGCAACGCGAATGTCAATCTATTCTCTGATTTGCTCGTCCATCACATGGGCAGCAACCTCGCCGATGGTGTTTCGCAGGGCGGCGCGGCGGGCGACGAGTTCCGCACGGCACCGCTGTGGGGGCTCGGTCAACGGATATTCTTCCTCCACGATGGGCGCTCGAATGACTTGATTGACGCCATCCATCAACATGCGGGACGAGGCTCGGAGGCCAACGTCGTGATTCAGCTCTTCCAACACAATCTGACACCCCAACAACAGCAGGATCTCCTGAACTTTCTGCGCTCGTTATAGGGCAACAGGGTAGAACTTCCAAGGAGCGTCGGACGGGCGGCGTCCGGTCCGGGATTTCGCCGGGATCGGGCGCCGTGTCGTCGTTTTTGGCCGCGAATGTCTTTCCTGCAGCTATCTGAATCGTCACCTATCCGTTAGAAACTACGCCATTTCAACAGGTTCGATAGGAGACTCGTAAGTTGGAGCGCCGCATAAACCCGGCTGCGCGGCTATGTAGAAAGGCATGGGAATGTTCAGGTTCCTCTCACTGATGATCTTGGGGTTGCTGCTGCATTTCGGCGGACAAAACCCCGACGATGAGCAACCCGCCAATCCAGAATTGCAGCGGGAAGAGATCGTGAATCTGGAGACAGAAGCGGCGCGGGCGATTCAGACGAACGCCGGGACGTTTTTCCGGCGCGTGTACGCCGATGACTTTGCGGGGACGCTGTCCCATGGGCAAGTGGTCAACAAGGTTTCCTTCATCAACGCGGTGCAAAACGGGGAAGTCAAATACGACGCGTTTATCGCGTCCGATGTGAATGTGCGCCTTTTTCGAGATGCCGCTGTGGCGACCTGCCTCTGGTCGGCGCGCGGGGTTTATCGGGAACAACGATTCAACAGCCAGATGCGGGTTTTGCACGTTTACATCAACACGCCACACGGGTGGCGCGTCGTCTCCGGGCAGATCACGCTTCTGCCTCCCGGAGGGCAACAGCCGTTGTAGAGTCGCCAAAATCCTCACAACGATCTCACTTCTCACCTGCTGATTTACCCCGTCTCGAGCCGCCAGTCACCAGTCACCGCCCCTAGCCGTTCTTCGCCAGAAATGCTACGCTCCCGCCTCGCCCTTTTTGCCAAACCGCATGCGCGCCGTCGATCTGATCCGAAAAAAACGCGATTCCGGAGAGCACACTCGCGAAGAGATCGAGTTTCTGATCTCGAACTACACGCGCGGCACGATCCCGGATTATCAAATGGCGTCGTGGCTGATGGCATCGTGGCTCCGTGGACTGTCGCACGCAGAAACGGCTGCGCTGACCGAGGCGATGCTGCATTCGGGCGAGGTGCTGGATTTCTCATCGATCCCCGGCAAAAAAGTGGACAAGCACTCGACGGGCGGAGTCGGCGACAACGCTTCGCTGATTCTTGCACCGATTGTCGCGGCCGGTGGGTTGACCGTGCCGATGATCAGCGGGCGCGGGCTCGGGCACACGGGCGGCACGCTCGACAAGCTGGAGTCGATTCCTGGATTTAACGTGAATCTCTCACTGGATCGCTTTCGCAGCGTGCTGCTCGAATGCGGGATGGGACTGATCGGACAGACTGCCGAAATCGCGCCTGCCGACAAGAAAATTTACGCGTTGCGTGATGCCACCGGCACCGTGGAGAACGTTGGGCTGATTTGTGCTTCGATCATGAGTAAGAAACTAGCTGAGGGGATCGATGTTTTGGTGCTCGACGTCAAGACCGGTTCGGGCGCTTTCATGAAAACCGAGAAGGCGTCGACCCAGTTGGCGGAATTGATGGTGGACACCGGCGAGCGCATGGGGAAAAAGGTGATCGCGCTCGTCACCGATATGGATCAGCCGCTCGGACGATTCGCTGGCCATTCGGCCGAGATTATCGAATGCACGGATGTCTTGAAGGGGAAAGGGCCGGCGGATCTGCGCGAACTTAGCTGCGAACTTGCTGCGTGGATGTTTTATTTGGGCGAGCGGACCCAGTCCGTGGACCAGGGACGCGAGTTGGCGAACGAATTGATAGAGAACGGCAAGGCGAAGGAGAAATTCCGGCAGGGAATCGCGCTGCAGGGCGGTGATTCGCACGTGATCGACGAACCGGAGCGGCTGCCGTCGGCAAAATCGAGCGTGGATGTGGTCGCGGCGAGCGCCGGTTTTGTTGAGAGCGTTGAGTGCGAACAGCTGGGGTTGGCGTTGGCGATTCTGGGCGGGGGACGCGAAACGAAAGAAAGCACGATCGATTATGGCGTCGCCCTGGAATTTCACCGCCGCATCGGCGATCGTGTCGCGAAAGGCGCGCCGCTGGTGACGATCCATTACAATGACGACGCTCGGCTGACTCAGGCGAAGTCGATGATCGCGGCAAGTTATCGCATCAAGCCCGACGAGCCTCAATTCAAGCCGACGTTGATTCGCTGCACGGTCGGCTGGCAGAACTGAGTTGTTTATTCGCGTTTCTGATTCGGATCTTGAGATCCCTGGGTGCCGGTGCGCAGTCGATTCGCAGCGACGAGATTCGCCGTGACGAGATTCGCCGCGTGATGGAAAGAGGTTGATCGCATGGGACGTTTGACCGGAGTGCTGGGCATCGCGGTGATTCTCGGCCTTGCCTATCTGTTTTCCACCGATCGTCGCGCGATCAGACTAAAAACCGTTGCTTGGGGGCTCGGACTCCAGCTTGCCCTTGGGCTCTTCGTTCTCGACGTGAAATGGGGGCAAGCGCTTTTCGGCACCCTGGGTTACTACGCGAAACATTTGCTCGATTTTTCCTATGTTGGCTCGGAGTTTATTTTCGGCGAGCTCGGCAAAGCGAATTCATCGCTAGGACTAATCTTTGCATTCCAAGTTTTGCCGACAATTATTTTCATCGCTGCGTTTTTCGCGATTTTGTATCACATCGGGGTGATGCAGATCATCATTCGGGCTGCCGCCTGGGTGATGACAATGGTGATGGGAGCGAGCGGTGCCGAATCGCTCAACGTCGCGGCGAGCATCTTTATGGGCCAGACCGAAGCGCCGCTGACGATTCGCCCGTTCTTACCAAAGCTCACCAAATCCGAGTTGATGACCGTGATGACGAGCGGTATGGCGCACATTTCGGGCGGCATGATGGCCGCGTATATCCGCGTCGGTGGAGCGGACGCAAAGAGTCTGCTGACCGCCGTGATCATGACGGCGCCGGGCACGCTGCTGATGGCGAAAATGCTTGTGCCGGAAACTGAGCAGCCGCTCACCGCGGGGCGCGTCGAGATGCCCGCGACCGAACGCGAATCGAACGTGCTCGGCGCGATTGCGCGAGGTACGGTCGATGGTTTGCATTTGGCGCTCAACGTCGGTGCGATGCTGATCGTCTTTCTGGCGCTACTGGCTTTTGTGAACGCGTGCATGGGCTGGATTCATTTGCACGTCGGATGGTTCCCGTACAACTTGCAGCTGGTGCTTGGATGGATGTTCTCTCCCGTGGCGTGGCTGATCGGCATTCCCTGGCACGATGCGGCCGCGATTGGAAATTTGCTCGGTACCCGCATGGTGCTGAATGAGTTCGTGGCGTTCGCGCAACTGGGGCAGATCAAGGCCACGCTCGACCCGCGTAGTTTTACCATCGCAACGTTCGCGCTTTGCGGATTCGCGAATTTCAGCTCGATCGGCATTCAGATCGGCGGCATCGGTGCGCTTGCGCCCGAGCAGCGAAGCCAACTCGCCAAATTTGGCATCCGGGCGATGCTGGCTGGGACGATGGCCAATCTCATT
>Ga0070734_10006287_pt1 | contig 10030 bp, 5 predicted proteins | sample Coa_R1_8_FD_66444 | JGI IMG/M metagenome (GOLD analysis project Ga0070734, IMG submission 66444) | Surface soil microbial communities from Centralia Pennsylvania, which are recovering from an underground coalmine fire - Coalmine... | ecosystem: Environmental > Terrestrial > Soil > Unclassified ... | reverse complement strand
CAGGAGCGCGCCGACCTGGAGGCGTTGTTGAAACGACGGCAGGGCGAGCAGGCTACGACACGGACCGCGCTGGATGCGGCACGACGGACCGTCGCCGAGCAGACGGCGCGCCTCTCCACGCTGACGGAACTCCAGGAGAACCACGAGGGGTTTTATCAGGGGGTGCGTGCGGTGCTCACGGCGCAGAAAAAAGGCCAATTGCGCGGGCACTATCGCGCGGTCGTGGACCTGCTCCAGGTGCCGGAACCGTATCGCGTCGCCATCGAGGTCGCGCTGGGCGGGAGCTTGCAGGATATTGTGACGGAGACGGAGGGGGAGGCGAAAGCCGGGATCGAATGGCTCAAGCAGAACCGGGCCGGTCGCGCCACCTTCCTGGCGTTGCCTCTGCTGCGACCGGGGCAGAAGTTTGAACCACAGAGACACAGAGACACAGAGGATTCACAGAGAGGGGGAGAGCAAAAAAGCAACGAAATTCAAAGTGCGATGGATGTGGTGGAGTTTGCGCCGGAGTATGCGCCGGTCGCACAACTGCTGCTGGGGCGGGTGCTGATTGTTGAGGACATGGATCGGGCGATAGCGGCTTCGCGGCGGTTGAGCGGCTGGAGCAAGATCGTGACGCTGGAGGGCGAGTTGCTGACGCCGGGCGGTGCGCTGACTGGAGGCTCACTGCAGGGGCGCGGTGCGCATCTGGTGGGGCGTAAAGGTGAAATGGATGATCTGAAGGCGAACCTGCCGCGCCTGCGGGCGGAGGTCGAGCGCCTGAATGGGGAGATGGAGGCGCTTGTTCGGGCGCTGCAGGAGCTGGACACGGAGAGGACCCGGCTGGCGCGTGAGGAGGCGACGCTGCAGGCCGAACTGGCGGCGGCGGAGAGCGACCGGGCTGCGGGGGAGCGCGAACGAGTGCGTCTGGCGCGGGATCGGGAGGAGCGTGAGGCGGCGCGCAGCGCGCTGACGGGCCAGGTTGAGACCCTGCAGGCAGAGACGGCGCGCCTTACCGAGGCGCTGGAGGCGGGCAGGGTGGAGGATGTGCATGCCGACGATGCCCTGACCGAACTGAACGAGAGGACGCGGGATCTGGCGAGCCGGCGGGATGCCTGCCGCCTGCAAGCGATTGCCCTGGAGGTGGAGGTCAGTCGTTTGAAGGAGAAGAGCGAGGGGCTGACCCGCGCCATTGCAACAGATCGCGCCACCCTTGCCGCGCTGGAAGCACAGCAGGGCCAGAAGATCGCGCAGCGGGCGCAGACGCATTCGGAGGGGGCGGAGGCGCTGGGGGAGCGAGAGCGCCTGACAGGGCAACTGGAGACGGCCCGGCAGAACCTGGAGCGTGCGGAGACCGAGTACGCCGCATGGCGTGAGAAGCGCCAGGCGCTGCTGGCTCAGAATTTTGAGATCAACAACGCCATTAAAGAGGCGACCCGCAGGCGGATGGAGGTGACCGGTAACCTCCATGAGACGGAACTGCGCCTCGCGCGGCTGGAAGTCCAGATCACTCAGGCCACGGAGCGCCTCCGCGATGAGTACAATATGACCAGGGAGGAGGCGCTTGCCCGCCCTGAAGATACCACCATAGACCGCAACACAGCGATGGAGGTTGGGCGGCTGCGGCGTGAGATCCGGGGCATGGGGCAGGTGAACACCGGGGCAGTGGCGGAGTACGAACGCCTGACCGAACGTTTCGAGTTCCTGACCGGGCAGAAGAACGATCTGGAGAAGAGCCGCGAATCGCTGCTGGCGACGATTGCCGAGATCGATGAGGGCACGCGGGGCGTCTTTATGGAGACGTTCGAGGCCGTCAAGGTCGAGTTCGACCGGCTCTTTACCCGACTGTTCGAGGGGGGCAGTACGAAGTTGGTCCTGACCAATCCGGAGGATCTGCTGGAGACGGGCATCGAGGTGATCGCACAGCCGCCGGGGAAGAAGCCGCAGCACCTCTCTCTGCTCTCCGGCGGCGAGCGCGCCCTCACGGCGACGGCCCTGCTCTTCGCCTTTCTCGCGGTGAAGCCCAGTCCCTTTGTGCTGCTCGACGAGGTGGATGCCCCGTTGGACGGGGCGAACGTGGAGAAGTTCAGTCGGCTGGTGCAGGAGTTCTGTCAGCGCAGCCAGTTCCTGATCATCACCCACAACCCGACCACCATGGAGGCCGCGCCGACCTGGTATGGCGTCACCATGAAGGAGCCAGGCATCAGCAGCATTCTCTCCTACCGTGTCCCGCAGGAGACCACTCCCACAGTAGAAGAGACCACCGTCGTCCTTGCCCAATGACATTCTGCATTGGAGCAAGGCTCAGTCTCTATCGGGATAGATGCCTGGTCACTTGAGGCGCGCTTCCGCCTCTTCGAGGGTGAGCGGGTCGGCTTCGGCTTCCTCCGCAAGCTCCTCTTCCGTCGGCTGCTGAGCAGCCAATAGGAGGCGTGCAGTCTCGACTTCAGAAGCCGGAACTAGCACACCGCGACTATCGCTAAGCCCCAGATACGGCAGCATACCGGCTGCCGGACCCACATACTGGTTTTGAACGACAGCGCGTATGCCGGCGGATTGGAGCGAGGCGCATACCAGTTCCGCCTGACCCTGGGTAGGCGCATCATAAACCAGAACAAGTTCCTCATTGATGTCAATATTGGGATATTCCATGATGGACCTCCTCTTTGTTCGGTCCGCCTAACGGATCGTGAGCAGAAGGGGCGGCGCGGCGGCGCTGCCCTGGTTTTCGGGCAGTGCCAGGACATAGATCGGGCGAGATTGGGGCTGGACCCAGGGCTCGCAGTAGAGGACGAACTTGCGGCTCGTCTCCTTCTCGGTGATGAGGACGCCGTTCAGACCGACATCCAGGACCTTGACGCCGAAGGGCAGATTGCGTACGTCCACGGGAACGCGCCCGCCGAACTGGTTGCGGCGCTCGATGCGGGCCTCCACCAAGGTCTCCTGGCCGGGATGGAGGGTGACTTCGGTTATATCGGTCGTGACGGCGACGTTGGCGGCGGGATTGACTTTGAGGCGGCGGTTCTTCTCATCGGGTTCGATGGTGTGCGTGACGTCCTGGCCGTTGATCCGGGCTGTTGCGACGACGCGGTAGGAGCCGGGGGCGTCCGGCTTCGGCGTCTCTGTGTTCGACGCCGCAGTGACGAGCAGCGATGCGGAGTTCTCTCCCGCCTCGATGACCGTCTGGGTGGCGGTGAAGCCGGGAGGCAGATCCTCCAGACGCACGGCGATCTCCCCGTTGTACCCCTCGTAGCGTTCACACTCCACTGTGATGGTTTCGCCGCTGCCTTTGGTCATCGTGGGGCTGGCGGGATTGGAGACGATCTTGAAGTCCGGGCGCGGCGGATGGATATTGAGGCGATAGGTGAATTTCTCCCCCTGCTGGCCGCGTGCGTCGGTGATCCGTACGAGATAGTCGCCATCGGCGGGCGGGGAGAATTCGAGGTAGGAATCGCGGCCATAGAGCGGCCCGCCGTCGTCGTTTTCATAGGTGAGGTGGGTGAGTGGCATCCCATTGGGCGAGAAGGTGCGGCCCGGCGGGTAGATCTCGACTTTGTAGACGGCAGCCCCGATGCTATGGTACTCCGGCGTCGTGCCGAGATAACCCACACGCTGGCCGCGATAGCTGCGGAACTGGTAGTCGTCGTCGGGACCCTTGGGCAGCGCGGCGATGCGGAGCACTTCGCGCCCGATCAGCACATAGTCGTTGAGGTGCAGGTCTGGGTGCAGTATCAGCCGGATGCCGGGGCTGACCGAATCCCGGTCGAAGAGCGTGACCTCGGTCTGCCCGACGGCGCGCAGGAGGGCGCGTTCGACCGGCCTGCCCTGCAGGTCACAGATCGCGATAGCCGAGTCGAGCGGCGACCCGGCTCGACGCGCCATGACGTCCACCACGAGCGGCAGGCCCCGCTTGGCCGAAAAGCGGTAGTAGTGGACGGGAGCGGAACTGTTTGCGGTCCCGTTCCATAGCGTGCCGTGGATGCTCGCCGGGGCCGTAACGGGCTGAGCGCTTCCGGGCGACCCGTTGTTCGGGTCCTGCTTGAATTCGGCATCGGCTGGGGGAGCAAGGGCAGGGAGGAAGCATGTCGCATCCTCGTTCTCGTCGAAGGGATTGAGTATCTGTAGGGGCGCTGCTTGCTGCGCCCTGGATTCGGCGGTCAACGCCCCTACGGGTTGCGTCCTGGATTCGGTATCCCGCCTGGGCGCAGCAACCCCGCGGCTCCGCCTATCCCCTACAGTCTGCGCCCCGGCACGGAGATAGGCAGCAACGCTCGGGAGGATAAGAACACGGGCTAGCGACAGGTCATATAAGGCGAAAGAGCCGTCATGGCAACCGACCGCGATCCGGTCGTCGTGGGGGCAGACAGCCAGGCCCTGCGGCCAGTCGGATTGGCGGGGATAGACCTTCGCTTCGTCCAGGGTGTCGGCGTTCCAGCGTTTGACGGCGTTGTCCTCCCCGCTGGTGAGCAGCGATTTGCCGTCGTGGGTGTAGGCGACCCGGAGGATGGCGGCTTCGTGAGCGAAGGCGGCGCGGGCCAGGACGCCGCTCTCCGGACCGATATTCCAGACGCGGAGGGCTTTGTCCACGCCGCCTGCCGCCAGTTGTTTGCCGTCCGGGCGGAAGGCCAGGGCGTAGAGCTCTGCCGTGGACTCGCTGAGAGTATAGAGGCGCTTGCCGGTCTTCATCTCCCACACCTTCACCGTGCGATCTCCCCCGGCGGAGGCGAGATAGGTTCCGTCCGGGCTATAGGCTACGGCATAGACGGCATCGGTGTGGTCCCGGAGGCGGGCGGAGGGAGAACGAGGCGGGACGGCGGCAGTGGGATGCTCCGGAACGTCCCAGAGGGTTACGGAGTGGTCATAACTGCCCCCGGCGATCTGGCGGCCATCTCCTCGGAACACGGCGCCATAGATCACATCCACCGGGCCGCTCAAGGTTAAGAGCAGTTTCGCCGAGCGCACATCCCAGAGTTTGATTTCGCCGCTCTTGCCAGGTATGCCTCCTGCCGCCGCCAGCAGCGCTCCATTAGGGCTGAAGGCGAGGGAGGTCACCACACCGGCGTGGCCTGGCAGGGTGGCCACGATCCGGCCCGTCAGCACATTTTGCAACGTGACGCTTCGGTTCCTGCCCAGGGCAATCAGGTCGCCCTTCGGCGCGAACGCGGCGGCGCTGATCGATCCGCTCCGGCTCTCCGCGCGCGGTTGTGAGGTCGCATGCAGCGGCTGCGCCTGGCTCGCGATCGTCCACAAGAGGATCCATGCCCATCCGACGGAAAATGCGAATCTAACCATTAGGGTTCCCCCCCTTCTGACTCAGGATATGGTTCAGAAGATTCCAAAAGCCTTTTGCACTCTGCCGATAGGTCGCGTTATCCGGTTCCAACTCATGAGCGCGGAGATAATACCAGCGCGCTTCGGTCTTCTTGCCTTGATGGACCAGTGCGACGCCCACATCGTAGAGGGCCTCGGCGCACCGGGGCTCGCATTCGACGCCTTTACGGAAGCACTGCTCAGCTTCATACCATCGGCGCTGCTCGCCCTGGATAGAGCCCATCACATGATATGCGCGCCACCAGGTCGGCGCCAATTCGATGAGACGCCATGCTGCCTGCTCCGCTTCCGAATAGCGCCTGAAAGCGCTCAGCACCGTACACAAATATTCGATGCAACGCCGATTTTCATTGGACGCATGGATGGCAGCGATGGCAGCGTTGACCGCATCCTGCTGAAGGGCAAACGTGTGGACCGCCCAACTAGGATGTTCGCTCATTTTCCAGAGTACGAAACAACGTTGGAGGTGCCCCTGCCAATAGTCCAACTTTACCCGCAGCGTATAATCTGCGGCTCGCAAGGCTTCGTTGAGGTTGCCACAGCAGATATGCGCTTCGGATAGGCTCAGATAGAGGGAGAGATCATAAGGCGTCAGAGCGACCGCTTGGTGCAGATTGGCGAGTGCCTGCCAGGGCTGGGATTGGAGCAACGCTTCAGCATGCTCCTTGAGTTTGTTGCGTTGGATGAGGAGCTGGGCCTGTTCGGGGTTCCCGCGAGCCATTAGGTACTCATCCAGGGATGTATAGCCGCACTGCTCCGCTTGATGGATCAGATTATTATGGGCAATGCAGTTGTTCGGATTGAACTGCAATGCCAGGCCATAATATCCGAGGGCCTCCTCGTTCTGCCCCAGGTATTTCAAGGCCAACCCCAGATTGTTCAAGGCGACACTCGATTCCGGATTGAGCGACAGGGCCTTCCGATTGCTATCCGCCGCCTGCCGGTACCGTTTTTGTTGGCTATATACCAGCGCCATCTCGATGTGAGAGGAGGCGGAATCCGGGGCGATCTCGATAAGGCGCTCCGCAGCCTGTTCCGCCTCCTCCAATCGGTTGCAATCCCGAAGTACGCTGGAGAGCTGGATCATGCAGGGCGGATAGTCAGGTTCAAGGCGGAGGGCCTCCCGCGCTGCTGCCAGTGCTTCGTCGTGGCGCTCCAGGCTCTGGAGAATGCTGCTGCGAAGGCGATGCCCCCACTCCTCATCGGGATCCGCATGGACCGCCCTGTCGGCATAGAGAAGGGCCTCTTGCGAGTTCTTCTGCTTGTCCCATACCAGTGCCATGCAGCACAGCGCATAGACATGCTCCGGATCCCGCTCCAACAAGCGGGTCAGTAGGAGAATGGCCTCACCCATCCGATCCAAGTCGACAAGGGTACTGGCCCGTTCATAGAGTTGATCGCTATCTTGTACCTGGTTCATCCCTGTGCCATTCCCTGAAGGGTGTTTTTCTCTGCGTGGGAAGTGCGCGAAAGGATCGCGCGTTAGCTCTCTGCATTGCGATGCCATGCGTGCGGCTACCAGAGGCCGAACCACTTTTTGCGCGGTGCAGCCTTAGCAGCGTTCTTACGATAGGTTGGATGGGTGGGTTCCAACTCCTGTGCCTGCAGAAACCAGGGAGCAGCCTCTTCAGGCTTCTGCTGATCGCGGAGAATAAGCCCCAATTCGTGGTTGGCCTCCGCGCTGTCCGGTTTGTGATCTACCGCGCGGCGATACCAGCGCTCCGCCTCCGGATAGTTGCCTTTCTGCCGATAGAGATGGCCCATCTTAAGGTAGGAGCGCCACCAGTTGGGTTCGACCTCCACCATACGTCGAACGGTTTGTTCCGCTGCTTCCAGCAGATTAAGCGCAGACTGGATGCGAAACAGGGTGTCGAGGCAGATAAAGCGTTCGTGAGAGAGGCGCACCGCCTCCTGAGCGGATTCCATCCCCTCGTGGAGTAACCGGTCTCGGTCCCGAGCAAAGGTCGGTTCGTTGCACAATTGAAGCATGACCCAGGCGCGCCACCGATGGCCGCGCCAGTCCCTGCTGTCGGCCTGGACGGCGCGTGTTGCCACATCGAGCGCCTTTCTGCCATCGCCCCGTTGCCGGTGAGCTTCGGAGAGCGCATTGTAGAGCGGAACGGCGGAGGGCGTCTCCCGGAGCGCCTGCTCCAGCAGTTGGATCGCCTTGCGGTGCTGCCGGGAGCGCGAGAGCGCCTGCGCCTGTGCGATGAGGGCTGCCCGTTGGAGACACTCCGCTCCGAGTAGTGGGTCACTTCGGGTTCGCAGGTACTCTTCCACCGACCCGATGCCGCACTTCTCCAGGTGGTTGATCAGGTTGCGATAGGCCGTCTTGTCAGCGGGGTTGCGCTGAAGCGCCTGATAATAGGCATCGAGCGCTTCCTCCCTCTTGCCCAGTTGCTCCAGGGCTACCGCCAGGTTGTTCACCAGGTCGGAATCTTCGGGATCGAGTTCCAATCCCTTCCGGATCGTCTCCACCGCATCCTGGTATCGCTTCTGGTCGTAATAGACCAGCGCCAGCTCCTGGTAAGCGACCGGCTTTTCCGGCGCGACTTCGAGCAATCTGTTTGCGACCCGTTCCGCCTCGTCCGGGTTCCGGAGCGCCCGCAGGGAGAGAGAGAGCAGGACCAGGCAGTCGGAATTTTCGGGCGCGAGGCGCACCGCTTCTTGCGCCGCCGCCAACGCCTCCTGCTTACGCTCCATCTCCACCAGGCAGAGACTGCGCCGCCGATGGCCCTCCGGGTCGTCGGGGGCGGACTGGACCGCCTGATCGGCAAAACGGAGCGCCGACGGATAGTCTTCCAGAGAGTAGTAGGCCGCCGACACGCCGCAGAGCGTCCAGGCATCGCCGGGTTTGCGCTGCAGCGCCTGGGTAAAGGTTTTCAGGGAGTCTGCATAGCGGCCGAGGCGGAAGAGCTCCCATCCTCGTTCGTACAGGCTGGCGTGTTCCGGGTCGGCGCTCATAACATGTCGTTGGCTCGGAGGTACTGGATCAGGTCGTCGTAGGCTCCGCCTTCATTGGCGAACTGGGCATAGTTGCGGGCGGTATCGAACCAGGCGCGTGTGCTGGGGCGTACCTCGCGCAGCGCCCTCTGAAAATCCTGGCTCTGGATCGGACGTGCGCGGCCCTGCCGGATGGAATCCTCCATGGCGAACTCCGCAGCCGATTCGACCAGATGGGCGACATCCGCGCCGGAGAAGTGGTGGGTATGGGCCGCGATGCCGGGAATATCGAGCGGGCCGATAGGGCGATCCACCAGAGACATTCGTAAAATCGCTTCGCGTGCGGGCGCATCCGGCGGCAGGACCAACAGCGTCCGATCCAGGCGTCCGGGACGACGGAGGGCCGTGTCCACATCCCAGGGGTGGTTGGTGGCCGCGAGGATAAAGACGCCCTCGTTGTTCCCCTTGACGCTGTCCATCTCGGCCAGCAGTTGGTTGACCACATCGCGTCCGGCGGAGGCGCGCATCAGGCTTCGCTTGCGGCCCAGGGCGTCGATCTCATCGAAGAAGAGAACGCAGGGCGTATGCCTCCGGGCCGTCTGGAAGATCTCATGCAGGTTCTTCTCGCTCTGGCCCAGCCACATATCCAGCACATCCGAGAGGCCGACCGAGAGGAAGCGCGCGCCCAACTCCCCGGCAGTGGCGCGCGCGATATAGGTCTTGCCGCAGCCGGGCGGGCCATAGAGCAGCAGTCCGCCTTTCAGCGACTTGCCATAGAGCCGCATCATGTCCGGGTTCTTCATGGGGGCCAGGAATGCGATGTTGAGCCGCCGCTTGACCTCCTCCATGCCGGCGACATCCGTCAGAGTGATCCCAGGGCGTTCGATCTCCCACGGGCTGGCCTTCTCCTCCTCTTCCTCGAAAGGCTCGATCTCGGCGTCCTCAAACGACCCGACGCTGAGAGGGATCGGGCGGTCGTCCGGCGGAATGGCGGGCTGCCGGGTGTTGCGCTCTCCGTCGGGCGTTTCGGGCAGGGGACGATCTTCGATGCCATCGACCAACCCCTTCGCCTGCTTCCAGGAGAGGGCCTCGTGCAGGCGTCGGTAACCCTCCGCCCTGGTCGTGTCGCCGAGCGTTTGCGCCGCCTGCGCCGCTTTGCTGAGCGCCTCCAGGTGATCCGGCTGGCGCGCCAGCACTACGGCGTAGTGCTCCAACGCCTCGTTTGCGCGGCCTGCCTCCAACAGCAGCGCGGCCAGATGTAACCGTAAGGGAAGGTTGTTGGTATCGGCTTCCAGCGCCGTCGCCAGCGCCCGTATCACGCTCTGATCAACTGCCATAGGGCTCCTCAAAAAACTAGAGTGGTTACTTCATAGACAGCCGGATCGGATAAAGGGTTTCGAGCTTGTGAAAGCTGCGGGGGTTAGATGTGCATCCGGGTGAGGACGCCCTCAAAGGCGACATCCACGCTGTCGTCGCCGCAGAGATAGCGCCAGAACTTGGCCCGCTGCACGTTTTCGGCCCGCGCCTCCTCGCCCATCCAGGCGTGGGGGAACGTATTGAGGATCCGGCGGACTTCCGGGTCGTTGTACCCGTCGGTGTTGAAGAGGCCGCGCTGCTCCTCGCCGGGCCGCAGGCGCAGTTTGAACATATAGCGGGTCCGGTCCGTGTGGTTGGGTTGGGCGCAGTGCCAGATCGCATGGTGCAGGAAGGCGATCGTTCCCGCCTTGCCGATGAGCTGTCTCTGCCCGACGATGTTCTTGTAGCGGGAGATGCTCAG
>Ga0070734_10006286_pt1 | contig 10031 bp, 8 predicted proteins | sample Coa_R1_8_FD_66444 | JGI IMG/M metagenome (GOLD analysis project Ga0070734, IMG submission 66444) | Surface soil microbial communities from Centralia Pennsylvania, which are recovering from an underground coalmine fire - Coalmine... | ecosystem: Environmental > Terrestrial > Soil > Unclassified ... | reverse complement strand
TGCGCGAGACCGGCAGCCCCGCCGAAGGAGCGACTTCTCGCCCGGATACCTCCATCAACCGGGAGCCTTCGTTGCAGGCGAGCGCCCTGCTGCTGGCCTTCTTCCCGCAGATCCAGGCGCGCCGCCTCGACCAATTTCGCGCGGCACAGACGCCCGAAGGTTACTTTCCCGGCGATTGGCGCGACCCGTTCCGACAACTGGGACCGCCGCCGGTGAAGCTCATCTCTCCTGCGGATATCGCCAACGAGCCCGGCCTCCTGCTGGACCCTGCCCTGAAGCCGCTCCCGCCCTATGCGATTTCACGGGGGCCGCAATTGCCGCAAAAGGAGAATTTCGGAACCACCAACTCCTATGTGTTGCAGTTGGCACAGTACGCGCTCTGGACCGGAGACCGCGATTTTCTCTATGAGACCATGCCCGCATTGCGCCGGGTGCTGCACAATCAGATCCTGCGCGTGGATACCGATGGCCTGGAGCAGGCGGCAAGCTCCGCCTCCGATGGCAAGGTGCATCCCTCGCTGCTCATCTCCTGGCTGGCCGCGCTCAGAGCGGGGCAGCGACTGGCTCGAACGGCGGAGGAACTGGCCGTCGCGGAAGCTCCCGCAAGCGGTTTTCTCGGGCCGGTCCCCGGAGCTCTGGCGGAAATCGTCGCTGATCGCCGGTTCGCGGCGGAGTGTGAAGCGGCTTTTCTACGGACACAAGCAGGAATTTCCAAACTTTTGGCGAACGGACGCCTGGAACCGGATACGGAGGCGACGCCGCTCTACTCTCCGGAGGTCGCCGCCGTGGTGGGACCCGACGCACGGACGGGAACCTGGTTTGCCGATCAACTGGGGCTGGGGGAACTCTTATCGGCAGCGACCCTCCAGGCGCTGCCGAAGCCGACATCCGTCCGATCGGGGGCGGATACGACGGACGAAGCGCGCCTGCGAGGGCATACCGGAGATTGGAATGCGCTCTATCGGCTGCAGGGCTTTCGGTATGACGGCATCGCGGAGCGCCTGACGCTCTCGCCTCAGATACCCGGCACCTGGCGGACTCTGACGTGCCCCGTCTTTGCTCCCACCTTCTGGGGGAAACTCGAGTTCAAACCGACCGCGCATGGGGCCGTTCTGACCCTGCGGATAGATCGTGTCATCGCATTGACGGAGGCGCTGCCGATGCATAAGTCGCTCGGCAGTATCGGCGGGGCCAGGTTCACCCTGCGCTCCCTTCGCGTTGCCGGTTTACCGACCGGCGCGCAGGTCGTTCCGAGCGCCTCCGATGTCCATGTCAGCCTGGGGCCGAACCCGGTCGGCTGCCAGGTGGCGCGCGATCCCTCCGGAGACCTGATCCTGACGTTCGCGACACCGCTGACCCTGCTCGCGGGCAGCCGCCTGGAAGTCGTCGTGCACTGATCGCTCTTTCCTGATTTGAAAGGAGAACCCCTTTGAGACAGACCACTCGACGTGTCGTATTGACGGCAGTATGTGTGCTGCCGGCGCTGCTGCTGGGCGCTTTGAGCGTCGCTCAGGACAACACGCCCAAGCCGCAGACCGCCAAGCAGAAATTCAAAAACATCAAGGTACTGAAGGATATGCCCGCCGAACGGTTGGGGCCGTATATGCATGAGATCAGCAACTCTCTCAGCGTCGGCTGTGATTTCTGCCATGTCATCAATCCGGATCACTCCGGATTTGAGAAGGACGATAAGCCTATGAAAGACGTGGCACGGAAAATGATCGTAATGACCAACGATCTCAACGCCCATCAGAAGATCCTGGACAAGAAGGCAACCTGCTTTATGTGTCATCATGGTCATCCTGAGCCGGAGAACAAGGCGCCCGCCGAAAGACGGTAGAAGTCGGGACATCCTGCCTTGGCTGCAGACGGACGGTTTTGCGCTCGTGAAACCGTCCGTGCCGTTGTTGACAGGCGGACGTCCTGAAGGGTACCCTATCCCGGCGCTTGTACGCTTCGCGCCGGAAATCTTCCAAAAACGAGGGTGAAGAAGGCCCATGGAGTATCTGACGACACACGATCTCGTCTGGATTAACAACATCATCACGGGGGCGACACAGCCCTACAACTATGTCACCCTGGAAGCGGCGATGGCCGGGCAATACAGCTATATCCAGAGCCAGGATGTGCCCGAGCAGGCCGCGAACCTGCTGGGGCGTCTGCTCTTCCGAACGCCCTTCCAGAACGGCAATCTGCGGACGGCCTTTATCGCGACGCTCACCTTCCTGAATGCCAACGGCTACGCGACGACAGTCAGTGACGCCGAGGCCGCCAGGATATTCCTGGAGGCGGCATTGGGGCGTACATCACCCAGGGCTACGGTAGATGCCATTGCTGCCCCGGCAGACAAAGCGCTCCCCCCCACGGTGACGCTGCGCAAACTGATCGCCTATGAGTGCAACCTGCACCAGGAGGCGCTCAAGCTATTGGCCTCCGGAGAGGTAAATACGGTCGCAGCCGCATAGCGCGACACCAGGTATAATATTTCCATGAACGCGATGGAGATGATCTACCTGGACTATGCGGCTACCACGCCGACCGACCCGGACGTGGCGCAGGCGATGCTGCCCTACCTGACGGGGCTTGCCTCTTATGGCAACGCCTCCAGCATCCATCGGTATGGCAGGGAGGCGCGCGCCGCCGTGGACGAGGCGCGCGACGCCGTCGCCGCCCTGATCCATGCGGATTATGCCGAGGTCTACTTCACCGGAAGCGGCACCGAAGCGGACAACCTGGCGCTCATCGGCACGCTGCTCGCCGCTCCGCCGGAGCGCAATCACCTCGTCATTACCTCCATCGAACACCACGCCATCCTGCATAGCGCTCACTTCCTGCAGTCCAAGGGCTATGAGGTGACCACCGTTCCTGTGGACCGAGAGGGCCTGGTCTCGCCCGAAGATGTCGCCGCCGCCCTCACCGACCGGACGGCGCTCGTCTCGGTGATGCATGCCAACAACGAGATCGGGACCATCCAGCCCATCGCCGAGATCGCGCGGATCGCCCACGCACGCGGTGCAAAGTTCCACACCGACGCGGTGCAGACCGTCGGAATGCTGCCCGTCCATGTGCGCGATCTCGAATGCGACCTGCTCTCCCTCAGCGCCCACAAACTCTATGGCCCCAAGGGCATCGGCGCACTCTATATCAGGCCGGGCACGAAAGTCTCCCCGATCCTCCACGGCGGGGCGCAGGAGCGCGAGAAGCGCGCCGGGACCGAGAACGTAGCGGCCATCGTCGGCTTCGGCAGGGCCGCCCAACTCACCTCAGAGCGCAAAGCCGAGGATGCTGCGCGCCTCACAGCGCTCCGTACCGACTTTCTGACGCAACTCCAGGCCGCCATTCCCGGCCTGCGCCTCAACGGGCATCCCACTCTCCGCCTGCCCAACAATCTCAACGTCTCGGTCGAAGGGGTGGAGGGTACGACCCTCCTGATGAACCTGGACCAGAAGGGAGTGGCCGCCTCCAGCGGGTCGGCCTGCTCCTCCGGCTCCATCGAGCCGTCGCACGTCCTCAAAGCCATCGGCCTGCCCGACGCCCTGGCCTCCTCCGGCGTCCGCTTCACCCTGGGCCGCACTACCACCGCCGCCGACCTCCAGAGCGTCACCCAAATCTTCTCCGAGATCGTCAACCGCTTACGACGATCCGCAGATTAACTCTGTGTCAATCTGTGGATGAATCGGGGCGGTATTTTGGAAGGCGAGGATCTCTTCCAGGGGGCGGACGCCGCCCCAGCCTCCCAGCGCGCCGCAATTGAGCGCGGCGGCAGCGGCGGCGAAGCGGATGCTCCGGACCAGGTCCCAGTCCTGGAGCGAACCGTAGAGGAGGCCGGCACGGAAGATGTCGCCGGAGCCGGTGGTGTCTATCACGGAGGGCGCGACATAGGCGGGGATGTGCTGGATGCCGGCCTGGCCCCGCTCCGCGAGAAAGCAGCCCCGCTCTCCGTAGGTGACGAGGGTCGTCGGGCCGTCGGCGTCTCGGACCTGCATGGCAAAGTCCGCTAGCTCCGAAGTCGGCAGGGAGCGCCCGACGTGTTCGCTGGAGGTAACGACGAGTGTCGCGACACGATTGACCGCCGGCTCGCGGGCATAATCCATCGGGAGGACCTGAAGCCCGGCTTCCGCCGCTGCAAGGCACGCACGAACGCCGGAATCGTACGCGTTGGGTTCGGCGGTGAACCAGCGCGCAGCGCATGCCAGTGCCGGATCGAGTGGTGGACACTGCAGGTCAGCGAACCGATGCCCGAACATGGTGCGTTGCCCGTCCGGGGTGGACATGCAGACGCAGTAGGGCGTCTCCGTGGCATGATCCGTGGAGATGAACTGTAAATCCACCTCCGGCGCATCGCGCCGGAAGAGCTCACGCACCAGCCGCCCGTTCTCATCGGCTCCCAGGGGGTTGCCGACCAGCGCCACTCGAACGCCCCACCGGCTGAGCGCAATCGCCGTATTGGCCGCTTCGCCGCCGATGGCCTTCTGCTCCTCTAATATCTCCACATAACCGCCGGGTGGCGGCAGGGTCTCCACTCTCCATAACAGGTCCAGGCACACCGTCCCGTACACAATGACATCATAGTTCACAATATGTCTCTCCTCACGAAACGCCCGCTCCGTTCCCTCGTCTGTCACTATGTGATGCCGGGCCGTAAACGACCCGTCTGGCGGGCCACTGCAAGGAACGGCGCTGCAATGGTTCGCGCCTCCGCCTTGCGACAGCCAACCGGTCTGCGACCGGAAACCCCTGACGTACACATGTGCTGTACTCGAAGTTTGATAAATCTGTGATTTGTTCTCTGTGTGATCTCTGTGTCTCTGTGCCTCTGTGGTTCAAATTGCTTCTGGGTCGTAGAGCAGGTACGGCTTCCGACGGTTGCGGAATGCTTCGACCTGCGGCTGCCAGGAGGCTACCAGCGCCTCCGCCGTTGCGCCGCTGAGGAAGGCGTCATAAGCCGGCTTGTTGGCGAGGAGGCGGTCGTAGCGGGCCGGGTCCCAATCGTGCGGAAAGAGGCGGTGCAGGGCTGCGGCGACGGCGAGGCCGGTCAGGACGGGGACAAAGCGGTTCCGGCAGAGGATATGGAAGTTTACCCCTCCGCAAGCGGCATTCGCATGGACGCTGGCGTGGGGGGTGAAGCGGACAGGGATGAAGCGGATACCGGGGAGTTCCCGGCTATTCAGGTCGGCGGCGAGGAGACGCCCATCGAGCCAGGGGGCGCCGATGATCTCGAAGGGGGTGTCCGTGCCGCGCCCTACCGAGAGGTTGGTGAATTCCAATAGTCCGATGCCGGGATAGAGCAGCGCCTGCGTGAGAGAGCGCATATTGGGTGAGGGGTTGATCCAGGTGAGGTTGGTGGCATCCCAGAAATCGCCACGGTTCCAGCCCTCTACCTTTACGATGTGGAGTTCGTTTTTGAGACCCTTCTCAGCATGGTAGAGGCGGGCCAACTCCCCCACCGTGAGACCATGGCGGATGGGAACCGGATGATAGGCGGTAAAGCTGAGCGTGTCCGCCAGGGGACCCTCGATCTCCCAGCCGCCGATGGGGTTCGGGCGGTCCAGCACCACATAGCGCAGATGATGCTTTGCGGCCTCCTCCATGCAGAGGCCCAGGGTGCTGCTGAAGGTGTAGAACCGGGTTCCCACATCCTGGATGTCATAGACGAGCGTATCGAGGCCCTCCAGTTGCTCTGCGGTCGGGCGTGTACGCTCTCCGTAGAGGCTGTAGAAGGGCAGGCCGGTCTGGGCATCTTTGCCATCGGGAACCTTCTCGTCGAGGAGGCCGCGAATGCCATGTTCCGGCCCGAACAGCGCCTTCAATTCCACTCCAGGAGCGTGATGGAGCAGGTCTATGGTGGCCTCGCCATGGCGATCCAGGCCCGTATGGTTGGTGATGAGGCCGATGCGCTGCCCCCGCAGGGCAGAGAAGCCAGCGTGTTGGAGGGCATCGATGCCCGTCGAGACCGGATTGAGGTTCGGCATAGTGTTCTCTCTATCGCGAAGGTGGGTTGATGGTCTTGTTCGCTGCCGTTCCGCGCTATTCCTGCCGTGGTGCGGGCGAAGACGCGCATAGCGAGGATGCAGCCTTTTTTTCAGTGAGGAGAGTGTACGGCAGGAATGATGACCTGGTAAGTGGAAGGTAACCCTTAGCAAGAGTTCCGAGGAGCGCTGTAACCGAACAGCGCTTCCTGTGTATCAGAGAGGAGACGGATTTATGAATGACAAGCGTCCCAGCGGTCTCATCGCCATCGCCCCGATCGTCTTCAGCCTTTTGGTAGGAGGGATCGCAGGCTACTTCGTGCGTTACTATTCCAACGTCGGCATGCCGACGACGCCCGGGGCGAAGGGCGGTAGTCCTCCTGGCGGTCTGACCGCCCCCGGAGCCGGCGGCGGCATGGGCGGTGGAGGCGGCGGCGGACAGCAGAGCAGCTCCGCCTCGCTCGTGCGTCTGGTCCGCAACCTGGGCACGATTGAGAAAGTACAGAACAAGGGCCTGACCAGCGACCAGATGAGTAAGGCGCTGCCGATTTTGCAGGAGATCCAGTCCGCCGACAAACTGCCGGAAGCGGATTGTAAGACGAAACTGGATGCGCTGGAGGGAGTGCTGACGGCGGATCAGAAGCAGGCGCTCCAGGATCTAACTCCCCAGCGAGGCGGCGGGGGTGGCGGTCGCGGCGGTGGCGGCGGCGGTATGGGCGGCGGCATGCCCGGAATGGGTAGTCCCGGCGGTATGAGCGGCGGCCCAGGCGGCATGCCCGGCAGCGGCGGAATGCCTATGGGCGGCGGCCCAGGCGGTATGCCCGGCAGCGGCGGAGGAGGTATGGGCGGCGGCGCGGGGCGTGGCGGCGGTGGTGGGCAAGATCCGGATCGCCCCTTCGCATCGGACCGCAACAAGCAGGCGCTCCAGGACCTGATCGGCGCCCTGAAACACTGAGGTTAGCGAAGACCGTCTGTAGGGGCGCTCAGGGCGCGGCATGTAGGGGTTCTGCTTGCTGAACCCAGGGGGCAGCACGTAGGGGCGCTGCTTGCCGCGCCCTGGGCAAATTCGCGTGATAAGCGAATTTGGACTGCACCGAAGGTGCGACCTTCTTACGGGGGGTTGCCCCTACGAGGGGATACCCCAGCAGAAAGGGTCCTCCGGGTTGAGCAGGAGGGTGGATTCGGCGTTGACGAAGGCGCTGCCACGGATGGTTGGGATCCATGCCCCCTCCGCCGCGACAACGCTCCCCTCGAAGACGCTGCCGAGGATGCTCTCCTGCCGCCAGACCGCGCCTGGCGCCAGTTTGCCGTCGGTAGCGAGGCAGGCGAGTTTGGCGCTGGTTCCCGTGCCGCAGGGCGAACGGTCATAAGCTCTGCCGGGGCAGAGGACGAAATTCCGGCTATCAACGCCGGGGGCGCCGGAGGGGGAGAAGAGTTCGATATGGTCGATCTCGCCCCCATCGCGTCCCCGGATGTCGGCGCATTCCAGGGCCTGGCGGATGCGCCAGGCGAAATCGGTAAGGCTCTCGATGTTATTTAGCGTGAGAGCCTGCCCATGGTCGTTCACCAGAAAGAACCAGTTGCCACCCCACGCGATGTCGCCGGTAACGGGGCCGTATCCCTCTACCTGCACCGCTACTCCCTGCGCGTAGCGATAACTCGGCACATTCTGCATGGAGACTTGCCCGTTCTCATGGAGAACGGCGGTGACGACACCGACAGGGGTCTCGATGCGGTGTTCACCCGGCGCGATCCGGCCCAGGTGCGCCAGGGTGACGACTAATCCGATGGCGCCGTGCCCGCACATCCCCAGATAACCGACGTTGTTGAAGAAAATGACGCCCGTCGCACAGGAGGCATCCGTCGGCTCGACCAGAAGCGCACCCACCAGGACATCGGAACCGCGTGGCTCGTTGACCACGGCGGATCGAAAGGCGTCGTGGCGTTCGCGAAAGACCCGCAGCCGCTCGGATAGGGGGCCAGCGCCCAGGTCCGGCCCGCCGGAGAGGACGACGCGCGTGGGCTCGCCGCCCGTGTGCGAATCCACCACCTGCACCCGCTGAACGTCCGCACGGCTCATGCCGTCGCCTTCGCCGGAACGTTCGGGCGGGCTGCGATCCCCCGATGAATGATCGCCAGGATCTCCTCGCGCTCCTTCCCGGTGAGCGGAAGGCGGGGCGCGCGCACCCATTCGGAGCCGAGGCCGCACTCCTGGATCGCCAGCTTGATGTACTGTACAAACTTGATGGGAATATCCAGGTGCAGCAGCGGCATGTACCAGCGGTAGATCTCCCGCGCCTTCGCCCACTGCCCGGAGGTTGCCAGCTCCCAGAGGTACTGGTTCTCGTTCGGAAACGCCAGCCCGACCCCGGCGATCCAGCCTTCGGCCCCCAGCAGCACGCTCTCCAGGGCCAGGTCGTCCACGCCGGTGAAGAGCGTGTAGCGATCCCCCAGCAGGTTGATGATGTCGGTGATGCGGCGTACATTCCCCGAGGATTCCTTGATGGCGACCAGCGTCGGCATGTCGGCCAACTCTGCGAACATCTCCGGGGTGATGTCTACGGAATAGGCGATGGGGTTGTTGTAGACGATGATGGGGAGGCCGCTGGCGGCAGCGACCGTGCGGAAGTGGGCGATGGTCTCTTCCGGCTGCGACTTGTAGACCATGGCCGGAAGCACCATCAGGCCATCCGCGCCCAGGCGCTCCATATCGCGGGCGTAGCGGCAGGCCATGGCGGTGCTGCACTCCGCCACTCCGCTCAATACGGGCACGCGGCCCCGGACAACCTCGATGGCCATCTGAAGCACCTGGCGCTTCTCCTCCGGCTCCAGCGTGGTGTTCTCGCCAAGCGAGCCGAGCATGATGATTCCGGTCACTCCGGACTGGAGGAGCGCCTCCAGGTGCCGCGCCGTCGCTTCCAGGTCGAGGCTCTGGTCCTGCTTAAATTGGGTGGTGACGGCGGGGAAGACCCCTTTCCAACGCGTTGCCATGTCGTTCCTTTCCAAGGGTGGTTTGTGGGGACATTGTACTGCCTCGCTTGCGCTTTGTCAACGGGAATCGCTTGGGAGATTCCATTGCAAATCCTCCGGAGTATCAGAACATAACCGACGGAAAGGCAGTCAAAAGCAACGTAAGCGATGTAAGTACCAGCAGTATCATCGAATGCCCTCACCATGCGATCCGCCTCCGCTACGAAACAGCAGGGATTCTCATCGGGAGGGTTCGGAGAACATACATGAACTTACCCTATGAGAGTGTGACGCTTTTATCCGCCGAAATCGAAGGCAGCGCCGAACTGCGTGCGCGAGACATGCACGCCTACACCGAGGCGGTGAAGCGGTATGATACGATTGCGGCGGAGATCCTGCCGCTGCATTCCGGGGACCTGATGCGGAGGATGCGTGAGGGGAAGCCGCTCCTTGCGACGGTGTCCGAACCTCGCGAGGCGCTGGGGGCGGCGCGCGCCCTGCTGCAGACGTGTCAGGCGGAGCCCTGGGTCGGCGAAAACATCCCACGCCTTCGGATCGCGCTGCACACGGGGCCGGCAGAGCACTACCATGGCGAGTATCATGGCGGAGCTGTCAACCACTGCCTGCAACTGCTGGCGATGGCGCATGGCTGGCAGGTGCTGGTCTCCGCCGCCGGCGAGGAAGCGTTCCGGAGCGCCCTGCCGCTCGGTATGCAACTGCGCAACCTGGGGGAGTATCCGCTTGGCGACCTGTATCTGCCTGAGAAGGTGTTTCAACTCCAGTATCCCGGCTTACCGGACCACTTTCCCCCCTTACGCTCCCTCTCCAACTATCCGAACAATCTGCCGATCCATGCCGACCGGTTCGTCGGTCGGGAGGCGGAGATGGCAGAGGCATTACGCCTGCTCACCGGGACGCGCCTGCTGACGCTGATCGGCTCCGCCGGGATCGGGAAGACGCGCCTGGCGCATCAGATTGCGGCGAAAGGGCTCGATGCCTATCCGGATGGGGTCTGGCTGGTAGATTTCGCCTCGGTGCGCGAAGGGGCGCTCGTTGCCCAGAGGGTGGCGTCGGTGCTGAACGTACGGGAGG
>Ga0070734_10006285_pt1 | contig 10033 bp, 6 predicted proteins | sample Coa_R1_8_FD_66444 | JGI IMG/M metagenome (GOLD analysis project Ga0070734, IMG submission 66444) | Surface soil microbial communities from Centralia Pennsylvania, which are recovering from an underground coalmine fire - Coalmine... | ecosystem: Environmental > Terrestrial > Soil > Unclassified ... | reverse complement strand
AATGGGCAATGGCAAAGCGCCGGTGCCCAATTACAACGAGGGGCCCGCTTTAGGGTTTGGTTCCGGTGAAACCCACGCCGCCCCCCCATCTTCACCCATTATCCCCGCCCAGTACGCCGCCCCCGCTCCCAACCTGGGAGTTACCGAAAATGCCTTTGTGGAACAGGGCCCTGGGCAATCCAATGACAACCCGACCGGCCGTCAAGAGCCGGCCGTCAGCCTGGAATGGATCGGTCCGCCCACCGCCAAGCTGGGCCAATCGGTCACGTATCAGATCATCATCAAGAACATCAGCTCCAGCCCGGTCCAGGGAGTCGTGGTGCGGACCCGTCTCCCCCAGGGCGTCACCGTCCAGGCCACCGAGCCGAAAGCCGTCAACGAAGTCAATTTGCTGACGTGGGACCTCGGCATGCTCCTGCCGCGACAAGAGCGCCGGCTCGATTTGCAGCTGTTGCCCGATGCCAAGGGGGATCTGGCTTGCCAAGCCCTGGTGACGTTCACCGGCTCCTCCACCGCCCGCATCCGGGTGCGCGAACCCAAGTTGATCCTGAAAGCGTCGGGTCCCGATAAGGTCCTGCTGGGCGATGTCGCTACCCTCGCCTTGACGGTCACCAACCCCGGCGACGGCACCGCCGATCATGTCAAAGTCAAGGCGGCGCTGCCGGAGGGCCTGGAGCATGCCCGTGGCCGAGTGGTCGAATTCGACCTCGGCAACCTCGGACCCAACGAGACGCGCAGCGTGCAGCTGGTTTGTGCCACCAAAGCCGGCGGCGAACAGAAATGCGAAGCGGTGGCGACCGCCGAGGGCAATTTGCGGTCCGAAGATGCGGCTAGTTTTGAAGTCATCCTGCCCCGGCTGGATTTGACGGTCAGCGGTCCGAGGCTGCGTTATCTCGATCGCAAGGCCATCTACGTCTTCAAGATCACCAATCCCGGTAGTGCCCCGGCCAGCAACGTGACCATCAACGACCAGGTCCCGGAAGGCTTCAAGTTCCTTGCCGCTTCGGATGGCGGGCGGCATGATTTCGCAACGCGCACCGTTTCCTGGTTTGTCGGCGATTTGATTCCGGGACAGAGCCGGGAAGTGAGCCTGGAAGTGCTCGCGATCAACACCGGCGAACACAAGCACAAGGCCAACGTGATCGCCGCCCGCGGCTTGCGGAATGATGCCGAGATCACCACCCGCGTCGAGGGCCTGCCGGCCTTGCTGATGGAATTGGTGGACCTGGATGACCCGGTGGAAGTGGGCGCGGATACGGCATATGAAATTCGCGTAACCAACACCGGCTCCAAGACGGAAACGAACCTTCAGCTCATCTGTACGGTTCCGGAGAAGATGGAGTTCCGCGGCGCGACCGGAGCCGCCAATTGCCGGTTCCGCGTCCAGGGCAAGGACATCATCTTCGAGCCGCTGCCGAAGCTGGCTCCGCGTGCGGATGCCATCTATCGCGTCAACGTTCGTGGCGTGGCACCGGGCGACCTCCGCTTCCGCGCTCGCATCACGGCGGACGGTTTGACCGAGCCTGTGCTCAAGGAAGAGAGCACCAAAGTTTACGGAGATGATGCCATCAAATAAGCCTCACCGCAGCGAGGGCGCAAAGCAAAGCCCGCGGGGGAAACCTCCCGCGGGCTTTTTGTCTCTTGTCCGTTTGGCGGCGGTTCTCCGAACCGCCGCTAAGCGAAACTTATTGCGGATGGGCCCGTTCCTTCAGCTCCACCGCCAAGGCACGGTACAGCGGGCCACCGAGATACCGCGATGCCCGGCCCTGGTTCAGGATTTCCCCGTGCACGGTGACCAGGTCGCCTTCCCGGAAATTGGTCATGCTCGTCGCCGGGGCCAGCACCACACTTCCGCCGTAACGGTCTTCCTTATCTACCGGTGCGTACCGGACAAACCACAGACCCTGGTCGGAGTGGATGTGGATGTAGAACAGTTGGCCGGTAACCCAGCTGTAATCATCCGCATTGGCGACCTTGTGCACGTACTCCTTCGCAATTTCGAAGGTCGGCGGTGCCGCCGGCTGAGCCGGTCGGGTCGAGACCGGCACGATGGGAGACGGAGGCGGGACCGGGGCGGCCGGCTGCACGGCGGCCATTTGCACCGGCGGCAGCACCGCCGACGGCGGCAGCATCTGGACCACCATCGTCTTTCCCGAAGTGCAGCACGTATCTTCCGGGCTCGAATGGTGGAACAGTCTTGCCAGCCGATCCCGCAGCCCTAAGCCATGGGATCCGCCGTCGCCGCAGTTTTCACAGACAGCGGAGCGGCCGGTCCCGCATTGGGCCACGCCGTCCACACACGAGTCGCTGTGGGAGCGGCAAAACAGGGACCGCAGCCGGCTGAAGAACCGGGCCAGGAATCCGGGGTGTTCGTTACAGCAGCTCCCGTCCTCAATGGGGGCGGTTGCGGGCGTCCCTCCGTACCAGTATCCGCCGGTTGTCCGCGGTGCGGTTTGGCTGCTAACGTCCGAACTGGAAATCACCAGGGGCGCCGGGCTAGATTGAACCGGCGCTGGTGCTATTGCTGAATCGGGTGCCCCGCACGCCAGGCATGTCGCGGTCAACAACCACATTGAACCGTTCATTTTGTTCCCCTCCGACCAAGCTGAGCAGATTGGACTGCTTCGGGTCCGCCTCGGTTGTTGCCGCTCGCGGGAGCCCCACACGCACCGAAGAACCGGTCCCCGAAGATTGGCACGTTGCCTGAGACTGTTTTGGCTCGGAACACGTCCTGGTTGTTGTAATCGGTCCACGGGTCGTTCCTACTTTAGCAGCTTTACCTATTACTCGGAGAGTGCCGGTCCGGCGCCATTTGCGGAATCTTCGTACTATTCATGAAAAGCGATACACGCCGGACAGATTGCCAGCGCCACAGCCTGGCGGCATGAACCCCACCCCTGACGATGGGGGCTTCTGCGCGACCCATCGCTGCACCCGATGGTAAGTTGCTCTGGAAAGAAAAAAACACCCTGCGAAGGATGCAGGGTGTTAGGAAGGGAATTCGAATGCTTGGACTGCGGACCTATTCGTGCTTCTCGATCACCTGGATTGACATGATCTGGTACGCCGGGGCAATCGCCCGGTCTTCCGGATTGAGCAGCCGGCCATGGACACGGACCAAATCGCCGTCTTTCAGTCCGGACAGCCTGGTTTCATCCGTGAGGGTTACACTCCCGCCGTAGGTGTCCATTTCGTCCACGGAAGCGTAACGTAGCCGCCAACCCTTGTGGGTATGCTGGAGCTGTCCGCTCAAGGACCCGTAATCGTCGGTGTGTTCGAAACAGGGCTGGGCCGTGACATCCACAAAGGCCCGGCGCACGGCGCTGGGCTCGGTGATCGGGCTCGTCTTGCTGCCGTCCAGGGCAGTCTGGAGAATGGGTGCATCCTTGGCCGGCTCCTTGTTTTCAGGAACCGGGGCTGGGAGGGCATCGGGCGCCGGCAACGTTGCGGGAGCCTGGGCTAGGGCCGGTGTTTGCGGAGTCGTGGGCAAGTGGGTCGGGACGGTGTGATCATTTCGGGGAGACGCATACGGATGGGCAACCCACGGTGGACGTTGTTCGACTCGCGATCCCGTGTCGTTACTACAGCCCGTTGCCACAGCGGAGCCGAGCAAGCAGGCTCCCACCCACCGCTTCATGGCCTTCCGCTTCATGGATTATTGCCTCCTTGTCGGTCTCTCCGGTTCACCGAGCGGGCATCTGGCCGACTGGTTCGCGGTGCGCCGCTGAGCCGAGACTGAGGGAATTCTCAGCCCCGTCCGTAGAAATATCGGCAGACGCCCCCCGATCCTCAAGGATTTTCCAAGAGAACCGAACTTAGCAAAAGAATCGACCGTATCGACGAGACCGGCAAACCCTGCCCCAGCTTGTCTTTCGGGACCGGCGCAGCTTGTGCAGCTTCACACTGCGCGAACCAATTCCCCAGATCTTCGGACGCGCATGGTTTACGGAACAAGGCGAACCGAACGGAAATCGGGCGCCGCGTCCCGATTTCTCGCGGGCCGTGGCGGATTTTGAGCACAGGGCGGTCGATGTTCCTTCTGGGAAGGGCACCCTGTCTAGAGAATCCTCAACACCTTGGAGTTGATCATGCGAAGGACAGACTCGAAATGGCTCGCCTCGGATGTTGGCGCGGATTTCTCCGGAGAACTCAGCAATCTGCGGGCTCATGCAAAGCAAGTCGAGCAGCCAGCCGCCGCGCCTTCGCTGGGCGAAGTGGCCGAGCCGGGCTCACCCCATTGGGAAAGTGCGTGGATTGATCTGGGCGGAGAAGGATGAGGGTTCATTCGCTGCCGGCGGCGCGCCACTCGTTGATGTCAATCCGACTGTGCGGCGTGAAGTTTTTCAGCGAGACGATCTGGCGGTACGCTTCGTATCCCAGCGGGCCGACCTGATCGAGATCGGAGAGCGCGAGATAAGGCACCTCGCGGTAGAAGATGATGTCGTCCGTGCCGGCCGTTGTGGTCGCCATTTCCACCTCGGGCAGCGCCTGCCGGGCCAGGTCCCGAAAGCGTTCCCCTTCCGGACCCGGCGGCGCCGCCAGGGCGCAGATCTCCGATCCCGGCGCGGCGCCGGAGCTGTAAAGCTCGGGAGCCGCCTCTTCGAAGGCTGCTTCGAGGTCCGCGCATGCGTCCTCTTCGTTGGCGTGCTGGGACGCATAGATTTCTGCCACATTGACCCCGAGCAGGCGCGCCTCGACAAATCCTTCCGCTTCGCGTTGCATCGCCTCTTGCACGTTCGCCAGCTGATTAGCCGAAGCGAGACAGACAGTTACCAGCCCCTGAAACTCCTTGGAGAGCAATTCCTGCACGAGCCCATCGAGCTGACTCAGCTCCTCGGGCGTGATCCCGTCGAGCATCTGCTTGACCGCGTCGGCCACATTCTGGACGCCTGCTGGAAATAGTTGGCAGCTCCAACGTCCCTTTTCCTCGGTCGACGCTTGCATGAACAATTCCTGGAAGCTTCCGAGCAGTTCTGTCAGGCGCGAACGGCAATAATTGATCTCCTGGAGCTGATCCGAGAGCCGGCCACGTAAACTGAGGTAGACGTTCCCGAGGCGCTGGAACATCAAGCTCTCATGCCGCCATCGAGGATAACAGCGGACCAGCTCCAACAAGCTGCTTGCCGAAGCGGCCGCGCGCCGGTTCTTGGACGCCTGGCCTTCCCGGAGATTGGCCAGCAGCGATTGGATCCGCGCGTAGGCATTGGCTGCACGAGCGGCCAGTTCCTTGGCAAGGTGATCCTGCTTCTGCAATTCCTGTTCGAGCAGGCGAATTGCTTGCCGCACTGCTTCTTCCGCGCCGGCCAGGCGCAACCCGCATTGCTCGATGAAGCTGGTAATGAACAGGCTGAGCTTTTTTCCGAACTTGTTGGCGATGGCATCCGCGGCCGCGTCGAGCGGCTCCAGCAGAGATCCCGGAGTCGATCCGACACCCTCTTCGGGCCGGCCAACCAGCTCCTCGAGTTGGGCGAGGATTCCGGCGACGGGCGAAAGATCGCTTCCCGGCGCCTCCAGACCGGCCAACGGTTCCATGAGAGCGGCAAAATCAGTCTCTGGATTCTTCCCCAGCGTCCGATCATACGCTTTTTGCAAGGAAGTCAAAAGAAACTCGCCGCCAAGGCCAAGCCGATCCCATTCCTGCGCTACCGCGCCTTTGATCGGCTGCCGCACTGCGGCCGAGTCCTTGCTCATCCAATCCCGGACCAGCTGCTGGCAAAGGCTGCGGGCTACTTGCCGCACAAAGGCTCCCCTTGGCCAGGAAATGCGATACATCCCAAACGTTTGGCAGAAAAAGCTCCATGCTTTCGTGGACGGGGCCGGGATGCTGGCCCGTGTTTCGTCGGCGCTGAGACCGAGTGGCGTCGCCAGGTCATGGTAGAGCCAATTCGCGATCAAGCCGGCGCGGGCCTGTAGTGCGCCCCCGTCATCCTTGGCCGGCAGCGGCAGAAGGACGCAGCGCGTGTAAGGAGCTTCCGCGTCCCGGAGCGGGGCTTCGGTCTCATCATAGTGCGCCCAAAACGTGGTTTCGGGTGCGGAAAAATGATTCAGTTCCGTCAAGGCTGCGAAGGTGTTTCCCAGGGCCATGGTCTGCCCCGTCGAGCGGTCCACGGCCGGCAACACGAAGAGGCCGACGATGTCCGGGGATGCGTGCCCTTGGGCCTTCAACAGTTTGCGGAGGACATACGCCAGATCCAGGAACATGCCGCTGCCCGTGCCGCCCGCCAAACTGGTCACGACATAGACCCGTGGCCGCAGGCTGCGGAGTCCAAAGCCGGGCAGCTTGGCGGCTTCCGCCAATGTGCTCGGATTGGTGCAGGTTTCGAGTTCCTTGCTGAGGCGCGTCGTGATTCCGCGGTAATTGTCGAAGAAAGCGAGCCGGCCCAGAACGCGCAGCCCCGTCGTGACGGGATTGCGTGGGATGCGATAGAGCATTTTGAGATCGAGCCAGGTTTCAAGGCCTCCTCGGCCGCCGGGCGCGCGGAGATAGTGGCTGGGGCGACTGAGCCGGGTTTGCAGCATCTCGTTGGCGTTGAGTGCGCACGTGGTACGGGCGGCGGCCGCCAGCCGCGGCGCTTCCGGATCCGTATCTACGTAGAGCCAGCGGATGTTGGGCAGGGCGTCGACCGTGCCCAAGGTTTCGTGAAAGACGCTGCGTAGACGCTGTAACACGCTCAGGCCCGTATATCCCAGGCCGATCACCAGAGCCGGAAAGAGCACGCCGCCGGGCTGAACCTGGGGGGTGAGGACCGAAACAGCTGGTTGCGCTTCCTCTTCACGTTCAGTCAGCTCATTCACGCGGATCCAGCGCGCGTGTTCGGAAACCGGGGGGGCGGCTGGCGCTTCCGCGGGTTGTGGGGCCTGGGCCACACCCGTGACGCGGGCTTGCTCCACCGCGCCGCGACTGAGCGTTTCTTCGGGACTTCGGGCGGGTGTCTGGGAATTGCCCTGGCCGGGATCCGAAGCGGGCGTGCGCGCCGGTACCGGCGCCGTGCTGCGGTTGCCCAGCAAGGCACGCACGAAATCTTGGCAGGTGGGAAAACGCTGATCGGGACTCTTGGCGAGGGCTCGGCCAATGACCGCGCGGTCGGCGGCCGGCAAGGAAACCAGATTCGGCGGCGAACGCAGGTGCTGCATGATGAGCTGCCCGACATTCGTGCCGTTGAATGGCCGCTGGCCCGTGAGCAGCTCTTGATAGACGATGGCCAAGCTATATTGGTCGCAAAACCGGCTGATCCAGCCGTCAAAGGTTTCGGGGGCCGCGTAGACCGGCGTGATACCGCCCGTCACGGAAGCCATCATCCCTTGAAGATCTTTGACCAGGCCAAAATCCGCGACCTTGACGTGATTGTGGACCAGGAACAGGTTTTGCGGTTTGATATCGAGATGCTGAAGCTGATACTCGATATTCATCAGATCCAGCGCTTCGGAAGTTTCCTGCATGTAGCCGAGGAGCTCTTCCCGCGGGATCCCGGGCAACTTCTGGCTCCGGCATTCTTTGTAGCGGTCCCAAAAATTGCGATCTGCCAGCTCCATGACAATGAGGAGCTGGCCATCGATAATGTCATAGCGTTCTAGAGAAAGAATGTACGGATGGCGGACGCCCTTGACGCGGCTGAGGGCTTTGAGCTCTTGTTCGGCACGCACCCCATCCTCATTGGCGGCCTTCAAATCGCCGAAGACGAATTTGATGGCCTTGGCCAAGCCACCGGGGGCAATGGCCTTCCATACTTCGCCAAAGCCGCCTCCTCCCAGCCGCTCGATGAGCTTGTAACCAGGAATCGGTTCGGCCTGACTTTCAATCCGGACGGCCATGGGTGTGCGACAAGGACCAGGAAAAAAGGAAAGAGGAAAAAGGTAAAGGCGTACTCACTCCTCTTGCCTTTTTCCACCGAGGTCGGCTGCATTGAACCCTAGCTTTCTCAGGCGCGAATCGCAAATGGCCGCGGCCGAATTCCTCTGGGAGTGAACCATTGATCCTGCCATCTGACCCGGTACAATCAAGTGCTTCGCCCCAGGACTTCCGCAGTATCAACGGACGAGCCCATGGCGGATGCTTTGCCAATTCCCGGCCAGCCTCAGGATTATGCTCTCTCGCTCAAGCAGCCGTGGGCCGCGCTGCTGGTTCATGGCTACAAAACCATTGAAGTGCGGCGCTGGCCGACCGCGCGGCGCGGCCGGATCTTGATCCATGCGGCCCGTGTGCCGGATTCCCGCGCGGAAGCCTGGAGTTTGGTGCCGGCCGAACTGCACGAAGCGGCTCAGCTTCGGGGCGGGATCGTCGGCGCCGGCGAATTAACGGGCTGTACTCCGTACCGGAGCCTGGAAGCGTTCACCGCCGATCGCAGCCGTCATTTGAATGATCCTTCCTGGTTCCATGGGCCGGTCCTGTACGGCTTCAGCTTCGCGAAGCTGGAAACACTGCCGTTCCGGGCGTATTCGGGGTGGATGCGCTTTTTTCCTGTGCTGGATGGAACATGGAAAATTAGAAATTGAAACCGCGAGGAGACTGGGGGTTGGTATTCTGCCATTTGCAATTCCTAATGTTCAATTTTCAACTCCACTTCCCGACGAGCCTCCTCCCACTTCGCCGTAGGGACACCGGTCCAGCTTTCGTACCGTACAACATCGGCCAACGATAACCGGGGCAGCCAGCCGGCCGTCTGAAGCTCGGGAGCGGTTGGAAACGCATCCACGTAGCCCAGGCAAAGGTAAGCGATCGGCACCACGTGCGGCGGCAAGGTCAGGATTTGTGCCAGCTCGTCCGCATGAAGAATACTGACCCAGCCGACGCCAACTCCTTCGACCCGCGCCGCCAGCCAAAGGTTTTCCACAGCGCAGACAGTGCTGTACAGATCCATGTCCGGCTGGCACGTTCGGCCAAGCACGACCGGGCCGAAACGCTGGCGATCGCAGGTGACGCACAGGTTGAGAGCGGATTCGAGAATCCCTTCCAGCTTGAGGGCAGCGTATTGCTGTTGCCGGTCGCCGGTGAACTGCTCCACGGCTTCAGCGTTGGCTCGGCGGAACGCAGCATGAACGCGTTGCCGGGTGGTCAGATCGCAAATCAGGATGAAATTCCAAGGTTGCATGAAGCCGACGGACGGCGCATGGTGGGCAGCATCCAGGATGCGCGCCAGCGTGGCCGCCGGAATCGGCTCGGATCGAAACCGGCGGATATCCCGGCGCTCCCGGATCACCCGGTACAGGGCGGCTTTCTCCTCTTCCGAGAAGGCGTGCGGTGTTGTGGTCATCATCCTATCCTCCGAGGCGTTGATGATCCGCCTGGATATTCTCTGTCCGGCTTTCACGGGATCCCGGCACCATCCAGCGCAGCAGTTGTAGGCCGAGGAAGACGACCAAGAGAGGAACGATCGCCCACTTGATCCATCCCACCCATGCCGAGAGGATCAACAAGAGCAAACTGACCCAGAGCAAGCCGCAGCCGACCAGCGTCATCGTTCCCTTGAATCCGACCTCTTCGCTGGCTTCAGGATACTCCAGTGTGCTGACCCGCCGGCGTTCAATACTCCGGCGGGCCGCGTCGTCCAGCTCCAGGCAACGGACGGCCGTCTGCCAGGTTAGTCCCCTCACCCTGCCCTGTCTCCCCAGGGCGGATCCAGGGTTCGTGCGCCGGGACGATTGTGCCACCGCTTCTTCGAAAATCGTGACCAACGTGGGCCAGGGGTTCCAGGTGTCCCACTGCTCGTCGCAGGCTTGGCCGGCCTGATCTTGCCAACGCAAGCAAGCCGGTCCCGGCCAACCCTGCGGAAAGGTCAGCTCGGCCCGGCCCAGCATGCCAACGAGTTCCAAATGCCAGGGGATCACGTTCGAACCGGGCAAATAGGTCGCCTGGAAAAGCGCCTGTTGCTCAAAACGCCCGGCCAGAAGCAGAGGCTGATCCGGATTGAGCTCGTCGCTCACGGCGAAAGCAAATACCTCGGCCAACTCGCCGCCCAGGGTACGCAAGACATCCCAGCCGAGTAATGAGGCCTTGGGTCCGCGGCCACCGCTTGCGATCAGAACTGCGTCGGCA
>Ga0070734_10006284_pt1 | contig 10036 bp, 7 predicted proteins | sample Coa_R1_8_FD_66444 | JGI IMG/M metagenome (GOLD analysis project Ga0070734, IMG submission 66444) | Surface soil microbial communities from Centralia Pennsylvania, which are recovering from an underground coalmine fire - Coalmine... | ecosystem: Environmental > Terrestrial > Soil > Unclassified ... | reverse complement strand
AGGCGGCACCGGGTGGCAGGCGTTCTGATCACCTCAAACTCCCCGCCAAGTTGCCGCGTCAGACCCTGAACGAGCGCCAATCCTGACGATCGTCGCTGCACCGACTGCAGATGAAAACCTGGACCGTCGTCTTCGACATAGAAAAAGTGCGACCCGTTCTCCCTCGTTAATCGTACCCGAATGGTGCCCGCGCTTCGCCCGCTCAAGCCATGCTTGACGGCATTTGTAAGCAGCTCATTCGCAATCAGCGCGAGCGGCATCGCCACGTTGTTTGAAAGCTGCAGGGCGTCTGCTTCGCAATCGATGTCCAGTTCTTGCGGGAAGGTCTGCCGCGCCGTCTCACAAAGCGTGTTGAGAAAATCGCGCGCGTTGAACCGCGTCGCATCCGGGGTTGCGTAAAGCACGCGCTGCGCCGCCGCCATCGCGGCAATCCGCCCGCTTGCCTCCTCGAGCACTTCCCGTGCTTCGGGACTTCTGGCCCGTCGCGCTGCCGACTCCAAGAGAGACTGCAGCATCTGCATGTTGTTCTTGACGCGGTGGTTCAACTCATCAAGCAGCATCCGCTGCTGGGTCTCGGCATGCTTGCGCTCGCTGACATCCACGAGCATGTTGATCGCCCCGACGACCTTACCGTTGTCGTCGCGAAGCAGTGTCGGAAATGGAATGAAAGGAACCCGGGTGCCGTCGGGTCGCTCGGCCACGGCTTCGACGTTGCGGACGATGCGGCCCTCCTTGAGGGCGATCGCCATCGGGCACTGATCATGCGGCAGCGGCGTGCCGTCCGGGCGGTAAAGCTTCCACGTCACGCACCATTCGTCGCTGCCGATGACCGGCGTGCGGCCAGCGAGTTCGGCGGCTGCCTGGTTGAAGTAGGTAATCTTGCCTTTCGCGTCGGTGGTGTAGATCGCCGCCGGCACGGCCGCGATTAATTCCTGGAGCCGCCGCTCGCTGTCGCGTAGCCTGGCCTCGGACAACTTACGCTCGGTGATGTCGCGTGCGATCTTGGAAGCACCGATGATCCGGCCTCGATCGTCTTTCACCGGCGACACGGTGAGCGAAATGTCGATCAACGTACCGTCCTTGCGGCGGCGCAACGTTTCATAATGATCGATCCGGTCGCCGCGCCGAATGCGGGCAAGGATTTCCGGCTCTTCATGTTGCCGATTCGGCGGGATGAGGATCGTGACCGGTTTTCCGATCACCTCTTCGGCTTTGTACCCGAAGAGGCGTTCGGCGCCTTTGTTGAATGTTGCGATGATCCCGTCGAGGTCCTTGGTGACAATGGCATCGTCGGAGCACTCAACCACGGCCGCAAGGCGATATGCCGCCTGTTCGCTGCGTTTGCGTTCAATGCTGAAGCCGAGCTGACGCGCGATGGTGACGGCGAGGTCGACGTCGGCCCGCGTGAACGCATGTGGGACGTCATAGTAGGCCATGAACTTGCCGATCAGGCGGCCGGACGGCTGCAATGGGATGAAGGCAAGCGCGCCAATCCCCTCCCCGATCACGACCTGTTTCAGCGGTTCAGGAAGCGCCGCGGCCTGCGCGACGTCTTCGACGCAGATCGGCTCCGCGTTTTCAACCTCGGGACCCCACGGCGAGTGGCCGTCGACAGCACGCCGGTACGCCTCGGACAGTCCGGACGAGGCCGCGAACCTCATTGCGCCCGAACCATCGCGAAGCAGGATTGCGGCCCGGCTGCACTGCAACGCGCCGAGGATCGCATCGAGAGCGGACTCGTAAACGTCTTCGAACGACTCCGACCGCTGGAGCCGATCTGTGAATCGGTAAAGCGCTGCCTGTTCGCGACCGCGCGCCGCGAGCGCTTCCTCAATGCAGCGGCGTTCGGTGAGATCACACTGAATGCGGACTGCATAGAGGAATCGGCCGTCGGCGTCGCGAACGCTCGATGAAGTTATCGATACCCACACATGGCCGCCGTCTTTGCGGCGGACGCGTTTTTCGATGGTGTAACGATCAAGCTCGCCGGCGACCTGGCGCTGAAACTGCGTGCGATCGGCGTCGACGTCTTCGTCGATGGTCAGGTCAAAGATCGAACGCCCGAGAAGCTCGTCCAGCGGATATCCCGTCAGCGCACAGGCTTGCGCATTCCCGCGCAAGAGCTTGCCTTCCGCATCCACCTCGACGATGCCGACGCCGGCATGTTGGTAAGTGACGGCGAGACTCCGTTCTTGCGGGCGAGCGTAAATCTCTACTGGAAGCTTTTCAACCAAATCAGGGCACGCTTGAAGAGTGGACGTGCTGGCGGGATGCGTGAAGATGCCCGTCCGGGTCGGCGCAGTTTCCTCGATGCTCATCTCGCACTCCACCGTCGTCGCCTGGTGGCCCGCGCCGCCCCTGGCAAGTGCGCAGCGTTCTAAGCATGTTCTGCGTCTTTGCTGACATAGGCCGCACTTGTGTCGAGGGGTTCAACACCGCAACCGAAGGAAGGTTCCGGGCTCGGGATTGTCCGCGGTCGGTCAGGGTTAAGAGCCTGACTATGTAGCCGGACAATGCCCAGCCGGCCCGTGGTGGCCCGCAGCGGGTTCTCATTGGCGGTGGAAAACCCGCTGAAGCAATTGAAGCAATTGCCGGCGAGGCTCAAAGCGGTGCGGCAAAGGTCCGACGCTCAGTGGGATACGGCCTTCACGCATGCCGCAGTCAGAGGATTGTTCGCCGGGTTACGGACGCGGCATGATGCGGACCGCTCGGTCGGGAATGTGGCCGCATTCCTGGCAGAGCCGCAATACGCCACGAGCAGGACCTCGTCGTCACTGCATTGAGCCGCGCAACTCGTTGCATCGCAGCTTGCGCGGACGATCCGCACCGCGGAGGATGTTGCCGGGAGCCCAGCCGGACCCACCGGTCCGGCTTCGCCTCTCGCACCTGGGGGACCCATGGGCCCCGGATCACCCTTGGGCCCTTGCGGTCCTTTCCCGCAAGCCGCCAGGGTGATGGCAAAGGTGATCACGATCAGTGTCCAATACAATTGAACCCCTTCAGAGATATTTGCAGGCGGAGCGGTAGTCGCTGGTGCAAGAACGACGCCGGCCCCGTCGGATCGATGAGACAACCGGATTTGAAGTAAGCAAACTTCGTGCCGGCAAGGCGTCGTGGGTCACGATCCTCTGATGCTGGCGAGACGGGCTTATCATCCGACTCGTGCGCGAGCACCGTTTTCCACTGTGCGGGTCGCGGAAGGAGTAGGCCAAAAGAGACGTTGCCGCCAAGTCGGAGATCCGTTTGGTTTGCCATTTGAGACTGCCGGTTCCTCAGGGTTACGGCAACTTATAGGCTAATGGAGGTTTGAAGAGGTGCACATTGGCCTTATCGGAGGGATCGGCCCCGCTGCGACGGATTTTTATTACCGGCGATTGATTTCAGCGTTCTCCAGCAGGAAGGCGGCGCTGGAGCTGACGATTGTGCATGCCGACACGCCAACGCTTCTCAGCAATCTCGCAAACAATGACGCCGCAGCCCAGGTAGTCATCTATACCAGGCTCACGAACCGCCTTGTTGCGGCGGGTGCTGAATGCGTCGTTGTCACTTCGATTGCCGGACACTTTTGCATCGACGCCTTCAAAGCAGTATCCCCTCTGCCCGCTGTCGACATGATTTCCGAAGTGGCCCGGGCGATCGAAAAACGTGGCCTCAAACGGATCGGAATAATCGGAACTCGCACAGCAATGGAGACGCAGTTCTACGGAGGCGTCGCTAGCGCCGAGATCATTCCCCCAAGCGGACAGGATTTGGACGATGTGCACCAAGCCTACGTTGCGATGGCGGCATCCGGCGTTGTGACTGAGGCCCAGCGTGTGGTCTTCAATACTGTCATTCGAAAACTGCTCAAAGAGAATGGCGCCGAGGCAATCATGCTTGGCGGGACCGATCTTGCATTGGCCTTCAGTGAACGAGACACCGCGTTCCCGCTCGTCGACTGCGCTGCCATCCATGTCGACGCGATTGTGAGATTGGCGATCCCTTGAGGGCGTCGACAGTCATCAAACCTGCCTCCGGTGCTGGTCTCGAACTCATGGCGATGCGGTTGGGCGTCATTCCGTATTGGTGGGAAAACCTCTCAAGCAGGAGGCAAAACCCCCGAGGCATCAATCGCATTCCGGGTGGCCTTTGATGGCTTTAAGATAAGCGACCGCGGCTCGACGGTCGCTTTCCTCGCGAAGGAAGAGAGGCATGTACAACAGGCTATCGTTGAAGCTGTGCCCTGTTTTCCTATCCAGAAAAACCTTCGGGCCCCTGAGGTATTCAAGGAGATTTTCGTCAGTCCAGACAACCCCGGCATCTCGCGCAGCAGCCAAAGGTGGAAGGGGATGGTGGTAGACATCCGTTGGATCCAACGGCGCCGGGGTGGTGCCCGCGAGCGACATATAGACGTTCTGGAGATTCGGGCCGGAATTGGAGTGTTTCGGATCGAGTTGTTCGGCCGGGCTTATGTTGTGGCAGGCCGCAGTGCAGGTCGTCCGAGCCAGTACCCGGCCACGAGCGGCGTCATCTGTGAGGACACAGAATCGCCATTGACCGCCGCGGACTGCAAGCACCAGAAGAGGCACCAGAAGCAATCCCAGTCCCAGCAGCCATCGCGTCGCGCTTCTGCGCTTCACCGGCCGTCCCCCGGTGTCAACGAGTCGTCCGGGTTCCCGGTGACATCTTTGAGCGTTCGTTCAGAGGCCACGCAACAGGCGAACAGCAATCCATCGAAACGCACGAATTCCTCCCTCTTATGCGCGACGGCTCAAGGCCCACGATTACTCGATTGGCAGCATTGAGGCCCTCCCCCTCCGCAGCAAACACGTTTGATCGCAAAATCCGCCACCTCGCTCCGCCCCTGAGATCGCAGTGCTGACACTCAAAGGGACCGGCGCGGTTCTTTAAGATGCATTGTCATTGTATCTTATGCGAGCTTGCTGAACTCGGAAAGATATGTCAAGAATGAATCTATTCTCAAGCACCGCAGGGCGAGCATGCAGCTCACACGATTCACCGACTACGCGCTGCGGGTGCTCATGTACGTGCACGCCGCCGATGGCCGTCTTGTGACCATTGAGGAGATGGCGGCGTCCTACCGCATCTCCCGGGCTCACCTGATGAAGGTCGTGAACGCGCTCACGCGCGCAGGGTACCTTGTCGCCGTGCGTGGCCGCGCGGGCGGCGTGACGCTCGCGAGATCGGCCGAGGACATTCACCTCGGCGACGTTGTGCGAACCACTGAACCTGATTTTGCGCTCGTGGAATGCTTTTCCACCGGCAGCGAATGCGTCATCGATGGCTGCTGCCGGCTACGTCCTGCGCTGCGCCGTGCACTCGGCGCATTCCTCGCCGAGCTTGATCGGAACACTGTGGCCAGCATCGCACTTCGTCCGAAAAATTTCCGGGAGGCGCTTCAGCGTGAGGCGCGCCAGTCATGACTGCAGGAGACTGGATATTGCCGATCCGAAATAATCGCCGCGTGCGTTGACCCATGTCGCCGGGATAAACGTAACCATCTGCCCAGAACGGCCGATGAGCCGTTGGCGGAAGGGGTGGGATTCGAACCCACGAGGGAGCGTGAACCCCCTGCCGGTTTTCAAGACCGGTGCCTTAAACCACTCGGCCACCCTTCCAGCTGGCAGCGATCACAGCGTATAGCAGATAAACGCCCCCCGACTAACTGCGCCGCAGAGCCGCGGAATACATGGTCTTCACGACGCGCCCGGTCTTCACGGCGCCAGCTTGGCACCGGGCGCGACGGACAGTGACGTGCGATCTTGCAGAATCATGCTTTCGCATACATCACACGTAAATACATCGACCTGAGGCAGTCCACTCTGCGCCGGGAAGGACTCAAAGAAGCGCAGCGTTGTCCGGCAGGAAGGACAAGCGAGCAATGTTGCGTTGGGTATAGGCGTCTTGGGCACGGCGGGTGACAAAATCCGCTCCTGCAATCCTGCATTGAGCAAGATATATTGTATACTATTTCAATATTTGCAACAAATCGTGCCTTTGTCGAGGTGGGTGCAGCGGCGCGGTGCCGCCGGAAGACAATCTGGGGTGCGACGGTAGTCCTGCCTGTGAGCGGCTGCACAGGGTGATCGGAAAACCTCCTCACCGGTAGGGCTGTTCCGGCTTCATCGAGGCTGTGGACAACTCGGCGAGGCTGTGGAGAACTCCGGGACGAATTTTGAATTCGATTGTACGCCCCTTCGGGTCGAGCATACAAAAAAGTGTTCCCCTCCTCTTCGCGGCCACGCTGGGCGCCGCGCCAATCGCCTGAGCTTTGGTTCGAGCCGTCATGATCACCCAAAGTGCCCCGTTCATTGTCGACCACGCCGAAAAGTTTCCGACCTTCTGTTCCGTCGCATTCCGAACAGAGAACCGCGCGGTCGTGGCGTCGATCGATTTTTGGGCAGTGAAGCCGTGCGGCGACCCGGCCGCAGACTATGCGCGCGGACGGCGTTACGCCGACGAGGCGATTTGGCATGCGCACGCAACCGGCCAGCCCGTCTTCATCGAATGCGTTCTGGTGTTCATGAGCATGAAATTGCGCCACCGGGACGCTGGCGAGTTGGAACAGGGCTTCGTTGACCGAATCACGAGTGACTTCCCCGACGCAATGGACGGGGTCATCGTTCGCATCTCGCAGCAACGTTTCAAGCGCCTGAATTGAGCCTGCCGGCCAGTCAGGCAGCCGAGCACGCACCTCTCGACCTACTCCCCACGCTCAATGTTCGGTAGAGGTCGACCAACGATGCAGCATCATCGGCAAACTGTCTTGATCGATTCCTTCTCCCTCCGGCCGGATTTTCCATATGGCTTGGGCGAGCTCCATCATCTCGCCATAAGTGAGCGAGCGCATCATCGTTGCGATCTCATTCAAGGGATTGCGGCTGAGTGCCTGTTCAAGCTTGTGCAAATTAACCTGGCTTGAAATCTCGGTGGTATCGGCATGGTTTGGTTCGCGGGGCTCATCAGCGCTATAAATTTCGCTATCTACGTCGCCCGGAGCCAGCACACGCGCTCTTCTTGGACGGTAATCGCTTGGTACCGGGCGCGTATCGAGTTCGCGCGGTGTGGGCGCCCGTTTCGGAAACATCACATCAGCCATGTAAATCTCCTCCGATTTGGATACGGCCGCAACTCTTTAGCCTCCTCTCGTTAACCTCCTCTCGTTCCCCCTTTAAGTCGCAATTCAGTTCGAATTGCCCAGCAAATTGCCCAGCTGTTGCCGCTGCGAATGGCATGTCGGTGTTGGCTCGGCTTCTCAATTTCTGGCGTTGTCCCGCAACACTTCCAATGTAGGCCCGCCAGGAAGATCCTGCTGTCGCCCGCGCGGGTGAGCCAAACGCTCCGATCGATGGCGATGTGCCTTGTGCCGGTGATGCCAATGCTCATGCTGGCGCCCGGAAGATGACGAAGGCCGTTGAATATTCGCTGGGGCGGAATCGGCACGAACGTCGGCGCCGCCAGCCGCGCCAAACACGAACCGGTCTGCGAAGGCACTTGCCGGCTCGTTCTCGCGTTCAGCGTCTCGGCTCATGGCCGCAGAAACCGGAGCGGACGACGAAGTCGATTCCGACGCGGGAGAGAGGCGGTCAAGTGCGCTCGCACTTCCCACCATGTCATCCATCGGAGAACGCAGCGCGGGTACGACAGCCACAAAGGATACCAACCCAGCGCCAAATAGCGCGCTGATTGGTGTCCAGACCCTATAACGCCGTGTCGTCGCAGGCGCGAAATCAACCGTATACGTCACGTAGAGGCTTTCGGAGTCGAACGACTCTATCGGTGGTGATCCCGCCTCCCCAGCAACAGCATTATTGCGATACCATCCAGAATGTAAAGTGTTTTTGGCCTCGCAAGGTTAACTTCACTACTAAAGATTGCACAACAAGCGCAAAAGTTTAGCTTCTGTCGAGTCAATGCCGACCGCACGGCCGCGCTCGCTCGCTACGTCACTCTGCTGCCCTCCAATTCGGATATATCGGCGGACCCGGCGTCTGCATTGGCGACTCTTGCATTGGTATCATTTCCGAGCTCCTGCAGCTGGGCGAGGAGCAAGGATGCGCGTCGCTCGACGGCGTGCCTCGTCGGCTCTAAAATCTCGTGTGAACCCGCCGGCATTGCGGCGACCTCGGATGCCGCCGCTTCGGATTCTGCAATTGCGGATTTCGCGAGCGTCCCGACGCGGTCGACGACCTGCCTGGGATTGAGGCCGCACTCGCGTGCGAAGCGCTGCCAGTCCTTTCCGTTGAGATCGTCGCCCCGGCTCTTACCGGCGATTTTCTGGGCGAGGCTCTTGGTGACGTTGCCCCACACTTCGCCGCACATGATGTCGTAGATCGGGGCAAGCGAGGTGCCGTTGCCGCGGATCATGATGGCGTAGTTCTTGGCGTGGGCGTCGGTGTTGCAGCACAGGACACTGAGAACGACCATGTCGAGCAGCCGGATGATTTCCGTCGCCGGCAGATGACGCCGGGTCAACTCGAACATATCCCTCAACGTCGGACCGCGAACGCCGGTCTGGTTGGACTCATACTTGGCTGATGGCGGCGTCCCGAGTGCCTGGCAGTAATCCTCCTGGTGCAGACGCCGCCAGCGACCGCCTACATCCGTGCGGTCGTACCGCTTCACCAGCAGGTAGCTTCGCTTGCCGGCGGTGCCGGTCGTAAGATCCGGCGTCGGGATTTTCATCCGGCGCGCCAGGGTCAGGCAGAACGCCTCGTTTTGAACGCCTCCGGGCAGACGCGGGGAGTCCGGCTTGAGGATGTGGGTGGACGGCGAGCCGTTCATCGGAATGCAGATGCGGCCCGCTTCGTCGACCGCCACCGCCAGTTTCGACTGGGCGCCGGCGAGCGACATCGACACGCCCTCTTCGCCGACAAGGAAAGGCTTGTTCGGCAGATCGTCGAGGACCGCTTCGACCTCATCGGGCGTCGCCAGCGGCCGCCATTGGACCGAGGATGTTCTCCCCGGCTGTCCGATCGAGAGGGCGCCTGCCGTATCGCCGCCGATCGCCGACAACAGACCGATGACGTCGCTGCGCGCCATCCCGAGCAGTTGACCGAGCGTCCGCAACTGCTCGTTTTCGGGCAGGAGGTTTGCGGCCCATGGCAGGAAAATGTCGGGCTTAATGCGATCAGGAGCGAGCGGCATCCTGACCGAAATCGGAAATGCGCCGCGCAAGCTGAGCCAGCTCGAGTCATACGTAAAGGTCGGTCCGCTCTTGTCGACGTCGATTGTGCCGACAAGCCGCTGCTCAAAGTATACCGGTAGCCCGGCCATCCGGCTCCTCCATGGCATCTGGAAGATCAGGCAAATCCGCCGCCTCAGCCGCAGACGGATCGCGGCGCGCCAGAATGTCGGCCGGCGTGAAGCCCAAGGCTTCTGCGACCAGGAGGCTTCGCCCCAGTTGGCAGGACGGCTTGCCGGCTTCCAGCTCGATCAGAAATCTGCGGCCGACACCGGTCGCGAGCGCAAGCTGGTCCTGCCGCAGCTTCAGGGCTTTTCGCCGGCCTCGGATCATTGACCCGAATATCGATGCGGTCCCGGAGGCGCGTCGCTCAATCGAATTTTCATCACTTTCCATGTGTCACACCCGTGTGTCACCATGTGCCCGGTAGGGAATATTTCATTGTATTTCACTAAAGGTTAATGAGATGTTCCCGCCAGGGAACATTTGCGCCAAAAAAGTGGTTTTGGGGACGAAAGTGCCCGCCCGGTAACATTATGGCGGGCCCGATGTTGAGACGGCGGAGGCGTCGCCAGACCGTCGGGGACGACGCTTCGCGCCTCCCCAGGAGGGCGGCTCCAATCTACGACTGTAGGGGCGACCCTCATTGGCGTTAGGTTAAGGTCGATGTCGCCGCAGACTCCTTCTTCGCGCCTTGCGGTGGGAAATCCGCTCCGGTTCACCCTCCCCTGAAGGGACCTGAAGGGGGAGGGTCGGACTGCCGAAGGCAGTCCGGGGTGGGGTGACACCCGTGCAGCACGCGCTGAAAGGCTGTCACCCCCTCCCGTCCCGCTGGCGCGGGCCGACCTCCCC
>Ga0070734_10006283_pt1 | contig 10037 bp, 8 predicted proteins | sample Coa_R1_8_FD_66444 | JGI IMG/M metagenome (GOLD analysis project Ga0070734, IMG submission 66444) | Surface soil microbial communities from Centralia Pennsylvania, which are recovering from an underground coalmine fire - Coalmine... | ecosystem: Environmental > Terrestrial > Soil > Unclassified ... | reverse complement strand
ACGATGACGATGGTGTAATCGCGCTTCAGCTCGAAGATCAAATCCTCAATCCGGGCCGTGGAAGCAGGGTCCAGGGCCGAGGCCGGCTCGTCCAGGAGAAGGACTTCCGGATCGGTGGCCAGGGCACGAGCGATGCACAACCGCTGTTGCTGGCCGCCCGATAAGTTGAGCGCCGAATCATTGAGCCGATCCTTGACCTCGTCCCACAGTGCGGCTCTTCGCAGGGCGTGTTCGGCAATCTGGTACAGCTGAGCCCGGTTGGTTGTCCCGGCGACGCGCGGACCGAAGACCACATTCTCGAACACCGATTTCGGGAATGGATTCGATTTTTGGAAGACCATGCCTACGCGCCAACGCAGGTCCACAAGGTTGATGTCGCCGTTGTAAATCTCCTCCCCGTCGAGCAACACTTCTCCCGTATGGCGGGTCCCTTCGATCAAATCGTTCATTCGGTTGAGAGTACGAAGGAACGTCGATTTACCGCACCCCGACGGGCCGATCAACGCCACCGCCGAGCATTCCGGGATCTGCAAGGCAATGTCGTAGAGCGCCTGGGAGGAGCCATACCAGAACGACAGACCCTGGACAGCGAATTTGATTCGCGCTCCCTTGAGGTCAGGCGGTTCCCGGCCAACCATGCTCCGCTCGGAGAGGATAGCAGAGTAGGATAGAGTGGACAAAGAAACACCTCAGATGGGCACGTGTCGGTCTACTAGGCAGACCTTGATAACCGCCCAACATTTTAATCGGAAAATGTGTGGATTTGGTGAAGAAATTGCAAAAATCAAGGAGCCGGTGCTCGGGGGAGCCGAACGCAGAAGCTCGTTCCTTGTCCGAGGCGGCTGCTAGCAGTCACGCTTCCGTGGAGTGCGTGCACCAGGTGCTTGACGATCGACAGCCCCAGACCGGTTCCTCCCAGCTCTCGAGAACGGGCTTTATCGACGCGGTAAAAACGTTCGAAGATGCGGGGCAGATCGCGTTCCGGAATGCCGATGCCGGTGTCCTGCACTTCCAGGCAGACCTGGCCATCTTCCGCACGCCAGCGTACGTTGATCCGGCCGCCGGCGGGAGTATATTTCACGGCATTATCGATCAGGTTATCGAGAATCTGCTGGACCGCCTCCTCATCCGCCCAGGCGGCAATCCCGTTTTTTGTGTTCGGTTCGGAAAAAGGAGGCACTGCCTCGAGGAGCTGGTTCTTCGCCTCGGATCGCGCTCGATGCCGCTCCAGACAAGTAGCCACCACATCGGCCAATGACACGGCTTGAGGTTCAAACGTTCCCATTCCCGATTCGATCCGGCCCAGGGTAAGCAAATCCAAGATCAGACAGTGCAAGCGGTCCGCCTGTTCGGCGATTCGCTCCAAAAAAGGCCCACGGTGTTCGCGGTCGTCCACCGCCCCTTCAAGCAACGTTTCGACACAGGCCTTGATAATGGAAAGCGGCGTCTTGAGCTCGTGGGAAACATTGGCGACAAATTCCTGCCGCAGATGCTCCAGGCGTCGCAATTCACTCGTGTCATGCAACACCAGCACGGCACCCCGGGGCGGCGGCCCGGGCATCCGCGCGGCATAAACGGTAAGGCTCTTCGCTGCCGGGCCATCCCAATTCAATTCTTCCTGGTGCGGCTCTGGATCTGCCAGGGCGCGGCGGACAAACTCCTGCAAGGAGCGCCGCCGGACCACTTCCCAGAGCTTTCGGCCCGTGATTGCTTCCGGCTTCAGTCCCAGGAATTGGAGCGCGCGTTCATTGGCGAAGAGGACCCGTTGCTCGGCATCCAGGGCCACCACTCCTTCAACCATCCCCCCGAGGATCGTTCGTAGCTGTTGGCGGTCTTCCTCGAGTTGGGCGAACTCGGCTGCCAGACGCTCGCTCATCCGGTTAAAACGTTGGACAAGCGGAGCCAATTTATCGCTGTCGGGCATGTAGATCTTGTGGCTGTAGGTTCCGCCAGCGATTTGTTCCATGCCTGCCGTGGTCGCCTGGATTGGATCGGTGATCCGCTGTGCCAGCCAGCGCGCAAGTCCCAGGGCCGCCAGCCCCAGCAAGGCCGCTGCTGTCCACACGGTGTGCCGCAAATCCGGCTGCTCCACGCGCTCGACAATTACCAGTGCAAGCAAACCCACAGAAGAAAGCAAAAGCACGGCATGGGTGGTAAACAGTCGCCAAAACATGCGTGAGTGCCACATTCCAGGAAGACAAGGAGACCAGGAGAAGGGGAGACAAGGAGACAGACAGCAGCTCTTCCCCTCTCTTTGTCTCCTTGTCTATTCTACTCTGCTCGGCTGGCAATCAACCCGCGCTTGCCGGTCAGAAAGCGGATGCCGATATTCAGCAGCATGACGATGGCCAAGAGGACGAGAGCGGCGGCCCACGCTTGCCGGTGCCAATCCTCATAGGGACTGACGGCATAGGTGAAGACATAGACCGGCAAGGAAGGAGTGAAATCGTTAGGCGAGGAAGGCCAAAACTGGTTGCTCGAGGCCGTTAATAACAGCGGCGCGGTTTCGCCGGCAATACGGGCAATGGCAAGAAATACCGCCGTGATGATCGCGGGCAAAGCCGCCGGCACGATGACGCGCCACACGGTCTGGTATTGACTGGCTCCCAGGGCGTAGCTGGCGTCCCGGATTGAGCGCGGCACGAGTTTCAAGGCTTCCTCCGATGCCCGCATGACAATGGGAAGCATCATCACCCCCAGAGCGAAGGCTCCGGCCCACCCCGAAAAATGGCCCAGCGGCTTCACAACCACGGCGTAGCCAAAAATGCCGATGACGATGGAAGGAACGCCGCCGAGCAGCTCGCCGATAAAACGGACGGCCGGTCCAAGCATATCGCTGCGGTATTCAGCAAGGTAGACGGCCGCCAGGACGCCGATGGGGACCGCGAAGAGAGTTGCCAGCCCCACCAGCAGGAAGCTGCCATATAGCGCGTTGGCCATGCCGCCGCCTTTTTCGCCGACCGGGGCGGGGAGCTTGACAAAGAATTCCCAGTTGAGGGCCTGGATGCCGTGAATGAGCAAATAACTCAGGATCAGAAAGAGCGAACCCACGGTGATCACGAGAGCGAGGCCGAGCACTCCGGTCATCACCTGGTCGACCCACCAGGCCAGGGCATTGCGGCTGGCCACAGTTCGCGGGGCTTCGGCGAATGCTCCGGGGTCAGTCGGCTGCGTTCTTTGAGCGCGCGCCAGCCGGGGAAACAGGCCTCCCTTACGAACTCTGCCTACGCGCCAGATCAGCAAGCGTGCGAGCGTGTTCACCACGATATTGACCAGTAACAGCACCAGCCCCAGCTCCACGAGAGCCGACACGTACAGGTCGTATGTCGCCTCGGTGAACTGATTCGCAATCGCACTGGCAATGGAATCGCCCATGGCGAACGGGGACAGGACAATTTCCGGTCGATTGCCGATCAACATGGTCACGGCCATGGTTTCGCCGAGGGCACGGCCCAGGGCGAGAAAGCAGCCGCCGACGATGCCGGGCCGAGCATAGGGGAGCACGACCCTCCAGATCATCTGCCAGCGGGTGGCTCCCAGGGCGAGCGCGGCCGCACGCTGAGAACTCGGCACGGCCCGGCAGACATCGTAGCCAACTGCCGCCACGTACGGCACGATCATGATGGCCAAGACAACGCCCGCGGGCAACAGCCCCGAGCCCCCGGTATTGGGACCACCCAGCCAAGTCGTGACTCTCTGCAAATACGGCGACAAGACATACAGCCCCCAGAAGCCGTACACCACACTGGGAATGGCAGCCAGCATTTCGACCAGAAGGGACGCAGGCCGGCGCAGCCAACCGGGGGCGATTTCGGAAAGGTATGCGGCCGTGCCAATACCCAAGGGCACGGCCAGCAACATGGCAATCACGGAAGTGGCCACGGTGCCATAGACAAACGCCAAGGAACCAAAGATCCGATGGTCCGGCTCCGGATCCCAGGTGGTTTGGGTAAAGAAGCGGATGCCGATCGTTTGGATTGCCAGCCACGCCTGCCAGGTCAACACAACCACCAGCAGCACGGCCAAGACGATGACCAACATGGCCGCGAACTGGCAGAGCGACCGGAAAATGACGTCTCCGGCTCTGGCAAAGGAAGTACGTAAGCCCCGGCGTATTCGCAGGCCTGAAGGGACCGGCACGGTTTGCGATTGGCCGGAAGGCGGTGTCATCGATTCCCATTCTTGAATGTGCGAATCGGAAGCGAAGGCTCGCCGTCTCCCTCGTTTCCGACTCGGACGAGGTTACTGGGCGATGTGGACTTGATCCAGTTTCTTCTCGAGGCGATGGACCAATTCTTCGGGAAGATGAGCGTAATCGAGATCCTTGGTGTACTGCTGCCCTTCGTGCGTCACCCAGCGGAGAAAATCGACGACAGCCTGTCCTTTGCCCGCCGGCTGGGTTATGTAAAGGACTGCCCAAGTCGTTCCACTGATCGGAAAAGCGTCTTTGCCAGGCGCGTCGGTGAGGGAATAGCGGAGGTCCTCCGGAATGTTCACCAGCGCGCCCTTGGCTGCCGCAGTGACGCTTTCCAGACTCGGGGTGACGAATTCCCCTTCGCGGTTCTGTACCATGCCAAACCGAATGTTGTTTTGCATGGCATAAATGAGTTCGACGTATCCCATACCGCCGGGCGAATTCGCAACTTTGCCCGCCACCCCTTCGTTACCTTTTGCCCCCGCTCCGGCGGGCCAGTTGACGCTCGGGCCGACCCCAACCTTCTCCTTCCACTCCGGGCTGACCTTGGAGAGATAATCGACCCAGATATACGTTGTGCCGCTCCCCTCCGAGCGGTGCACGATCAGGATGTCCTTGTCCGGCAGCTTCACATCAGGGTTAAGCTTGGCCAGTTCAGGATCATTCCACTTTTTGATCTTTTGCAAATAAATGCCGGCCAGTACCGATCCCGTGAACTGGAGCGGTTTCTGGACCCCTTCGAGATTGTAGATGGGGACCACCGCACCCATGACCAGGGGAATGTGTACCACCTCTCCGCCCGTCGCCTTCGCTTTGCTCAGCTGTTCGTCGTTCAGAGGTGCGTCCGTGCAGCCAAAATCAATGGTTTTGACGATCATCTGTTGAATGCCGGCACCCGAACCCATGGATTGATAATTGACCTGAACCCCCTTCGCCTTCTCGTACACGCTGGCCCATTTGGTCATCATCGGATTGACAAACGAGGAGCCGCCTCCGTTGAGGCGCTTGCTCTCGGTGCCACTCCCACCACAACCGGTCCCAACCACAAGGCTGACCGCCAATACCGCAAGCGCTGCCTTTGGCTTCATCGGTTTGATTCCCCTCGAGCGCCGCTGCGCTGCACCGAATGGGCTCCGCTCAGAACGCCACGGCCACTGTAGATGCTCTCGGAGGTAAGATTGTGATTAAATTATGAAATTTGGGTGAAGAGGCCATTCGTCCCTCGAGCTGCTGGCCTTCCTGCACGAGCGTTCCGAAGCTTGAGGCCGATCCGGTTTCCTTGGCACCTGATCTGCATTCTGGGTCCTGATACATGGTCCGGTTGGTTGTGTCCGTTGAGCGGCGGCTCGCAGAACCGCGTGCGGATGCGCCCCGCGCGGTTCTGCGAGCCGCCGCTCAACAAACACGGACATATTCAGCGGACTGGGTATGAGATACAGAAAGAGAAGGCAATTATCGGTAGAGGATCATATGGCGAAATCAAGGAAATGGGTGCAGGGCGTGAAAACGGTCTCGACCTATCCGCCGCAGGGACTGTTTACCAAGGATGCCGCGACAATTGCTCGCATCATGGCGAGTAAAGAGGTCAGCCCCAAGGGGATTGGCTCCGGGATCCGCATGATCCAGTTCTTCATCAACCGCGCCGGCAAAACGCTCCCACCGGAACGCAAACGCGAGCTGGAGAAAGCCAAGCGAATCCTCCAGGCCAAGCACGGCTCCGGAAAAGCGGCACCGACGAAATCGCGTGCCTGACGGCTACACCGGCGGCTTCCCACGGTGCTCCCATCCAGTCATATCATTACCGATCAGTTCATCGATGAGCTCGGTGACACCGGCCCCGTGGTGGGCGCGGGTGACGAAATGCGCTCGGTCCTTCACCACCGGGAGCGCATTGGCGACCGCGACGGAACACCCGCAGAGGCTCAGAAAGGCGTGATCATTCTCGGCATCGCCAACGCCGACCACGTTGCAGGGTGCGATGCCCAGCTCCGTGAGAGCGGTCCTCAGTCCAGTTGCCTTGTTGATGCCGGTAGGCAGCACCATCACGGCGCCCTTGTTAAGGATGACCTGGAGCTCCAACCCTAGCTCCGCGATCACTTCCAAGACGATCGCCTGGAACGGCCTCCAGGTAGCGACGATTACCTGGCCCGTGGAGAGGGGCCGCACGCCCCGATCATGGAGAGCCTGGAGGAACTGCTCGGGAGGGCGTTCAGCCAGGGTTTTTTGTTCACCATCTGAAGGCCAGTAGAGCAGGGCTCCGTTTTCCGCGACAATCGAATCGAAAAGGTGAAGGTTTGGAAAAACGGAAAGTAGATCGGGTAGCTCGCGTCCCGTGACCAGGATGAGTTTGCGGCCGAATACCCGGAGACGCTCCAGTGCAGCGAGCGTCTCATCGTCTACCCGGCCGTCGGCCGCCAAGGTGCCATCATAATCACAAGCGAGAGCAAGGTATCGCATTGGAAATTACATATGATAATATGTTTATTTTAAAACCACAGAACGCTGCCCCCGCATTTCCCCTCGGTTTTAGCGGTTTGGCCAAGTCTTGACAAGATTCCACAACACTTCAGAAAACTCTTGTGGCGGGTGTCGGTGACATGAGTCGAAGTAGATAGGGGCCGACTACGTGAAATACTCGTTGCGAAATCCTCGAGGGGAAAGTAAGCTCAATACCTCTAAACGAGTCCCGCTCAACCTTGTCAACTGGAGAACTCCCCCGTGTGCCGTCAGTGGCTCGTTGCGTTCGTGCCCTTTTTGAGCCTCGGTAGCTCGCTTTTGTCCCAGCCGCCCCAGCCGACTCAACCACCGCTAATGAGGACGCTTGACCTCAACGTGGGCGAGTCGGAGGACGTTGAGCTGTCTGATGGGACCAGGACGAGCATCAAACTACTCGACATGCACGAAATTCGCGACGACCTCCGCAATGTGGTCCGCCGCGCAGAGGTCACTGTCTTGGTGGCCGGGCATAAGATCTCGCTGGTCTCGGCTAACTATCGCCTTCCGGTGACTGTCGGCAATGTCCAGATCGACTGTCCGATCACCAGGGGCTACCGGCAAAACAACGAGAAAGGAGTTGCCGGCGAAAACCCGTGGGGGCTCGTGAAGGACGCTCGGGTGCGCCTATGGCCGGCTGGGTCCCCTCTCCTGAAACCGGGTACCTTCGTCTACCCGGCCAAGCAGCGTTGGTTTGCGAGCGGCACGCAGATGGCCAACGAGCCGGTTCATGTCGATGGTGGCGAAAACCCGCTGGCCAAAGCAATCTACTATCATTACGGCCTCGACATCGGCGGCGCGGAAGGAATGGTTGACGTCGTGGCTGCCACCGATGGATTGGTCGTCTCTGCAGGGAAGGCTGTCCTGGCTGGATATGCCGACACGCCAGTGCAGCCACGTTACGATGTGATCTACGTCCTCGATCCACGGGGCTGGTATTACCGCTACAGCCATCTGAAGATGATCGGTCCGGATGTGCGTCCGGGACAAGAGGTGAAAATGGGCCAGCGGATCGGCCGGCTGGGCAAGGAAGGGGGCAGTGGCGGCTGGTCACATTTGCATTTCGATATCTCCGGCCGCCAGCCGTCCGGGAAGTGGGGCATCATCGAAGGCTATGCCTTTCTCTGGGAGGCATATCTGCGTCAGTATCAGCCGAAGCTCCTGGCTGTCGCCCGACCACACCAATTGGCTGCCGTCGGGCAGAACGTGGTCCTCGATGGGAGCCGGTCGTGGTCAGCGAGCAAGATCGTCGGCTACGAGTGGACGTTCACGGACGGCCAAACCGCAGTAGGAGCAACCGTCGAGCGGATGTACAAGAAGCCAGGTGTTTACAGCGAGATCCTGAAAATTACGGATAGCGCGGGTCGGGTTGATTATGACTTCGCGGTGGTCAACGTCCTGGACAAGGAACATCCAGAATGGCTGCCGCCGTCGATTCACGCCGCCTATGCCCCGACGTTCGCAATCAGGCCTGGCGATGCCATTACCTTCCTGGTGCGGACGTTCCGCACGAGCGACGGCAAAGAGACCTGGGACTTTGGCGATGGCAGCCCCAAGGTCGTCGTACAGAGCGACGGCAATGCCGTGCCATTGGCCGAGAATGGCTATGCCCGCACTGTCCACGCTTACGCCAAGGCTGGCCACTATGTAGTCCGCGTGGAGCGGACCGACCGGAGAGGCTATACGGCCATCGGACACCTGCATGTCCACGTCGCTGATGAGCGGTCTGAGTCTTCGCCAGTTTGTCGGTATGATCGGCGTTGAATTCCGCCGAGGTCAAGAAACGGACCGCAATCAGGATTTACACCGGCGTAGGAAATGGGTAAGCGGGACAAGAAGACAGTAGACTCAATGGTGCTCGGCCGGGGCGAGCTGGCCTAAGGCGGCTCGCAAGATCGCATGCAAGCCGGGGTCTTCCACGTGGGCCAAGGCTTGATCCGTTTGCACCCAGCGTCGCTCCCGGAGTGTACATTCGGGCCAGTCTTCAGCCATTGCCGTAACTTCCATGATGAAGACCGTGACGTGGTAGGTGGCCCCACACTTCTGGTAGAGATAGCTCCCGATGGGATGCGGATGGAGGATCCCGCGCAGGCCCGCTTCCTCCCATGCTTCTTGCAGGGCGATCTCGCCAACGGTCTTGCCAGGTTCCAAGCATCCTTTAGGGATCACCCAGCGCTTGCCGCTGCGGGAAGTAATCAAACAGATCTTGGCGTTCCGGATCGGGATTGCCCCTGCCTGCAAAATCCCCTTCGGCTTCGCCAGCATATGCATTCCTCAGCGGATGGGAAGGTCCTCCCTGCCTTAAGGATTCAACATAAAGCCTGCCAAAGTCAAGCGGCTTCGCGATTTTTTCACCCGATCTCCATCGACTGGACACGTTTTCTCCGTTCCGTCCCGCTCTGTTCACTCGTGCTACCCGGTCTCCGCACGGTTCACTTTAGCTCAAAGTTCAACGTGTTCGTCCCTTCCTTGACCGAAGCGGCCAACGGGGTTTTCGATCGGTCTCGATACCGCGCCGGGATCCGTTTCGTGTTGCTATTGGCCAGTTCCTGATAATCCCGGGGCTGGATGGTGACTTTGTATTCTCCGGCGGGTGCGCCGGAATGATCGCCATTGAATCCGAGCTGGTATTGTCCACGCGCATCGACCAGTGCGGCAGCCTCATAGCGGATTCGGCCGTGCGCGTGGATTTCGACCGGGGTGAAGTAAATGACTCCGCCCTTGAGAGGGGTCTGATCAGAGAAGGCGATCTTGCCGTGCACGGGGTGAGGCGCGGCCAAGGGAGGACCGGGAGGCGGGCCATTTTCTCCACACCCGGCCAGAACGGTCAGCAGAACGAATCCTATGCATCGCCGCATGTAGTGTTGAAGCATGAAGTCTCCTCCCTAATCAAAGGGGCCGGGCGATTCGTTGCCCGGCCCGCGTTCCCTTGCAGATCCAGGATCTAGTAATCGCCGTCCTGAACGATCTCGCCGCCACTGCGGGAGACCAGAGATGCGACCACCACGGGAGAGGCACTTTCCTTGAGGAAGACGGTATGGCCATCCGCGAACAACACATTGGCGCCGCCTGGATGGAAACTGAAGATCTCATCATTGGGACCGCAGTTGTTTGTCAGCTTCCAGCATCCGTTCGGACCATCGCTGCCGGCATCGGAGTTGTTGTTGTTGACGATTTTGAAACCCGGCGTGGTGGTATTCAGCAGCGGATCGCCGGAGACGCCGTAGCCATTATCCTGTTCGCCCCAGCGCCAGAACCGGCGCGTGGCAAAGTTGGACCCCTCATCCACCGAGATCCCCAATACCGTGGCCGGGTCGAGGTAGGCGGGGTTGGTAATGTAATCTTCGCG
>Ga0070734_10006282_pt1 | contig 10037 bp, 16 predicted proteins | sample Coa_R1_8_FD_66444 | JGI IMG/M metagenome (GOLD analysis project Ga0070734, IMG submission 66444) | Surface soil microbial communities from Centralia Pennsylvania, which are recovering from an underground coalmine fire - Coalmine... | ecosystem: Environmental > Terrestrial > Soil > Unclassified ... | reverse complement strand
TGGTAAACGTCGTTAGTGCCCGCGAGGATGTGCACGGTGCGCGGATGCTGACTCAATACGTCGGCATCGAAACGCGCGAGCATTTGATGTGAGTCCTGACCGGGCACTCCCGCGTTAACGGCGCCAGGTAGCAGGGTGCTCATGAGCTGATCCTTCGGCGTATAGTACGGATCGAACCAGTGGTAGGTAATGCTATCGCCTATGAATACGTAGGGCGCCGCGTCCGCTGTGTGTGGCGCTGCCGTGGGTGTCGCATCGTTAGATCCGCCGCCGCATGCCGACAGGACAACGCAGATTGCTGCGGCCAGTGTGTTTCGGGTATTCATTGCGCGTTCCTATACTCTTCGACACCGCACAGCTGATACATCCGCCCGTCTTTGCCTAGCACGTTGCTGCAATCGACGGGTCGTGAATGCCATTCGCCCCGATCACAGGGCGCATCGCATCCGACAAGCCAGAGCATCGCGGTCAGCGCGGTTAGTAGTTTCACTTCACTAACTCCTTTTGGCAAAAGTACATCGAGCCGTCGCGGTCATAGTATGCCCACGAGCGGCGCGCTTGCTGGCACGTGTCCTCTGATCCGTACACAGCGATATGCTCGCGCACGAGACCGTCAGCGATGCCGTGCTTGTTGTGACTGATCGACACTAGGACTAGTGCCCAAACGAAAACTTGGAGACCCATGGCCTAGTCCTCCTCATAGAAAAACTTCGCTTCATCGTCGCACGCTACAGACTCCAAGTCTGAGAGGATTTCCTCGGCAACGTCGGCAGGATCGCTGTCACGGTAAAGCGATCCGACGCCCCAATGCGCATAGCCGTATGCGCCACCGGTGAAGCTATTGTCTCCAGTCTGCCAACCCCATCCGCGCGAATCCACGCCGATAGTAAGCTGCATCCCTGGCGTCTCGTCCTCCGGATCATCGCTCGCGCGGTATTCATCCCCTATCGTGGGAATGAGGACGTGCACAAGCGCGGCTAACTCGTTTTTGAATGCTTCGCGGCTCATGGTCTAACCCTCCCCAAAGTAAAAGCAACGGCAATAAGTCAGCAGCGTGTCGCTGTCGCCGCCCACGTAGTCGGTCCACGGCAGGAACCAATCCTGAGCCTGTATCCACGCGCGATGCGGCTCCATGTTGTCGTCAAGCTCGCACACAATGCGCGTTGCCGGTCCGCCAGTGCCTAGCAGGATGTACGCTTTATCGGCTGTTGGCTCCTCACCGAGCGACCATTTACCCTCAAGCTCGATGCTCAATGGGTCCTCGCTTATGCGTCGCTCCGCGTCCTCCCGTGACTCGCAGTCTCCGGCTGCTTCCTCAAGCTCGGCCAGTTCCGCTGCTTCGTCGGAATCTTCCCACCTGTATTGTGGGTCATGATCCTCAGCAAATACAGACTTCTCGCGGCGCAGTTCCTCAAGTCGGTCATAGTCGCACTCTAACGCTGCAACCATTTCCGCGATGCTCTCGAACGTGCTGCGCCCAATGTCCTGAAGCTTCTGACTGTCGGCGTAGCGCTTGGCGTCTTTGTCGCGCGAAGCTTTGAGCGAGTAGAGCAAGTCTACCGCGTCGCTCAATTTGTCGGCATCGGCGCGCGCTTTCAGCATGCCGATTACTTCGGTAAGTCTCTCTGATTCGTTGCTCATGTTCCTTACTTCCTCTGACAATGGTGACAGTCACACGCTGCGCCGTATTCAAGGGCGCCACGTGCGGCAAACAGGCACAACGCAACGATAGCGCCGATGCCCACCCAAAACCTTACAGCCAGTCTCACAAGCCAGCCTTTGCGAGAGCAGCCGACGCAAGCTTTATTAGGTAGTTAACTCCCGCTTGGTGGGTCGCCGCCACTCCTGCGTCAACGGTAGAATCGTGAATTTCGGCGTTAACCGCATCATCGTTCGCGATCCATCCGCGCAGCAATCGCAACGCCTCGGCAAGCTCTTTACGCTCCGCGACCATAGCATGCATGCTGCGCCAGTGCGGGCAGTCTGTCTTGTGCCATAGGTCGGGCATCCCACCGCGACCGCAGTCACACGCGCCGCTCATCGTGGCATCCTCCCCGAGTCAAACACAGCCAGCAAGCAGACCGCTATAGCGGTGAGGATAGTCGCGCCCTGTGCGATGAGCGCGCAAACGTTCAAGGTGTCCATGTTGTCTCGCTCCTATGGTGCCAACTTGGCATCGCACAGCACACGCACGAGGCATGCACTGTACGCTGACGCGTCCTAACCCTTCAGCTCCTTCCGCAGCTTGGCGTAGTTCGTCTGATTCGCTGGCACCCATCCGCGCGCGAGCCGTATCCACACGCGTGCGGGCGTCGCGGGGTTGTGGCACTGCTCACGCTCCGCCTCAGCCGATGCGTATGAGTCAGTCTCGAGCCGCACACGCGTAACCCCATCACGCTCGAGCGTGACGGCGAACTTATGGCCGAGCGCTCCAGCGTAGGCTAGGCACTCAGGCACCTTGCGGGCCGCGGCGCGTGCGACCGCAATACCCACAGCGGCCGCTACCTTGTCTGTCTGTCTGCTCATCTGTGTCTGCTCCTCTCGGTGCGGAACTGCACCATGCGCACATCCTCTCACGTACCGTTTGTGTGTGCAACATCTATTTTGAGAGAATTGCGACGCGGCTCACAGAAATCACATCTTGACATCCCTCGGCGCCACGCGTGCCCACGTGGCAGCGTGCCTATCACATGGCCTGCCCACCGCTCCCATGCGTGCACCCTGGCCGAGCTAGTGCCGGCGGGCACTATGTGACATAACTACATCGATTAGGGGGGTGCTAAGGTAGCGGGTAGGGTGGCGATCGCCTGCCTGAGAGCGTCTGAGGAGGTGCGTTATGTTGTATAGGCGTGCGCGCAGCGCCTCGGCCGGTGTGGAGCATATTAATTAGAGCGATTTAACCGCATGCTCTAAATGCTCCGAATAGCATGGCGGAGCGATACGAATCAACATGTTAGCGTGTGGGCTAATAATCGAGAGAGCATTTAACAGCCGAGGGTGAACTGTTAAACGATGATTAGTTGTAGTGTTATCAACATGTTAGCGTGTGAACGTGTGCGGGGGTATTAGAAGCTTCGCGCTCTGAATAGCTCTAAATAGAGCATTTAGAGCATCTAGAGCATGCCAATATGCTTCAGCAAGCTCCGTCACCCTTTAGGGGACGGCAGCTGAAGCATGGCAGAGTGCACACGGCCAGGAATCAGACCAATAACCACGGTGATTACACGCGCAGCGAGCGGCGCACCCACAGCGAATCACACTGTTAAGTGTGCACGCGTGCCCACGTTCACACGCACAAACGGGCGTTTGTGTGTGCGATAGCAGCCGAGCGCCCGGTCACCCTCCCAATGCCGCACCATCGAGCGTTCGCCAGGTTGCGCGATTGCGCAGCGCGCCTAAAAACGCTCCCCCGAATCGCGATTGCCCCGCGCGCCCTCAGTCAGCCCTAGAGTTTGGTCAAAAATTTTAAATGAATTCATAAGGTTAAACGTGCCCACGTCCAAACGTTTACTACGCCACACCGTAAGTAAAGCCCCCTTTCCCTAAAATCGAAACCAACTAAATAATTCACAAAGTCAATTACTTGCGCGCGCACCCCTAGCGGATGTTGGTCAACTAGGCGGATACTCTGCTGAGGGGGATTGAAAATCTCCGCCACAGCCTCTGCCGCGCTTAACTGCTGACGGCATGCCAGAACCGCCGCAGCGCCGTCCGGCCTCGCGGCACCAACACATCGAACTGGCGCGCCCGGCGCGCTCACCTCCCGCATCTCGGGCCGCGCCGGCGCTGTCTTCTCCCGGCGACTGGCGCCTGTTCCCTTGCGGCGTGCGCGTCGGGTTGCGCCTTCTCATCGGGAGAAGCGTATGGGCTTGGACGCGATAGGACTCGGCTCGGTAGCCGACTTGGTGAAGGACGGTCTCGACCGTCTCTTCCCGAACAAGAACGACCCCGCGTATCTCGCGGCGCAGGCTGCGCTCACGACTGCGCAAGGGGCCGCGGCGCTCAAGTCGATGGACGATCAGTTCCAGCTCGCGATAGAGCAGGTGAAGGCGAACGCGGCGGAAGCTGCGACACCAGGCTTTCACTTCCGCGACGGCGCGGGCTGGGTGTGCGTTGCTGCGTTCGCATTCGCGGCGCTGAAGGCTCCGATCGAGTGGGGCGCGACGCTCGCGGGTCATCCGGTGAGTCTGCCCTCGGTCGACACGAGTATCACGACGAGCATGCTGCTCGGCCTGCTGGGCTTGGGCGGCATGCACGCGTACCAACAGATCAAGACCTGAGGAGAGGACGATGGCCGACCCCACACCCGAAGAGCTGAGCGCGCTCGCAGAAGCGCAGGCAACCGTGAAGCGTGCCGAAGCTGCGATCGCGGCCACCGAGGCGGATGTCGATGCGACCTCCCTCTATCTCGGCCACGTCGGCGAGCCAGCGGTCAAGGACAAAGATTTCTGATCATTCGATAGGAGAAGTTTCAATGGTTGACGCAAACGAGAAGGCGCCTGCCCCGCAGGCCAACCCGCACGGGCTCATGCCCATCGGCGCGGTCGCCTCGCACAACATCGCCGCCGCGATCGGGCAGCCCGAGCATGCCGGCACGATCGAGACCGCGATCCGCGACGAGATCAATGCGATGAGCTCGCACTTCACGCTCGCGCTCGCGGACATCCAGACCCAGTTCGAGGTCGAGCAGAATAAGCTCAAGGACGCGTACGACGGGCAGGTCGCCGCCATCCGCGCTGACTTCAGCTGGGTGAAGGCGCACTCGCACTTCGTCGGTGCAGTCCTGATCCTCACGTTCATCGTCGGGTTCGCCGTCGGCCACTTCGTCTAAAACCGTGGCCGGAGAAGCGACCACAGAAGATTGGCTCGAGATCGCGCCGAAGCCTGCAGAGGCGCCGGCCGCCAGCGACGACTGGCTGCAGCTCGAGGATGCGAACAAAGGCGCCGCGACCAAGGCGTTCCGGCATCTCATCGACTCGTGCATGCGCGGCACAGACCGCGTGATGGCGACCGATGGGAAGTACCTCGCATACCGCCCCTTCAACCGCGCGTTCGACAAGACTACGAACCCGCGCACGAAGGAGCGGATGAACATGTTCCGCGAGAAGGGGTTCTACAAGCACCTCGGCACGTGGGACGAGGTCGAGATCTACGAGCTCATGCCCGGCAACCCGTACTACCACGAGGGCGAGAAGTCCTACGTGGTCGGGACGAACTACTGGGCCGACATCCGCACAGCGGCGAAGCTCGCGTGCGAGCGCAAGTGGCCCGAGTACCACGACTTCTTGGGCGGCATGGCGACCGCGATGAAGGGCGGTGGGCGCGACCCGATATTCGCGCGGAACATGTGGGACGACACGATCAACCAGATCACCGGCCTCGTCAACAGCATCCGACAAGGCAACCCGACCGTGCCCACCGAGAAAGAGATCAATGAGGGCTTCATTGAAGTGCGCCGCGCGCGCGGTATTCAAGGCCGCAACGGCATGGTGCTCTTGAACTCGAACGCTCTGCATAGGGTCGGCTTCGAGAAAGGGAAATGAGTGAGGACTGGCTCGACCTGGATGAGCGCGTTCCCGCGCTTCCGGCGGCCGTCGAGCTTCCGGTAGAGTACGCCGCGCGCGCCCAGCTCTGTGAGGCCGCGTGGTCGCGTCTGTCGGTGAAGCAGAAGACGTTCCTCTCGGCGTATCGTGACTGTCGCTTCAACGAGCGCGCCGCCTGTCGGCAGCTCGGTCTAAGCGAGAACACGAAACCGAACACCGGCTGGATGCACGAGCCGGACTACGCGTTGGTTGTGAAGATATGGCGCGCGAACGCCGCTGTCAACGCGCTCGACAAAGACCGGCTGCTCGCTCGGCAAGACGACATCGTGGAGACCGCGCTCACGCCACAGCCGGTTTTCCACCATGGCGTACCGGTTATCGGTCCCGACGGCAAGCCGTACGAAGAGATTGAGGTCGGCACTGCCGCGCGCGCGAACGAGACGCTGATGAAGGCGGCCGGCCTGCTCAAGGACAAAGAGATCGAGGTCAACGTCGGCATCAGCGTGGGGCCGCCGACGCTCAATATACAGGTGATGCCGCTGCCGCCGAGTAAGACGGCGCAGCGCGAATCGGTCGTGATCGACGCGAAGTTCACCGAGGTGCCGAGCGAGGACTGGCTCGAGTGAACCCGCTCGGCCCAGTCGCCGGCGCGTTCTGCCTCGACAATCACGAGGTGGCCGCGATCATGGGGCCAGTCGGCTCCGCGAAGACTACGGCCGCCGGCCTGCGTCTCGCGCGTCACGCGTGGGAGCAGCGGCCCTGGAACGGAGTCGCGTACACGCGCTTCGCGGTGGTCCGCAACACTGGCCCGCAGCTCGTCGACACGACGATGAAGTCGTTCTTCAAGATGTTCCCGACGGACAACAAGTTCCGCCGCTGGACCTCGACGACGAAGACCGCGCTCTGGAAGTTCCCAATTAAGCCCGGCGTGATCCTGCACTCGGAGATCCTGTTCCGCGCGCTCGACGACGAGGACGACGTTGCGAACCTGCTGTCGCTCGAGGTGACGGGGTTCTGGTTCAACGAGCTCCGAGAGATCAACACAGAGATCCTCGCGCACGCCGGCCGGCGCGCGGGGCGCTACCCTGGCGGCGACATGGGCGGGTGCACGTGGCGCGGTTGGTTCGGTGACACGAACCCGTGGGCGTTTACGAGTGACCTGCACGACATGTTCGTCGTTAACAAGCGACCGGGGTACGAGTTCTTCAAGCAACCGGGCGGCATGGATCCGGACGCGGAGAACCTCGAGAATCTCGAGCAGACGCCAGAGACGCTGGCGCTACCCTACAACGATCCGCGCCGGCGTGAGCAGGGGCGCACGTACTACATCAACGCGTTGCGCGACTACAAGCAGCACGACGCCGACACGTTCGTGCACTGTAAGCCCGGCGCATCGCGCGTGGGCAAGCCGGTGTTCCCGAGCTACGACGACAACGCGCATATCCGCGTGTTCGAGCTGCTCAAGGACAAGGACGGCCGCGTCCCGATCAAGATCGGCTACGACAATACTGGGCGGCACCCGGCCGCGATCATCGCGCAACGCACGACGAACGGACAGTGGCGCGTACGGTACGAGCTCGCGGGCGACGGCATCGGTTTGAAGGCGCACGCGGCGGCGCTGCGCGCGTTCCTGACAGAGAAGATTCCGAACTTCCGGATCGAGAAGATCACCTGCGACCCGGCCGGCCGCGCGAAGGGCGCAGACGATCTGGACATGCGCATGGTTATCCAGCGCGAGTTCCCCGGCGTCCAGGTGGTCAACGCGCGCACGAACGATATAGAGACGCGCATCGACGCCGGCGAGAGTGTGTTCCGGCGGATGGTCAACGGCGAGCCGGCGATCATCATCCACCCGGACTGCAAGGTGACGCGCGCGGCACTCACGCACAAGTACCAGTACCGCAAGCTCAAGGTCGTGGGCGATGAGCGCTACACGGAGATACCCGACAAGATCTCGCCGTGGGCCGACATAGCCGACGCGCTCCAGTACCTGCTGCTCGGCGGCGGGGAAGGGCGGGTGCACAGCGAGGGCGGCGATGCGGAGATGTGGGGGAAGAGCCCCGCTATCCACCCGGTGCCGCCGGACGATGCGACGCGGAAGAGAGATGATCCGAAGCGCTGGACCGGCCGCCGCACGCACGAGCCCGACAAGCGCTCATTTGACCCAAGAACCGGGAGTGTGTTTCGTGGATAGTCTGGTCGACGAGTACGACGGCTCGAGCCTCGTCGACAGCCTCATGACCGGTGACGGCTGCATCTACATCATGCGCCACGGGCGCACCGCGCTCGACATGGAGCACCGCTCCGACGGCTGGCTCGACATGCCGCTCTCGGACCAAGGACAGCGCGAGCTCATCGACTCGCAGCAGCAACTGAAGGCCGCGCCGATCAAGACGATCTACACGCCGGACCTGAAGCGCACGCGCGAGACCGCGGAGCTCATGAAGTCGGGGATCCTCTCTAACCCGAAGATAGTCGTGAACGACGACGCGAAGACCTGGAACCTCGGCATCCTATCCGGCACGCGCAAACGCTACGGGCGTCCGAAGGTGCAGGCGCTGATCGCGAACCCCGCCACGAAGCCGCAGGGCGGGGAGTCGTACAAAGATTTCACCAGCCGGTTCAACCCGTGGTTCGACAAGATCGCCGCGGAAGTCGTGAAGACCGGTAAGTCGATTTTGATCGTGTGCTCCGGCTCGAACCTGCGGTTGCTCGGTGGCCGACTGCTCGGAGACGAGGACGCTGTTGACCTGGACGAGGGCGGCCTCGCATGTCTCCGGCAAGTGAACGGCATCTGGTCGGGAGACGTGATCGATGGTGGACAAGGCGACGGCGACTACACGTCTTAGTCTTCTCGACACCGCAGACTGCAAGGTCCGCGAGTGGTTCGTCGTTTACCACCACCGCATACCGCACTACTGGTTCACGAAGTACCTCAAGCCGGGCTTCCGGCACGTAGAGCTCACCCGGCCGCTGTACTACGGCCCGAACCTCGAGAACGTTGCGTGGCTGAACCTGCTACCCATGTTCGAGATGCTCGATGCGGAGCTCGACACTGACCCGCGCCCGCCGTGGGTGAAGTGCCCAACCTCAACTGTGCAGAAGGTAACAGCGGTGCGACCGCTGCTTAAGGTGCGCAGTTGGTTCGACATCGGACCTACGACGTGCGTCGAGGTCGTAAAGATTGCGCTCGGGATACGAGCTTTGTGGGTGAGAACACCCTGGCAATTGTTCAACTACATCCAGAAGCGCAACGGAGTGATTCAGTAATGGGCGGAGGCGGAGGGTCAGGGCCTACCCTGCAACAGCAGCAGCTACAGACGGAGCAGGCGCTGACCAGTGCGAACCTCAACCTTGAGGAGAACGCGCAGCGTAAGTCCGTCCTCGATGCGTTGATGGGTACGCGCGTGTTCCGCGGATCGGCGCTGTCGCGCGCGGTGCGCGGGAACACCCCCGGCACCGGCGGCGAGCAGGCCGCGCCGGCGCCGAGCAAGGCGCAGCTAACCGGCAACCAGTCGCCTGTGATCGTTGGCCCGCAGCAGAGTCTGCTCGACACGCAGCAGTCGAACGCGTCGGGCAATACCGTTGCCGGCGGCGCCGGTGCTTCAGCCTCGCCCAGTCGGGTCGGCATCTATCAGGGCGGCAGTAACGCCCGCGCCAGTCTCGGCAACCGGTAATGCTGCTCTCCAGGCTCCCGTCCGGACTCGAGAACGCTGAGGCGCTGATGAAGCGCCGCGCGGCCGCCGAGACGAAGAAGGAACTGTGGCGTGCGCTTTACCGCGACGCGTACCTATACGCGATGCCATCGCGCGAGACGTTCACCTGGTATACAGAGGGGCAGTACCGGAACAACCGGCTGTTCGACTCGACGCTGCAGGAAGCTACCTACACGTCGGCCAACACGTTGTGCGCGCTCCTCTTCCCATCGTGGGTCGAGTGGGTGCAGCTCTCGCCAGGCGCCGCGTTCACGCCGGATCTGCTCGAGAAGCACCCGGAGATCGTCGTCGGCTTGCAGAACGCTACGAAGCAGTTCTTCGGCTACCTGAACTCGTCGAACTTCAACACGGTCATCAGCGAGTGCGCGCTCGACCTGCAGGTCGGCACCGCTGCGCTCGACTTCAACGAAGGGGACATGGATCAGCCCTTCGTGTTCGAGGCGGTGCCCACGTCTTGCCTCGAGCTCGAGGAAGGCCCAAACGGCACGATCGAGACGGACTTCATGGAGCGTCGCCCCGAGGCGCGCAACTTGCTCCGACTGTATCCGGGCCTTGAGATGTTCGACCTGCCGGCCGCTACGCAGGAGATCATCGAGAAGACGCCCGAGCAGAAGATCCCGGTCATACAGGCGCGCATATACGACCCCGAGACCAAGAAGACGTTCGGAGTCGTGATTGACAAGAATGGCCCGACGATCATCTGGCGCTACGACTATGGAACCTCGAGCCCGTCGATCGTGGCGCGGGCCTCGAAGACAGCGGGCGAGACCTACGGCCG